>Ga0209066_10002632_pt1 | contig 21521 bp, 17 predicted proteins | sample All_14_2_FD_187198 | JGI IMG/M metagenome (GOLD analysis project Ga0209066, IMG submission 187198) | Freshwater microbial communities in response to fracking from Pennsylvania, USA - Allegheny Zone_MetaG_DW_15 (SPAdes) (version 2) ... | reverse complement strand
CCCCAGAACCAGCCCAGCGCGATCAGCGCGGGCAGGGCGCCCAGGAAGATGCCACGCTCGTAGCCGTCCATGGATGCGCCATAGCGTTGCCAGGCGTAGGCGCCGCCGGCCAGCACCAGCAGCGCGAAGAGCCAGTCGAACCAGGAGCGCCGGGCCCAGAACGAGGGCCGGCCAAGGGTAAGGGTGGTGGTGGTCATGTCGGCCTCTCTACAGCCTTCAGCGTGGGCTCGCGGCCTGTTCTGGCGGGTGGCCGAACAGGGCAGTCTTGAACGTGTCGAACTCGCGGTCGGTGTCCATCGTCTGGCGCGTGGTGGACAGGGCCACGCGCAGGTGTGATTGACCGGCCTCCCGGGGTTCGATCCAGATCCACAGCCGGCGTTCCCGCACGTAGAGCATGGCGAACACGCCGATGATCAGGAAGATGCATCCCGCATAGACCAGGTTCTTGCCCGGTGCGCGGGTGACCTGGAACACGCTGGCCTGGCGTTGCTGGAAATCGCTGAGCGTGAACCACAGCGGCGACGGGTAGGCGTAGGCATCGGCCAGCGACAGCACGGCCTGGCTCATGAAGCGCTGCATGGCTTCGTCGCCGGTTCGCACGGGCAGGCCGGCCTGTTCGCGTTGCAGGTTCAGCAGCTCGAACAGGCTGCCGTTGAGCAGACGGATCAACACTTCAGAGGTGCGCAGCCGGTCTTGCTCGGGTACGCGGTTCTCGACGAAGTCTTGCAGCGCTTGAAGCCCGGTGCTGGGCGGCGCCCCCGGCTTGGCCGCCTCCTGGCCGGCAAACAGGGCGAGCGTGCGTTCGACCGAAGCCTGCAGTTGGCCGGCAAGTTCTGGCTTGTCCTTCGGCATGGCCTTGCGGGCGTAGCGCAGGGCGGCCTCGGCGCGCAGCTTGGGGTCGCTCAGGCCGGTCTTCATGCGCAGCCAGTCGTCGGGTGAGGCGTCGCCATCTGCGGGGATGCGCAGGTAGCGGAAGCTCTGGTCGGGCGTGTCGCGCACACCGGCCAGGAAGACGGAGATGCCCTCCAGCGCCACCGGCAGCATGTAGTTGTTGTACTCGCGGGCCTGGCCGGCGGCGTCGCGCAGCTTGTAGCTCACCGACGGGCCGATGTTATGCAGCGCCTTGCTCTTGTCGCCGCCGGCGGCAGAGCCGAGGTGCTTGTTGAGTGAATCGACCAGATCCACCTTTCGCACATCGGTGCTGCCGGTGGCATCGCCCATGTTCTCGACGTTGATCAGGCGCAGGCCGGTGAATTCGAGCTGCATCGATTGATTGGCTTTGTCGGTGCTCAGCCGGGTGTTGCCGCCGATCTCACCGCTCACTGGGAAGGGCTTGGCGCCCGTCTGCAGCGAGCGCGCCAGCAGCGTCACCTTGGAGCCGCCGTCTTCAAAGCTCGACTGGTAGATGGCCACGCCCTGGTGCACCACCGGCTCGTTCACCTTCACCGTGGCGGTGTAGCGCTTGCCATCGGGGTCGTGGATCACGATCTCGCTGGCAAACAGCTTGGGCATGCCGGTGGCGTAGTACTCGACGATGAAGCGCTTGAGCTCGACATCGAACGGCAGATCCTGCAGCACGATGCCGTTGGTCAGGTTGATCAGCGCCGTGCCGGCCCGCGCACCCTCGGGCACGAACAGGTTGGCGCGGAAGGTCGGGTTGCCCTGGCCCAGCCGGTGCTCGGGTGGCACTTCGCGGATCAGGCCACTGCCGCTGTACGGGGTCTTGCCCTGCAGCCACATCTGGGCCTGCACGACCAGGTCACCGTCGAACAGCCCGCCCAGGCAGATCAGCACGATGGCCGAATGCGCCGCCAGGTAGCCCAGCTTGTTGGCTGCACCCTGCTTGGCAGCCACCATCACGCCGTCATCGCGCACCTGGGCCTTGGCCTTCCAGCCGCCTTGTGCCAGCAGGGCCGAGACGCGGGCCAGGGCGCCTTCGCGGTCCAGCGCGAGCATGCCATCGGCCTTGTGATGGAAGGCCGAGAGGGCGTTGACCCGCACATGCTCTTTGTACGTCTTCAGATCGACCAGGATCTTGGGCGCGTTGCGGGCAATGCACAGGCTGGTTGAAGTGACCAGAAACGCCAGGATCAGCAGGAACCAGCCGGTGCTGTACACCGCGTACAGGCCCATGTGGCCGAACACCTCGGCCCAGAAGGGGCCGAACTGGTTGACGTAGTTGACCGGCGCCTGGTGCTGCTGCACCACGGTGCCAATGACCGAGGCAATGCAGATCAGCGTGAGCAGCGCGATGGCAAAGCGCATCGACGACAGCACTTCCACTGCGGCGCGCAGGTGCTGTGGAGCGTGGCGGATTTCAAGCCCGGCGGTGGAGGCAGACATGGGCGGCGATCATAAGTAGCGGGGCAGTGTGTCCCTCCCGGTTGACCAGCGGCGCAGGGGGGCTTTCGGTGCCGCAGCAAAAAGGCCGGTCAAAGACCGGCCCTCGGGGACTGCGCAGACGCCTGGGTTCAGTGCAGGCCGGCCATGTAGTCGGCCACGGCCTTGATCTCGCGGTCATTCATCTTGGCGGCCACGCCGGTCATCTGGCCGCTGTTCTTGCGCACGCCGTCGCGGAAGGCCTTCAGCTGGCTTTCGGTGTAGTCGGCATGCTGGCCTGCCAGGCGCGGGTATTGCGATGGGATGCCGGCACCGCTGGGGCTGTGGCAGCCGGCGCAGGCCGGCACGCTGCGGTCGGCGATGCCGCCGCGGTAGATCTTTTCGCCCAGGGTGACGAGGTCTTTGTCCTTGGCAGCGCCCGGCTTGGCCTGCTTGCTGGCGTAGAAGGCAGCAACGTTTTTCATGTCCTGCTCGGACAGCGTCGAGGCGAAGCCCTTCATGATGGCGTTCTGGCGCTTGTCGCTCTTGAACTCGGTGAGTTGCTTCACCAGGTACTCGGGGTGCTGGCCCTGCAGGATCGGGTTGGCGGGGGTGCCGCGCGAGCCGTCACTGGTGTGGCAGGCGCTGCAGACGGCAGCCGAGATCTCACCGCCCTTGGCCGCGTCGACCTTGGCCGCAGGCGCGGCTTCGGAAGCCACGGCAGCGGTGCTGAAGCAGGCGGCAACCAGCAGGGAAGAAACCAGGGCCGAGAGCGAGAAAGCAGGCGATTTCATGTTGAGCAGCACAGGCAGCGGAAGGGTCGCGGAAGGCGCGCGGGGTGCGCGCGGAAGGTGCGGGCCGGGAACCGGGCCGCCGGAGCAGACCGTTTCGGTGGACGCAAAACCGGTGGATTTTACAATGCCTGCGATGGCAACCCCTCACCTTCCTAAGCCGGCTGTTGCAGCGGTCCCCCCCGCGGTCAAAGAAGCCCTGGCCTGGGCTCACTCGGCACGCTTCCTCACCACGGCCAGCAAACTCGATCAGCTGCCAGCGCACGACCTGCCCGAACTGGCCTTCGTCGGCCGCTCGAACGCCGGCAAATCCACCGCCATCAACACCTTGGCGCAGCAGCGGCAGTTGGCTTTTGCGTCGAAGACGCCGGGCCGCACCCAGCACATCAACCTGTTCGAGGTGGGCCCGAAGGACGCGCCCAACGCCCTGTGGGCCGACTTGCCCGGTTACGGCTATGCCGCTGTGGAGCGCTCGGCCAAGCTGCGTTGGCAGCAGGTGATGGCGGATTACCTGGCGCTGCGCCGCAACCTTGCGGGCGTGGTGCAGATGGTGGATGCGCGCCATGGCTTCACGGCGCTGGACCAGCAACTGCTCAGCTTCATCGGCCCGCGCGTGCAGACCGGCGAGGTGAAGCTGCTGGTGCTGTTGACCAAGGCCGACAAGCTCAACCGCAAGGAGGGCGCCGATGCACTGCGGGGCGCCCAAGCGGTGCTGGCCGAGCTGTCAAGCGACACGGCCGACATCGGCGTGTCGCTCTTCTCGGCGCTGAAGCGGCAGGGCGTGGACGACGTGGCCGAGACCCTGCACGGCTGGCTGGCGGGGGCCGAGGCGGCCCCACCCGAGGCGGGCTGAACCGCCGGCCGACGCTCAGGGCGTCGGCGTGCCGGCCATCTGGTCGTACTTCAGGAAGTACTTGCGCGCCAGCGCCACCAGTTGCTCGTCGGTGGGGTGGTCGGCCGGCTGCACATCGACGATGGTCTTGGCCAGGACGGCTGCGTGGCTGTCGCAATGTTTTCGGAAGTCCTTGCCGGCCATGCCAGGGCCCACCACCAGCACTTCACGCACACCTTGCAGCGCGGCGGCGATCTGGTCGTAGTAGGCGCGCTCATGGCGTGTGTCGGTGCCATGCTGACGGGTGTGGTGACTGCGGGCCTTGATGCGCTGCGCCTTCATGTGTTCTTCGTCGAACTGCAGGACATGGGCTTCTTGATGGTCTAGCCAGAGCACGGCGTGGTAAGTCATGGTTGTCTTTCGGAGGTGGGGGTGGAAAGGGACTGAAGAGAGGACTGAAGCAGGATCAGAGCGTCACGCGGTGAGGCGTGCCGTGGCGGGATTCCCGTTTGGCGGCGCAGCCCAGGCAGCGCAGGGCTTGGGGTTGCACGCGCAGCCGTTCGGTGGCGATGGGGTCGCCGCAGTCGAGGCAGCTGCCGTAGCTGCCGGTGGCCAGGCGGTCGAGTGCGGCCTGGATGTCGAGCAGGTGCTGGCGGTCCTGGTCGGACAGCGCCAAGTCCACCTCGCGGTCGGCGTCGTGGGCCTTGGCGTCGTCGCCATCCTGCGTGAGCACCTCGTGGGCATGTTGCACCCGCGAGTCGCCGCCTTCGCGGCTGGTCAGGTGGCTCAGCAGGGCCTCGCGCTGTGCCAGCAGGGCCGCGCGGGTCTGCGCCTGCAGGGCGGATGTCTCGGTGGTGTTGTTCATGGTGGTGGGCTCTGGTGTTTGTCTTCATGCTGGCACCAGCCGGCGGGATCGGGCTTGAGCGACCTCAAGTGAGCGCTTCCTAGAATCGGTGCCTTCTCGGTGTGTCCCCCGGCTCTGGCTGGTGCGCGTGCCGCTTTGCAGACAATGGCCTCATGACGGTTACAGCAGTTCCCACGCCTTCCTCTTCGCTCAAGACGTTGCCCGCGTCGTGCGATGTCCTCGTCGTTGGTGCCGGGCCGGCGGGCAGCGCAGCGGCCACGCAGCTGGCGCGCGCCGGGCGGCAGGTGCTGCTGATCGACCAGCATGATTTCCCGCGCGAGAAGGTCTGCGGCGATGGGCTGATTCCCGACGCGCACCGCGCGCTGCAACGGCTGGGGGTGCTGGACCAGGTGCTCGCGGTGGCCCAGCCGGTGAGCCATGTGCGTTGCGTCGGCCCAGGCGGCGGCTGGGTGGATGTGCCGGGCCGTCTGGCCGTGTTGCCGCGCTTCAAGCTTGATCACCTGCTGGTGTGTAATGCCCAGGCGGCAGGTGCGCAGCTGGCCACGCCCGTCAAGTTTGAGAAGCTGCGGATCGAGCGCGATCAGGTGGTTGGCGCGGTGGTGAGCCACGGCGGCCAGCAGGTCGAGGTGCGTGCGCGCTGGGTGATCCTGGCCACCGGGGCCGCCATCAGCCCGATGATTGAGGCTGGCCTGTGCACCCGCCGCGGGCCCACTGGCGTGGCGCTGAGGGCCTACGTGCACAACCCGGCCGTGCGCGACCAGTTGCGGCACCTGGAGGTGGTCTGGCACAAGGCGCTGCGCCCCGGCTACGGCTGGATCTTTCCCTGCGGCGAGGATGTTTACAACATCGGCGTGGGCGCCTTCCAAGGCGGCAAGGACGAGCGGGCCGGCCCGCAGGCCAACCTGCGCCGTGTCTTCGAAGCTTTCACCCGGGTGTATGCCCCAGCGCGCGCGCTGATGGCGCAGGGCACGCTGCAGGGCGATCTGAAGGGCGCCCCGCTGCGCTGCACGCTCGACGGCGCCCAGTTCAGCCGCCCGGGCCTGCTGGCCGCCGGCGAGGCCATCGGCAGCACCTACGATTTCACCGGCGAAGGCATCGGCAAGGCCATGGAGACGGGCCTGCTGGCCGCGGATGCGCTGGTCGAGGGCGAGGCGGCTGGGCTGGGCGAGGCCGCCCTGCGGGCCGACTATGAACGCCGGCTCGCCACGCTCAGGCCCAAGTTCCGCCTCTATGCCAAGGCCAACCGCATCAATGCGCACCCTTGGCTGGCCGATCTGGTGATCTGGCGGGCCAAGAAGAGCGATCGGCTGCTGCGCCGCATGAGCGGCGTGCTCAACGAGACCAGCAACCCGGGCAACCTGGTGTCGGTCAAGGGCTTGATGCGCCTGTTCATGGAATGACGCTCACCGCGCCCCCAAACGCCACGCAGGAATCGACCTCATGTGCCAGCTGCTCGGGCTGAATGCCAACACGCCGACCGACCTGGTCTTCAGCTTCACCGGCTTTGCCAACCGGGCGCTTGAACACAAGGACGGCTTCGGCATTGCGTTCTTTGAAGGCCGCGGGCTGCGGCTGTTCGTCGACCACCAGAGTGCCACCGCCTCCCCGGTGGCCGAGATGGTGCGGCGCTATCCCATCCACAGCCGCCATGTCATCGCCCACATTCGCAAGGCCACGCAGGGCCAGGTGCTGCTGGAGAACACCCACCCGTTCATGCGCGAGCTGTGGGGCCGCTACTGGGCCTTTGCCCACAACGGTGACCTGCGCGATTTCCAGCCCAAGCTGCATGCCGCCTATCGACCGGTAGGTGATACCGACAGTGAACGGGCCTTCTGCTGGCTGCTCCAGGAGCTGGCCAAGAATCACGCCCGCCTGCCCACCGTGCCCGAGCTCACCGCCACGTTGGCCGAACTGGTGCCACAGATCAGCCGGCACGGCACCTTCAACTTCCTGCTCAGCCATGGCGATGCGCTGTGGGCCCATTGCAGCACGCACCTGCACTATGTGTTGCGCGCCCATCCCTTTGCCACCGCCCGTTTGCGCGACGAAGACCTGAGCATCGACTTCGCCACCCACACCCGGCCGTCTGACCGCGTGGCCGTGGTGGTGACCGAGCCGCTTACCCAGAACGAGCCCTGGGTGGCGTTGCAGCCGGGCGAGTTGGCTGTGTTTTCCGAAGGCGTGCGACTGGGCTGAGCCGGCCTTTCGGGCCGGTCTTTGCGTGTTTTTGCGGCTGCGGCGTGACATCCGACACGCCGCCTGATCGTGCCGCCCTGCAATGCTTGCGTAGCTGGCCGATCAGGTCAGGGCGGTCGGCTTCGCTCGGCCCCGCTCCTTAGCAGTACATAGGACCCCGAGGTGGAGAACACAGCTGAATTTCAAGGCGCCCAAGCCGATCCGGACAAGATCCAGTCGCGCCTGCTCGATCTCTTCTTCCAGCAGTCGATTGCCAGCGTTGCTGGCGGTATGTTGATCGCGGTGCTCTTGCTGGCCGTGCTCTGGGACCATGCTCCCCGCGTGGCGCTGACCTGGTGGGCCGTCGCCACCCTGGCCGCCCATGGCCTGCGCGCAGGCAGCCTCTGGGGCTATCGCCGGCTGAGGGCGCGGCCGCATGACACGGCGGTCTGGTATGCCATTGCGCTGGGCGGCACCGGGCTGTCCGGGCTGTCCTGGGGTACCTTGGCGTTTGTCTACCCGCATGTGCAAGGCCCGTCGCACCAGACCCTGCTGTTGTTGGCGTTGATGGGGGCCGCCGCCGGTGCCGCCACGCTGTTGGCCGGTTTGCGCGGTGCGGTGCAGATCTTCGGCCTGGCCAGTCTGTTGCCTATCACCCTGGTGCTGGCGCTGCAGGACGAGGCGGTGAGCAAATGGCTGGCGCTGTGCCTGCTGCTCTACCTGGGCAGTGTGATGATGGCGTTGCCACAGCGGGTGTACCGCTACCTGCAGGAAACCCAGGCCACCGGGATACTGCGCGAAGGCCTGCTGTTGCGGCTGGAAGATGCTGAAAGCATGGCCGGTGTGGGCCATTTCGAATGGGACGCCGATTCGGGTTGGGCCAGCCCCTCGGCGCAGCTGTGCCGCATGGTGGGCCTGCTGCCCGGCACGCGGGTGCGTGAGCGCGCCTGCTGGCGCTATCTCGCCCGTGGCGATGGACACCGTGTGCGCGAACGCGTAGTGCAGGCCCTGCGCGAGCGGCAGCCCGAATTCGCCTACGAGGCGCGTCTTCGCACGCCCGCAGGGCTGGTGGATGTCAGCGTGGTGCACCGTGTGCACTACCGCCCGGATGGCCAGGCGCTGCGCGGGTTGACGGCCGTGCAGGACATCAGCGCGCGCAAGGCCGATCAGCGCGAGCTGCAAACCCTGGCCTTCCATGACCCGCTCACCGGCCTGGCCAACCGCAAGCTCTTCCAGGACCGCCTGTCCAGGCTGGTTGATGCGCCCACGGCCGATGCCGCCCGTCAGTCGCCAGTGGCGCTGCTGATGTTGGACCTGGATCACTTCAAGACCGTCAACGACACCCTGGGCCATGCCGTGGGCGACCGGCTGCTGGTGGCCGCGGCCGAACGCCTGCGCCACTGCGTGCGGGCCGCCGACACGGTGTCCCGCCTGGGCGGTGACGAATTTGCCATCATCGCGCCTGACCTGCCATCAGGCGTGGCCGCCGCCGAGCTGGCCGCGCGCATCAACCAGGCGCTGTCGCAGCCCTTCTTGCTGGATCAACAGGAGATCTATGTCTCCTGCAGCGTGGGCATTGCGCTGTACCCCGAAGATGCCCAAGGAGCCGACCTGCTGCTGCGCTGCGCTGACATGGCGTTGTTCGATGCCAAGGCCAAGGGCCGCTCAGGCTTCCAGTTCCACACGCCTGAGCAGACCGAGCAGGCCCGCGCCCGCGTTTCGCTGGAAGCCGATTTGCGCCGGTCGCTGGAGCGGCGCGAATTCGAGCTGCACTACCAGGCCAAGGTGGACATGACCGACGGCAGCCTGGTGGGTGCCGAGGCCCTGCTGCGCTGGCGCCAGCGCGAGCGCGGCCTGGTGCCGCCGGATCAGTTCATCCGGCTGGCCGAAGACACCGGCCTGATCGTGCCCATCGGCGAATGGGTGCTGCGCGAAGCCTGCGCCACCGCGCGGGCCTGGAACGAAGGCCGCAGCGCCAACGACACGCTGAAGATCGCCGTCAACCTTTCGCCACGCCAGTTCTGGGCCCCCAACCTGCTCACCATGGTGTGCAACGTGATGGTGGAGACCGGTTGCCGGCCCGAATGGATCGAGCTGGAGATCACTGAAAGCCTGTTGCTTGATTCGCGCGGCCAGGTGGCCGAGGTGCTGGTGGACCTGCGCGAGATGGGCTTCACGCTGGCCATCGATGACTTTGGCACCGGCTACTCGGCGCTGAGCTACCTCACCCGCTTCCCGATCGGCACGCTCAAGATTGATCGCTCCTTCGTCAACGAGGTGGCCAGCCACCCCGAGCGCGAGGCCATCGTGCGCGCCATCGTCTCGATGGGCCACAGCTTGCACCTCGACCTGGTGGCTGAAGGCGTGGAGACCGAGGCGCAGGCCCGCGTGCTGCAAGCCCTGGGCTGCCACCTGGCCCAGGGCTGGCTGTATGGCCGTCCGATGGCCCGTGCGGCTTTCGAAGCCGCGCAGGCGCTGGTCGTGCTGGTGCCGGCGTTGGCCGACGACCCGCATCCCGCCATCACGGTTTGAAGGTCCCTCTGGCCCTGCGCGTCTCTCGCTAGACTCGGCAGGTTCGAGGGGCGGGTGCGCGAGGGGTGCGCTGCAGCTCCCGCTTGCCTTGAGGAGCCGGCGCCGCGATGGTGGCCTACCTGATTCGACGTCTGCTGCAGACGTTGCCCACGCTGTTGGGCGTGATCGTGCTGGTGTTCGTGCTGTTCCGCTTCTTCGGCGGGGATCCGGCCGAGATCCTGGGCGGCTTGAATGCCACGCCAGAGCAGATCATGCAGATCCGCGAGCAGCTCGGCCTGAACCGACCGGTGCTGGAGCAGCTGTGGATCTTCGTGCGGCAGATCTTCACTTTCCAATGGGGCAGCAGCTGGGCCACGCACGAGTCGGTGGCTGATCTGTTTGCCAGCCGCCTGCCGGCCACTTTGACCGTGATGGGCCCCATCCTGTTGCTCGACTCGTTGCTGGCGCTGCCCATTGCCTTGGTGGTGGCGCGCTGGCGCGGCAGCCTGACCGATCGCGCCGTGATGCTGATCACCACGCTGGCGTTGTCGATCAGCTTCCTGGTCTACGTGATCGTGGGCCAGTGGCTGTTTGCCTTCAAGCTGGGCTGGTTTCCGGTGCAGGGCTGGGATGCCAGCGTGTGGACCAATCTCGCGCAGTACGCGCCGCTGCCGGTGTTGCTGGCCGTGGCGGTGGGCTTGTCGCCGCAGACCCGGCTGTACCGCAGCTTCATGCTCGATGAGATCGACCAGGACTACGTGCGCACCGCTCGCGCCAAGGGCCTGGGCGAGGGCCGCATCCTCTTCGGCCATGTGCTGCCCAATGCGTTGATCCCGGTGGTCACGCACATCGGGGTGCAGTTGCCGGGGTTGTTTGTCGGCTCGTTCCTGATCGAGGTGTTCTTCTCCATCCCGGGCCTGGGGCGCGAGGTGATGCTGGCGGTGAACCGCAGCGACTACCCGGTGATCCAGGCGGTGACGGTGTACCTGGCGGTGATCACGATGGCCGTGAACCTGTTGACCGATCTGGCCTACCGCTGGCTCGATCCGCGGGTGGAGCTGCGTTGATGGCCGGCACCGCAGCAGCGATGAACGGGGTGTGGGGCGCGGCGGCGCGGCGCTTCCGGCAAGACCGGGTGGGCATGGCCAGCCTCGTGGTGGTGATGGGGTTCGCCTGGCTGGTGGTGGCGGTGGCCATGGGCTGGTTGGCAGGCGACTGGCAGCGCGAGCGGGCGGTGTCCTATGCGCCGCCGTGGGGTGCAGCGGCCGGGCCTGCGGCGATGCAACCGCCCGAGTCGGCCAGTGAGGTGCCTTTGCTGAGCCTGGCCGATGTCGACCCGCTGGCCCCGCGGTATGCCGAATGGGCCGAGCGGGCCAAGGCCTTGCAATCAGCGCAACCGGTGCTGGCCGAACACCTGCCGATGGGCGCCGACCGGCTGGGCCGCGACGTGCTGGCCAAGGCCCTGCGCGGCTCGCAGACGTCGATCTTCGTGGGCGTGATGGCAGCGGTGCTGGCCGCCGTGTTGGGCACGGTGCTCGGGGCCATCGGTGGCTTCTTTGGCGGCTGGATGGGCGACGTGCTGGAGTGGGTCTACAACGTGTTCACCGCCATCCCGGGCATCCTGCTGATCCTGGCTTTTGCGGCGGTGGTGGGGCATGGCTCAACCGGTGTGGTGCTGATCCTCGGGCTCACCGGCTGGACAGGCATCTACCGGCTGGTGCGCGCCGAGTTCATGAAGCATGTGGGCCGCGACTATGTGCGGGCCGCGCAGGCCATCGGTGCACCGGCCTGGTCGCGCATGTTCCGCCACATCCTGCCCAACGTGAGCCATGTGATCCTGGTGCAGTTGTCGATCCATGTGGTGGGCTTCATCAAGTACGAGGTCATCCTGTCTTACCTGGGCCTGGGGGTGGGGCTCGACGAAGTGAGCTGGGGCAGCATGCTGGCCGAGGCGCAGAGCGAGCTGATCCAGGGCTACTGGTGGCAACTGGCCACGGCCACCGGCTTCATGGCGGTGTTTGTCATGGCGTTTTCGTTGATGACCGATGCCTTGCGGGATGCGCTCGATCCCAAGTTGCGGGGGCTGTCATGACCCACCCCCTACGGCCTTTGGCCGCCCCCTCAAGGGGGCAACACCAGCGGACCGGCGAAGCCGGATCCACGGCGTTTGCTGGGTGGAAGCGGCGGCATGCGCAGGGGGGCTCCGGGGCATGACGACGCCTTTGCTGTTGAGCATTCAAGACCTGCAGGTGCGCTTCCGCGTGGGCCGCGTTGAGACGGTGGATGCGGTGGGGCGTGACGGCCGGGGCATCAGCTTTGACTTGGCCGACAACACCACGCTGGCGTTGGTGGGTGAATCGGGCTCGGGCAAGAGCGTGAGCGCCATGTCGATCCTGAACCTGCTGCCGCCCAATGCGCAGCGCAGTGGGCACATCGTCTTTCGTGGGCAAGACTTGTTGCAGGCCACGTCGGCCGAGTTGCGCCGCCTGCGTGGGCGGGCGATTGGCAGCGTCTTTCAAGACCCGATGTCGGCCCTGAACCCGGTGCTGACGCTGGCGGACCAACTGACCGAACCCTTGCGCCTGCACTTGGGCCTGAGCCGCCGCCAGGCGCGTGTGCGGGCGGCTGAGCTGCTGGATGAGGTGGGCCTGCCCGAGCCGCAGCGCCGGCTCGACAGCTACGCCCACCAGCTCTCGGGCGGCCAGCAACAGCGGGTGATGATCGCCATGGCCATTGCCTGCGAGCCCGCGCTGTTGATCGCCGACGAGCCCACCACGGCGTTGGATGTCAGCGTGCAGCGGCAGATCCTGGCGTTGTTGCAGAAGCTGAAGCAGCAGCGTCGCATGAGCATGCTGTTCATCACCCACGACCTGGGCGTGGTGGGCGAGATCGCCGACCAGGTGGTGGTGATGCGGCAAGGCCGGATCCGTGAACAGGGTTCTGCGCAGCAGATCTTTGAGGCGCCGCGAGACCCCTACACACGGGCCCTGTGGGCCTGCCGGCCGCCGCTGGATGCCAGGCAGCCGTTGCCGCGGCGGCTGGTGTGTGTGGATGACTATGTGGCCGGTGCGCCAGTGGTGGTGCCGCAAGCGCCCGCGCAGGCGGTGGTGGATGTGGTCGCGCAGGCACCCGAGGTGCTTTCGGCGCACGGCCTGTCACAGGCTTACCGGGTGCGTGAGGGTGTCTGGCATCACCGGGATTGGCTGGCGGTGCAGTCGGTTGATTTTGTGCTGCGCAAGGGGCGCACCTTGGGTGTGGTGGGAGAGTCTGGCAGCGGCAAGTCGACCCTTGGCCTCACGCTGGTGGGCCTACGTGCGCCGCATGCGGGTGAGGTGCGCATCGGCGGGCGCAACTGGGCTGCGTGCAGTACGGCAGAGCAGCAACGGCTGCGGCGGCGGGTGCAGATCGTGTTTCAAAACCCCTATGCCTCGCTGAACCCACGCTTCACCATTGCGCAGACGTTGCGCGAGCCGATGCGGCTGCATGGCATCGGGCGTAGCGAGGCCGAGCGGCAGGTGCTGGCAGGCCAATGGCTGCAGCGCGTGGGCCTGGACGAGGCCGCGCTGCAGCGTTATCCGCATGAATTTTCAGGCGGCCAGCGCCAACGCATCGCCATTGCCCGCAGCCTGACGTTGTCGCCCGACGTGCTGGTGCTGGACGAGGCGGTGTCGGCGCTGGATGTGTCGGTGCAGGCCCAGGTGCTCAACCTGTTGAAGGACCTGCAGGCCGAGCTGGGCCTGGCCTATGTCTTCATCACGCACGACCTGGCCGTGGTGCGCTTCATGGCCGACGAGGTGCTGGTGATGCAGGCCGGCCGGGTGGTGGAACAAGGGCCGACCGAGCCACTGCTGCGCGCCCCCCGCACCGCCTATGCCCAGCAGTTGCTGGCGGCGGTGCCCACCGGTTGGCGCCCGGCCGTCTGAGCCCCCCCGCGCTCCGCTGTGGGATCGGGCCGACAGCGGCCCTGCGCTGTGTGGGTTGACCGTGCGGAGTTGCACGTCACATGAGGCGTTCTTACCGTCGGTGTTGGCAAGCCTACGGGATGACCCCACGATCGAGGCACGACAACCTGAGGGACGCAGCATGGAATCACCTTGGTTTGAGTGGATGGTGGCCGTGGCCCTGGTGGTGGCCTTGGGCGGCGCAGCCGCAGAAGAAGGTGCCGTTGCGACACAGGCGACGGTGAGCGACACAAAGTGACCGTTTGCGGCGCGGCGGCGATGCCTCGTTCGTGATGAGATGCCGATGGCGATCCGCCATGCGCAAGGGCTGACGAATCTGGTCAGCCGGGCCGGGCCATCGGGTGACGCCTTGTGACCCGCTTCACGGTGCCGCCGGTGGCATGGAAGATGCGCCGCTTTTGCCGCAGCGCCTGCCACGCAGGCAATGCACTTCTCTTGTGACTCCTCCTCAGAGAAGCTTGGGGATCGGTTGAGATCCCAGGGGAGGCGGGCGTGCCGGGGTTGATGAGAGCGAGCACCCGGATCGCCGTCCCGCCTCCCATCCTTTTTCCCCCGTGCAGGTCACGTGCCACAGCGTTGAGCCCGGCCGGCCAACGGGTGTCGACACTGATGGCCTGACAATCCGCCCCACACCGTGTTGGTCGTGCCTGAACGAAGGGCATGTGCCAATGCGCTTCCTTCGCCCCTCACTCCTCAGGAACGACCATGTCCGTGCTGATCTGCGGCTCGCTTGCCTTCGACTCCATCGCCACCTTCCCAGGCCGCTTCGCCCAGCAGATCCTGCCCGATCAGCTGCACATCCTGAACGTGTCGTTTCTGGTGCCCAGCTTGCGGCGCGAGTTCGGCGGCACGGCCGGCAACATCGCCTACAACTTGAAGGGCCTGGGTGGTGAGCCGCTGGTGATGGCCGCACTCGGCAGCGATGGCGACGGTTACCGTGCGCGCCTGCAGGGCCTGGGGGTGGATACCCGCCACGTGCTCACGGTGCCCGAGGCCTACACCGCGCAGGCCAACATCATCACCGACGAAGACAACAACCAGATCACCGCTTTCCACCCCGGCGCGATGCAGTTTGCCGACCGCAATGTGGTGCCGGCCGACAAGGGCGACATCGCCCTGGCCATCCTGGCGCCCGATGGTCGCGACGCGATGATTTCGCACGCCGAGCAGCTGGCCGCTGCAGGCATCCCGTTCGTCTTCGATCCGGGCCAGGGCCTGCCAATGTTCAACGGCGACGAGTTGCGCCGCTTCGTTGAACTGGCCACCTGGGTGACGGTGAACGACTACGAAGCCCGCATGTTGTGCGACCGCATGGGTGTCGACCTGGCAGCCCTCTCGCGCATGAGCCTGCGCGGCCTGGTCGTCACGCTGGCCTCCGAAGGCTGTGAGCTGTGGGTGGATGGGCAAGCCACTCGCTATGCCGGCGTGACCGCCGCCGCCGTGCTCGACCCCACCGGCTGTGGCGATGCCTTCCGCGCCGGCCTGCTGTACGGCCTGGAACGTGGTTGGGCGCTGCCGCGCTGCCTGGCCCTGGGCAACCAGCTGGGGGCGCTCAAGATCGCCTCGCACGGCCCGCAGAACCACACCGTCGATCCTGCGGTGCTCGGGCTCTGATGTCGCCCTACAGCGGCAGCTGAGCCAGCCAGGTCTCGATGACCGCGCGGCTGGCCTGAACCTGCCACTGCTTGCGGCGTGAGGTCTGGCCCCGCACCAGCACCACCCGGCTGGGGGCGATCTGTAGCGTCTCGGCCAGCCATTGCCGCAGCGCTTCGTTGGCCGCCCCGTCGATCGGACGGGCAGCCAGCCGCACACGCAGGCTGCCGTCATGCAGCCCGGCCGCTTCGCTGCGCCGGGCATTGGTGACCACGCTGATGTCCAGCCGGCAGCCGTCGTCCAGCCAGTTCACGAAGGGCCAAGGGGATGCGGGCGCTGTGCTCATGAAAGGCGGGCAAGAAAAAGCCCGGCCGAAGCCGGGCTGAGAGAAGACGGAGCGCTCGGAAGCGCCCCGCTTCCATCCTCAGGGCTTGTTGCCCGTCGGGAACGGCCAGGCCGCTTGCGGGCTCAGCGTGGTCTTGGCGGCCACGGCAGGCGCTGCAGGAGCGGCGGGCGCAGGCGCTGCAGAGGGCGCAGGCGCAGGGGCAGCAGGCGCTGCCGCAGCTTTCTTCGCGGCCTTCTTGGCGGCAGCCTTCTTTGCAGCAGGCTTCTTCGCAGCCGGGGCCTTCTTCGCGGTCGCGGCGGCCTTCTTGGCCGGCGCAGCCTTCTTCAGGACCGGCTTGGCAGCGGCCTTCTTGGCGGCAGCCTTCTTGACCGGTGCTGCCTTCTTCGCAGCAGCAGCCTTCTTGGCCGGCGCAGCCTTCTTCAGGACCGGCTTGGCAGCAGCCTTCTTGGCAACGACCTTCTTGGCCGGCGCCTTTTTGGCAGCGGCCTTCTTCGCCGGAGCAGCCTTCTTGGCCGGGGCGGCCTTCTTCAGCACGGGCTTTGCCGCAGCCTTCTTTGCCGGCGCCTTCTTGGCGGCGGCTTTCTTCGCAGTTGCCATCACAGTTCTCCTTGATCAAGTGACAAAGACACCTTGCCCATCGATACGGCAAGGCGATTCGCAACCCGTGAGACTGTCTCGGAGCGACGCTCCGGTGCTGCGAATGGGGGCGCAAGCGTGATGCCCGTCTCTTGCGGACGGGTCTTCAGGGCTTGCAGATTACTAAGTTCTGTCATCAAGCAGGGTGGTCAAGCACACCGCGAAGGGGCTGTGGGGACATCAGTCCCAGGACAGCGCGCCGCCGGATTGGTACTCGATCACCCGGGTTTCGAAGAAGTTGCGCTCCTTCTTCAGGTCGATCATCTCGCTCATCCAGGGGAACGGGTTTTCCTCGTTCGGGAAGAGCTCCTCCAGGCCGATCTGCGTGGCACGCCGGTTGGCGATGTAGCGCAGGTAGCCCTTGAACATCGAAGCATTCAGGCCGAGCACGCCACGCGGCATGGTGTCTTCGGCGTAGCGGTATTCCAGTTCGACGGCCTTTTGGAACAGGTCTTTGATTTCTTCCTTGAAGGCGGGGGTCCAGAGCTGGGGGTTCTCGAGCTTGATCTGGTTGATCAGGTCGATACCGAAGTTGCAGTGCATCGACTCGTCGCGCAGGATGTACTGATACTGCTCGGCCGCGCCCGTCATCTTGTTCTGTCGGCCTAGCGACAGGATCTGCGTGAAGCCGACGTAGAAGAACAGGCCTTCCATCAGGCAGGCGAACACGATGATGGACTTCAGCAGGGTCTGGTCGGTTTCCAGCGTGCCCGTGTTGAAGTTCGGGTCCATGATCGCGTCGATGAACGGGATCAGGAATTCGTCCTTGTCGCGGATCGACTGCACCTCGTTGTAGGCGTTGAAGATCTCGCTTTCATCCAGGCCCAGCGATTCAACGATGTACTGGTAGGCGTGCGTGTGGATCGCTTCTTCAAACGCCTGGCGCAGCAGGAACTGGCGGCATTCGGGCGCGGTGATGTGGCGGTACGTGCCCAGCACGATGTTGTTGGCGGCCAGCGAGTCAGCGGTGACGAAGAAGCCGAGGTTGCGCTTGATGATGCGGCGCTCGTCTTCGGTCAGGCCGTTGGGGTCTTTCCACGTCGCGATGTCGCGCGACATGTTCACCTCTTGCGGCATCCAGTGGTTGGCACAGGTGGCCAGGTACTTCTCCCAGGCCCACTTGTACTTGAAGGGCACCAGCTGGTTGACGTCGGTCTGGCCGTTGATGATGCGCTTGTCGGCCACGTTCACGCGGCGCGCGCTGGCGGCCTGAGCAGGCTTGGGGGCCAGGGGGGCAGCAGCTTTGGCGACAGGGGCCGACGGGATCACGGGAGTGGCGGGCACCGCGGCTTGAAGGGATGGCGATTGAAGCGCCGAAGAGCCGATGACCGCACCCTCGTCAGCGAGGTTCGGTTGAAGGCGATTGGCAGGAGCAGGCGTTGAACGCGGGGTGTCTTCCCAGACCAGCATGTCTGTCTTCCTAACTTGATGAATTATCTAAGTGTTGTGTTGAAACACCAAGCACTTCTTGACATCAAGAGGCACTCGTTGTTGTCGCTGTGCATCGTGAAGTTCACGCTGCGAGGCACTTCAACACACTCACCGATGACGAGGCCGAAGCGGGACCTCATCGCAAACGATCAATGGCTATTGGGGGTTCCGGCCATCAGGGTGTCGACGGCGGTGGCCGTGAACACCCTGAGGTCAGGCGAATCACCTCACTGACATGCCTCGCAATCCGGGTTGTCGATCGAACAGAATTTGATGTCGGTGGCCGGCAACGCATCGGCTTCAACGGCCTGCGGCGCTGCGTTGTCGGCACCACTCATCGCGAAGCCCGTGCTGCCCGACGACACCGCGTTGAGCTGGCCCGACTTCACGGTGGACTTCTCGGCATGCGTCGCGCCGACGGTGCGCAGGTAGTAGGTGGTCTTCAGGCCGCGGATCCAGGCGAGCTTGTAGGTTTCGTCCAGGCGCTTGCCCGACGCACCGGCCATGTAGATGTTCAGGCTCTGGGCCTGGTCGATCCACTTCTGGCGGCGTGCAGCAGCCTCAACCAACCACACCGGGTCGGTCTCGAACGCGGTGGCGTAGAGACGCTTCAGTTCTTCAGGGGCGCGGTCGATGCGGCGCAGCGAGCCGTCGAAGTGCTTCAGGTCCATCACCATCACGTCGTCCCACAGGCCGAGCTTCTTCAGGTCGCGCACCAGGTATTCGTTGACGATGGTGAACTCACCCGACAGGTTCGACTTGACCGACAGGTTGCCGAAGCTCGGTTCGATCGAGGCATCCACGCCGATGATGTTGGAGATGGTGGCAGTGGGGGCGATGGCCACGCAGTTGGAGTTGCGCATGCCCACCTGGTGGATGCGGGTGCGCAGTGCGTCCCAGTCGAGGGTGCGTGAGCGATCGACATCGACATAGCCGCCACGTTGCTCGGCCAGCAGATCGAGCGAGTCGATCGGCAGGATGCCGCGGTCCCACAGCGAGCCACGGAAGGTGGAGTAGTGGCCGCGCTCTTCGGCCAGGTCGGTCGAGGCCCAGTAGGCGTAGTAGCAGACGGCTTCCATCGAGCGGTCGGCGAACTCCACTGCTTCAGGCGAGGCGTAAGGCGTGCGCAGTTGGTACAGCGCATCCTGGAAGCCCATGATGCCCAGGCCCACCGGGCGGTGGCGCAGGTTTGAATCGCGGGCCTTCTTGACGGCGTAGTAGTTGATGTCGATGACGTTGTCGAGCATGCGCATGGCGGTGCGCACGGTCTTCTTCAGCTTGTCATGATCGACCTGGCCGTCCTTGATGTGCTGCGACAGGTTCACCGAGCCCAGGTTGCACACCGCGATTTCGTTGTCGTTGGTGTTCAGCGTGATTTCGGTGCACAGGTTCGACGAGTGCACCACGCCCACGTGCTGCTGCGGCGAGCGCACGTTGCAGGCGTCCTTGAACGTCACCCAGGGGTGGCCGGTCTCGAACAGCATCGAGAGCATCTTGCGCCACAGGTCAACTGCACGCACCTTCTTATAGAGGGTGAGCTCACCGCGCTCGATCTGTTGTTCGTAGCGGGTGTAGGCGGCTTCGAAGTCGTGGCCGAACTTGTCGTGCAGGTCAGGGCAGTTCGAGGGCGAGAACAGCGTCCAGTCACCGCCTTCAAGCACCCGCTTCATGAACAGGTCGGGGATCCAGTTGGCGGTGTTCATGTCGTGGGTGCGGCGGCGGTCGTCACCCGTGTTCTTGCGCAGCTCCAGGAACTCTTCGATGTCCAGGTGCCAGGTCTCCAGGTAAGCGCAGACGGCGCCCTTGCGCTTGCCGCCTTGGTTCACAGCGACAGCCGTGTCGTTGACCACTTTCAGGAATGGCACGACGCCTTGCGATTCACCGTTGGTGCCCTTGATGTGCGAGCCCAGGGCGCGCACCGGCGTCCAGTCGTTGCCCAGGCCACCCGCAAACTTGGACAGCAGCGCGTTTTCCTTGATGGCTTCGTAGATGCCGTCCAGGTCATCGGGCACGGTGGTGAGGTAGCAGCTGGACAGTTGCGAGCGGCGTGTGCCCGCGTTGAACAGCGTGGGCGTGCTCGACATGAAGTCGAAGCGCGACAGCACTTCGTAGAACTCGATGGCGCGTGCTTCGCGGTCGATTTCGTTCAGCGCCAGGCCCATGGCCACGCGCATGAAGAAGGCTTGGGGCATTTCGATGCGCTGCTTCTTCACATGCAGGAAGTAGCGGTCGTACAGCGTTTGCAGGCCGAGGTAGTCGAAGTTCAGGTCGCGTTCGGCCTTCAGGGCGGCGCCGAGCTTGACCAGGTCGAACTGCAGCAGCTTCTCGTCCAGCAGTTCGGCTTGAACGCCCTTCTTGATGAACTGGGGGAAGTACTCGGCGTAGCGCTCGGCCATCTCGGCCTGGGTCACGTCGGCGCCCAGGATCTCGCGGCGGATGGTGTGCAGCAGCAGGCGGGCGGTGGCGCGGGTGTAGCCGGGGTCTTTTTCGATCAGGGTGCGGGCAGCGAGGATGGCGGCCTTGTAGACCTCGTCGATCGGCACGCCGTCATACAGGTTGCGGCGGGTCTCGGCCAGCACCGGTGCGCCGGTCACCTCGGCACCCAGGTTGGCGCACGACGATTCAATCAGGCCTTGCAGGCGGGCATCGTCGAGCGGCACACGCTCGCCGCGGTCCAGCACCATCAGCGCAGGCGCGGCCACGGCCGGGGCCTGGCCGGCCTTGGCGCGCTCTTGCGTGCGGCGTTCGCGGTACAGCACGTAGGCGCGGGCGATCTCGTGGTGGCCGAAGCGCATCAGGCCCAGCTCGACCTGGTCCTGCACATCTTCAATATGGAAGGTGCCGCCGCTCGGACGCGAGCGCAGCAGGCCGCGCACCACGGCTTCGGTGAGCTGCTCCACCGTTTCGCGCACGCTGGCCGACGCTGCACCCTGGGTGCCGTGCACCGCCAGGAAGGCCTTCATCAAGGCCACGGCGATTTTGTGCGGCTCGAATGAGACCACCGCGCCATTGCGGCGGATGATCTGGTAGCCGGCATAGGCCGAGGCATTGGTGGGAGCCGCCTTGGGCATGGTGAAGGCAGCCGGTGCGTCGGTGTGCGTGCTGGAGACGATGGATTGCATGGATTCCCCTTGTGTCGGTCGAGTCTGTCGAGTGGTCTTGTCTTGGCTGTCTGTTGCCCGGGCTGCTGCGGGAAACAGGCATGGCGCCGCCAGACAGGGCTGAAGCCGCTGTCTTGACGGTGCTGCTGTCGGTACTGCGAGGGCTAACGGATGAAGTCTGAAAAAGCCGGGCAGCCGGGGGTGTTGGGCTGCCCCGACGTCATCCCACAGGTGGCGGTGCGGTCGGTCTGTGGGAGGTGTCGATGGTCTGCAAGCGCTTCATGTCAGGGGCGCAAGCTTAACATGTGAGGCACTATATCTAGTGCTTTTCAGCGCTTCAAGCACTAGCCGTAGTGTTAAAGGGCTAAATGGAAAAACCCACACGAACGGGGGTTCGGTGCCCTTTTTGCGGGTCGACCACCTTGCGTCAGGCGCTCAAAACAGGCAAGCCGATGGCCAAGCCGGCCAGCGCCGATCGGAGCTGATGCCAGTCGAACCCCGGCCCGGGATCCTGCTTGCGCCCGGGGGCCACGTGCTCGTGGCCCACCGCGGTGTGGAGGGGCCACTGATGCTGCAGATCGTGCAGCAACGCGGCCAGCGCGGTGTACTGGGCGGGCGCGAACGTGTCGCCTTCCAAGCCTTCGAGTTCGATGCCCACCGAGAAGTCGTTGCAGTTGTCGCGGCCCTGCCAGTGGGAGGCGCCGGCATGCCAGGCGCGGTCAAGCACGCTGACGAACTGCAGGCAGTCGCCGTCGCGGCGAATCAGGAAGTGCGCCGAGACTTCCAGCCCGCGGATCTGCTGGAAGTAGGGATGGGCCTCCCAGTCGAGCCGGTTGGTGAACAGGCGCTCGATCGCATCGCCACCGTACTGTCCGGGCGGCAGGCTGATCGAATGCACGATGACCAGGTCGATGGCCACGCCGGCGGGCCGGGCGCCGAAGTTGGGCGAGGACCAGGAC
>Ga0209066_10002629_pt1 | contig 21524 bp, 21 predicted proteins | sample All_14_2_FD_187198 | JGI IMG/M metagenome (GOLD analysis project Ga0209066, IMG submission 187198) | Freshwater microbial communities in response to fracking from Pennsylvania, USA - Allegheny Zone_MetaG_DW_15 (SPAdes) (version 2) ... | reverse complement strand
ACGTTGCTGTGGCAGAAGGCCAGCGTCGGCACCCCGAGGCGCTGGCCGGCGTCGAGTGCCGCCCAGGCGAGGCGATAGGGATCGCCGACTTCGATCAGGTCCGGCCCCGGGGCGGCGATCGCCGCCGCCGCCCGGCCGCGCTGCACGGGCAGGCGATAGCCGACGGAGAACGGCAGCGGCACGCCGCCGCAGTCGCCGAAGCCGGCGCCTGCGGTGCCCGGCGCGACGATCGTGTGGCGCCACCCCTGCCGCGACAGCCAGTCGCGCTTGGTCGTCAGATATCGGCGCACGCCGCCGCCGGTCGGACTCCAGAACATCGTGCAGTCGACGATGTGGGGCGATGAAGGAAGCATGCCGGCAAGAGGCAAGCGCCGTGCCCCGGCGGGCGGCAAACCGCCTTCGGTACCGCGGCGAACAAACCCCACCGCGGCCGCGGGCACGCAAACTGCCCCGCCACTGGGGCAATCCTATTCAAGGAAAGGATCACTGCCATGACCAATGACGAAGTAATCGAAACCCTGAACGATCTCATCGAGACCTGCAAGGACGGCGAGTACGGCTTTCGCGCCTGTGCCGAGCACGTGGAATCGGCCAGCATCGCCACGCTGCTGACGCGGCGCGCCGAGGACTGCATCGAAGCCGCCCGCGAGCTTCAGGCGCAGGTGGTGCAGCTCGGCGGCAAGCCGGACACCGGCGGCAGCGCCACCGGCGCCATGCACCGCGGGTGGGTATCGGTGCGCGGCACGCTCGAGGGCTACGACGACCTGGCCATGCTCGAGGAGTGCGAGCGCGGCGAGGACTTGGCGCTGGCCCGCTACCGCACGGCCATTAAGGAAGACCTGCCGGAACCGGTGCGCTCCATGGTGGAGCGTCAATACCAGGGCGTGAAGCGCAATCACGACCAGGTGCGCGACCTGCGCGACCGGCTGAAGAACGCCGAAGAAACCATGGTCTGACAGATTCACCGCTTCGAACCCATACCCTCAAAGGAGATACGCCATGAACACGACCAAGAAACTGCACATCGGAATGATGGCCACGGCGGCTGCCGTCGTCGTCTTGACCGGCTGTCAACGCAACGAGGAAGCCGACACCGCCAACATGACGTCGCCGCCGCCCGCCTCGACCACGACATCGCCCGGCACGTCCGGCTACACAGGCCCGGCCGGCAGCGACAGCTCGTCCTCCTCGTCGTCCACGATGTCGGACCCGGGCTCCGCCGGTTCGGGCACCAGCGGCAGCGACATGGGCACATCGGGCGCGCCCGGCGGGTCAACCAGTCCCTACGGCAGCGATACGGCCACGCCCGGCACGCCGGGCTACGTCGGACCCAGCACGGAACCGACGGATAGCGGCGCCGACGCAACCGTCAGCGACCAGGATCGACTTCGTTCCGGCGGCGGAACGGAGAGCGGCACGACCGGCGGCGCGGAAAGCGGTACGCCCGGCACCTCCGGCTCGGGCAGCACCACCGGCCCGAACAGCAGCCTTGATCCTGCCGACCGCCCCTTTCGTGACGTAGCCGTCGCCACCCCCGGCGCAGCCCGGGGGCCGGCAGCCTGGCGCGAGGTACTCGGCGTGCAGGTCCTGCGCGTTGCGGATGCCGACAAGGCGATGGACAAGACCGGCGGAAAGGCGATGTCGAAGGGCGAGGCCGGCACGAGCGGCAAGCTGAGCAAGAAGGACGAGAGCTTCATCAAGAAGGCGGCCGCCGGCGGCATGTTCGAGGTCGAGGCCGCACGCCTGGCGTCGGAAAAGGCGACCGATCCGCAGTTGAAGTCCTACGCCGAGAAATTGCGCACGCAGCATCAGCAGGCCAACGACGAACTCAAGCAGATCGCCAGCGCCAAGGGGATGACGATGCCGACGCAGTTGCCGTCCAAGGAGAAGGCGATGCTCGACAAGCTGAACAAGGCCTCGGGCGAGAAGTTCGACAAGGAGTACATCTCGATGGTCGGCCTGCGTGACCACAAGCAGGACATCCGCGACTTCGAGAATGCCCGCAACGAGACCAACGATCCGGAGCTCAAAGCATGGATCGAGAAGACCCTGCCGACGCTGCGCGTCCACCTCGCGGAGGCCCAGCAGATGTCCGGCCATGAGGGCATGAAGATGCAGGGCTACACCGGCCAGGAGGGCAGCCAGCAGCAACAGGGCTACACCGGCCAGGAAGGCAGCCAGAAGCAACAGGGCTACACCGGCCAGGAAGGCGGCCATATGATCGATCGCGAGGAAGGCATTCGCGGTTCGGGCGTTGGCAGCAGCCTCGGCGGTAGTGGCGGTGCCGGCGGTGGTGCCGGTGGTGGCGCCGGCGGTGGTGCCGGAGGTGGTGCCGGAGGCGGCAACTAAGCAAACCGCTTGAGCGGTTCCGCTCTCCCGCCCAACCCGTTCACTTCGCGCCCGACGCGGAGGAACGGGTGGGCCTCGTTTACGTCAGCGATGCGCAGCCCGGCATTCGGCGCGGCCTGCGCGCGGCAGAATGGCGGCTATTGCGCTTCCTCGAGGGGCAGGCCGGTTGAATGCCGTGCAGGCGCCCCCGCGAGGATTTCGATTACGACCGACGAGGTGCTGTCATGGCTGCGTGGCTTCCCATATTGAAGGCATCCCTTCCCTACCTGACGAAGATCGTCGCGGCGGCGATTCCCGCATTCACGTCCCGGCCGGCGCCGGGAAAGGCCGACGAGGTGATCCCGCAGCAGATTGCCGAACTCCAGGCGGCGGTCACCAGCAACGCCGAGTCCATCAAGGCGCTGGCGGCGCAACTCAAGCAAACCATCGAAGGCATCGACCCCGGCGTGGGAAAGCTCCAGCGGGAGATCGCCTTCCTGCGTCGCGTGGCAGTCGTCGCCATGGTCCTGGCCGTCATGGGCTTCGGGACCGCGCTGTGGGCCGTGCTCGGACGCTGACTCGCCTGCCGGCACCCCCCGGATGACCCGTACATGAGGCAGAATCGCGGAACTCGCACAAGGGGAGCACTCGTGAGCATCAACTTCGACGATCCGATCAAAAAGGAAGTCTGGGCCACCGTCCGGGCCATGAACGACGCCTGGACGCGGGGCAATCCGGACGACCTGAAGAATTTCTTCCATCGCGACATGGTCGCGGTGGCGCCGAACGTCCGCAGCCGCCTCGACGGCGGCCCGGCCTGCATCGAGGGCTGGAAGCGCTTCTGCGACTCGGCGCGCATCCATCGCTGGGAGGAGATCGATCCGGTGGTCCACGTCTTCGGCGATGCCGCCGTCGTCAGCTACTACTTCGCGATGTCCTTCGACATCGGCGGGCCGAACATCGAAAGCGGCGGGCGCGACCTGTTCTTCTTCGTCAAGGAGAACGGGCGCTGGTGGGCTGTCGGCGACCAGTTCTCGCCCTACCCGGCCGACTGCACCGCAGTCTCGCCGGCGGCGACGCTCGAGGCATGAACGCCGCGCCGCGCGCGCGGCAGCGCCGGGCTCAGACGCGCTCGCAGCCGATCGCGCGCACCACCACCTCGTCCTGGCGGAACAGCGCCTCGAGTTCGGTACGGTAGGCGGCCCACCAGTCGCGTTCGAACACCTCGACCATCACCTCGACGAGGATCATGTCGTCGTGCGCCGTGGCACCGGTCTGGACGTCCTTCCACAAGCCCTGCGCCGGCGACTGCACGAAGGCCGTGAGGCCGCCGAAGCGCTCGATCAGCCGCGCCCGCACGGCGTCGAAGCGGCTGCGCTCGAAGCGGCAGCCTTCGTTGTCGAACACCGGCAACAGGATCTGGATCAATTGCACTACGCGGTGACCTGCGCCAACGCCTCCATCCAGTCGGCGACGAAGCGCTCGATGCCGAAACGCGCGAGCGCCATGCGGCGTCCCGCCTCGCCCCAGGCGCGGGCTTCGGCCGGATCGGCGATCAGGCGCTTCATGACGGGAATCAGGCGCTCGGGGCGCGTGTCGATCCAGCCGTTCTCGCCGTTTCGCACCACCGTCGCCATCTCGGTGGTGGCGAGCCCGACCACCGGCAGGCCGACCATCATCGCCTCGACCACCGCCAGCCCGAGGCTCGTGTAGCGGATGGGATTGAAGAAGAACCGATAGTCGGCCATGAACGCCGGCAACCCGGCGTTGGGCACCTCGCCCTCGCCGCCGACGCGCTCGCTGCCCATGCCGACGAGCGTCAGCGGCACTTCGAGCGAGAGCGCCTGGTAGATGTCCTGGCCGACGCGGCGTCCGCGGCGGTCGATGTTGTTGACCACGACGATGCCGCAATCGCGCGTGCCGGCGTAGCGGGCGTCGGACAGCGGCAGGACCCCGTGCTCGATGACCCGGACCTGCGCCGCACCGTTGTCCCACATCAGCGCGTTGAAGCCGGTGACATGCACCAGCAGCACGCCGGGCTCGCCGGCCCAGTGGCCTTCGTCGGTCGGATGCTCCAGCGGCGGATCGTGTTCGAGATAGATCGAAGGCAGACGGCGCTGTTCGGGGGAGAGCAAGGTCTGGCGCTCGATCTCCCACGCCTCGCGCGACTGGTAGAGGACGACGTCGAAGTCCATGTCGGCGATGCGATCGATGTGGACCTCATGCACGTTTTGCCCCCAGGGCAGCGTGCCGCTGCGTCCGCTGCGGTGCGTCGAACGCGCGTCGTCGACGACGAGGAAGAATTCGTGCGGAACCTGCGTCAGGTAGTAGAGGTAGTTGCCGTGGACGTGCCAGGTCAGGATGCGCAGCCGTGACTCAGCCATTGGCGACGGCTCCGGCCGGCATCGACACGCGCTGCGCTGCCGCCAGTACCGACGGCACGTCGACGGCCGTGGCGCAGCCGTGGTCGTACGGACAGACGGCGTACGCGCAGGGCCGGCAGGACATCGGCTGCCACAGCACCGCATGCCGCGCAGCATCGAGCGGCGCCCAGCGCGAGACGTCGGCGCCGCAGCTGACGACCACGCTCGGGCGTCCGAGCGCGGCGGCGACGTGCGAGATTCCGGTGTCGTTGCAGACGACCAGCTCGGCGCCGGCAACGAGGGCACCGAGGGTCCACAGCGTCGTGCGGCCGGCGAGGTTTTCGGCCGGCTGGCGCATGAGCGCGCGGACCTCCTCTGCCAGCGGCGCCTCGTGCGCGCTGCCGGTGAGGACGATGCTGCGGCCCTGCCGCGCCAGCGCGTCGGCGACGGCGGCGAAACGCGCGACCGGCCAGCGGCGCGAGGCGAGCTGCGCCCCGGCATGCACGCAGACATAGGGCCGCGCCCGCTGGGCGCCGGCCCAGACCTCGTGCAGCGCTGCGAAGTCGTGGCGCTCCAGCGGAAACTCGAGTTCGCTGCCGGCCCGCGGCAGCCCGAGGTGGTCGACCAGCGACAGCAGGCGCTCGACCTCGTGGCCCTGCTCGGGCCAGGGCGCCCAGCGCTCGGCCTCGTCCGGCGGATGCCAGGCGCCGTCGATGCGGAAGCCCGCGGTCTGGCGCGCACCGAAGCAGCCGACCAGCGGATTGACCACCGGCCCGCTGCCGTGAAGCTGGATCGCCAGGTCGAAACGCTGCGCCTGCATCGCGGCGAGAAACGCCGGGATCGCGCGCACCAGCGGCGGCGTTTCCGGCAGGCCCGGCCAGCCGGGAAACTCCATGAATTCGTCGACGGCGTCGAGCCGCGCCGCCAGCTCGCGTGCCCACGGCAGCCCCACCAGCACGATGCGCGCCGCCGGAAACGCCTGCCGCAGCGCGCGCAGCGCCGGTACCGCACACAGCAAATCGCCGAGCATCAGGGCGCGGAAGACGGCGATGCGCTCCACCGGCGCGCGCACGACGGGGCTCATCGCGGCCTCAGAGGAACAGCACGCGGAACGCCAGCGCGCCGCGCAGCCGCCAATAGACCGACAGGAACGGGACCAGCGCCGAGGTCACCACCATCTCGGCGACGTGCCCCGGCGTGTGCCGCGTGTTGCGCAGGCGCTCGAAGGCGAAGCGCAGGACGAGGACGAGCGCGACCAGGCCGCTGATCTCCGCCGCCGTGACCGAACCGCCGACGGCGAACAGCAGCCCGGCGGCCGCCGCCGCCACGATCGCGTAGTAGTTCCACGGCGGCACCGGATGGATGCGCTCGCGATAGAGCCGCGGATGCTTCTTGTAGAGCAAGGCGTCGAAGTAGGCGTTCTTCTGCTGGCGCAGGCAGACACCCCAGCGCTCGGTGCGCACCGGATGGAGGACCACGGCGCCGTCGCAGCGCCCGACCGGGCCGACGTCGCGCATCAGACGGAAATGCAGGTCGGAGTCCTCGTGCCAGGCGCGCGTGAAGCGCTCGTCGAAGCCGCGCACCTGCACCAGCGCCATGCGCCAGACGAAGGCGTTGGCGGTGACGAAGGCGGCGTTCTCGAGGCCGCGCGTCATGCGCTCGTGGTCGGTCGGTGGCTCGGTGACGGGAACGCGTACGCGTCCGCAGGCAGCGGCGTAGCGGCTCGCCGCCGGCTCGCTGCCCATGAAGGCGGCGCCGGCCGAAAGCCAGTCGGAGGACGGCACGGCGTCGTCGTCGGTGAAGGCGATCAGCTCGCCGCGCGCCGCGCGCCAGCCGCAGTTGCGCGCCACGGCCGGGCCGTGGGCCAGCGTCGGACGCAGGTAGCGCAGCGGCACCCTGGACTGGCGCCCGAATTCGGCGACCAGTGCGCGCGTGTCGTCGGTGCCGCCGTCGTCGACGACGATGATTTCGTACTCGCCCGCGTAATCCTGCGCCAGCACCGCTTCGATGCAGCGCTGCAACAGGGCCGGACGACGGAAGGTGGGGATGACGACGGTGATGCTCGGGTTCATGGACGACCTCCTGGGGATTTCCGGACAAGAAAGGAACCGATCGCCAGCACGTCGAGCGGCGTGCTGAAAAACGCCTCGACGGCGTCGCGCGGCGTGCACACCACCGGCTGGCCGCGGACGTTGAATGAGGTATTGACCAAAACCGGCACACCGGTGATGTCGCCGAACGCGCGCAGCAGCGCGTGGAAGCGCGGGTTGGTCGCCGCCGTCACCGTCTGCACGCGCGCCGTGCGGTCGGTGTGGCAGGCAGAGGGGATGCGCTCGCCCTGCCCCGGCAGGACGTCGTACACGAACAGCATGAACGGCGACTTGCCGCCGTTGGCGGCAGCGGGCGCGAACCAGCGGCCGAGGTCCTCCTGCGGCACGGCCGGCGCCACCGGGCGGAAGTCCTCGCGGTCCTTGAGTTCGTTCAGCCGCGCCTGCATCGCCGGGTCGATCGGCGACGCCAGGATCGAGCGCGCGCCGAGCGCGCGCGGGCCGAACTCCATGCGCCCCTGGAACCAGCCGACGATGCGGTCCTCTGCCAGCACTTCCGCCGTCGCCGCGGCGATGTCGTCCACGCGGCGGTAGTCGAGCTTCGACCACTTCAGCAGCGCCTCGATCGCGGCGTCGTCGAAGCCGGGGCCGAGGTAGGCGTGGTCCATGGCCCAGCGGCGCGGCGCCAGCCGCACCGGGCGCGTCGCCTTGCCGAGCGCGGCGACGGGATCGGGCGCTGCGGGGTCGGCGCCGTCGCGCAGGCGCGCATCGACCCAGAGCGCTGCGCCGAGGGCCGTGCCGGCGTCGCCGGCGGCCGGCTGCACCCACACCTCGTCGAAGATGCCGCTGTCGCGCAGGCGCGCGTTCATCACGCAATTGAGCGCGACGCCGCCGGCCATCGCCAGCCGGCGTTCGCCGCCGGCGGCGCGCAGCCAGCGCGCCAGCTCCAGCACGGTCTCTTCGAGCACCTCCTGCAGCGACGCGGCGAGGTCGAGATGACGCGGCTCCAGCGGTTCGCCGACGCGGCGCGGCGGACCGAACATCTCTGCCGGGTCGAAGTCCGCGACGCGGAACCGGCCGTTGCCGTCGACGCGCACGATGGCACGCAGCGCGTCGCGATATTCGGGCAGCCCGAGCGCCGCCAGCGCCATCACCTTGTATTCGTCGCTCGAGTGCAGGAATCCCAGGTGGGTGGTGATGCGTTCGTAGAGCAGCCCGAGCGAATCCGGCACCGTGACCTCGCCGAGCGTGCGGTAGCCGCCGTCGGCGAAGACGCCGTAGGTGCTCGACGCCTGCTCGCCGCGACCGTCGAGCGTCATCACGGCGCAGCGCTCGAACGGCGCCGCCAGGAAGGCACTGGCCTGGTGGCAGAGGTGGTGGTTCACGAAATGCCACTGCCACGGCGGCGCCGCACCGTCGATGTCGAAACGCCGTCGCAGGTGGTGCGGTACGCCATCCATGAACTGCCGCGGCGCGTTCAGCACGTGCGCGGCGAACAGCGGATCCCAAGGATTTTCCCAGCGGCCATCGTCGGTGCCCGGCTTGTAGGGCAACGCGAAGCTGTCCGCCGCGTTGGCACGGGCGCCGAGGAAGGCGTCCGGGTCGAAGCTGTAGGCGACGTGGTCGATCGCCGCAGCCTCGACGCCGGCCTCGCCGAGGCAGTAGTCGATGGCGTTGAAGGGCAGCTCCCACGCCGAGAAAGGCACCGGCCGCTTGCCGTGCTTGATGCGCGAGAAGCGTTCTTCCTCGGTGGCGGCCACGGTTCTACCGTCGATCACGATCGCCGCGGCGCTGTCATGGAACGCCGCGTTGATGCCGAGGGTGATCATTGCAGCGGAATGCCGGGGCCGGTGCCCATGAGTTCGAGCGCTGCGGCGGCGACGCGCTCGGGTTCCACCTTGCGCAGGCAGTCGTGGTGCCCCTCGGGGCAATCGCTCTTCAGGCACCAGCGGCACGGGACGTCGTGGTTCAGTACCTGTGAGGCCACGTGCCAGGGGGTGTGCTGCGGATTGGTCAGTGCGTAGAGGTCGACGACCGGCGTATTCACCGCCGCCGCGATATGGACCGGTCCGGTGTTGTTCGCCACCACCACTTCGGCGCCCGCGATCAGCGCCGCCAGCTCGCCGAGATCGAGGTGCCCGGCCAGCGATACCGAAAGTTCGCCCATGACGGCGCGTGCCTCCTCGACCAGCACGCTCTCGTTCTCGCTGCCGGTGTAGATCGCGGTGCAGCCGCTTTCGCGCGCGATGATGTCCGCGGCGACGCCGAAGTGCACCGCCGGGTAGCGCCGCGACGGCGCGCTGGCACCCGGATGGACGACGAAGTAGGGTTGCACCGGATCGTGCCCGGCCAGCAGCATCAGCTCCTGCAGCCGCCTCACGTTCTCGATCCGGTAGCGGAAGTGCAGGTGCGGATCGCCACTGAAGAGTCCGACCGCGGCGACGAGATCGATCTGCCGGGCGACTTCGTGGCGCATGCCGTCGCCGATGACGTCCCGCTCGGGCAGCCAGTCGGTCAGCAGCTCATACGGATTCTCGCGACTGTAGGCGAGCCGTAGCGGGATGCCGGCGAGCCGGCACAGCAGGGCCGCCGGCAGCGCGCTCTGCGTGCAGACGGTAAATATGACCGCGGCGTCGAAGCGCTGCTCGGCGAGCCGGATCGCCATGCGCAGTTCGTTCTCGCCGAGTTCGCCGGCCAGCGGCGCGTCGTCGCGCGGCGTCACCCACGGCGCGGCGAAGGGAATCGCGGCATCGATGCCCGGAACGTGATGCGCGGCGGCCGCCCCCGCCGGCGAAGTCAGCAGGGTGATGCGGGCCTCGGGAAGGCAGTTGCGCACGGCATTCAGCGCCGGCGTCGTCATCAGCAAGTCGCCGATGTTGTCCAGCCGCACGGCGAGAAGGTTGCGGACGCTGCGCCAGCGCATGGCCGCGTCGTCGTCGGCTGCGGCCCTCATGCCCGGCTCCCGGCCGGCGCGGCCCAGGTCGGCCCCGCGGCGACGATGGTGCGTGCCGCCTGCAGCAGGTCGGCGCAGCGGTGATGCGGCGTGCGTAGCGGCGACAGCCGCCACTCGGTTTCGTTGCCGACGTCGAGCAGAATGCTGCGGCAGCCGACGCGCCGCCCGGCCTCGACGTCGTCGAGGATGTCGCCGACGATCCAGCTCTGGGCGAGATCGAGCCGCAGCGCCACCGTGGCCTGGTGCAGCAGCCCCGGCGACGGCTTGCGGCACAGGCAGGATACGCGGCCGCTTTCGCCCGGCGCATGCGGGCAGACGTAGATGCCGGCCAGCGCTACGCCCGCCTCGGCGTGCACGCGCGCGGCGAGCGCATGGCGCACGCGAGCAAAGTCGGCACGCGTGAAGCGGCCAGCCGCCAGCCCCGGCTGGTTGCTGACGACGATCAGCCGGAAGCCGGCCTCGTCGAGCAGGCGCAATCCCTCGAGCGCGTTCGGCGTGAAGCGCAACTGCGCCGGGTCCACGTTGTAAGGCACGTCCTCGACGAGCGTGCCGTCCTTGTCGAGGAACACCGCGGCGGCGCCCGAGTGCGGTAGGCCGGTGTGCGCGCGTGCATTCACGCGGACCATTTCCCCGACGTTCATGCGCGTACTCCCACGCGACGGTCGAGCGCCAGCGACCGCAGCGGTTCGCGCCGCACCTGCGGCACGACGCGCGGCGCCAGCACGGCACGGTAAACGGCAGCAAGGTCGGCGGCGACGCGGTCCCACGAGAACAGGGTGCGCACGCGGTGGATGCCGGCGCGGCCGAGCGCCGCGCCGAGGGCCGGATTGGCGTGCAGGTGCGCGAGCCGTGCCGCCAGAGCAGCCGGGTCGCGCGGCGGCACGAGGTAGCCGGTGACGCCGTCGATGACGGAATACTGGATGCCGCCGACGGCGCTGCCGATCACCGGCGTGCCGCAGGCCATGGCCTCCAGCGGCGTGATGCCGAAGGGTTCGTACCAGGGCGTGGTGACGAAGACGTCGGCCGCCGAGTAGCAGTCGCGCAACGCCTCGCGCTGGCGGCGCCCGGCGAAACTGACGCGATCGGCGACGCCGTGCTCGGCGGCGAGGGTGCGCAGGCGCGCGATCTCGGGCGTGGTGCGCTCGTCGGGCTCGGCGGATTCGCCGCCGACCACAAGCAGGCGTGCGTGCAGCCGCGGATCCAGCCGTGCCAGGGCGCGGATGACGTTGTCGATGCCCTTGCGCGGCACCAGGCGGCCGAGCTGCAGGATGACGAACTCGTCGGCGGCAAGCCCGAGCGCGCGCCGCGCCTCCGCCTTCGAGCCGGGGCTGAATTCGGCAAGATCGACGCCGCAGGGTACGGTCCGGATCCGGGCGTCGCCGGCGCCGTAAAGGCGGATCAGGTCGGCGCGGTCCTGGGGGCACTCGGCGATCAGGGCCTCCGACTCACGCACCAGGCGGCGCTCGATGTCGATGCGCGCGGCCGGAAACGCATCCGCGCTGCCCTGGTGTTCGCGCCGCACGAGCCCGAGGGCGTGGAAGGTCGTGACCAGGGGCGCCCCGAGGCGCTCCTTGAGCTTCAGCCCGACGAGCCCCGACATGAAGAAGTTGGCGTGCACCACGTCGTACGAGCCGACGCCGAGGATGCGGCGCATGGCACGCGCGAACGCGCCCATGTGCCCGAGCAGCCTTTCCTTTGGCACGAAGCGCGGCGGCCCCGCCGGCACATGGACGACACGCACGCCGGGCGCCAGCGCCACGACCGGCGGAGAGCTCGGGTCGTCGCGGCGGGTGAAGACGTCCACCGCGTGGCCGGCGCGCGCGAGGCCGAGTGCAACGTGCCGGACGTAGATGTTCTGGCCGCCGGCGTCGATGCTGCCGAGCGTCGCCAGGGGCGAGGCGTGTTCGCTGATCAGGGCGATGCGCAGGGCCTGTGGAGACATGTGACGCGCCTGGAAATGATGGACGCGCCTGCCTTGGCAAACGGCGTTCCGTTCAGGACGTCGGGGTCTTGTTGCGCTTCGTGCGTGCCGGAACCTCGTCTTCCCCGCTGAAGACCGCGTTGCCGTAGTCGGAAGGATCGGTGTCCTCGGGCAGTTCGTCCGCGTCGTCGGTGTTGGGGAAGTCGTCGAAGACGGGGCTGTTGTCGTCCACCGGCACGTCGGTGTCGGGGCGCGGCACGACCTCGTCGGGGCCGATGTCCGAGGCCTCGTGTATTCCGGCGTCGCCGCTCACGCTGCGTCGCTCGCCGGTGCCGCCGGCATCGCTGTCGGCGCCCGGACGAACGGATTCTGAAACCGTGGCGGGATGCGTGCTTTCGTCGCGCGTGGCGACGTCGACCGGCAGCCCGGGATCGCCTTCGTCGTGCGTGGCGACGCCGGCGAGGTCGCTGCCGCTGTCCGAACTGTCGCTCGGCCCGAGGGCGCCGGTGTCGTGGCCCGGCGGCACGACGGGAATCTCGTCGCTGCCCAACAGGTTGCTGTGTGCCATGGCTAAGCCCTTTGCGTCGGAGAGGAAATCGACGCGCGGCAAGCAGCGTGCCGCCGGGTGGGTCCTGCCTGGAACCGGGCCGTTCTCGCTCCGACGGCAGGCCGAACGGCCGCTTAGCCCCGGCTGGCGGCTTCCGGCGCGGCCGGGGACAGGAACCCCGCGGCGGCGTCGGCCGCGAGCGGCCTGCCGGTGTAATAGCCCTGGATCCACTGGCAGCCGATGCTCGACAGGAACTCGAGCTGGCCGCGGGTCTCCACGCCCTCGGCGACGACCTGCATGCCGAGCTTCTGCGCCAGCAACATGGTCATCTCGCAAATGGCCGCATCGTTTTCATCGTGTTCGACGTCCTTCACGAAGGAACGGTCGATCTTGATGATGTCCACGGGAAACAGCTTGAGGTAGGCGAGCGACGAATAGCCGGTCCCGAAATCGTCGATCGCCAGCTTGACGCCGATGGCGGCGAGCGCCTTCATCATGACGATGTTCTGCTCGGGATTGCGCATCGCCATCGACTCCGTGATCTCCAGATGCAGGCAATGCGCGGGCACCGCGGAGTGCTCGAGGGCGTCCTTGACCAGTTTTGGCAGGTCGCGGTCCTGGAACTGGATTGCGCTGAGATTCACCGACATGCGCAGTTGCGCATGGCCGGCTCGATGCCAGCGCGCGAGTTGCCGGCAGGCTTCCTCCAGGACCCATTTCCCGAGGGGGCGGATCAGGCGCGTCTCTTCGGCGAGCGCAATGAAATCGCCCGGAAACACCATGCCGCGCGTCGGATGCTGCCACCTCACGAGCGCTTCCATGCCGAGCACCTTGCCGCTGCAGAGTTCGACCTGCGGCTGGTAATGCAGGACGAACTGGCCTTCGGCAACCGCCCGCTCCAGTTCATGCTCGATTTTCACGCGTTGCGTGACCTCCGCCTTCATCTCCTCGGCGTAGAACTGGAAATTGGAGCGGCCGCTCGCCTTGGCTCGATACATGGCGATGTCGGCGTTCTTGATCAGGTCGCTGGTTTCCGTGGCATCGCGCGGAAAGAAGCTGATGCCGACGCTGGGCGAGGTGTGCAGCTCGTTGCCCGCAACCATGTAGGGAGCCGAAAGGCGATCGACGATCTTGCCGGCGACCTCGGCGACCTCGGCGACGTCGGCCGTCTTCTGCATGCCGGTGAGGACGACGACGAATTCGTCGCCGCCCAGCCGGGCGACGATGTCGGATTCGCGCACCGTCGCCTGGAGGCGTTGCGCAACCTGGACGAGCAGCTGGTCACCGGCGCTGTGTCCGAGTGTGTCGTTGATCGCCTTGAAATGATCGAGGTCGATCAGCATGACGGCCAGGACCAGATCGAAGCGCCGGGCGAAGGCCATGCTCTGGTCGATCCGCTCGCTCAGACTCAAGCGGTTGGGCAGCCCGGTGAGCGCATCGTGATGCGCCAGGAAGCGGATCCGGTCTTCCGCCGCCCTGCGGTCGGTGATGTCCTCGAAGCTGCCGATGTAGTTGAGGACCCTGCCCTCGGCATCCCGCACGACCGAGATCGAAAGCCGTTTGGGATAGGGCTCGCCGGACTTGCGCCGGTCCCAGAGTTCGCCCCGCCAGCAGTCGTGTTCGGCGAGCGCCGCCCACATCTCCTCATATACCTCGCGCGGGGTCTCGCCCGCCGACAGGATGCGGGGATTCTTGCCGATCACCTCCTCCTGGCTGTATCCCGTGAGCTTGGTGAACTCCCCATTGACGGCGAGGATGCGGTTCCCCGCGTCGGTGATGACGATCGCTTCGCCGCTGCTGGAAAACACGCGGGACATCAGGTGGAGGCGTTCCTCCGCCCGCTTGCGCTCGGTGATGTCGCGGGCGATGCCGAGGACGCCGATCGGCTTGCCGGCCGTTCCCGGCACGGCGGTCTTGATCGTCTCGAGCAGGATCGATCGCCGGCTTTCGGCGTGGATGATGCGTTCCTCGTTGACCTTCGGCTGCGCCGCGACGATGGCCTCCTTGTCTTTGCGGCGGAAGAAGTCTGCCAGCTCCGCCGGGAGGAAGTCGTGATCCGTCCTGCCGACGAGCTCGGACGCCGGCGCGCCCATCATTCGTTCGAACGCGCGGTTGCAGACGAGGAACACGCCTTCGGTGTCCTTGAGCCAGACCGGGTCGGGCAAGGCATCGAGCAGCGCCTCCATCTGGCTGCGGCTTTCGGTCAGGCGCTGGTTGCTCAGGGAGAGTTGCGACAGATACGACGCCAGGCCGACGATGAGCGACATGACCTTCCGCACGCGCTCGCGGCTGAAGCGCGGAATGTCATGGACAGCAGCGAGATACGCGGCGGGGTCGTAGCCGAAACGTTTGGCCTGGGCGACGAAGAAGGCATCGTCGATCTCGTCGTCATCGTCATAGAAGAACTGGCCGCAGTACAGGTTGCCGAGATGCCGCTCGCCGACGAACACGGGCGTGACGACGTCCCACAAGCCGTTCTTGCACTTGTAGTCGACGAACTCGCCTTCCCGGAGATGGCTGGCGAGGAAGAGGTCGCTTTCGGTGCAGTTGGCGCACGAGCGCGGATCGGCCCGGTGAAAGTCGGTGCAGGCCTTTTGCCAGCCGGCGCTCTGGAGGATGTTGCCGTCGAGATCCAGCAGCGCCGTCGGGACGCCGACGAGGGCCGTCAGGTCGTCGAGGAGCGATCGCAGGGCCTTGACGTCGACCAGCGACGCCAGCGGCGCTTCGGAAACGGGATTCGCTGGCCGGGCCGCCGCGAGTTCGGTGGCCGGATTGCCGCTCAGTTTCCCCGTCTGCCATGTGATCGGCACCGGGTCCGTCTTGATGGAACTCGCCAATTGATTCCTCGCCTACCCGTTGGTTTAGCTGCTTCGAGGCTGCCATTGAGTATGTCTATGGGAGTATATGGCAATTTCAAGTCGGCGCAGCCATCCGGCCACTTTTGTCCACGTCGCATGAAGGGTTTTCCCGTGGGCATGCGCGTTGCCAAACGCAAGGAATGAACGAGAGACTTCGCTGGCAACCCGATCGGCGCATGACGCGCCGCCCAGTCACGCCCGCCAAACCGCCCGCCGAACGGCGTGCTGGCACGGATCGCAGGCGCCAGCCGCGCCGCCCCGAACCGCCGCAGCCGCTGTGGCCGGCGTGAGCGGCCGGACGACCTGACCCTCAGCCCTTGCGGCCGGGACGCAGGCCGCCGGTCAGCGTGGAAACGATGTTGCTGAGCAGGGCCACGGTGCCCGACGGCACGCGTGCACGCAGGTCGCGCGGCAACAGCGGCCACAGCAAGGGCAGCATGCGCCACAGCGGTGCACCGGGACCGACCGCCTTGCGCACTGCCGTGGCCGTGCGGCCGTGGCCGGCCGGCGAGAGCGCGCGCCCGAGCAGGAAGGCGACCCCCAGCGTCACGCCGAGCGCGACCGGCCAGTGCTCCGTGAGGCGGGTGCCGATCTCGCGGGCGCGCCGCTGGATGCGCAGGTCGCGGGCGACCACGGCCCGCTCGGCGGCGTCGATCGCGATGTCGAGGTCGGGCGTGGGCGGCATCCGCGGCGTTGCGGTGCGCACCTCATTGCGGTGAACGATGTCCATCGGGGGGATTCTCCGGGGTGGTGGTTCGCGTCGCCGCGGGATGCGGGGGCGCCGGGCGCGGCTTGCGCGGCGTCGGCGCGACCGTCAGCCGCCTTACGGTGGCAGGAAGGGCAAGGAAGGCCGCCAGGCGGCGGATGCGCGCGACGGCGAACCAGGCGCCACCGATGTTGAGCGCCAGGATCAGCGCAAGCATCCAGGCCCAACCGTACTCGAACTGCATCGCACCGATCATCAGGCCGGCCCACAAGGCGAACCATGCCGTCAGGGCGAGCAGCGCCGCCGCCACCCCCAGCACCACGATTTGTCCGAAGGCGCGCCGCGCCCGCTTGAGTTCGAGGGTCAGCAGCTGGACGCGGTCGCTGACGATGCCCGGCAGTTCGTTGAGCAGATCGAAGACGAGCTGCAGGAAGGAAGTGGCCGACTTCGGTGGCGGCTGGACGACGGCCATGTCAGCGCAACCGGCGAGTGACCAGCCGAGCGGCAGCTGCGCCCGCCGCGAGCGCGATGCCCAGCCAGGTCAGCGGCCGCGAACGCACCCCCTGACGCGCGGCCTCCGCCCAGTCCCGGGATGCCGCGGGCGGCGGCGCGATCGGCGTGTCCGCGCCGGCATGGAGCAGCCCCGTGGTCGCGGCGATGCGCTCCTCGGCGGAAACGCGCTCGGTCGGTGCGCCGGGCGGGCGCACCACCCCGCTCTCGAGGTCGTCGGTGTGCAGCGCACTGGTCGGGCCGGTGGCCGGGTTCCCCGGAGAGATCGTGCTGGGTCCCGAAAACTGCGGCCTGCGCGTGGTCGTCTCCATGGTTGTCGTTCCCTCCGGTGGTTGCTGGGCGGAAGTTGCAGGCAATCCACGTGCCGCGCGGCCGGCTGGCGCGGGAACGCGCTTTGCCGCCGCGCTGCGACACCCTGCGCGGCTTGCCGCAAGAGAGGATCCGATGGCCAGAGACAGAGACGAGCGCGACGCCCCCGTCCTCGACGACGAGAAGACCGAGACGCCGCAGGAACCGGTGCGACCGCCGCCGAGCGACGCGCGCCACGACCGCGAAGAGCAGAAGCGCAACCGTGACAGGCTGCGCGTCGACGACGAGCACAAGACGCCCGAGATGGAGAAAGGCCACCGCGGCACCTTCCCGTGATCTTGCTTGCGGCATAAGTTGGCGAGCGCACCGAGCGCGCCGGTTCCCCGGCCTACCCTGCGCTAACGCACGCGGAGGGTGACATGGCTGCAGGACGGTGGTTATCGGCGCTCGGAATGGTGGTCGCCTGCGTCGAGGCGGTGGCGGCGACGTACTACGTTGCGCCCAACGGCAGCGATTACAGCAGCGGCCTCTGGCAGGCTTCCCCCTTCCGGACCATCCAGAAGGCGATGGATTCGGCGGTGGCCGGGGACATCGTCTACGTGCGCGGCGGCGTGTATCGCGAGCAGGTCGACGTGCAGCGCGGCGGCGGCAGCTCGGGCAACCCCGTGCGCGTCCAGAACTACAACGGCGAGATCGCCGTCATCAAGGGTTCCGAGGTCGTCACCGGCTGGACGCGCCACAGCGGCAGCGTCTGGAAGAAGACCGGCTGGCTCGCCAACAGCCAGCAGGTGTTCGTCGACTTCGACGACGTGAACCCGAGTGCAGGGCCGAAGCCCCTGCAGCAGATCGGCATGCCGAGCAGCTACTACACGTCCTGGGAGTACAACGCCCCCGTGGGCAGCGGGCTGTCGAGCATGGTGCCGGGCAGCTTCTGGTACGACGGGCCGGCGGCGACGCTCTACGTCTGGCTCGCCGACGGCTCGGACCCCAACGGCCACGTGATCGAGGCCAGCGTGCGCCGGCGCCTGTTCTTCATGGCCCGGCCGTGGATCGTGCTCGACGGCCTGCGCTTCCGCCACAGCAACGGCTCGGCGTTCGCCCAGCAGACAGCCGCCGTGGAGATGAGCTCGAACTCGGTGGTGCAGCGCTGCGACATCCAGTACGCCGACTTCTCGGGCATCAGCATGGGCTACCTGCAGACCAACACGCAGTTCCTCGACAGCGTCGCCAGCAACAACGGCGCCGTCGGCGTCAGCGCGCCGGCGACGAGCAACTTCCGTGTCGCCGGCAATACGCTGAACGCCAACAACAACCGCAACTTCAACCCGCTCTGGCATGCCGGCGGCTTCAAGGCCGCGACCAAGGCCTACGGCGTCGTGGAATCGAACCTCGTCGCCTACAACAACGGCTCGGGCATCTGGTTCGATTACGCCAACAGCGGCATGCCGATCGTGATCCGCAACAATTACATCCACAGCAACGGCCCCAAGGATTCCGGGATCTTCTTCGAGGTCAGCAAGAACGGCCTTATCTACAACAACGTCATCGCCAACAACACGCGCCGCGGCATCTACATCTCCGCCTCGGACAACACGCGCGTGCTGAACAACACGGTGACGCGCATCTCCGGCCACGCCGGCATCGAGCTCGGCGGCATGCCGCGGGACGGTGCGACGCTGACGAACAACCAGATGCTCAACAACATCGTCAGCCACGGCGCGACGACGCAGGACGTGATGATCGCGGCGCCGAACGGCGGCACCATCCAGGGCAACACCAGCAACTACAACCTGATCTGGCGACCGAACGCCGCCATCCGGCTGCATTCGGGCACGGCCTACTACGACCTTCCGAGATGGCGCACGGCCACGGGACAGGACGTCAACAGCCTCAGCGCCGACCCGTTGTTCATGACGCCGACGGCGGCCCCGGCGGCCGCCAACTTCCAGCTCCAGTCGGCCAGCCCGGCCATCGACCGCGGGCTGAACCTGGCAGGAACCGTGGAGCGGGATTTCCTAGGTGCCCTGCGTCCCGGCGGCGTCGCCTATGACATCGGCGCGTTCGAGGCGGGCGCGACGCCGCCTGCGACGTCCGAACCCGCGCCTACCGAACCCACGCCCACCGAGCCCGCACCGACCGAACCCGCACCGACCGAACCCGAGCCGACGAAACCGGCACCGATCAAGGGCAAGGGGCGCACCAAACCGCGCTGACCTCGCTCGTCAGGGCTTGTGCAGGGCCTCCTCGGCCCACTGCTCCCAATTGGCTTCGATGTGCGCGGCGACGTGCTCCATGCCGTGCTGGTGCTGGTGCCAGGCGTCGTCGATCCTGAACTCGACACCGGGAAACCGCTTCCTGGCATGCGCGACGATGGCCTCGGCAATCAGGTGCGCCTCCCGGCGCTCGACCTCGCCGAAGACCTCGTAGGCCTCCGGTCGGTTGCTGACGAAATAGACCGGATGCTCGTCATCGACCAGTTCGAGCCTCGGTTCGGACTCGGTCCGCCCATAGGTGGTGCTTGCTTCCTGCATGGTCGCTCTCCGGTTACGTACCTGAAGGTCCGACCGAAACCAAGTCGGCGAAGTTCCTCGGGAACAAGGCTTGCCGTGTTCGGCCGACCACATGGCCGGCTACAGGCCGAAGAGGAGAGTCGCTTGGAGTTCGCTTACCCGCGTCCGCAGTTGCAGCGCAGCAACTGGACATCGCTCAACGGGGTCTGGCGGTTTGCCTTCGACAACGAACGCCGCTACGCCCACCCGTCCGACATCCAGACATGGCCGGCTCAGATCGTCGTCCCCTACCCGCCCGAGTCGAAGGCGAGCGGCATCGGCGACCGCGGCTTCCACGTCATCTGCTGGTACGAGCGCGATTTCGAGGCCATGCCCGGCGACGACCGCATCATCCTGCGCTTTGGCGCCGTCGATTACTTCACCCGCGTCTGGGTGAACGGCCGGCTCGCGGTCATGCATGAAGGCGGCCACACGCCCTTCTCCGCCGACATCACCGACTTTCTCGATCCATCCGGCAAGCAGACGGTCACGGTGCGCGTCGAGGACGACCCGCACGAACTCACCAAGCCGCGCGGCAAGCAGGACTGGCAGGTCGACCCGCATGCGATCTGGTATCCGCGCACCACGGGCATCTGGCAGACGGTCTGGTACGAACGCGTCGGCCGTACCTACGTGCAGAAGATCCGCTGGACGCCCAAGGTCGACGGCTTCACGATCCGCGTCGAGGCGCGCGTGATCGGCGACGCCGCCGACGCCATGTCGCTCGAGGTCGTGGTGCGCCACGGCGAGCGCCTGCTGGCACAGGACCGCTACCAGGTCATCGACGGCGAGGCCGACCGCGAGATCATCCTTTCCGACCCGGGCATCGACGATTACCGCAACGAGCTGCTCTGGAGCCCAGAGCGGCCGACGCTGCTCGACGCCACCGTGCGCCTTTGGTGCGGCGGCAAGGTGCTCGACGAGTTCGCCTCCTACACCGCGCTGCGCTCGGTGCACCTGCTGCGCGACCGCTTCATGCTCAACGGCCGTCCCTACATGCTGCGCATGGTGCTCGACCAGGGCTACTGGCCCGACACCCTGCTGGCGGCACCGAACGACGACGCCCTGCGCCGGGACGTCGAACTGGCCAAGGCGATGGGCTTCAACGGCGTGCGCAAGCACCAGAAGATCGAAGACCCGCGCTACCTCTACTGGGCCGACAAGCTCGGCCTGCTGGTGTGGGAGGAGATGCCGTCGGCCTACCGCTTCACGCGCACCGCGATCAAGCGCATGGTCAAGGAATGGGGCGAAGTCCTCGAACGCGACTACAGCCATCCGTGCATCATCGTCTGGGTGCCGTTCAACGAGTCCTGGGGCGTGCCCGAACTCACGTCGATCCATGCCCACCGCCACGCCGTCGAGGCGCTTTACCACCTGACGAAGACCCTCGACGCCACGCGCCCGGTGATCGGCAACGACGGCTGGGAGAGCAGCGCCACCGACATCATCGGGATCCACGACTACAACTCGAACATCGACCACCTGCGCAAGAACTACGGCTCCGAGATCCAGCCGCAGGAACTCTTCGACCGGCGGCGGCCCGGCGGACGCATCCTCACCCTGGACGGCTATCCGCACCGCGGCCAGCCGATCATGCTGACGGAGTTCGGCGGCATCACCTTCGCCAAGGTGCCGCCGCCGGGCGCCAAGAACGTCTGGGGCTACACGACGACGAAGAGCGAAGCCGAGTTCGCCCACCTGTTCCACAAACTGATGGACGCCGTGATCCACACCGCGCTGTTCAGCGGCTGGTGCTACACGCAGTTCGCCGACACCTTCCAGGAAGCCAACGGGCTGCTCTACGCCGACCGCTCGCCGAAGATTCCGCTCAACCAGATCGCCGGCATCACGAAGACCCTGCCCACGCACCTGCCGGGGGTGGTCTGATGGCGCTGCTGCATCGCATGGAGATGATCAAGCCCGACGGCCGCAAGCTGACGCTCTACGGCCGCGCCCCGCTCGACGAGCGCCTGACGGCACCGAGCCCCTTCGCCGAGCCGCTTGCCGGCGCCCCGCACCTGCGCTGGCATCCGCTGCGCGGCGAATGGATCACCTACGCCGCCTACCGCCAGGGACGCACCTTCCTGCCGCCGCCCGAATACAACCCGCTGGCGCCGACCGTCGACCCGGCGAATCCCACCGAGGTCCCCGACGGCGAGTGGGACATCGCGGTGTTCGACAACCGCTTTCCGTCGCTGGCACCGACCTGGCCCGAGGCGGCGCCGCCGCCGCAGCTCATCGTGCCGACGGCGCCGGCCTCCGGGCGCTGCGAGGTGGTGGTGTTCACCAAGGACGCCCACGCCTCGCTCGGCGCCCTGCCCCTGTGGCACATCGAGATGCTGCTGCAGGTGTGGGGCGACCGCACCGAGACGCTAATCGACCAGGAAGGCATCCGATACGTGCTGCCGTTCGAGAATCGCGGCGCCGAGGTC
>Ga0209066_10002628_pt1 | contig 21526 bp, 22 predicted proteins | sample All_14_2_FD_187198 | JGI IMG/M metagenome (GOLD analysis project Ga0209066, IMG submission 187198) | Freshwater microbial communities in response to fracking from Pennsylvania, USA - Allegheny Zone_MetaG_DW_15 (SPAdes) (version 2) ... | reverse complement strand
GGCTGCGCGGTCGCGACGGCGGCCGACTCGTCGATCGTGAGCGGCGCGGCGAGGAGGCGACGCCACCACGGCCCGCCGACGATCGGCCCGAGCCGCATCGAGTAGAGCGAGTTGCGCATCCCGAGCAGCGCCGCGCTCGCGATCGCGGCGGGGCCCGCGGCCGTGCCCCCCGAGGCGAGCACCCCGACGAGCGCGAACTGCGAGCCGCCCGAGAACATGAGCAGGCTCAGCACGCACGCCTGCCAGACATCGAGCCCGGAGGCGACGGCGAGCGCCCCGAACGACACGCCGTAGGCGGCGACGGCGAGTCCGACGGCGAGACTCGCCCGCACGGCCGTCGCCGACTCCGACCGAGCCGCGACGGGCTCAGAACTCGTCACGGACCAGCGCAGCCTCGCGGATGACCCCGAAGAGCGCTTCCGGCTCGACATCCTTGTACAGCACCGCGTAGGCGCCGGCCTGCGCGGCGGCCGGGACGTGCGCGTCGAGGTCGACCCCGGTCACGAGGATGATGCGGGGCGCCGGCCCGTGTTCGCGCACGCGCGCGTCGGCGAGGATGCGCTCGGTCGCGACGAGACCGTTGACGCGCGGCATCTGGATGTCCATGAGCACGACGTCGATAGGCTCCACTCGGGCGACGGCGAGCGCGTGCGCCCCGTCTCCGGCTTCGCCGACGACCTGCAGATCGGGTTGCGACCCCAGCAGCAGCGCCCACCCCTCGCGCTGGCGACGCGAGTCGTCGACGAGCAGCACCCGCACCGGCGGGCGCGCGACGCGGCGCGTCATTCGATGCCCAGCTTCACGCCTTCGATGCCGTTGTGGCCGCGCAGCGCGGGGAAGATCGCGGTCACCGTGAATCCGACGCCCGGGGTGACGGTCGCGTTGAAGAGCCCGCCGTACAGCTCGGCGCGCTCGCGCATCTCGGTCATCCCCCGCCCGACCGGCGCCTGAGTGAGCGCGGCGAGGTCGTCGTCTTGGCTCGCGACCCGCTCGCGGGCGACCTCGTCGGGGTCGAGCCCGTCGCGGCGTGCCGTCGCCCGGGCCCCGTCGTCGGCGACGATGACCTCGAGCCCGTCGTCGCTCCAGGTGAACGACACGAGCACCTCGGTGCCCGAGCCGCCGTGAGCGAGCGCGTTGGCGAGCGCCTCCTGGAGGATGCGGAACACCGCGAGCTCCGCGCCCTGCTTGAGGTCGATGCGCGCGCCCGCCTCGCGGAACTCGATCTCGAGCCCGGCATCCCGCATGACCTTGAACAGGTCGCGCACCGTCGCGAGGCTCGGCTGCGGGCCGGCCGCCGCCTCGCCCTCACGGGAGAGCGCCATGACCCGTCGCAGGTCGGCGAGGGTCGCCCGGGCGGTGTCGGCGATGACCGCGGCGCTGCGCGCGGCGACCGCGGGATCCTGGGAGGCCGCGTAGCGCGCACCGTCGGCCTGGCTGATGACGACCGAGACGGAGTGCACGACGAGTTCGTGCAATTCGCGCACGATGCGCAGCCGGCTCGTCTGCTCGGCGAGGGTCAGTTCGAGTTCGAGCCGCTCGCGGTCGGCGGAGGCGCGGTCGAACTCGTTGCGCGTCGCCGCGCGACGGGCGCGTCGCCACAGCACGAGCAATACGAGGGCGACGACGACGAGTCCCCCCGCCACCGCCGCGAGTGCGACTGTGATCGCGTCCACGACATCCCTCCGAGCCCGGGTCGGCATGCGCCGCCCGACCCGCCAGCTTATCGCGAGGGAACGCCGCCTCCGGACGCACGAAACCGGGCCGGGCCCGGTGAGGGGCACGACCCGGTCGCGTCGGGTGGATCAGCGCATCGGGCGGATCAGCGCGTCGGGGGCACCGGCGGGGTGGCGCGCAGCACCTCGAGGCGCGCGCGGTACTCCTTCTCGTCGATGTCGCCGTTGGCGAACCGCTGGGCGAGCGTCGCTTCGGCGCTGCCGGCCGCCTGCGCCTGGTGCCAGGCGTGCGGTCCGCCGTAGGGGCCGCCGTGACGGCGCCAGCGCCGGCCGAAGACGGCCGCGAGCACGACGACGACGAGAAGCCAGAACAGCGGGATGAGCACGAACCACAGTCCGAACCCCGGACCGTGATGCCACGGCCCGACGGCCGCTGCGCTGAGGGCGAGAGCGGTGAACACGAGTGACTCCGTTTCCGCGGATCCCCGAGTGGGATCCGACTCCCCCACTCTCCTCAGAACCGGGATGCGGCGAATCCGCTCCCGGGACCGTTCGCACTACTCCCCCGGGAGCAGTGCTCGCGGCGTCGGCTACTCCGCGGACCCCGGGGTCACGAGCCCCGTCTCGTAGGCGATGACGACGAGCTGCACGCGGTCGCGCGCGAGCAGCTTCGCCATGATGCGCGAGACGTGGGTCTTCGCGGTGAGCGGGCTGAGGAACAGCCGGCCGCCGATCTCGTCGTTGGTGAGCCCGTGCCCGACGAGGGTGAGCACTTCGCGCTCCCGGTCGGTGAGGGCCGCGAGCCGGCTGTCGTCGGGGGTGTCCCGCAGCGTGCCGGCGACGCGCTCGAGGAGGCGTTTCGTGACGCTCGGGCTCAGCAGCGCCTCCCCGCCCGCGACGACGCGCACCGCGCGGATCAGCTCGACCGGTTCGGTGTCCTTCACGAGGAACCCGCTCGCGCCCGCCCGGATCGCCTGGGCGACGTACTCGTCGAGCTCGAACGTCGTGACGACGACGACATGCGTTCCCGCGAGCTGCGGGTCGGCGACGATCTGCTCCGTCGCCCACAGCCCGTCGCCGTCGGGCATGCGGATGTCCATGAGCACGACGTCGGGAGCGGTGCGCTTGACGAGCGCCACCGCCTCGCGGCCCGTCGCGGCCTCCCCGACGACCTCGAGGTCGGGTTCGGCTTCGAGCAGGCTGCGGAAGCCCGCCCGGATGAGGTGCTGGTCGTCGGCGAGGGCGACGCGGATGCTCACGACAGGTGCTCCTTCGGGATGGTTGCGGCCACCCGGAACCCCCCGCCTTCGGCGGGGCCGGCGGAGAGGTGCCCGCCGAGCAGCTCGGCGCGTTCACGCATCCCGAGCAGACCGCGTCCGCCCGTCTCGCTCGCGGGGGTGCCGGGGCCCGCCCCGTCGTCGACGACCTCGAGCCGGTACGCGTCCCCCTCCGCCCAGAGCCGCACGGTCGCCCGGGTCGCCGACGCGTGCCGGGTCACGTTGGTGAGCGACTCCTGCACGATGCGGTAGAGCGCGAGTTGCACGGGCTTGGGAACGTTCTCGAGCCGGTCGTCGAGCGCCACCTCGACCCCGCGGATCCCGGCGACGAGACCGGGCAGGCGGTCGAGCCCCGGTTCGGGCACGAGCGGCGCGTCGCCCCCCGACTCCGAGCGCAGCACTCCGAGCACGGAACGCACCTCGTCGAGCGCGGTCTTGCTCGTCTCCTTGATGCTCGCGAGGGCATCCGCCGCCTTGTCGGGCTGGCGCTCCATGAGGTGCAGCCCCACCCCCGCCTGCACGTTGATCTGGCTGAGCGAGTGCGCGAGCACATCGTGCAGCTCCCGCGCGATCCGCACGCGCTCGGCCTGCACCTCGCTCTGCTCGCGCTGCGAGCGCAACCGGTAGTACTCCGCGACGCGTTCCCGTCGCCCGCGGATCGCTTCGCCGATGCCGAAGACGATGAGGATGCCGAGGGTCGTTCCGGCGATGCGCCCGGGGGTCCACTCGGCGAGTTCCCACATGACCGCCGCGCCGACCGTCGCGAGCCAGCACAGTCCCACCGACACCCAGGCCCACACCCGCGCGCCGCGCACGATCGCCGAGATGATCGCGAACGCGAGGGCGACGTAGGGCGGCCCGCCGTGCGGGTTGATGAAGAGGTCGATCGAGCCGGCGAGGGAGACGGCCGCGACGACGGGACCCGGGAACCGGCGCGCCGCGATGAGCGCGAGCGGCCCGAAGAGCGCGAGGGCGACGATCAGGAGCGCGACCCGCGGCGGCTGATCACCGGCGCGGATCGTCCACAGCGCGCCGAGCACCTGCGCGACGAACGAGAGGATGACCGGAAGCCACAGCGTCACCCAGCGGGGCGCGTGCCACTCGGGGGGCGGGCCGTGCCACCCGTCGTGCCAGCCGCCGCCCTGCCAGCCGCCCGCCGGTGAACCGCCACCGTGCCGCCAGCCCGGGCCCGGTCCCGGACTCGCGCCGGGCGCGGAGGGATGCTCGGGCCGCGACATGCCCCGATGCTACGCGGGCGAACTCGCGCGGTCGTCGTCCCGTGGGAGTAATCCTCGCGACGCCGGACGCGTCGCAGCGAGGTGGATCTGTGGCTCCCCGGCTTGGACTCGAACCAAGAACCTATCGGTTAACAGCCGATTGCTCTGCCAATTGAGCTACCGAGGATCAGCCGCGTGAGCAGCCGGTACAGCCTAGCAAACCGTCGGAGCCGCGACGGTCACCGCGCGATCGCGGCAAGCGCCTCGACGTAGGGGTGCAGGGGGTTGTCGAGCACGTCGTCGGCCTGCCCGTATCCGACGAACATGCCCTCGTGCATGACGGCGATGCGATCGGTCATCGACCGCAGCTCCCGCAGGTCGTGCCCGATGACGAGGGCCGAGAAGGCGCGTTCGCGTTGCAGATCGGCGATGACGGTGAGGATGCGGCCGCGCACGAGCACGTCGACGCCCATCGTCGGGTCGTCGGCGACGAGCAGGTGGGGTTCGAGGATGAGGGCCCGGGCGAGCGCGATGCGCTGCCGCTGCCCGCGGCTGAGTTCGTGCGGCATCTTCGCGATCACCGCGAGCGGCAGCCGCACGGCATCCACGAGTTGCGCGACGAGCGCACCCGCGAGCTTGCGGTCGTACTTCTCGTCGCGTTGATAGATCGGGGCGGCGACGTTCTCGCCGACCGTGAGATGGGGCTCGAGGGTGCTGCCGCCGTCTTGCGGCAGGTAGCCCACCTTGAGGGTGAGCTTGTCGCGCCGACTCGGCGACAGGTCGCGGATCGGACGACCGAGCACCTGCAGATGACCACCGAGGATGCGCGGCGCGGAACGCTCCCCCGGCACGGTCTGCGCGGCGACCGCTCGGGCGAGCGTACTCTTGCCCGACCCGGCCTCGCCGACGACGCCGAGGATGCCGTCGAGCGGGATCTCGAACGAGACGCCGCTCACGGCGGGCCGGTCGTCGCCGTAGCCGAGGGTCAGGTCGTCTGCACGAACCGCGACCTCACTCACACGGCCACGCTACCCGGTCCGCGTCGCCGCGCACTCGGAGCCGCGCGTCAGCGGCGCAGCCGAGACAGGTCGAGCGGCTGCGACTCCTGCAGCGCGACGCCGAAGACCCCGGTGCGCGCGAAGACGAGACGCACCCCTTGCGAGATCGGGATGGCGGGAAGTTGCGTCGCGATCGCCACTTGCGCCTCGGCGAGGGTCGCGGCGCGCACGGCGGGGTCGAGCTCGGTGGTGCGCCGCGCGAGCAACCCGTCGACGGTGCCGTCGCCGTAGCCCGGCGCGAGCACGCCGCCCGAGCGGAAGGGGGCGAGGTAGGCCTGCGACTCGAAGATCGACGGCAGCACGCTCGTGAAGACCGCCTGCACGTCCCCCGCGATGAGCGCGGCGCCGAGGCCGTCGGCATCCGTCTCCACGATCGTCGTGCTGAACAGCGCGCTGTCGTCGAGTTGCGCGGCGAGAGCGGTGATCTCGGCGGTCGCGGCCGTGCCGACCTGATCGGGATCGACGTGGATGGTCAGGGCGACGGGCTCGGCGATGCCGGCCCCGGCCAGAGCGGCCTGGGCGCGTTCGAGCGACGGGCCCCCCTCGCCGTCGCCGCGGAGGTCGAGGAAGGGCTGCGTCGCGCCCGGCAGTCCCGTCGCCACGTAGCCGTAACTCGGCCAGATGATGGCGCTGCCGATCTCCTCGACGAGCGCCTCACGATCGACGAGCTCGCTGATCGCGGCGCGCACCGCGAGCGCCTTCCCCGCATCCGGGGCCTCGGTGCGGGAACCGAACGGCATGTGGGCGAAATCGAAGGCGAGCAGTCGCACGCGACCCGACGCCGCCCGTTCCATCTCGAGCGTGTCGGCGTCGGCGAGCGTCGCCCGGGCCGCGGTTCCCAGCGCTCCCGTGACGACGTCGATCGATCCATCGATGAGCTGATCGGCGAGGGCATCGCCGTCACCCGGGCGTACCTCGAGCGTCGCCGCCCCCGGTGTCGCGCCGCCGAAGTCGGCGTTGGGGTCGAGCACGAACACGTCGGTGCGGGAGGCGTCGAGCGTGAACGGACCGGCGAACGGCGCCGCCTGGATGACCTCGTCGTCGGGGGTCAGCTCGTCGGCGTAGAACGCCTCCTCGTCGAGGATGAGACCGGCCGGTCCGGCGAGCACGAACGGGAAGCGCACGTCGACGGCGGTCGTGAGGTGGAACTCGATCGTCGTCTCGTCGACGATGATGGTCGACTCGAGCCCGGAGAGCTGACGCCACGCGCCGTCCTCGGACTGGAGGGCGAGTTGCCGCTCGATGCTGAACTTGACGTCCGACGTCGTGAGGTCGTGCCCGTTCGCGAAGACGAGCCCGGGCAGCAGCTCGACCGTGTACACGCCATCCGCCGTCCACTGCGCGGACGCCGCGATCTGCGGCACCGGCTCGGGCGCGTCGCCGTCGATCTGGAGCAGCGCGGGGTAGATCTGGGAGAGGTAGGCGAACGAGCCGGCCGACCGGCTCGCGGCGGGATCCAGGGGGGGAAGCTCGCCCGCCCACCCGACTCGCACGGGGCTCGGAGCCCCGGAACCGTTCGCGCACCCGGCGAGCGCCAGCGCGAGGGCGACCGCGGTCGCGGTCGCGACGGCACGTCGCGACGCTCTCGAGATCATCGGGAACTCCTCGGGTAGGACCACGGCGAAATCGACCGCGGCGGCCTACCAGTCATAACACAGTCGCCCTGCGCCGTGTCCTGACGTCAGACGCCGCGCAGCCGTCGGCGCTCGAACTCGAGGGCGCTGAGCTGCGCGCGCAGGCTGTCGGCGCGGGCCTGATCGCCGTCGGCGGCGGCCCGCTGGGAGGCCCCCGCGAGCTCGGACTTGAGTCGCACGATGTCGACCGCGATGAGGTCGGAGACCTGGGCCCGGCTGTAGCGGTCGAGGTTCGCCTCGCGCGTCTCGGGAAGGGGCGCGACGCCGAGCTGCGCCACGAGGCCGGCGAACCGCGAGGGCACGGCCTCCGCGACGCGCGAGATCCAGTCGGGACGGTCCCAGTGCTCGAGGCTCGACGCGATGCCGTCGCGCACGACGTCGAGCAGCCGGTTGCGCAACTGCACGCGGCTCGCCCGCTCGAGCAGCTCCGCACCGACCGCCGTCGGGCGCTGCAGCATGACCATGAGGGCGTCGCGCTCCATGCGGGTGTCCGGATCCGTCGGCAGGTCGAGCAGGCGCACCTCGGCCGGGGGCTGCTCGGCGGCGGCGTCCGGAGCGTCGCCCGAGCCGGACGGGGCGGCGCGCGGAGCCGTCCGCACGGCACGGCCGACCTCGTCGGGATCCATGCCGAGCCAGCCGGCGAGGTTGCGCACGTAGCCGACGCTGAGCGAACGGTCGCGGATGCCGGCGACGACCGGCGCGGCGGCGCGCAGGGCGGCGACCCGGCCCTCGACGGTCTCGAGGTCGAATCCGGCGAGCCGTCGGCGGATCATGAACTCGAACATCGGCTTGCGCGTCGCGATGAGGTGCCGCACCGCCTCGTCGCCGCGCTGCGTGCGCAGGTCGCTCGGGTCGAGCCCGTCGGGGGCGACGGCGACGAACGTCTGCGCGGCGAAACGCTGCTCCTCGGCGAAGGCGCGACTCGCCGCCTTCTGCCCCGCCTCGTCGGGATCGAAGGTGAACACGACTTCGCCGGTGCTCCCCGTGTCGGCGTTGTCGACATCCCCGAGCACCCGTCGGATGACCTTGATGTGGTCGACCCCGAAGGAGGTGCCGCACGTCGCGACCGCCGTCGTGACTCCCGCGAGGTGGCACGCCATGACGTCGGTGTAGCCCTCGACGACGACGACCTGCTTGCCTTTCGCGATGTCGCGGCGGGCGAGGTCGAGCCCGTAGAGCACCTGGCTCTTGTGGTACACGGGCGTCTCGGGGGTGTTGAGGTACTTCGGGCCCTTGTCGTCGTCGTCGGAGAGCAGCTTGCGCGCCCCGAAGCCGACGGTCTGCCCGGTGACGTCGCGGATCGGCCAGATGAGCCGGCCGCGGAACCGGTCGTACGCGTTGCCGCGATCCCCCGTGCTGAGCAGACCGGAGGCCGTGAGTTCGGTCTCGGTGAACCCCTGCGCCTTGAGGGCGTCCCCGAGCGCGGAGAACGACTTCGGGGCGAAGCCGATGCCGAACCGCTGCGCCGCGGCGGCGTCGAACCCGCGCGCGCCGAGGAAGTCACGGCCGACCTGCGCCGCCGGGGTGCCGAGCTGGGACTGGAACCACTTCTCGGCGGCGGCGTTCGCCGCGAGCAGCCGCGCCCGGTTGCCGTGGTCGCTCGCCTGACCGCCGTCTTCATAGTGCAACTCGTAGCCCAGGCGCCCCGCGAGCCGTTCGACGGCTTCCGCGAACGAGACGTGATCCATCTTCTGCAGGAACGAGAAGACGTCGCCGCCCTCGTTGCACCCGAAGCAGTGGTAGAGCCCCACCTGGGGCCGCACGTGGAAGCTCGGGCTGCGCTCCTCGTGGAACGGGCACAGGCCCTTCATCGACCCGACGCCCGCGCTCTTGAGCGTCACGAAGTCGCCCACGATGTCGGCGATGTTGGTGCGAGACCGGACTTCGTCGATGTCGCTTCGACGAATGAGCCCGGGCATAGGTGTGATCCTAGTTTTCGGCGGCCAGGAGCGCTCGGATCCGCACGACGTCGGCCGCGAGGGCGGCGGCGAGCTCCGCCATCCCGTCGAAGCGACGCATCGGCCGCACGTACTCGACGAACTCGACCTCGATCGGCTTGCCGTAGGCGTCGACGTCGGCGTCGATCAGGTGCGCCTCGGTGCGGCGCGCCGGGATGCCGTCGAAGGTCGGGTTGTTGCCGATCGACACCGCGGACGGGTAGCGCACCCCGTCGATCCACGTCCACGCGGCGTACACGCCGTCGGCCGGCAGGAACCCCTCCATGTCGGGATCGAGGTTCGCGGTGGGGAACCCGAGTTCGCGTCCGATCGCGTCGCCGTGCACGACCGTCGAACGCACGCGCGGGAACCGGCCGAGCAGGGTCGCGGCGGCGCGCACCTCCCCCGCGGCGAGGTGATCGCGCACCTTCGTCGACGACACCCGGTCACCGTCGACGCGCACGTCGTCGAGCAGGGCGACCTCGAATCCGAATCGCTCTCCGAGCGCCCGCAGCGTCGCGACGTCGCCCGCCCCGCGGTGGCCGAACCGGAAGTCGGCGCCGACGAGCACGAGCCGGGTGTCGAGCTTCGCGACGAGCACCCGCTGCACGAACTCCTCGGGGGCGAGCTCGCTCAGTTCGCGGGTGAACTCCAGTTCGACCGTCGCGGCGAGCCGGCTCTCGGCGAGGAGGGCGGCGCGCTGCGCGTTCGAGACGAGCGCGACGGGGCACGACTCCGGTCGCAGGAGGGCCATCGGATGCCGGTCGAACGTCACGACGACCGGCGCGAGTCCGCGGTCGGCGGCGAGCGTCCGCAACTGGGTGAGCACCCCGCGGTGGCCGAGATGCACGCCGTCGAACTTGCCGATCGTCACCGCGCTCGGACCGAGCCCGGCGGGAACCGCCTCCAGCCCCGCGTAGAGCTCCATCAGGCGACTCGACTCCGCCGGCCGCGCGCGAGGTAGACCAGCCCGATGATCGGCAGGGCGAGCGGCACGCACAGGTATCCCGCGCCGAACAGCGCCCACACGGTGCCCTCGCGACCGAACGCCCGATCGAGCACGTCGACGTCGCCGAGGCCGAGCACGTCGGGGGCGGCGATGCTGAGCGCGCCGATGACGAGCACGCCGAGCAGTTCGAACCCGATCGTCACCCAGGCGACGGCATCCCAGCGGAAGGCGAGCGCGAGCGTCGCGAGGATGTAGACGACCGCGGCGACCGCGGAGAGCGAGAACGCGACGGGCGCCTCGGCGAAGCGGTCGACGATCTGGAACCCGCTGCGACCGGTCGCGGCGATCGCGAGCACGGCGTAGACGGCGACGAGGATGCGCGCGGGGCCGCGCAACGGTGCGGAGGGGCGACGGGTGGACATCGTGTTTCAGACTAGAGGCCGCGCGTCACGCGAGCTGGACGTTCCAGATCTGGTTGAGCCGGTAGACCATGACGGCGATCGCGAGCGCCCCCACCCCGAGCACGACGGTGCTCCAGCGCGAGCGGTCGGCGAGGGCCCAGGCGATCGCGGCGGGCGGGATGAGGCACGCCGTCACGAGGTACACCCAGTACTCGCCGAGGTTGCCCGTCGGATGGTCGCCCGTGAAGGGCGCGACGATCGAGATGACGACTTGCGCGAGCAGCAGCACCTCGACGGCCACGAGCGACAGGATCGTGAGGTCGGCGGGCTTGCGACCGACGAGGCCGAGCACGACGCACAGCACCCCGGCGAGCGTCGCGACGGCAATCAGCACGATCGTGAAGACGTCGATCACGGGAGCACCTCCGAGGTGGGAAAGTTGACGAGCACGCGGGCGATCCCATCCTGCACGCTCACGAGACCCGCGAGCCGCCCGCCCGGGGCGATCGCCGCGACGATCGCCGCGTCGGCGATCCCGGGCCGCACGCGCTTCCCGTGGGCGAGGTCGATCGCCTGCCGCTCGTCGAGGTCGGCGACCGGGAAGAGGGCGCGGGCGATCTCGGCGGGATGCCGCAGCGCCGCCGGCAGGTCGGCCTCGGGATCGACGGCGTCGGCGACCGTGAACGGGCCGATGCGCGTGCGGCGCAGCGCCGTGAGGTGGCCCCCCACGCCGAGGGCGGCGCCGAGATCGCGGGCGAGGGCGCGCACGTAGGTGCCCGACGACACCGCGACGCGCACGTCGAGGTCGACCAGCTCCCCCGCCCGCCGCGCCGCGAGCACCTCGAACGTCGACACGGTGACCGGGCGCGGCGGGAGAGCGACCTCCTCCCCCGCGCGCGCCCGGTCGTAGGAGCGGCGCCCGTCGACCTTGATGGCGCTGAACGTGCTGGGCACCTGGGCGATCTCGCCCGTGAGCCCCGTGATCGCCGCGGCGACGACGGCGTCGGTGAGGGCGCCGGCATCCGCCTCGGTCACGATGTCGCCCTCGGCGTCATCCGTCGTCGTCGCCTGCCCGAGCCGGATCGTCGCGGTGTACTCCTTGTCGAGTCCGACGAGGTAGGTGAGCAGCCGCGTCGAGCTCTCGACGCCGAGGAGGAGCAGGCCCGTCGCCATCGGGTCGAGCGTGCCGGCGTGGCCGACCTTGCGCGTGCCCAGCGCGCGCCGGGCGCGGGCGACGAGGTCGTGGCTCGTCGGTCCCTGGGGCTTGTCGAGCAGGAGGATGCCCGAGGAAGTCACGCTCGCCAGGGTACCCAATCGCCGCGGAACGCTCGCCGTAGGCTGGCGGGTATGCGAGTGGCCGTGATCGGGGCGGGTGCCGTCGGCGGACTGCTCGCGGCGCTGCTCGACCGGGCCGGCAACGACGTCGAGGTGACCGCGCGGGGCGCCCACCTCGCCGCGATCCGCGCCGGCGGGATCGTGCTCGACGGCGGCTACGGCGAGCACGTCGCGGTCGTCGCCGCCGGGGAGACCCTCGCCGCTCGCCCGGACCTCGCGATCCTCGCGACGAAGGCGCAGGATGCCGCCGCGGCCCTCGCCGCGAACGCGGGGCGGCTCGAGGGGGTTCCGCTGCTCGTCGTGCAGAACGGCCTCGGCGGCATCGGTGTCGCCCGGGAGGCGGTGCCCGACTCCGCGCTCGTCGGCGGGCTCGCGCTGTTCGCGACCTCCTACCTCTCCCCCGGTCGCATCACCGTGACCGCGGCCCTGCCGATCGTGATCGGCGGGGCCCCCGGCACCGAGCCGGGCGTCGTCGAGCGGTTCGCGGAACTGCTGCGTCCGGCGCTCGACGTCGAGGTCGTCGCCGACCTCGAGGGTGCGCAGTGGACGAAGCTGCTCGTCAACCACGTCAACGCGCTCCCCGCGATCACGGGCCTGAGCGTGCAGCAGACGGTCGCCGACCCGCGGTTGCGGCGCGTGCTCGCCGGCAGCCTGCGCGAGACGGTGCGCCTCGCGAACCGCCTCGGCATCCGCTTCACGACGCTGCAGGGGCTGCCCGGCTGGGCGCTCCCGTGGCTCGGGCGGCTGCCGCTCGCGTTCGCCGCGCGCCTGCCGCGCGTGCTCGCCGCGCGCATGGGCGACGTGCCCAACCCCGGGTCGACGCTGCAGTCGATCCGGCGCGGGCAACTGACCGAGATCGACTTCCTCAACGGGGCCGTCGTGCGCGTCGCGCACGAGCACGGCCGCACCGCGCCGATCAACGCCGCACTCGTGCAGCTCGTGCACGAGGTGGAGCGCACCGGCGTCTTCCTGAGCCCCGAGGAGGTCGCGGCGCGGGTGCCGGTCGCGTGAGGGTCAGAGCGGCGCCGGCTCGATCGAGCAGAAGTCGGCGAACCGTCGCGTCGGCGTCTCGGGATCGGTGTTGTCGACGATCGCGTCGGCCGTCGTGTTCGGGTGCGCGTCGCGCACGTAGAGCCGCTGCGCCTCGGAGTAGCGCAGGTTCGATGCGGCCCCCGGCGACGGATCCGCCCCGTCGCGGGCGACCATGCGGGCGAGCCGCACGTCGGCGCGCGCGTCGAGCCAGAGCGACCAGTTCCAGGCGCCGCGCAGCTCGGGACGGTTGAGGAACACGCCGTCGACGATGAGCACGGCGTCGGCCGGGCCCGTCGTCCACGCCGCTTCGAGGGGCGTGTCGCGCGCCAGATCGAAGGCGCGCAGTTGGAACCCGGTGCTGCCGCCCATCCGGAACGGCTCGAGCAGCACGCGGCGGAAGAGCGAGTAGTCGAAGGCGTCGCGGTAGTAGCCCGACGCCGAGAACCGACCCGCCCGGTGACGGAACTCGCGGGGATGGTGGAAGTCGTCGATCGAGGCCCGGAACGTCGCGTGCCCGGCGCGTTCGAACGCGGTCGCGAGGTCGTCGGCGAACACCGTCTTGCCGGCCCCGTCAGGTCCGTCGACGGCGAGAACCGTGCGGCCCTTCGCGTAGTGATGGGAGTACTCGGCGACGAGCGCTTCGAGCAGCTCGCGCCGTGCCGGGGCGATCCTCGACCACGTGATCTTCGACCCGGACCTGCTCACGCGGTCAGCCTAGTTAGTCTCGCTTGCGTGCTAGTTAGTCTCGCTTGCGTGCACCTCGGAGAGCGGATCGCGGACTGGTACGCCGCGGGGCACCGCGACCTCCCGTGGCGCCGCCCCGGATTCACCGCGTGGGGAACCCTCGTGAGCGAGTTCATGCTGCAGCAGACCCCGGTGGCCCGCGTCATCCCGGCCCTCGAGCGCTGGCTCAAGCGCTGGCCGACGCCGGCCGATCTCGCCGCCGAACCCCCGGGGGAGGCCGTGCGCGCCTGGGAGCGGCTCGGCTACCCGCGGCGCGCCCTCAACCTGCACGCCGCCGCGACCGCGATCGCCGAACGGCACGGCAACGAGGTTCCGCCCGACGTCGACGCGCTGCTCGAGCTCCCGGGGGTCGGGCCGTACACCGCGCGCGCCGTCGCGGCGTTCGCATACGGCATCCGCACCCCCGTCGTCGACACCAACGTGCGGCGCGTGCTCGCCCGCGCGGTGCGCGGCGACGGGGAGGCGGGCCCGCCGCGCACCGCCGCCGACCTCGCCGCGATGGAGGCGTTCCTGCCCGCCGACCCCTCCCGGGCGCGGCTCGTCAACGCCGGGACGATGGAGCTCGGCCAGACCGTGTGCACGGCGCGGTCGCCCCGCTGCGCGGAATGCCCGCTCGCGGACGCGTGCGTGTGGCGGACGGCGGGCTATCCGGCGTACGCGGGTGCGCGCGCGGCGGTGCAGAAGCGCTACGAGGGCTCCGACCGCCAGGTGCGCGGCCTCGTGCTGCGCGAACTGCGCGGAAGCGACACTCCCGTCCCGCGCGCCGTGCTCGCGGCGCTGTGGGCGGATGCCGCGCAGCTCGAGCGCGCGATCGCGGGGCTGCTGCGCGACGGCCTCGCGGTGCGGGAGGGCGGGGAGTTCCGGCTTCCGTAGCCGGGCTGCCTAGGCTGGAGCGGTGCCCGACCTGCCGTTGCGACTCCGGCGGGAGGTCGCGAACGCCGAACTCGCCGCGGCACTCGACGCCGTGCGCGGCGAACTCGCCCTGCCGGAGCGCTTTCCGGCCGACGTGCTCGCCGAGGCCGACGCCGCCGTCGCCCGGTATACGCCGCCGGACCTCGACCTGACCGAACTCGGTTTCGTCACGATCGATCCGGCCGGGGCGACCGACCTCGACCAGGCGCTCGCGATCGAACCCGACGGCGGCGGGTGGCGGGTGTTCTACGCGATCGCCGATCTCGCGGGCTTCGTCGAACCCGGCGGTGCGATCGACGCCGAGGCCCGCGCACGCGGCACGACGCTCTACGCCGCCGACGACCGCATCCCGCTGCACCCGACCGTCATCAGCGAGGGAGCCGCGTCGCTGCTGCCCGACCGGGAACGCGGCGCCTACGTCTGGGAGATCGGTCTCGGCGCCGACGGCCGGGCGCGCGACGCGCGCGTGCGGCGCGCGCGGGTGCGCAGCCGGCGGCAATGGGCGTACGACGAGGCGCAGGAGTCGCTCGGCGGCGACCCCCTGCTGCGGATGCTGCGCGACGTCGGCGAGGCCCGACTCGCGATCGAGAGCGAACGCGGCGGCGCGAGCCTCTCGACGCCCGAGGTGCTCGTCGAACGCGACGGCTCCGGCTACCGGCTCGAAAGCCGCGTCGTGCTGCCCGTCGCGACCTGGAACGCACAGCTGTCGCTGCTCGCCGGCATGGAGGCCGCGCGCCTCATGCTCGACGGCGGCGTCGGCATCCTGCGCACGATGCCGCCCGCCGATGCGGAGTCGGTCGAGCGCTTCCGGCGGCAGACCCGCGCGCTCGGAACCCCCTGGCCCGACGGCGTGCGCTACGGCGACTACCTGCGCGGCCTCGCCGACGACGACCCGCGGCACCTCGCGATCCGTCACGCGGCCGCGTCGCTCTTCCGCGGGGCGACCTATCGAGCCTTCGAGGGCGCACCGCCCGAAGAGACGGTGCAGGCCGCGATCGGCGCGCCGTACGCCCACGTGACCGCACCCCTGCGACGCCTCGTCGACCGATTCGGCCTCGAGGTCTGTCGGGCCCTCGGTGCCGGCGAGGAGGTGCCCGGGTGGGTGCGCGCGGCCTTGCCGGAACTGCCGTCGCTCATGGGTCGCGCGGCGAACACCGCCGGGCGGCTCGATCGACGCACCCTGGACATCGTCGAGGCCGCCGTGCTCGCGCCGCACCTCGGCGAGGAGTTCGCGGCCGTCGCGATCACCGAGTCGACCGTGCAGCTCGTCGACCCGGTCGTCGAGGCGCCGTGCGACGGCCTGCCGGAGGCGGGAGCGACGGTACGCGTGCGGCTCGAGGTCGCGGACGTCGCCACGGGAACCGTGCGTTTCAGCGTCGTCTGAGCCAGACTTTGCGTCATGCCGGAGTTGCCCGAGGTGCACGCCCTCGCGGCCGACCTGCGCTCGCGGCTCGTCGGGCGTCGGATCGCCCGGCTCGACGTGCTCGCCTTCGCGGCGCTCAAGACGTACGACCCGCCGGTGTCGGCCCTCGAGGGGCTCACCGTCACGGGGATCGCGCGGCACGGCAAGTATCTCGACATCGTCGCCGGGGAGATCCACCTCGTCGTGCACCTCGCACGCGCCGGGTGGCTCCGGTGGCGCGACGCCGCCCCGACGCCCTCGCTCAAACGCGGCGGGCCGCTCGCCGCGCGCCTCGTGCTCGAGGACGGGTCGGGATTCGACCTCACCGAGGCCGGCACGAAGAAGAGCCTCGCGATCCACGTCGTGCGCGACCCCCTCGACGTCGAACGCGTCGCGACGCTCGGCCCCGATCCGCTCGCCGAGACCTTCACCGAGGAGGTCTTCGCCGGCATCCTCGCGCGCGCGGGTCGCGCCCAGATCAAGGGCGTGCTGCGCGATCAGCGCCTCATCGCCGGCATCGGCAACGCCTACTCCGACGAGATCCTGCACGTCGCGCGGATGTCGCCGTTCAAGCCCGCCGCCATGCCGCCCGACGATGTGCACGAGCTCTATGCGGCGGTGCAGTCGACGCTGCGGGATGCCGTGGCCCGCTCCGAGGGGCTCGCCGCGTCGGAACTCAAGGGCGAGAAGAAGTCGAACCTGCGCGTGCACGGCCGGTTCGGGCAGCCCTGTCCCGTGTGCGGCGACACCGTGCGGCAGGTCGTCTACGCCGACTCGACGTTCCAGTACTGCCCGACCTGCCAGACCGGGGGCAAGCCGCTCGCCGACCGCGTGCTCTCGCGGCTGCTCAAGTGAGCCGCGCGTGATGCCGCCGGAGTGCGCCGTGTGCGGCGCCGACGCCGCGCCGCCCGGCGGGCTCGTGCGCTTCGTCTCGCGGCCCGAGGACCTCGCCTGGCGCGAACGCGTCGAACGCGACCGACTCGTCGGGCATCCGCCGGACGAGGCGTGGATGTGCGCCGCCCACGTCGCACGGGCGCGTGAGCTGGCCTCCTCCCTCGCCCTCGCCGACGCCGTCGCCCGTCTTCGCGAGGGGCCGACTGCGGAGGGCGCACCGTCGTCGTTGCCCATCCGACCGGTCGGCGTCGCGGAGGTCGGCGCCCGGTTCCGGGCCCTCGCCCCGGCGATCGCCGCCGCGCTCGGGGTCGCTTCCCCGGTGCTGCACGAGCGCACGACGCGTCACTGGCATCCGATGGATGGCGCGGTCGCGCCCGACTGCCCGTACACCGACGACACCGTGTGGACCACCGCCGACTCGGCGATCACGCTCTCGGGCTCGCGCGCCTGGTGGAACGACGTTGATCTCGCACGCGCCCACGAGTCGCTCCTCGCGCGCGCCCCCGGGGCCAGCCTGGCGATCTCGGGGCACATCCCCGCCGACGGGTCGACGGATCGGGTGAGCGAACTGCTCGTGAGCGGGACGCTGCCGCCCGACGTCGCGGCGCTCGTGCGGTCGGCCTTCCCCGCCCTCTGACGAGACGTCGGCCGCGTGCGGCAGACTCGACCCGACGAGCATCGGAGGAGCACGTGGGCACCTGGGGTCCGGGAGTTTTCGAGAACGACGAGACGATGGACTTCCTCTGGGAGGTCGAGGAAGGCGGCATCGAGGCGCTCCGCGACGCCTTCGACCAGGTGATCGACGCCGCCGGACGCGCCGAGTCGTGGGCCGAGAGCACGGCCGTCGCGGCCGCCGCGATCGTCGCCGCCGCCTACGACGGGCGGGAGGATCTGCTCCCCGAGGAGGCCGTCGCCGTGATGCCGACGCTGCGTCCGGCGATCGTCGACGACCCCGGTCTGCGCGACCGGGCACGACGCGCCGTGCACGGGGTGCTCACGGGCGACTCGGAACTGCTCGAGCTGTGGCGCGCGTCGGGCGAATCCGACGACGCGATCACGGCGATCGCCGAGGTGCAGTCCCGCCTCAGCGACTGAGCACGCGGGCGGCGAGCAACTCGAGCGTCGCCTCCCGGCCCGGAGTGCTGTCGCGGGGCTCGTGCTCGCGCGACCCCGCGTTCGGCGACACCATGACCTCGTCGACGCCGTAGCTGTCCGCGAGCGCCTCGAGGCGGCGTGCTGCGGCGTCCGGGGCATCCACGATCCACCGATCTAGCATCTGGTCGATCACGTGCCGGGCGGCCCCGTCGAGGGTCGCTGCCTCGGCTGCCTCGACGGTGTCGATCGCGCGGAGCGGCTGCCCCGTGCGCAGCCGCGCCATGTTCTGCAGCGCGGGAAGCGCCCGTGCGGCCGCCTCGTCGGACGTCTCGGCGACGACGACGTTCGCGGTCAGGAACGTGCGGGGCGTCGCGAGCTCCTCCGACGCGCGGAACTCGGCCCGGTAGATCTCGAGCGCGCGCGCCGTGCCCTCCCCCGAGAAGTGGTGGGCGAAGACATAGGGCAGCCCGAGCTTCGCCGCGAGGTGGGCGGAGTAGTCGCTCGAGCCGAGCACCCACAGCTCGGGCACCCCCGTCGCGACCGGGGTGGCGCGCACGTCGTAGTCGCGCATCCCGTCGCCCGTTCTGAGGCTGAGGGTGGCGCCGTCGCCTGCGAGCGCCCGGATGTCGCGGAGGTTCTCCTCGAAGCGGTCGACGTCGCTCGTCGGTCCGCTCGAGCGCAGCAGCGCGGTGATGACCGGATCCGAACCCGGCGCGCGTCCGATGCCGAGGTCGATGCGACCCGGCGAGAAGGCTTCGAGGGTCGCGAACTGCTCCGCCACGGTGAGCGGCGCGTGATTGGGCAGCATGACCCCGCCCGATCCGACGCGGATGCGGGACGTGCGCGCCGCGACCGCCGCGATGAGCACGGGCGGGGCCGTCGAGGCGACGGCGGGCATGTTGTGATGCTCGGCGAACCAGTACCGGGTGAATCCGAGCTCGTCGGCCCGTCGGGCGAGCGCGACCGAGGCCGCGACCGCCTCGGCGGAGGTCTGCCCGGTGCGGACGGGGACGACGTCGAGGACCGAGAGCGCGGAGATCACTCCTGGGTCAACGCGCGGGGGCGTCGTCCTCTTCCGCGTCGTCGTCATCGAGCTCGTCGTCGTCGAGTTCGTCGTCCTCGTCGTCGTAGTCGCGCGGCTTGACGTAGGGATCTTCGTCGCCCGCGTAGGTCGCCGACGCGGCGGCCGCGCGGGCCTCCTCGTCGCGCTCCTGAGCCTCGCGCAGGAGCGCCTCGATCGAGGCCGCGTTCTCGGGGATCGCGTCGGCGATGAACTCGAGCGAGGGCGTGAGCCGCGTGTTGAGGTTCTTGCCCACCTCGGTGCGCAGCAACCCCGTGGCGGCCTTGAGGGCGAGCGCCGAGTCGGCGCGTTCCTCGACCGACCCGTAGACGGTGTAGAACACGCTCGCGTGCTGCAGGTCGCCCGTGACGCGCACGTCCGTGATCGTCACGAACCCCAGCCGCGGATCCCGCAGCCCCTTCTCGAGGCGCTTCGCGATGACCTCTTTGATCCGATCCGCGACCTTCGCCGCGCGATCTCCTTGAGCCATGACCTTCTCCCTTCAGAGAGAAATGGGGGCACCTGCGAGTTGCTCGGAGGGTGTCCCGCTCTTGATTCGAGTCAATCGGGGTAGGGGTCCCCGCTCTTGACTCGAATCAAGAGCGGGGCACCCGACCCCCGCGACTTAGGCGCGGACCTTTTCCTTCATTTCGATCGTCTCGATCTCATCGCCGATCTGGATGTCGTTGAACTTGCCGAGGCCGATACCGGCTTCGAAGTCGGTCTTGACCTCGGTGACGTCGTCCTTGAACCGGCGAAGCGACTCGATCGCGAGCCCGTCGGCGAGCACGATGCCGTCGCGGATGACGCGCGCCTTCGCGTTGCGCGTGATCGTTCCCGACCGCACGATGACACCGGCGATGTTGCCGAACTTGCTCGACCGGAACACTTCGCGAATCTCGGCGACACCCGACTGGATCTCTTCGAACTCGGGCTTGAGCATGCCCTTGAGCGAGTTCTCGATGTCTTCGAGGGCCGCGTAGATGACCGAGTAGAACCGCACGTCGATGCCTTCGCGCTGGGCGCGCTCGCGCGCCTTGACGTCGGGGCGGACGTTGAACCCGATGACGATCGCGTTGTCGATCGTCGCGAGGTCGATGTCGGACTCGGTGATCGCACCGACACCGCGGTGCAGGATGCGCAGCTGGACGCTGTCGTCGATCTCGATCTTGAGCAGCGACTCCTCGAGCGCCTCGACGGCACCGGAGACGTCACCCTTGATGATGAGGTTGAGCGACTCGACCTTGCCCTCTTCGAGCGCGCGGGTGAAGTCTTCGAGCGAGATGCGCTTGCGGGCCTTCGCCAGCTGGGCGTTGCGCTCGACGGCTTCGCGCTTCTCGGCGATCTGCCGAGCGGTGCGGTCGTCTTCGGTCACGAGGAACGTGTCGCCGGCGCGCGGGACCCGCGAGAGGCCCTGCACCTGCACGGGTCGGCTCGGGTAGGCCTCGTCGACCGCTTCGCCGTTCTCGTCGTGCATCGCCCGCACGCGCCCGTAGGCGGTGCCGGCGACGATCGGGTCGCCGACGCGCAGCGTTCCGTTCTGGATGAGCACGGTCGCGACGGCGCCGCGGCCCTTGTCGAGCTTCGCTTCGATCGCGACACCGCGGGCATCCCGGCTGGGGTTGGCCACGAGGTCGAGCCCGGCGTCCGCCGTGAGCAGCACGGCATCCAGCAGTTCGGTGATGCCCTTTTTCTGCAGCGCCGAGACGTCGACGAACATCGTGTCGCCACCGAACTCTTCGGCGACGAGGCCGTACTCGGTGAGCTGCTGGCGCACCTTGGAGGGGTTGGCGCCCTCTTTGTCGACCTTGTTGACGGCGACGACGATCGGCACCCCGGCGGCCTGGGCGTGGTTCAACGCCTCGACCGTCTGGGGCATGATGCCGTCGTCGGCGGCGACCACGAGGATCGCGATGTCGGTGACCTGCGCCCCACGGGCGCGCATGGCGGTGAACGCCTCGTGACCCGGGGTGTCGATGAACGTGATCGCCCGCTCGATGCCCTCGTGCTCGGTCCACACCTGGTACGCACCGATGTGCTGCGTGATGCCGCCCGCTTCACCGGCGACGACGTTCGCCTCGCGGATCGCGTCGAGCAGCTTGGTCTTTCCGTGGTCGACGTGGCCCATGACGGTGACGACCGGCGGACGGATCTCGAGGTCGTCGGGGTCGTCTTCGTCGTCGAGGTCGATGTCGAAGGCTTCGAGCAGTTCCTTGTCTTCGTCTTCGGGCGACACGATCTGCACGCGGTAGCCGAGTTCGGCGCCGAGCACCTCGAAGGTGGACTCGTCGAGCGACTCGGTCGCCGTCGCCATCTCGCCGAGGGCGAAGAGCACGGTCACGAGGGTGCCGGGCAGCACGGTGAAGCCCGTCATCTGCTCGATCTTCTCGGCGAAGTCGGCGATCGACGCTCCGCGGCGCATCCGGATGATGGTCGTGCCATCACCACGGGGAACGCTCACGCCACCGATCGTCGGGGCCTCCCGCATCTCGAACTCGGCGCGCTTCGTGCGACGCGACTTGCGAGCCTTGCTCTTGCCACCGCCGCGACCGAACGCACCCGCGGTGCCGCCGCCGGGTCCGCGGCCACGACCGCCACCGCCGCCGGGACGACCGGCGTAGCCGCCGCCCCCACCGGCACCGGGGGCTCCGCCGCCGGGACGCTGGAATCCGCCGCCGGCGCCGCCGGGACGAGCTCCCGGGCTGCCGGGTCGCTGCTGGAATCCGGGACGGCCGGGGCCGCCCGCCGGACGCTGACCGGGCGCGAGCGGACGCGCCGCACCGGGACGCGGCGCCATCGGACGCGGACCCGCGCCACCACCGGGTCGCGGCATGCCCTGGCTGCCCGCGAACGGGTTGTTGCCGGGGCGGGGAGCGCCCGGTCGGGCCATGCCCTGACTCGAGGCG
>Ga0209066_10002627_pt1 | contig 21528 bp, 20 predicted proteins | sample All_14_2_FD_187198 | JGI IMG/M metagenome (GOLD analysis project Ga0209066, IMG submission 187198) | Freshwater microbial communities in response to fracking from Pennsylvania, USA - Allegheny Zone_MetaG_DW_15 (SPAdes) (version 2) ... | reverse complement strand
GGGCGGGGCGAGTGTCTGGACATCGGGGCCCGGTGGTCGGGTCCCCTGTTTTCAGCCCACGGGATAGTCGCCATGAAGACCTTCACCCTCGTCGCCTCCGCTGCCGCCCTGATCCTGTCCGCCGGTGCGGCGCTCGCCCAGGAGCCGACCTCCGTCACCTTCGAGTTCGAGACCGGCGCGATCGGCGGTACGCTCATGATCGCTCTGTTCGACAATGAGGCGGGCTATGAGAACGGTCGCCCGGCCGGTGCCCAGTCGGTGTCGGTCAGCGGGCGGATCACACGCGTCACCTTCGAAGGGCTGACGGCCGGCGACTATGGGATGAAGGCTTTCCACGATGTGGACGGCGACGGCGAGATGGACACCAATCCCTTCGGTATGCCGACCGAGCCCTATGCCTTCTCCAACAACGCCGTCGGCAACATGGGGCCGGCCAGCTGGGACCGCGCCCGGTTCGACGTCGCGGGATCGACCGTCCAGACCATCAGCATTCGGTAAAGCTGGGCCTATCGCGCGTCGCGCTACTTGAGGCGGAATACTGAGCCTATCGCGCGCCGCGCTACTTGAGGCCGTTGTTAGCGGCTCGTTCTCCAAAACTCTCGGAACCTTTGTCATGACCCCTTCCCGTCGATCTTTTCTGATGGGGGCTGCGGCCCTCTCGGCCGCCGTGGCCACGCCCGAAATGGTCCGAGCCGCTGCGGCCCAGGATATGGCCTTGTCGCGGGGCGCGGCCGACTGGGCCATGGCCACGGCGGACCTGGAAGGCGACATCGCCCCCCGCGTCCTGTCGCTGGTCCGGGGGCGGGCTCCGGTCGATCTGGCCGGGACGCTGTTCCGCAACGGACCGGGCAAGTTCCGGCGTCCGGGCGGATCGGCGACCCACTGGTTCGACGGTGACGGCCTGATGCGCGCCTTCCGTATGGAGGGAGGCCGGGTGACCCTGGACGCCCGGTTCGCCGACACGCCCAAGCGCCGCACCGAAGCCGAACTGGGTGCTGTGGTCACGCCGGGCTTCGGCACCCCGGGCGATGCGCGGGCGCGGATCGGATCTAACGACGACGGCAATGCGGCCAATACGGCGGTGATGGTCGTGGGCGATCAGGTCTGGGCCCTGTGGGAAGGGGGCTCGCCCCTGGCCATGCAGGCCTCGGACCTGGCCACCGAGCGGTTCGTCACGCTCAGGTCCGACCTGAAGGGAATGCCGTTCCAGGCTCATCCCCGTCATGCCCCCGACGGCACGATCTGGAACATCGGACTGAACGGCGACCGGGCCATCGTCTGGCACCTGAACGCTGACGGCAGCCTGATCGATGCCCAGATACTGGACCTGCCGCGTGCCAGCTATATGCACGACTTCACCGCCACGGCCCGGCACCTGATCATCGTGTTGCAGCCCTGGGTGTTCGAGCGGTCGGGGATGCCCTTCGCCAGCCAGTTCGCTTGGCGTCCCGACATGGGCACCCAGGTCCTGGTGGTGGACAAGGCGGACCTGAGCCGTCGCCGCATCTATGAACTGCCGACCTTCTCCTATTTCCACCTGGGCGATGCCTGGGAGGACGGCTCGGGCACGATCCGGTTCGACGTGGCGGCGGGCAAGGACGTGGCCTTTGCCGTCGATGGCGCGCGGGTGCTGGTCGAGGGACGCGGTACTGTGCCGGGCGAGCCGGCGATGATGTCCCTGATCACCCTTCATGCCGACGGCCGGGCCGGGATCGTGGCCAGCGGCGTGACGGGGGAGTTTCCAAAGGCCGATCCGCGACGTGCAGGGCTGGCCCGCCGCCTGACCGTCCATGTCACCGGCGAAACCGGCGGCCGCCCCCTGGCCACGGGGCTGGCCGTCCAGGACTGGGAGACGGGGCGTTCCGACGCCTTCGATTTCGGGCCGGATCATGTGGTGGAGGAGATGGTCTATGTCCCCAAAGCCGGTCGCAGCGGCGAGGCCGAGGCTTGGCTGGTGGGCCCCTCGATCAACCTGCGGCGCGGGGTGACCGAACTGCACGCGTTCGACGCGGCTCATGTGTCCGACGGCCCCGTGGCCACCTGGCGGGCGGATGTGGCGGTGCCGGCCGGGTTCCACGGGACGTGGCATGGTTAGGGGGTGAGCTCTCCCTCCCCCGGCGGGGGAGGAGATGAACGAGGTGTTCAGTACCAGCCCGCGTCGCGCAGGGCCCTGGCATGGCGCCGGCTGACGGGGGCGGAGAGGTCGCCGTCCAGGGTGAGGATCGCCCGGCCATCGCCGCGCCTGACCCCCCGCACAGCTGCCTTGGCCACCCACCAGCTACGGTGGGTCTGGGCTCCCTCCAGGCCTTCCAATTCGTCCACGGCATCGGACAGCCGCATCAGGATCAGGTCCGATCCCCGGTCGGTATGGATGCGGAGATAGTGATCCTCGGCCTGAACCGCGCGGATCGTGGCCCCTCGCAACTTGGGCGGCAGGCGGTCCAGGAAGCGGGCAGGGGCCGATCCGGTCGGGGCGGCGTGGGTCTGATACGGCTCGACCCGGGCCAGGAAGACGTTGATCGCGCTGATGGCCGCCGTCACCGTCACCACGGGGCCGATCATATAGGGCAGGAGGTCCAGCGACATCATCTCGCCGCGGAAGACCGGCCCGGTCACCGCCCATACGAAAACGGACAGAGGGCCCGAGATGACCGCCGTCAGGGCGACGACCGACAGCCAGGGCCGCTCATCCATATCGATGAAGCGCGTCACCAGCAGGGAGCAGAGGTGGGCCCAGACCGCCCCCGCAAACATGACCGGCAGCCAATAGGCCAGCCGCAGCCACAGGGGGGCACCCCCCGTATCGAAGGCCCCGGTCAGGGCCAGGAGCAGACCGGCACCGACGGTGACGAACACGCCGCGAACCAGGGCACGGCGATGTCGATGAGCGTCCTGGCTGGCTTTGGTCATGCTGCATCCCCGGCTGTTGTCCGGCTTGAATCACGGAATCGCGACCGATTGAAGGGTGATCGATCGGCTATGTCGCGGGTGCGGCGGGCCGGCAGACGGCCCGGAACCCGGCGGCGGCGAACCGGACCATATAGTCGCAGGCGCTGTCCAGGTCGCCCGACCGGCACAGCCCACCCGACAGGCGGTCCAGACGTCCCGTCTCGCCCAGGGTCAGGGTCAAGGCTCCCGACAGATTGTGATAGGCCCAGTACAAATCGACCTCGGCGGCACCGGGCAGGACCTGTTTGATCAGTTCGATCAGCCGCCGGATCGCCGGGTCGAAGTATCTGGCCATGGTCTCGCCGCCGAAGGCCGGATTGGCATTGGTCTGGGCCACCAGGGCCGAATAGTGCTTCCAGCCCGGTCCCCCCTTCAGCGACCAGTCGAAGGGCGGACGCAGGAAGGCTTCCAGCAGTCCTTCCAGCGTCATGGCCGTGCCGGTCTCGCGTGCATAACGGTTGATGGCGTCGACCCGATCGTTGTTCCAGACCTCGGCGCGTCTCAGGAAGACCGCGTCGAACAGGCCGCGCTTGGCCCCGAAATAATAGTGGACCAGGGCCGTATCGACCCCGGCTTCGCGCGCCACCTCCCGGATCGTCACCCCATAGAAGCCATGCTTGGAAAACAGGTCCTCGGCGGCGTCCAGGATCATGTCGCGGGTATCGCCCGCCGCCGCCGCGCGCGCCTTGGGGGGCCGTCCCCGGCGCGGCAGTCCGGAACCGGCATCAGGGGCGGGCAAGGGGGACTTGGTCATGGGCGGAACGCTAGGCCGATGTCGCCCCCCTGTGCAACGGGGCCACACGCGTCGCGAAGTTTCCGCATGGGTAAGCGCCACCGTTTGACAGGAACGGCGATTGCGGTCATTTTGCAGAAAATCATTGAACGCTGAATAAAAGCGTCATCGGGAAACGACACACAGGAACTGGGGACTTCAATGAACAAATTCGTCAAGACCGCCCTGATGGCGGGAGCCGCCTGGAGCGCGCTGTCCACCTTCGCCATGGCGCAGGATGCCGCCGGTCCGGGGGATGAGGCGACCAGCGTCGAAGAGATCGTCGTCACCGCCCGCCGCACCGAAGAGAGCCTCCAGCGGACACCGTTGTCTGTCACGGCCTTCTCTGGCGAGACCTTGACGCGGACTGGAGCGACGCAGGTCACCGACCTGCAAGGCGCCGTGCCCAATCTGAATATCGTTCAGGGTCGCGGATCGTCCAATGCGACCAATATCTATATTCGCGGCATCGGCCAGCCCGATGCCTTGCAGACCTTTGACCCCGCTGTCGGTGTCTATGTCGATGACGTCTACTATGCCCGTATCCGTGGCACCCAGTTCGACCTGCTGGACCTGGAACGTGTCGAAGTGCTGCGCGGTCCTCAGGGAACGCTTTACGGCAAGAATACCATCGGCGGCGCGCTGAAGCTGGTGTCCCGTCGGCCGGGTCAGGAGTTCCGCGCAAGGGGTTCGGTGGCCGTTGGCGACTATTCCTTGTTTGACATCCAGGGTGCCGTCTCGGGCCCGATCAGCGACACACTGGCGTTCGGCTTTTCGGCTCTGCAGTCTTCGCGTGGTGGCTATGTCACCAACCCCGTGACCGGAGCCGAGTATAACGACAAGAACACCTTCGCCCTGCGCGGCACATTGGCGTGGGATCCGGCACCCAACGTCCGCGTCGATATCACGGCCGACTATTCGCATGACGATGCTGCGTTGACCGTCGGTCAAGCGACCAATGACCTTGTCGGTTCCAGTGGCCAGGTCATCGTCGATGTCCCATCGCCCCTGCCGGAATACGACTTCCAGACCGTCGTCGATCCGACCCTGCCGAACGAAACCCGTCTTGAGTCACGCGGCATTTCGGCCAATGTCGCCTGGGACGCGAGCGACAGCCTGACGTTCCGGTCGATCACGGCCTTCCGCAAACTCAATACGGACGACTACATCGACTTCGACGCCACGCCACGCGAGGTGACCTCCGCGCTGGTGGCGGTGGATCAGGAGCAGTTCAGCCAGGAATTCCAGCTGGCCTACGAGTCTGGGCCGCTGACGGCGATCGGCGGTCTGTACTATCTGAAGGAAGACGTGTCTTCGCATCAGGAGGCCTATGCCGATGACCTGCTGGGGCCCCTGTTTCTGAATTCGGGCTTTCTGCGGACCGTCGACGACACCCTGGAGACGACGTCAAAGGCGGCCTACGCCAATGTGACCTATTCGGTCACCGACGATTTCCGTCTGTCGGGTGGGATACGTTACACCGAAGAGGACAAGGACTATGTCCGGACCACCTCGACCTTCTTCAGTGCCCTTCCGGCCTTCAACGCGACCTTCCCCTTCGCGCCACCGACCGGGACCTATGACGACACCTCGGTGATGGTGTCGGCGGACTATCAGCTGACCGAAGACGTGATGGTCTATGCTCGTTACGCTCAGGGCTTCAAGTCGGGCGGGTTCAACGGTCGCGCCAATTCCGCCTCTGAGGCGACCGAGTATGCGCCGGAAACCGCCGACAGCTTCGAAGTGGGCGTAAAGGCGACCGGCTTCGACAACCGCGTCCGTGTCAATGTGGCCGCTTTCTCCACTCAGTATGAGGACTTTCAGGCGCGCGTGTCGGGGTTGGAAGTCGATCCGATCACCAATGTGCCGGTGGCTGTCCTTTCGGTCATCAACGCCGGTGGCCTGGACATCAATGGGATCGAGATCGAAGGCGTCTTCGCCGTCACTTCGGCCCTCACACTGGACGCCCAGATCGGCCTGCTGGATGCCGAATATGACGAGTTCGCTGATGCACGCTTCACAGCCACGGGAGGAAGCCGGGCGTTTCAGACGCCGGCCTTTTCACCCGAGGTGACCGCTCGTTATGGCGCGCAGTATGTGGTCGATCTGCCCAATGGCGGCGACCTGGCCTTTGGTGCCGTCGGCCGCTTCCGCTCGCGGATGGCCCTGGCGGTCGACAATACCCCGGTCAACAGCCAGGTCGAACTGCCCGGTATGTTCCAGGATGACTACTGGCTGCTGGATGCCCGTGTGGTGTGGACGGATCCGTCGGGTCGATACACCATCGGGGCCTATGGCCAGAACCTAACGGACGAAGTCTACAAGACGGACGCCCAGGAGTTCTCGTCTGTCGGTGGCATCCGTACGGCCTACTTTGGCGCGCCGCAGACCTTCATGTTGAAGCTGACCGCACGCTATTGATCCGAACAGACTGAAGCGGCAGAGGGCGGCGGTTCGATGACGGACCGCCGCCCTTTTCCTTGGCGTGGCGGGAAACGCCCGCTACCGTCCATTCAAAGATAAAAGAACCAAAGGGAAACGCCATGAGCACGACGGACGCCATCGAGCGCGGCATCGGCCCGGCCGCCAACCGGGGCTATCGCGCCTATGTGCTGGCGCTGCTGATGGTGGTCTACACCTTCAACTTCATCGACCGGCAGATCCTCGCGATCCTGCTGCCCTATATCAAGGCCGAGTTGAACTTCACTGACGGCCAACTGGGCCTTCTGGGCGGCCCGGCCTTCGCCATCGTCTATTCGACCCTGGCATTGCCCATCGCCTGGTTCGCCGACCGGGTCAGCCGGGTCTCGATCGTCGGTGTGTCCCTGGCGGTCTGGAGCGGGTTCACCGCCGTCTGCGGCCTGGCCACGGGCTTCTGGGGTCTGTTCGCGGCCCGCATGGGCGTCGGCGTGGGCGAGGCCGGTGGCGTGGCCCCCTCCTATTCCCTGGTCGCGGACTATTTCCCCAAATCCCAGCGGGCGCGGGCCCTGGCCTTCTATTCCTTCGGCGTGCCGATCGGCACGGCCCTTGGGTATCTGTTCGGTGGCCTGTTGGCCGAGCATATCAACTGGCGCATCGCCTTCATGATCGTGGGCGGCGTCGGCGTCCTGCTGGCTCCCCTGCTGAAGTTCACGGTCAAGGACCCCGTCCGTGGCGGTTTCGATCGCGTAGCGACGGCCGAGGGCACGCCCGAGGTGGCCCATGTGCCGACCAAGGCTGCCGGTTTCAACGAAGTCTGGGGCGTGCTGCTGAAGAAGCCCAGCTTCTGGTTCCTGGCCTTCGGGGCCGCCTGTTCGTCGGTCTATGGCTATGGCGCGGCCTTCTGGCTGCCCAGCTTCTTCCAGCGGTCGCTGGGGATGGAGGGGGTGGATCGTGCCCTCTATATCGCCGGGATCGCCTTCATCGGCGGCACGGCGGGCATCTGGCTTGGGGGCTGGCTCGCCGACAAACTGGGCAAGGGGACCAAGAAGGCTCCCTATCCGCTGGTGCCTGCCGTCTGCTTCATCATCGCCGTGCCCATGTTCTTCCTGGCCATGAACGTCCAGGACAAATGGCTGGCCTTCTGCCTGTTCCTGATCCCCCAGGCCCTGTCCCTGGCCTGGCTGGGGCCGGTCGTGACGGCGGTCCAGCACCTGGTGCCCGCCCATATGCGATCCACGGCTTCGGCCAGCTTCCTCTTGATCAACAACCTGGTCGGGATCGGCCTGGGCATCTATCTGCTGGGCGCGGTGTCCGACTATCTGACCCCCCGCTTCGCCGAGGAGGCCCTGCGCTATTCGCTCTATGTGGGGCAGTGGTTCTATGCCCTGGCGGCGATCCTGCTGATCATTGCGGCCCGCAGCCTGAAGCGCGACTGGGTGGACTGACGATCATTCGAAAGACCGGGACGGTTTCTGTCCCGGTCTGCGTCAGTCAGTGAACCGAGACCGGTTCCAACTCATGAGCTACGGCAGCGGCAAAGGCAGAGGCGCGGTCGATCATGACGGCCAGGCGTTCGCCATCGGCACTGTGGACGGCATACAGGATCTGGGCCGGATCAATCTCCAAACCCCTGGCTTCGGCGATCGGGGTGTCGGCCAGCACATCGGCCGCACTGATCTCGCGCACATAGACGAGGTCGGGTGCGCCCAGGCCGGCGAAATCTTCTTTTGTCATCATGGGCGTCATCATCGACCGCCTCCTTCTACTTCACTAACGCCGATGAGGGCCGGCGGTTCTACGACGGCGTTCAGCCCGCCGTGATCGGGATCCGGCGCACGGTCTGGACGTCGTCGGGGCGGGTCAGATCGACGTGCAGCAGGCCATGCTGCAGACTCGCCCCTTCCACCTCCAGCCCATCGGCCAGGACGAAGGTCCGCACGAAGCCGCGCGCCGCGATGCCGCGATGCAGGAAGGCGGCCGCATCTCCGTCGGCGATCTTGCCGACCGCCTCACGCTTGCCCGCGACGACCAGCTGACGCCCTTCCAGGGTCACGGCCAGGTCCTCCGGCGCGAACCCGGCAACCGCCAGGGTGATGCGGACCGCATGGGCACCGCGCTGCTCGACATTATAGGGGGGATAGCTCTCGGCCGCCGCCTTGGCCGCCCGGTCGATCAGGGCCCGGGTGTGGTCGAAACCCAGCAGGAAGGGGCTGTCGAACAGAAGGGTTCGTGTGGTCACGGCGCGTCCTCGAACAAGCGACTGCGGATTTGGTCCCCACCCTGAAGCGGCGAAGGGGCCTGAGGCGGGACCGGATATGGGGCGGCGAGTCGCATCCGACAAGCGCGCTGCGACCAGGCCAAAAATGGAAAAGGCCGCCTCCTTTCGGAAGCGGCCTTTGTGGTGGAGCTTAGCGGAGTCGAACCGCTGACCTCTTGCATGCCATGCAAGCGCTCTACCAGCTGAGCTAAAGCCCCGAACCCAGGAGCACGAAGCCCCTCGGTCGGTTCGTCGGATGTTCCGAAATCGGAAGGCTCCGGCGAGGCGGCGGAACCTATGTCAGCGCCTTTTGGCGATCAAGCCGGTTCCGACATTTATTTTGCCCGTCGACAAGGGCCAACGCATCTGCCGTCCCGCCCGGTGCCTGACCGAGCGGGACAAGGCAGAATCCTTAATCCTCGTCGGCACCCGGCTTGACGATTTCGTCCTCGAAGCCGTCGTCGTCCTCGTCCTCGATGAAGGGGACGGAATCGTCGTCGTCATCGTCGAGAACGTCGTCCTCGCCAGCCTCGCCCATGCCGGGCTCCTCGGCCGGATCGACCGGGGCCTCGTCCTCGTCGTCGGGCGTCAGGATCGGCTCATGGCCTTCCTCGTCGATTTCCGGCGTGACGACGGCCTCTTCTTCCTCGTCCTCATCGGCGTCGGCGGCCTTGTCCTTGACCTGATCCTCGGCCTCGTCGTCGGCGGGATAGCCGCCGGGACGCGCTCGGCGGCTGCGGAGCTTCAGCGCCTCTTCGGGATCGAAGTCGGTCGCGCATTTGGGGCAATGGGCCGGGCGGCGGCCCAGATCATAGAATTTGGCCTGGCAGTTCGGACAGACCTGCTTGGCGCCCAGTTCGGGATTGGCCACGGATAAGACCTTTGGCGGGGAGTGGAAATCGGGGGCGTCCCTTGCCACTCGCCGGGCCCGCTGTCAAAAGCCATCTTCCGCGCCGCCTCCCAGGCCCGGCGTCTCGCCGCCAGCCCGGAGCCGATCCCCGGTGACACCACCCTCTCATCTGACCGCCCGCACGGCCCCGTCGCTGAACGGCATCGTCCGCGCGCCGGGGGACAAGTCGATGTCCCATCGGGCGCTGATCCTGGGTGGAATGGCCTCCGGAACGACCGAGATCGAAGGGCTGCTGGAGGGCGACGACGTCCTGGCCACGGCCCGCGCCGTCGAAGCCTTCGGTGCCACGGTCGAGCCTTTGGGCCAGGGACGGTGGCGGGTGACGGGCCAGGGCGGGTTCCGCACGCCGACGGACGTCATCGACTGCGGCAATGCCGGTACGGGCGTGCGGCTGCTGATGGGCGCGGCGGCGGGCTATCCCGTTACCGCGACGTTCGACGGCGACGCCAGTCTTCGAAAGCGGCCGATGGGTCGGGTGACCGATCATCTGGAACGGATGGGCGCTTGTTTCGCCTGGAGCGGGGTGAGGGGCCTGCTGCCCGCCGATCTGAAGGGCGGGGCCTTGTCGGCCATCGACCATGTGCAGACGGTCGCCTCGGCCCAGGTCAAGTCCGCCATACTGCTCGCCGGGTTGAACGCGACGGGAACCACCACGGTGACTGAGCCGGAGCCGAGCCGGGATCACACCGAACGGATGCTTCGGGCCTTTGGCGCGGTGGTCGAGGTCGAGGCGCTGGACGACGGCTGGCGCGTCTCACTGACCGGCGGACAGGCCCTGACCGGCACCGCCGTGTCCGTGCCGGGCGATCCGTCCTCGGCGGCCTTTCCGCTGGCCGCGGCACTGATCGTGCCGGGATCCTCGGTGACGGTGGAGGGAGTGATGCTGAATCCGCTCCGCACCGGGCTTTTCCAGACCTGGATCGACATGGGGGCCGACCTGACGATCACGAACCGGCGCAGCAGCGGCGGCGAAGAGGTCGGCGACGTCACCGCCCGCCATTCGGCGCTGAAAGGGATCGTGGTCCCACCGGAGCGCGCCGCCTCGATGATCGACGAATATCCGATCCTGGCCGCGACCGCTGCCTTTGCCGACGGGGCGACCGTCATGCGCGGCATCGGCGAGATGCGGGTCAAGGAAAGCGACCGCATCGCCCTGATGGCGGCGGGCCTGGCCGCCTGCGGTGTCGCGGTCGAGGAAGAGGCGGAAGGCTTCACCGTGACCGGATCGAACGCCGTGCGCGGCGGGGCGACCGTCACCACCCATGGCGATCACCGCATCGCCATGAGCCATCTGATCCTGGGCCTGGCCGCCGAACAGGCGGTGACGGTGGACGAGCCCGGCATGATCGCCACCAGTTTCCCCGGCTTCGTCGCGCTGATGCGCGGGCTGGGCGCCGACATCGCGGAGACCTGACCCATGCGCCGCCTGATTTCCTCCGGCTCCAGCTTCGAAGCCCAGATCGGCTATTCCCGCGCCGTCGTGGACGGGGACTGGGTCTTCGTCTCGGGAACCACCGGCTTTGACTATGCCGACATGACCATTTCGGACGACGTCGCGGTCCAGGCGGAGCAGGCGCTAAAGAACATCGCCGCGGCCCTGGCCGAGGCGGGGGCCAGTTTCGCCGATGTGGTGCGGGTGCATTACCTGTTGCCGGACGCCGCCGATTTCGAAGCCTGCTGGCCCGCCCTGGGCCGGGCCTTCGGCGAGGTGCGGCCCGCCGCGACCATGATGCAGGTCGGTCTGGCCGACCCCCGCATGAAGATCGAGATCGAGGTGACGGCACGACTGCGCCTTGACCCATTGTCGCCTTTAGACGACAATGTTTGAAATCGTCGAGACCGAAGAATTCGCGGACTGGCTGTCACGCCTTCGCGATTCATCGGCCAAGGCGATCATAGCCCGACGGCTGTTACGCCTGTCGCGGGGCAATCCCGGTGACAGCAAATTTGTTGGGCGGGACGTGAGCGAACTGCGGATCCATCATGGTCCGGGCTACCGGATCTATTACACGCGAAGGGGCGAACGGTTGATGTTGCTGCTTTGTGGGGGCGACAAGGACAGCCAGCAGCGGGACATCGCGCGCGCCCAAGCCATGGCGGAACAGGAAATATGACGCAGGGAAAGCTCAAAACACGGCCGTTCGACGCCGCCGCCTATCTGGACAGTGACGAGGCGATTGAGGCCTTCCTAGACGACGCTTTCGCTTCGGGCGAGGCTGTGGAAATCGCGGATGCCCTGGGGGTCGTCGCGCGGGTCAAAGGTATGGCCAGTATCGCCGAGGAAACCGGTCTGTCCCGCACGGCGCTTTATCGCACGCTGAGCGCCGAGGGCCGGCCCGAACTCTCAACCCTGATGAAGGTCATGGATGCCTTGGGTCTGCGGCTCGCCGTGACGACGAAGACCGCCGCTTGATGAACTTCATCATCGCCGTCGATGGGCCCGCCGCCTCGGGCAAAGGGACGATCGCCTCGCGGCTGGCGCAGGTCTATGGCCTGCCGTTTCTGGATACCGGCCTGCTGTACCGGGCGGTCGGCATGGGTGTGCTGTCCACCGGATCGGACTTGTCTGACGAGGCGGCGGCCGAGCGGGTGGCGCGGGCCCTGGATGCGGACGGCCTGTCGGACGATCCCCGGCTGACGACGGGCGAGGCCGGCGAGGCGGCCAGTCGGGTCGCTGGCTATCCGGGTGTGCGGGCCGCCCTGCTGGAACTGCAGCAGGCCTTTGCCAGCCAGGCGGGTGGGGCCGTCCTGGACGGGCGCGACATCGGCACGGTGATCGCGCCGGGTGCCCTGGCCAAGCTGTTCGTCACCGCCACACCGCAGGTCCGCGCCCGCCGGCGCTGGAAGCAGCTGCACGACCGCGGCGACGCCATCACCTATGAGGCCATGCTGGCCGACATCCAGCGGCGGGATGAGCGGGACGCCGGGCGCGGGGCCGCCCCGATGGTCCAGGCACCAGACGCGGTCTTGCTGGATACCACCGAGATGGATATAGAGACGGCCTTCGATGCGGCCCGCCGTATCGTCGAGGCCGCGCGCGCCCGGTACAGTCTCTAGTCTCCCTCAAGTAGCGCCTAGCGCGAAAGGGAAACAAAAAGGCGTTCGGGCAAATCCAACGCGCAGGGCTCGGCCACCGCGGGCGTTCTGACGGCCTGATCGTCTCGTGTCCTGCGACCGACGTCCAACCTCCACCTTCACCTCGCGCGGGGCCATTCGGTCGTGCGCCACAGCCCCTTAGAAACCCCAGAGCTATATGACCGATACCATGACCCCCTCGCGCGACGATTTCGCCGCGCTTCTCGATGAGACCCTGCAGGGCCGCGATCTCGGCGAAGGCCAGGTCGTCCACGGCCGCGTCGTCGGCATCGAGAAGGACATCATCATCATCGACGTCGGTCTGAAGACCGAAGGCCGCATCGCTGCCCGCGAGTTCGGCATCGGCGAAGGCGCCGTCATCCCCAAGATCGGCGACAATGTCGAAGTCTATCTGGAGCGCGTCGAGAACGCCCTGGGTGAAGCCGTCATCAGCCGCGACAAGGCCCGCCGCGAAGAAGCCTGGACCCGTCTGGAAGTGGTCTTCGCCGAGCAGCAGCCGGTCATGGGCGCCATCGTCGGCCGCGTGAAGGGTGGCTTCACCGTCGACCTGGGCGGCGCCTCCGCCTTCCTGCCGGGTTCGCAGGTCGATATCCGCCCCGTGCGCGACGTCGGCCCGCTGATGGGCAAGGAACAGCCCTTCGCGATCCTGAAAATGGACCGTCCGCGCGGCAACATCGTCGTCTCGCGTCGTGCCATCCTGGAAGAGGCCCGCGCCGAACAGCGCACCGAACTGGTCGGGCAACTGCTGGAAGGCGAAGTCCGCGACGGCGTGGTCAAGAACATCACCGACTACGGCGCGTTCGTGGACCTGGGCGGCATCGACGGCCTGCTGCACGTCACCGACATGAGCTGGAAGCGCGTCTCGCACCCCTCGCAAGTGCTGGCGGTCGGCGATACGGTCAAGGTGCAGATCGTCAAGATCAACCCGGACACACAGCGCATCAGCCTGGGCATGAAGCAGCTGCAGTCCGATCCCTGGGACGGCGTCGAAGCCAAATACCCGGTCGGGGCCAAATATTCGGGCCGCGTCACCAACATCACCGACTACGGCGCCTTCGTGGAGCTGGAAGCCGGTGTCGAGGGTCTGGTGCACGTTTCGGAAATGTCCTGGACCAAGAAGAACGTCCATCCGGGCAAGATCGTCTCCACCTCTCAGGAAGTGGACGTGGTCGTCCTGGACGTCGACAGCTCCAAGCGCCGGATCTCGCTGGGCCTGAAGCAGGCGCAGGACAATCCGTGGGATGCCTTCGTGGCCGCCAACCCGATCGGCTCGACCGTCGAGGGCGAAGTCAAGAACGCCACCGAGTTCGGCCTGTTCATCGGCCTGGACAACGACATCGACGGCATGGTGCACCTGTCCGACCTGGACTGGAACGTCTCGGGCGAAGAAGCCATCCAGCGCTATCGCAAGGGTGAGATGGTCAAGGCCAAGGTGCTCGACGTCGACGTCGAGAAGGAACGCGTGTCGCTGGGCATCAAGCAGCTGGGCGGCGATCCGATGGAGGGCGACACCTACAAGAAGGGTCAGATCGTCACCGTCACCGTCACGGCGATCGAGTCCGGCGGCATCGAGGTCAAGTTCGGCGAGGACGACGCCCCGGTGTCCAGCTTCGTTCGCAAGTCGGACCTGTCGCGCGACCGCGGCGAGCAGCGCCCCGAGCGCTTCTCGGTCGGCGATCGCATGGATGCCATGATCACGGGCGTCGACAAGGCCACGCGCCGCGTCTCCGTCTCGGTCAAGGCCCTGGAAATGAAGGACGAGGCCGAGGCCATCGAACAGTTCGGTTCGTCGGACTCCGGCGCGTCGCTGGGCGACATCCTGGGCGCGGCCCTTCGCGAGAAGACCGCTCCCAAGGAATAGTTTTCCTTGAGGCATTCCGGGTCGGCTCGCGCTGATCCGGTGGCTTGAATGAGGGGGCGGCCGGAGCGATCCGGTCGCCCTTTTTGTTTGTGCGGTGCCTGTCTATGGTCGCCGCCTCATCTGAGGGGGACACCATGGATCGCAGGCAGGCTCTGTTCGGGCTGGCGGCTCTGGGCGCGGCTCCCCTGGTCGGAGGCTCACGCCGCGCACAGGAGGCCGGTGACCTGTGGACCCGCATTCGGGCCATGGGTGATGCGATCGTGGCCGAGGGGCTGGCTCCTGGGCTTCAGGTCAGCGTCCGGCGCGGCGGCGACATCCTGTTCCAGCAGGGTTTCGGCCTGGCCAACGTCGAGACCCAGACGCCCATGACGGCGTCCAGCGTGCTGCGGATCGGCTCCCTGACCAAACAATTCACGGCCGCGACCCTGCTGGTCCTGGAGGCCGAGGGGCGGCTGTCCCTGGCCGATCCGCTGTCGCGCTTCCTGCCCGACTTTCCGCGCGCGGCCGATCTGACGCTGGAGCGGATGCTGAACCACACCTCGGGCCTGGGCAACTATACCGATGCCGCCAGCCTGAACGCCTTTCTCCAGGCCGGTCGGCCCGATCGTTCGATGGCCGAGATGGTCGAGATCATGAAGGCCTCGCCCAATCTGCAGGCGTTCGAGCCCGGCACCGGCTGGGCCTACAGCAACACCGCCTATGTCCTGTTGGGCGCGGTGATCGAGAAAGCGTCGGAGCAGCGCTATGACGTGGCGATGAATCAGCGGCTGTTCGCACCGCTGGGCCTGAACGACACCGCCGTCGATGACGCGGCCCAGGTGGTGGCGCAGCGGGGTTCGGGCTATACGCCCACCCTGGCACCCGGCGTGTTCGAGAATGCGTCGTTCATCTCGATGTCCTATCCGGGCGCGGCCGGATCCATGCGGTCCACGACGACGGACCTGTGCCGCTGGCACCAGGCGCTGCTGGACGGGAAGGTGCTGCCGACCCAGGCCCTGACGCGGATGCTGACCCCGGCCACCCTGTCGGACGGCAACCTCCCGACCGAGGGCGGCAATACCATTCGCTATGGCCTGGGAATGTCGATCGGGGAGGCGGGCGGCCGGGCGCTGATCAGCCATTCGGGCGGAATCCAGGGCTTCATTGCCTATGTCGGCACCTATCGGGCCGAGGATCTGACCATCGCCACCATCACCAATATCGACGGCGGGCCGGTGGGCTCGCGGACCCAGGCCCTGCGGGTGGCGATCCGCGACGGCGTGCTGGCCTGACGATTTCCCTTTGCGCGGCGTAAAAAGTGCAGCTTAACTGTACGGAACCGTACGCTTAAGGATGATTTGACCGATCATTAGACCTTTGGCCCCTTTCTCGCCCGGCAGGCGAAGGCTAGGGTAGTGCAGCGGCCGCGTCAGGAGCCGCACCGCGAGCCCGGTGAGACGGGCGTAAGGGGCGGGGGCCCATGACATGATCAAATCCGAACTGATCGAGAAACTGGCGGCCGAGAACACCCATCTGACCCATGCCGAGGTCGAACGGGTGGTGAATATAGTGCTGGGCCGAATGGTGGATACCTTGTCGGACGGCGGACGGGTCGAATTGCGCGGCTTCGGGGCCTTTTCCGTCCGCAGCCGCCCGGCGCGCGCCGGACGCAACCCTCGCACCGGCGAAACGGTCGATGTGCCCGCCAAGTCCGTGCCCTTCTTCAAGAGCGGCAAGGAGTTGCGTGAGCGGCTGAACGCCTCCGGCGACGCCTGAATACGGAGCTTTGAGTTGAGCCTTCTGAGCGAGTTCCGCGAGTTCGCGGCGCGCGGCAATGTCGTCGACCTGGCCGTCGGGGTCATCATCGGCGCGGCCTTCGGCAAGATCGTCACCAGCCTGGTCGAACAGGTGGTCATGCCGCCGATCGGTCTGGTCCTGGGCCGCGTGGATTTTTCCGAGTTGAAGATCGTCCTGGCCCCCGAGAATCCCGCCACCGAGGCGATCGAGGAGGTCGCCATCCAGTATGGGGCCTTCATCAACACCCTGATTCAGTTCCTGATCGTGGCCTTTGTGGTGTTTCTGATGGTCAAGGCCATCAACCAGATGCGCCGCAAACAGGCCGCTGAACCAGAGGCGACGCCGCCCGCGCCGACGCCCACCGAGACACTGCTGGCCGAGATCCGCGACGAACTGCGGGCCGGAACGGTCAGAGGCCCCGGGCGCGGCTGATCGGCACTGGCCTGAGGCAGATCAGATAGTCACCATCCAGCGGTGTCGGCGACCAAGATGACGGGTCGGGACCATCGGCGGCGAAGGTCGCGTGGCCATGACCCCAGCCGCCCTCCCGCCGTGCCCGCCGCGCGAAATCCCCCAGCTTCCCCAGAAGCCGGGGCGACACCACCTGCAATCGCAGTTTGGCCGCTCCCAGCAGGCGCGCGGCATCCAGCAGGGCCTGCATCAGTGCGGGGATGGCCGCCTCATGGCCGTCCAGGGCGATCAGGTCGATGATCTCCAGCGTCGGCGGCGAGATCGCATTGTCCTTGGCCAGGACCGCGAGGGCATGGCCGCCAATCCGGCCGCCCTCGCTCCACACCAAGGCCAGGGGGCGGGTGGTCGCGTCCGGATTGGCCAGCCGCCAGCGCAGCATGGCCGGACTGCGATCGCCGACCAGTCGCCCCTCGGCCATCAGGGCCGTCCAGAAGTCGGCATAGGGTGATGCGTCGCCTACATCGGTGAGCACCGACACCCCATGCGGCAAACGCAGGGACGGCGACTGGCCCAGGCGAGGGTTCAGCAGTCGCTCGCCCAGGGGCTGGACCAGGCCGGGCCAGCGATCAATCGCGCCTCGCAAGGCGCGCCCGGCCATGCAGACCAGGGGATCGACGATCCACGACAGTTTCAGGTCATGGGTTCGGGGCGGCCAGGGCTCAAGCCCGATCCTGCCATAGATCCGGGCCGCCGCCGGATTGGCGTTGAAAGTATAGTGGGCAAACAGGCCCGGTTGGCTCATCAGCGCCTTGACCAGACCGCGACTGCGGCCCGCCTTCTCGGGAGGCACGATGAGGGAGAAGCCCGTGGCCCCATGAGCGGTTTCGCCGCCATGGTGAAAGGCGTGGATCAGATTGCCCAGAAAGGCGACGGGCTGGTCGGCATCATCCGCCACAACATAGCCGGCCGGCGCATCAATGCCGCCCCTCGCGGGGTTCCTCCACAACCAGTCCCAGCCGGCCCGTGATCGTACAGGCCAGCCGACGCTACGATGAAGGTCATCGACGGCGGGAATATCGGCGAGTGCGAAGGGTCGCACGGGCATGACGGCGAGGCTCCGGGGCGCGCATCGGCAATCGACCCGGCACGCTAGAGCACCGGCATCAACCAAAGATTGATGCCGGCCGCTTCCAGGATGACGAGCGTCCTATTCGACGCCCAGTTCGGCCAGCAGGTGGGGCTGGCGATAGACGGTCCGCAGGGCCTCGGTGATGGCGGCGGTCGAGACCGTCACCGTCCGGTTCAGCGCGGCGTCATAGCCATAGCTGCCGCCCAGGGAGTGGATGTTGCCGTCGAAGGCCGCACCGATCACCTCGCCCTTGGCATTGACCACCGGCGAGCCGGAGTTGCCGCCGATGATGTCGTTGGTCGAGACGAAGTCATAGACGGTCTGCTTGTTCACCCGGCCCTCGGCCTCGGCAAACGACGGGGCCAGGTTGAACGGCTCCGATCCCGTGGCGCGTTCATAAAGCCCGCCGATATAGGTGAAGGCCGGGACCTCGACCCCGCGATAGGTCCACCCCTTCACCTGGCCATAGGAGATCCGCAGGCTGAAGGTCGCGTCCGGATACTGGTTGGTGCCATAGACGGCGAAACGGGCCTGGGCCACGCGCTCGGCGGCCTGGGCCGTGGGCGCGGTGACCTCGTTGTTCCAGCGTGCCCCGATGGCCTGGGCGGCTTCGTCATTGGCCAGGATGAAGGCCAGCAGCGGATCGGCCGCCGCCATTTCCGCCGGGGTCATGGTCGCGACCTGGGCGCGAAAGGCGGGATCGCCCAGGCGGGTCGTCGAGACCAGGCGGTCGGCCAGGGCCTCGGGGCTCTCAGTGCCCAGCATGGCTTTCACCTGAGGATTGTCGACCGTCAGATACTCGCGGGTCTTGGACAGCCAGAAGCCCAGATAGACTTCTTCCAGCCCGGCATCGATCGGCAGGTCGGCGCTGACGCGCTGGCCGAACTGGGCCATCTGGGCGTCGCTGACGCGGCCGGCCTCGCGCGCCTTGCCCGTGCGGACGATGGCCCGGCCGATGGCATAGAGGGTCGAGCGGCTGCCCGCCCCCTGTTCCAGCTGGCGATAGGGCAGATAAAGGTCGCGGGCCACGGTCTGGATCTGGGCCAGTTCGGCCCAGGGATCGCCGATCCGCTGTTTCAGAGCCGGGTCGGCTTCGACGGCGGCGCGCAGCGCGGCTTCCTCCTCGCGCTTCTTGGCCATGAACGCCGGGTCCAGAAGCGCCTGGTTCTGGCCGTACCAGACCTTGAAGCTGTTCTCGAGGCCGAAGATGGGGTCGGTCGCGACCCGTTTCGCCTCGGCGCTGGTGGCGGCATAGGCCAGCATCCGGCCGCGCAGTTCCGAGCCCTGGATCAGGGTGATGGGCAGCTGCTGGTCGCGTGTCCATTCCAGCTGGCTCATGGTCAGCAGACGCGAGGTGGAGCCGGGGTTGCCGACGACGAAGGTCACATCGCCCTCGGCAGGCGCGGCCGGGTTCCAGACCAGGTGGTTGGGCGTCTCGACCGGCTTGCCGTCCTCATAGGCGCGCAGGAAGGCGGCATCGAGCGCATAGCGGGGGAAGTTGAAATTGTCGGGATCACCCCCGAAGAAGGCCGCCTGAAGCTCGGGCGCGAAGACCAGCCGCACGTCGTCATATTTGCGGAACTTGTACAGGGCGTACTGACCGCCACGATAGAAGCTGATGACCTGGCAGGTCAGCTTGGGGTCGCCGGCGCAGTTTTCCTGCTGGATCTTGGCGGTCTCGGCGCTGCGGGCCTGGGTGAACTCGGCACCCGTCAGGCCCTGGCCGGCGGCCAGGACGCGGTCGGTGACGTCGATGATGTCGGTCAGGACTTCGGCCGTCTGGCCCAGGCAGGTCTTCTCTTCCTCGCGAGTGGCGGGCATCCAGCCGGTCTGGACATAGTCGTTCTCGGCCGTCGAAAGCTCCTGCACGCAGCTGAGGACGCAGTGGTGGTTGGTCAGGATCAGACCCTCGCCCGACACGAACGAAGCCGAGCAGCCGTTCAGCCGCACCGAGGCCGAGCGCAGATTGTCCAACCAGGCCTGATCGATGTTGGTGCCGTATTTCTGGTTCACCAGGGCGATCGGGAAATTGTTGAAGGTCCACATCCCCTCTTCGCGGGCCATGGCCGGCGCGGCGGCCAGCACGAAGGCGACACCGCCCATGGCGGCGAAGGAGGCGGTCAGGCCAAGACGACGAAGCGACATCAATCGAAACTCCCTATGGTCGCTCACGAGGGTGGCGACGGCTGTGGCTGACTAGCTACTCCCGAAGATCACGGGCGTCCACACACCCCCGCGACGGGGGCGCGCGTCTCACCATTCGGGACGGGCGGGCTTGCCCTGAAAGAGTTCGGCCAGACGGTCACGACTGCCGCGATTGACATCGTTCGGCAGGTGAATGGGATCGAACCAGTCGACCGCCTCGATCTCGCCTCGGCTGTCCGAGGGCCCGACCTCGAACGCGTCCAGGCGATAGACCAGGACATGATCGCCGCGAAAGAACCGCTCGTTGGAATGGACCGAGATCAGGCGCGGCGGCTCCATCGCGATCAGCCCCGCCTCCTCACGCAGTTCGCGCACCGCCGCCTGGGCGGTGGTCTCGCCCCGATCCACCCCGCCGCCGGGAAGCCACCAGCCGGGCAGATAGGTATGCCGCACCAGAAGGACCCGCCCCTGCCCATCGACCGCAACCACCCGCACGCCCAGGGTCATTCCCCGCATCGCGCGCGACAGGGCAAAGAACAGCGGTCGCGTGAAGGGTTCGATCCGGGCACGCCAGTTCATCGGGTGATCTGTCCTTCGACCGGTCAGCGACCTACGGCGCGCAGCGCGTCGGGCCCGGTCTAGGAAGAAAGGCCAAAGGCCTGGACGCCGTCAACCAAGGTTTGGAGCTTGCGCCTTGTTTCGCTCCCGCCTTTCAGGCGACCGACCCGCGCATCTTGGGCACCGGCTCGGCATGGCGTCCGGCGGGATCAGGCCCCATAATCGCGTGCAATGAGCCCGCTTCCTCCGCACCGCCTGTCCGTGGCCCCGATGATGGACTGGACCGACCGGCATTGCCGGGCGTTTCACCGGGTCCTGTCGGGTCGTGCCCTGCTCTATACCGAGATGGTGACAGCCCCGGCGGTCATTCATGGCGATCGGCAGCGGCTGCTGGGGTTTGACGCGACGGAGCATCCGGTCGCTCTGCAGCTGGGCGGGTCTGACCCTGATCAACTGGCCCAGGCGGCGCGGATCGGGGCGGACTTCGGCTATGACGAGATCAATCTGAATGTCGGCTGTCCGTCGGACCGGGTCCAGTCGGGCCGGTTCGGGGCCTGTCTGATGCGCGAACCGGACCTGGTGGCCGACTGCATGGCCGCGATCGGCCAGGCCGCCTCTTTGCCCGCCACGGTCAAATGCCGGATCGGGGTGGACGACCAGGACCCGGCGGTCAGCCTGTTCGCCACGGTGGATGCCTGTGCCGCCGTGGGCGTCACGACCTTCGTCGTCCATGCGCGCAAGGCCTGGCTGCAGGGCCTGTCCCCCAAGGAGAACCGGGACGTGCCGCCCCTGGACTATGATCTGGTCCGGCGGCTGAAGCGGGAGCGCCCGCATCTGACCGTGGTCATCAACGGCGGGATACCCTCGCTGGATGCCGTGGAGGCTCACCTGGACGATGCCGACGGCGTGGCCCTGGACGGGGTCATGTTGGGGCGCGCCGCCTATCACGAGCCCGCTCTGTTGGGGCAGGTCGACCGGCGGGTGTTCAGCGAAGGGGGGGCGGACATCGATCCGTTCGAGGCGATCGAACGCTACAAGCCCTATATGGCCGCCTGCCTGGCCGAGGGCTGGGGATTGCACGCCATGACCCGGCATATGCTGGGGCTGATGCATGGTCGCCCTGGTGCACGGGCCTATCGCCGTATCCTGACGGTCGAGGCCGGTCGATCCGGCGCGGGGCTGGAGGTCGTCGACCGCGCCGTTGAGGCGGTGCGCGAGGCCGAGGCCCGGCGCGACCGGGTGG
>Ga0209066_10002626_pt1 | contig 21531 bp, 18 predicted proteins | sample All_14_2_FD_187198 | JGI IMG/M metagenome (GOLD analysis project Ga0209066, IMG submission 187198) | Freshwater microbial communities in response to fracking from Pennsylvania, USA - Allegheny Zone_MetaG_DW_15 (SPAdes) (version 2) ... | reverse complement strand
ATGTATGACAGAAAGGAAACAGAAGAATGAAAGAAAGATTTGAACTCGCCGCCTCAAGTTTAGGGGCATACTTCGGAGTGGGATTCAACACCCCGGAGGAACAATTCGACTATGATTTAGGACTCAAAGAGAACGTCTTCGATGAGGATTCCCTCGACCGCATGGAATTGGGTAAAATCTTGGAAGATGCCGCGCTCAACTACGCGGAGTACAAGTTAAAAATTGTCATCACCAACCGCAACGTTGAGGTCGTCACCGGATTCGATGGCAAAGTGCGGATGAAAATCGACGGAGAGTGCATCTTCAACGGAGAGCCGACCATCGTCGAAAACAAAGTCTCCAACTCTGCCTCGAAGCGTTTCACCGAAGACCTCGGTTACTATCTCCAATGCCAAGCCTACATGGAGCAGAGCGGATACAAGCAGACCCTCTTGCTCGGACTCTATCAAGGCAAATTCATTTGGAAGTTGATTCACCGCGACGAACCGACGATTGCCGTCATGCGTCAGGTCGTAGACTTCGTTTGGGGCGTTCTGAACGGGCTTGAAGACCGCAACGACTTTCCATATGACCTCACCGACAAATGGGCGGAGCGGACGCCGCTTGAGCCTGTAGCGGACGAAGAGTTGACCGACGATGACCGTGACTTCATCGAGGAACTTGCAGGCATCAAATCCGACCCGATGCGCAAGGCAATGGATGACCGGGAAAAAGAAATCACCGACTATCTCAAGAAGCGGTTCAAGAATCAAAAGGTCGAGGGCGACGGTTACACTTGCTCCATCTCGACGGTCGAACGTGCCGGAGACTTGGACAAAGACGCGCTCAAAGATTACCTCGCCATTCATCTGCCGGGCGTTGACCTTGAGCAATTCAAGAAGCCTGCCTCCTCCTACAATAAAGTCGACATTCGATTCAAGAAGAAATAAAAAGAAAAGCCTCCGTGATGGGGGCTTTTTTGTTACTTCAATTTCAATAATTGGTCAAGGCTGAGTTTGTACCCGTCCAAGTCTTTGTCCTGATTCTCCAACTCCGCCAGCGTCGGGAGCGTAATGCCTTCTTGCTTGAGGTACTTGACCCCGTTCTGAAGGTCTTCCAACTCTTTGTACGCCGCGGAAATCTTGGCGTTGGTGGTGTTGCCTTTCTGACCCATCCCGGTGAAATCCGAGAGGGCTTGACCGACATCACCTTTGAGCAAGTCTTCGACCGCACCAAGTGAGGCGCGTGCCGGGGCATCCAATCCGGTCTGTCCCAAGGCATATTCTTGTTGCTTGGTCAAGAAGGGGATGGTGGTCGACTTCTGTCCGGCGAAGTCTTGGATAGGACGTTTGGTGAACATATTCGTGTTGGACACGATTTCGAACGGTGCTTTAATCAACGGGCTGGATGCCGAGACCAAGCGACCGAGCGGGTCATTCACCCATTCCATGAAGTCGGATTGCGGGAGGTTGGCTTTGATGGCGAAGTATGTGCCATCTTCCTTGCGTCCCGGTAGCGGGAGATACATATTGACCAACTTGTAATCCTCGACGTCCTCTTCGGTGAAGCCCATTGCGTCCCATGTGGAATTGATGGCTTTCTGCATCCGGTAGTAACGCCGCGCGTTGGCGGGAATGTTCTCCATGTGGTAGGCTAAATTCATTTTGGTGAAGGTGTAGAAGGGAATCAAGCGACGCATGACGCTGTTCTCGTTGTAGGAGAGGTTGGTCGGGTCAAACATCGCCAAACGGACTGCCTCTGCCGCGTTGTTGACGCCAAGGATACCCATGTAGGCACTCCCGGATGCACCATCCATCGCTTTGAGCATGACCGCGGTACGACCGAGGGCATCAACGGATTCGTTGACCCAGCCATTGGCGAGGCTGACTTTTTGGTCGATGCGGAGTTTGCCTCCTTCCGGTACGATGCCGAGCATCTTTTGTTGGATGTCTTGTAACTCCGAACCTGTTCCGGTCAGACCTTCCTGAAGGACTTGGGCGAACGGTCGCGGCGGTGTGAAGCCCGCGGAGATGAATTCGCGGATGACATTCAATTTTGCCACATCGTCCGGTAACATTGCGTCCACATTGTTCGCAAATTCCTGCATCAAGCGGGGGTAATCTTTCCAAATCTCATCGGCTTTGGCGAGGTTGGTCGCAATCTCTTGCACGCTCATCCCGGAGAGCCACATATTGGTCGTGACGCCCATGACGTTGCGGATGTTGAAGCCCGGTGTCAAGAGTTTGAAGCGTTTGAATAGATTGTTGGCGAAGTCGGTGAACTTCAGGATGGAACTCGCCCCTTCCGGGAAATTGCGCTCCAAGACACGCATCATGTTTTTCTCCATGAAGACCGCGCCTTTTTGGGTATCCAACTTCTTGAGGCTTTCGGCATAGCGTGCGACGTTCTCATCCTTGAGCAAGGTATTGAAATACGTCAGTTTGCGTACCATGTCATCGACGGTCTTCGCATCGACTTGGGTGAATCCGCTCGGCGCACGAACTTTCATCTTCTCGTTCAAGTCGACGTCAACATAGGTCTCCCCTAAGAGATTGGTTTTCTCAACGGTTGGATAGGCTTGGTACTGCACCAATGACCCTTCCGTCCCAATCTCATCAAAGGCTTGATGGGAGGCGTAGGCTTGGTACAGTTGCGCGTTTTTCGCGGTGCTGGAGAAGGAGGTCGCCCAATCCTTCGTGGCTTGGAGGAAGTCCTCCTCAAAGGTCGGGATGGCGTTGACGCGGGTCAGCAACTCCGATTGACGTTGCATCTTCTCGTCGAAGTGTGTCAAGGTCTTTTCCTGTACATCCTTCAAGTAAGCGTTGATGGCTTTCCAGCCTTCCGGGGTGTCAATCTTGGAGAAATCGTTGATACCATCCGCACGCATCTTGGTCAAGATTTTGGCTTTCTGCGCGTCGGTGGTGATTTGCACTTCGTTGACATTCTTGGAGACTTTCTTCAATTCATCATCTTTGACTTCGACATCGTCCAAGACGGATTTGACATCATCCATCGCATTTGTGACGACGGGTTCAACTTTGGGGGCAACCTCCGAGATTACCTCGGAGGTTGCTTTTTGTGCGACTTCCTCTTGGAAGCCTTGAAAGAAACCGTGTTTGCTAAAGTCTGTACCGTACTCAGCGTCGATACGTTGCATCGCATCATAGAGGGCTTGTGTCGGGCGAACCTCCGGGTCATTGATGGCGATGTCCAAGGCATATTTCAAGTCCTTCGATTTCGCGTCGGTCAGTTTATACTGTCCTTTTGCGTCGGCTTTTAAGATGTTCGGTTGATAATTCTCAGCAACTTTTCGGTCACTTGAACGAACAAAGGACTCATAGAATTCGTCAACCGCCTCGGCATCTTGAGAGACAAGCGCTTTCGATGCTTTCCCCAACTTAATTGCGCCCTGCTGAGCGGTCTCTGCGACTTGCCCGGTGGTGTCCCCTAAAATGGACTTCTTGATAATTGCTCCAACTTCAGCGCGTTGTTGCTTGAGGGCTTGCCACGCGGCGTCCCGTTCTTCTCCGAAAGGCATCACGTTCCATGCTTTCTTGGCTTCGTCCAATTGAGCAATAGCATCTTGTGCGTTTTGAGGCAATTTTGCTTTATCAAAGTGAAGTGCATATTCTTCATTTTTCGGGAGGAATCCGGTGCTTTCGGTCAACTTGAGATAGTCTTCATCTTGAAGTTTGCCATTGACCATATCTTCATAGATATAGCCAAGGTCTTTTTGGACTTGTTTCTGCAACTCTGTGACCGCGACGACTTGTCCCGGTTTTGTGACGGTCGGTTCAACTCCTGAACGGTTTAAGATGTCTTTAACTTCCTGTTTTACCTTTAATAATTGCTCATTGTATTGGTCATTCCACATCTTTTCAACAGTTTCAGAGGAGACCCCATTTTGTAAGTGCTTCTGCATTAACTTGTGTTCAACAGCCGCGTCTGCTAATGTTTTTCGAGACTCTTGGCTTAGTTGACCGTAAATACTATCTGTTCTAAAGTTACCTTTCGCATCAAATAGGGAATCAACAAATTGATAATTATCCCCACTTGGTTCGAGAAGTTTAACATCTTTGATTTGCTTCGCGTAAGGTGAAGAAGATACAGATTTTGTGACAGTCGGTTCAACTTGTGGAACTTCCGCAACTTTCGGTGCGACTTCCGGCATAATGGGCTGAGCCACAGGTTGCACTTTTGGAGTATCCGGGATGTTCGCCATGACGCGATTGACTTCATCCGCATCATTCAACTTGGTCATCAAATAGTCTTCCAACTCTTTGCTATTTTCAATCTTGGCGCGGACTAACTTGTCCATTGCCTCATCCGAATCGACCAAGCCTAACAGACTGGTCGTGGTACGCCCGGCTTTGGAATAGGTGCGCAGTTTGATGTCTTCGGCAACGCCTAGGTTCGGGACGCCTTTATATCCGGCGCTCAGTTCATCCGCAATGTCCATTTTGACGCCCATGAAGACGCCTTCCAATTCGCGGTTCAAGGTATTGACGACCTTCTTGTTCAGGATGGTCTGCGTCGGGTCAACGACTTTGACCGAATCTAACACGATGGGGTTGCCATTTTTGAACTTAAAGGAATCTTCGACACCTTCCAGCGCGGCTAAGCGGAAGCGTTCGGTACGTCCTGCGGCGCTCCAAGTGTTGGCTTGTTGCGCTCCGACGGGATAAGCACGACGCGAGGTCGTTTTGGTGTTCCCGATGAACGCCGATTTGGTATATTCGTCTTGGTCTTTCAAGTCCCATTCCATGGCTTCGCGATACTTCGCGTCCTCGGTCAAGGTATTGCGCACATAAGCATCTGATTGCTCATAATTGGTCAGACCGGAGAGGTTTGTTCCGCGTTGAATCAAATCCTGATATTCAGGTTTGAATTTCTCGTAGAGGGCTTGGAATTGAGGGTCAACTTTCAAGGCTTCCAATTCCGCGATTTGCGCCGAGGTTCGGATGTCCCGCGGGAGGATTTGTTTGTCCAAAATCTCCGACCCCGGTTTGAGATATTTCTTATCAAAACTGGCGATGCTGACCCATTGCTGACCGTCGATTTCAACGACCGGGAGCAACTTCGCGGCTTCTTCTTTCGTTCCGGCGATGGCTTCCAAGAAGTCCTGATATTGGGCTTCGTCGTAAGGGTAGACATCGAAGTTGTGCTTGTCTAAGATTTCACCAATCGGACGCAATTCACGCGCGGTGTCATCTTCAATATACGAGAAGTAATTCAAGAGTTTACGGGAGACATCTTTCGGGTCTTGCCCGGTCGCTTTCGCGCCTGCATCCACGATTTCATCCAAGGCTTTGAATTTCCATGCGGCGAATTCTTGGAAGACTCTGCTATTCCCGACGGCACGTTTCAATTGCTCTGCCGTTCCTTTGGCAAGACCGCGCGAGGCATCAAAGGTGCGCGTAAGCGCGCTCTTCACACCTTCATAAGTGGCTTGTCCACCGAACTTCGTGGTCGCCGCCGCTAATACATCATCTGTCATTTCAAACGCGGACTTGGCTGTCCCAAACATCCCGCGCATGACCAAATCGCTCGGTGAGACAAATTTCTCTCCCTTGCGAATCATTTTATAATTGTGTCCGAATTTAGCGAGGTATTGTTTCTTCGCCGCGGTCGGCATGGCTTGCACGATGGTGTCGGTCGCTTGCGCGATTTCATCGGTGCTGTCAACTAAGAGGTCTGCTCCGGCGCGCACCAAGGAGTCAGTAGCGGCTTCTGCCGCGACATCGGTAACTTTCCCGGTCTTCTTCATGACATTCAGAATGTCCGCGCCTTGTTTCAAGGTCTTGGAAGCAAGGACGGTGTCTTTGGTCGTTTTGGCGATACCCACGGCGGAGTCAATGACGTTGTCCAACTTCGTGACGAGGTCAGAGGTCACATTCAAGGCTTTGGCGACGCTCCCTGTTCCCAAGGTGGCGATGTCAGCCGGGTCAGCGAAGACATCCAACGCGAATCCCGCGAAGTCTGTCCAATCAATTGCTCCGCTATCTTTGCGTGAGCCTGTAGTCAAGGCACGAAGCACACCGCCCCCGGAGTAATCCCGGTCTTTACCTGTCCAGCCTTTGTCTAAACCTTCTCCGAAGTCTCCTCCTTCAAGGGCTTCGGTAATCCCTCCAAAGAGGGCTTGTTGCGGACGGTTCAAAACTTCAAAGATGTCGAAGATGACATTCTGATTTTCTCGGAGATTTAAGAATTTCTCCAACGGATTGCGGGTATCGGTGAATTTCGTCGGGTCAATCCCTGCCCCTTCCAAACGGGCTGTCAAATTCCCAATTTGAGAATTTAAGGAAGAAAGAGCATCGTCTTTTGAAGTAGTCGTAGGTAAAGAGACGTCTTTCGACGCCTCCCTTACGGCTACCTTGGTCGCCCCCGTTCCTAATTTTTCAAGAAGTTTTTGAATGTTATCTGCCATGAGTTACCTCCATGATTTCTTAATTTGAGTGTTCGGGTCTTTAATTCCCGCTCTGAGGAGATAATAGCGAATCGGGTCATAGTCGTCTAAGTTCTTGACATCAGACGGTGCATAACTGAGCCAATCCAACCCTTTAATCTTCGTATCCGGGAAGGCTTGTTTCGCGGCTTCATAAGCATCTTCATAAGACAATGAGCCATCTTTGACCCCGGATTTCAAGTTGTCAAGCAAGCCCGACCCAGTCAAGTTCTTACCGGAGGCTTTGGCTTGAGTAACATACTTACTCAATACTTCCCCCTTCAGGCTTTCTTGGAAGTCATCCTTATAAGCGTTGTACTGCGTGCGCGCCTTTTGAACGTCGCCTCCTGTATACTTATCCGCCCAAATGCGAATGTTTGCGGTGTCAGAGTTTCCAGCGCTGAGAAGTTCCATTTTCCCGGTGTTATCTGCACCTCCTCCATTTTTAGCATCTTGATATTTCGCAAGTTCGCCTTGAAGTCCCAAGAGTTGCGATTGACGGGAAGACCCAGCAGATGCCTGTGCATTCAATTGACTCTGACGTGTCTGTTGCAAGGACATCGCAAGGCTTGCCAATTGTTGCTGATAGGCATTCTTATAGGACAATTCTTGTTGTTGCACATTGGCTAAGCCACTTGTCAATGCATCCGATAAGGATTTCTTATTGGTTGCGTATTGTTGGTCGCCCTGTACGCGCGCTTGGTCAAGTTTTTCTTTGGTGTCATAAAATTGATTGGCGACATTGCTGACTTCACGCCCAGTCTGCATCCGGTTCTGCACTTCGCCCAATTGCTGAAGCCCACTTGCCCCGACGCCACGCGCCGCGGCTGACCGCAATAATTCACGACCCCGTTCGAAGGAATTCTCAGAAATGGTTTGACGCGATTTCGAGAACTGCTGTCCCGCTTCTTTTTGGGAAGACGCCAACGAGGTGAGTAAATTATTGTACATATTGGAGATGGCTTCATTTTGAGTCGCATATTGTCCTTCCAATGCCTTACGCAACGCGTCAAAACCGGAGGTATCTAATCCTCCGAGCATTTGTCGGGCTTGCCCCATATACGCGGTAGGCGACCCGGCTGAACCGACGCCTCCTCCACCACCATTCATCAAACCGTTGATGGTATCTTGGAGAAATTTTTCATAATTGGTCATCGTACTCCCGGAGGCTTGCGAGCCATAACCACTCATTTGTTCGTCCATAATCTTATTTGCCATATTACCACGCTCCTATCTTACTTACACATTATAACACATTTTCGCAATTAAAAAAGCCCCCATCGAGGGCTTACATTTTAGGGGTTACAATCACTAATCCTAAGACTGCCAACACGACCACGCTGATGACCGTCCATGTGATTTTACGGACGATGTCCTCCAAACTCGAGACGCGGGAGTTCAATTGCTTGAGTTGCAAATCGTGGTTGTCTTTTTGCGCCGCCATCTTCGCCTCGACTAATTCGGATAGGTGTGATAATTCGGTCAGGATGGCTTCATGCATCTGCTTATCCATGTCATTACGATTATTGAGCATATCTATGAAGTGCTTCATTTGTGTTTTGATTTCATAAATGTCTTGGTTATATGTCTCGTCCATCATGTCACCTCATTTCATCGTACCTCGTTGATATTATAACACAAAAAAGAGGCATTTGCCTCCTTTTGTTACTTCACAACAGCACTTTTTTCAACGGTGACTTTCAGTCCGGTTGGAGAAATCAACACTTCGCTGATGGCTTTTTCAATGATTTGAGTCTCAAGGTTCAAAACCTTCATTTGGGCTTTGATTTCCGCAACATATTGTGCGAAGGTCGCCCAGCGATAGCCCAAGCCTTGCTTGATGATGGTGTTATCAACGAAGAATACGTCCCACGGACGAAGTTCATTCTTCATCTCATAGATGTCATATTTATTCTTGACCAAGCCCTGTCCGGCAATCCACCCGTCCCCTACGACAAAGTGGGAGTGATTCCCTGTGGCTTTGCCTGCGACGCCTTCATGCCCGATGATTTCACCCTGACGCTTAATATCCCCGACTTTAATGTCGTCGATATAGTTGTCATGTACCATACGGAACGTGAAATTACGAAGGATGCCGTCTCGACATAGAACCGGGGCTAACGTCTGATAGTTGATACCATTGACACCGCCCGGTGCGTCTTTCCATGAGCATCTCATGTCCGCAGGAGCATAGCGACGGTCAACCCCGACGTCTTCCCCCGCATCGTCGATTGCCATACTGCCCTCATGGGAATATGCGCCGTCGACACCTTGGGTCAAGTTTAGCGTTTTACCGGGATACCCGGCATACTGAACTCCTGATGGGGTATGAAATTTGTTCCCTAACAGCATCTTACCAATTCTCCCCGTCAGTCGGGTTGTTGATAATTCCTAATAAGGTCATTACCAATAGAACGGCTTCAACGAATTGATTGAAGAATTCATTGGTCATCCCAATATAACTCCACAATCCGTAGTTTGACATCAGCATCGCGACTGCTGAGGCGATGGCTAACCATAAAACTTTACTTTTGAATCTTTCTTGCATAGTGTTTATGCTCCTTTCTCGTCCGGGCATTCAACTGCCGGATGTAACTGATTTTCCAATTCAATGCATTTGCGTTGGAATGCGCGAAGTTGCGCATTTTTGAGGGCAAGTTCTTTGGCTTGCATCCCAACAATGTTCTTTAATTCATCTACGACTTCGATAACGTCAACATCAATCTCATCATAGCCCTTACTCATGTCTGCCTCCTTTGGCAATTTGCCTATCATTATTATACACCCAAATGTTGCTTATGACAACCGGGATTCGAGGTCTTCGATGCGCTGATTGAGGTATTGAACCGTCTGAATCAAAGGCGCAATCAACTCTCCGTAACGTAAGGCTAAGGTATGCTCGACGTTCTCTTGCTCCGGGTCATTTCTGTCCCAATCCGGTTTGATAGTAGGGTCGACGTATAGCCCGGAGTCAATGTTCAACTTATCCAAAGTCTTCTTGACTTCTTGTGCGATGAGTCCATAGTGATAACGACCTTTTTCTTTGGCTTTCCAGCGATACTGAACAGGTTTGAGGTTTAGAATCAATTCAACTCCTTTATCAATGGTGGACACATCTTTCTTTAAGCGAATGTCCGAACCATTCAAGGAAGCATCATTACACCAAATGGTCGCCCAACGGTTGGTAGACAAGCCTAAATCGTAGGTGTTGTCGGCTTGTGGATAGACGGCGCGGGTATAGAATGCACCGACGATACCGATACGACCTGAACCTCCGGCATAGAAATATTCAGAGGTATTCAAGTAGATACGTTCGTTCGCGGAGTCCAGTTTTACGACACCTTTGGAGATGGTCGATGTCCCAATTGACCACCCCGCAATCAATCCGCTGGAGGACTCAATACGTCCTTTGAAGACATAGCGATGATTGACGGTATCAAAGTAGACTTGCAAAACACCGCTATCGTCATACCATTCTTGACCGTCCGAATAGAATCTCGCCTTATCGCTATCGAAGGAATAATTCGCCCCCGACATGATAAACGCGTCGGTCATCCCAAAGGTCACATTGGCTAATTCGGCAGTTGTGAAGGTGGCATCTGTGTCTTTACGCATAACAATTCGAACGTACTTCGCATTGGATGGTGTAGTCACTTTAGTCGCTTTGAGTGTGACCCAACCACTACTTCCTGAAATGAACGCCATCGCTTCGGTGTAGAATGCATAAGCGAAGTCACATTCTAATGACCCTCCTAGTGTGAAATAGTAATTCTTGCTCGGTGTGACTTCAACAGGGTTAATCAAGCGAACGCGTAAAGTCGAAGCCCCTAACGCCCCTGTTGATGTACTGTCCATCGTGCCTTGTTCCCATAAGGATATATTCATTGGAATGATACCATTACTTCTCCGTTGAAAGGATAACGTGATTTCATCGGCAGTCTGTGTGATAGTCGAATAATTGGTCAACGCATTCGTCAAGTCGGTGGTCGAGACTTTCGTCGCAATTTGCTCGGCTTGAACAAGAATGGTCGCTTCCGCAGTATCCAAGCGAGAATCATAAGGCACGATTTCCGAAGAGAAGACCCCTAACGAGATGGTCTCCGCGGTTTGTTCGATTTCGCTCAAATTGTATGCCGTGGCTTCCCATGCTGTTCCATTATAGCGTTTCAACACTTTCGGTGTTTGAGACGTGTCCATCCACAACATCCCGGTCGATTTCGGTGACGGTTCAGTCGCGGAGTATTTAATGGTATTCTCTTTGCTATTCGCAAAGTTTGACCATGCCGTCGTCGACATGACCGTCGCGGTGATGGCATCCGGTTGGATGGAGAGAATCGCGGACTGAAGTTGCCCGTCGATGACCTTGACGGACTTTAGGATTTTACGCCGAAAAAGCGTATCCTTTTCAGGGTCATACGCGTCGACGGGTACTTGTTGTGGAGCGAGATTGATTTTGGTCATAGGCTTACTCCTTTATCTTTCCAAGTTTGTACACATAGCCGATGCTCTGAATCGTCAGGCGGTCATCCGCGGAGGCTTGCAAGCGCAACGCAATGTTTTTCCCTTTGGCGCTCAGGCGCATCTTCTTGGTATGATAGTTATACACGCCCTCTCCGAAGAGGGTCGTAATCAATTCAGAATCTTTGAGGTCAGGATTTTGGTTCTCATAAATGACACTTCCATCCACTTCTCCGGTCGGTATCATGGAGGAACTTGAGACCAATTCGCCGTCCGCGGCGAGGTCGACTTGAATCGGTTGATTTGAACTGCCTCCTCCGGCTTTCATGGTCACGGCTTTGACTTTCTTCTCATGCGAGGGATAGCCGAAGGTGATGCCTGCGGTTTCCAACAAGCAGTCGTAGTCTTTTCCAAAGTCAGAGTAAGCGTCACCATAGCGATAACACCCATTATCACGAAGGGAATACATCAGCCCATTCTCCATGAAGATGAAATCCGGTTGCCCACCCAAACCATATTCGTCCGAGACGAACCCTCCGGTGCGGTAGTAATAGCGCAAGGCATTTGGAATCGGGAAAGGTCGATAATTGACTGTGATTTCACCCGGTGCGTCCCCATTGTTGAACAGGAGAACATATTGGTCTTTGTACATGATGGCTTGGCTGAATTCATTGCACTTAATCAAAGGATTGATGGCTTCATCAAATTCCACGACGTTCTCCAAGTTCTCCCTGAAGGAGTCAGTCTTCAACGCGCGTAAGCCTTGGGTACTGACAAAGAACATCAAATTTCCGATAACCATCGGTGTCCGCGGCGCGGTGCATCCGATGTTGGCATTGACCAAATCCAAGGTCAGGGAGGCACTTTCGAAGTCGCCGCTGATTTTATAAATGCGACGTTTGGTGAAGATGATATAGGAGGTACGGAAGAACTTGATTCCTGTGACCTCATCGGTGCTGTCAATCGGCAGGATGATAAAATTGTAATTCGGGATATAGTCATAACGTGCGATTTCGCTGAACCATAAGACATTACCTTTGAAGTAGACAACGCGGTCATACATCTCGACCATCTTATAGTCACCGACATTCAACTGCTCGATGGCTTTGGCATCCGCCGGGACAGACCCGGTGTAGTAGTAGTCAAAGTAGGGTTCGATTTCGACCGTGGACTCAGCATAGGAGATTTGAATCTCGACTTCGCTGGACGGTTGTGTGACTAATTCGACGTCATACACACGCAATCCGCTTGAGGAATACGTCGCGTTTAAGGTTGATTTCAATTCAAGCGCTTCCCCATTCTCCGACATTTCAATTACGAAGTCATTTTCCGTCCCGGTACACATGATGTTGACGTGAAATTTCGTCCCGGATGGGATGATTTGTACAGGTTTCCTGTCCGTGGTCGTAATGAAGACACCTTGGATGCTTTCGGTGAGAATGGCTTGGGTATCCAGCCACGATAAGGGCGATGTACCAAGGACATTGAATCCAACTTTTCGAGCCTCGATGCCATTTGGCTTATACGCGGCGTTGGTCTTTCCGGTAAATGCGCCCACATATGTCCATGGGTCGGCAGGAGTAGCAGACTCAGAATCAAAAATAAGTAACCCTTTGTCATTATTTGTGAAGTAAATTTTGCCATATTTGTCGAAAGCCTCCCAATTGGTTAAGAATGCCGAAGATTGAAAGTCTGCCGCGTCGATGACATTTGTTTGAACCGTAGAGACCAACGGGTCAGCAAGGGTGATGTCGATGTCTTCCCACGCCAAATCTTTCGTCGATGTGTTGACCGTCAGACGCAGATAGCGAATATGATTCGTTTCCCCAAAGGTCGCAATGTAATCTGCCAACGAGGGCATATCGGCTAAGGTCGCCCACGCGTTGTTGTCATTTTCCAAGAGTGTGAAGAACACCTCTTTTTGAGCCGCATTGCCCGGTGTCATCGCGGAGTTAATATAAACATTCTCCGGGTAGAGCAATTGGGTCAAGGCGGTGTTCTTACCAAATCCTTTGCGAACGCTCAATTCCCCTTGAATATCACAATCAAAATTCACCAAACGACGCAAAGTGTTGGTGTTGAGTAAGTCATCCGCAAGCGTGATGTTCATTCCTCCGGTAAACCCGGAGAGTTGATACACTTGCTTTAATTCGGGATTGCCGCGGTAGATTTGCGCCGTACCCATTATAGACCTCCCTCACGCGGAGTGAACCATCCTTGGTCAATCGCCTCGGAAGTATCCATGTCATACGCGCCTGTTTGGTCATTCAGGTAGGTATCCGCGACAAAGTTTGTGAATTTCCCGCTAAAGTCCATTAAGTAACTGTCAAATTCAATTTTGTAGCGGTCGGCTTCATTGAGTGACGCGTCATTCAATTTGACAGCATAATTCATGTATGTGCCAATCAGCGCCAAAAGCCATGACGGGGTCAGGGCGGTGTAGTCTGAGGTCGTGTCGGTAAAGAAGGGCAAACCAATGCTCAAATTGGTGTTCACCGCCGCGATGCCTTTGTTGGCATAATTCAGCGCATTTTGAGTCGTTACGCTTTCGTCCGTGAACGCATCGGACATTTTGATAAGTTCGGATAGTTTCATAGTTATCACCTCCTCCGTATTATACCACGAACAAGAACATAAGAAAAGGAGAGGTTTCCCTCTCCTTAAACTGACTTGGATTCTTCCGTAACTACTTGTGGAATGTTGACCGCAGTCGTCTTCATAATTTTTCTACGAAGGAACTGCGCGACCGATTTCGGGAATTTTTGTTCCGTACCGTCGAATCGAATCGTCACAGGGACAAGGTTGAAGAGTACCGTGTAGACACTCCCGAAGTAGTTCGCATACGCTTGCGAACCATGCACGACCTCCAAGGGTTCATCCTTGAATTTCCGAAGCATCGCAGGGCGGTACTTCTTCATATAATCGGCATCAGCAAGGCGTTTGGTCGCCAACTTCAGGGCGATTGCTTCTTCAACACTCTTTTTGGTTTCAGCCATTTAGGTTGTCCTCCACATTAGTCTTGAGCCGCGGCACGTCCGAGGTCATCGTTCGTGAAGTCCGCGATAGTCGCATCGTAAGCAGAAGCCGACTTAATCAGAGTAATTGCAAGCGGGTCGATGACTTTAGCACCGTGCCAAAATCTGTAGCCCATGAATGCATTCTGCGCCAACGGGTCGCCGGAGTCTTCCGTGAATCCTTTGGACGTCCACTTGATGCTCTTCAGGCTGGTGATGACATAGGGGTCTTCACCCAACATGACGGAGTCATAGACGTTCAACATGACCGGAGAAGTTTCCGTACCGATGTTGACAGCGGTCGGTTCGAGAATATCGGATTCTTTGAAGATGATGCCGTAAGCCAAGTAGCCATCCAGCGTTCCTTCTTTGATAACCGAGTTTTCTTGACCCGGAACTAACAATTTCTTTTCGAGAGCGTCGTCGTCCAAGAGGTCATTCATGACGTTCGGATGAACGATACAGCCATAACGTCCGCCAAATTTGGCATTGCCTTTACGACGGTAGTTGCGCATCGTCAGAGCGACTAAGCGCGCGTCTTTCAAGGTCATAACGTCGGTGGATTCCAAATCGGTTTCGGAAGTGTTCCCCGTACCGCAGAAGTATTCCGAGGCGTCCGCGAACGAAGCGATAATGCCGCGTTCTTTGACTTCAGCCGCGTGGCGAGCCATTTCCGGTTGATAGTCTTTCATGACTTGGAACAGATGGATGTCATCGACCCAGTTCGTGAATTTCAGCAAAGCGCCGTATTCGTTGACGGAGGCTTGGACTTTTTGGGTCTCAATCTTCATCGCGGTCGGGGCTTGTCCTTCGGACAGGAGATGGTTGCCAACAGGCAAGTGGTTGTGTCTCGCTACGGAGATAGTGGTCGTACCAGCGTTCGCCGGGATTTCGACTTCGCGACCTAACGTCGAGAAGACAAAGGATTGTCTTTCCAACGCGATGATGCGAAGCATACGTTTTTCCCAATACTCCCGATTGGAGATGGTATTCGTTTGAGCAGTTGCTAAGTTATTGGTCATAAGTTATCAGTCCTTTCATTTGTAACGCAGATTGCGTTCTTTTGCGTATACTTTCATTTCTTCATCCAGCATTTCATCCAAGGACTTTGCGGCGACTGCACTATTTGGAATCGCGACGGTATCCATGCCGTCCACTTTGGCTTTTTGTTCAGCCACGGCGGTTTGTTTTGCAAGAACTTGACCGGATAGAGCGCCTTTTATGAGATACTCGTAGTGAGGTACGGCAAGTAGTGTCTCTAAAGTGTATCCATCCTTTTCAAACTGTTCAATCAGTTGCTTTCCAGCGACTTTATCAAGACCGTACTCGGTCACGACTTTGTCAATAGTCTGCACAAACTCATGCAATTTGGCTTGGGTTTCACGTTCGACATCTTTGGCTTCGAGCGCTTTGATTTTAGCATCGCGTTCCTCGATTTCCTTGATGACTTTCGGTTCGACACCTTTGGCTTTGGCTTCTTGCTCGATGATTTTGTCTTCCAGCGCTTTTTTGTACGCTTCGACATCACTAAACCCGGAGGCTTTAGCAAGTCGTTCTAAGAGGGAAGCCTCTTTGGTAAAGGCTTCTTCCGCGGCTTTGAGTTTGGCACGCATATCAGCGAAGGCTTTCCCGGCTTTGTCTTTGACAGGTTCGGTTTCGGCTTCGGTGGTAGGTGTTTCAACAACGGCAGGCTCTTCCGGTTTGGTAGGTTCGACGGCAGTCGTTTCCTTGGCAGTTTCGGGGTCGAGCGGTGGAGCGACGTCTTCTTTCATCGCTTCTCCGAATTCCGCGGCAAGTTCAGCGTCAATGTCGGCAATAGATGTAATCGGTTTCTCTGTTTCCATGTTCCTCCTACGCGTCAATTTGGTTAGGCGTGACGGTCGCCATGACACGGATGTGTTCTGCATTCCTGCATCATCTACATTATAAGACCATACTTACAAAAAGTAAAGAGGGATTGTGAATTCCCTCTTTTTTCCTACATTAAGTTCAAATCCTGCATCGTGGGTTGCTGACCTTGCTCCATCATTTGCGTTTGCGCGGTCATGACGTCTTCAGGATTCATTCCTTGCGCGACGAGGTCGTCGGCAGAGTCTTGCATCGCGGCGTCCATGGCTTTCGCGGCTTGTTGTGACAATTGCGTGAATTGGTCAAGTGCTTGCTTGTTCTTATCCCCGCGGATGACATCTACAATCGCGGCTTGCGCCAATTTTGGGTCAATGCCATATTTCTGTGCCGCGGCGGTAATGGAGGCAACGACTCCGGCTTTCTTCTCGGCAGAATTGGCTTGAAGGTCGGCATAGCGTTTACGCAATGCGTCTTTGTTGGTCAGGTCATAGGATTCCAAGACATCCAATTCGGTGATGATTTTGACCGGGGAGTCATATTGACGTTCCATCTGATAGATTTGGAGCATCGCTTCCCGCTCGCGGTCTTTACTATAGGAGGTCTTCATGCTGAGATTGATGTAGTAAGAGAAGTCAATCTCTTTGATGCTCTTCGGCATAGCGCGTGTTTTGAAAGTGGTTTCCCCGGTGGCTTCGTCGACCGAGCGTCCGGTAACGTTTTCTCCTGCATACATATGCGCGAGATAGTCGGTCATGATGAGCGTCAAGTCCCGCACGAATTCGGAGATGTTGGTGATAGTGTTTGCCTCGATGATTTTCGAACGGTCGACTGCCATCCGCGCCCCGCCGGAGGTGTTCCCCGCTGTACCGATGTCTCCGGTAAAGGGGTCGGACACACCGCAGATTTTCTCGATGGCTTGTTCGTAGTTGGCTTTAAGATTGATGATTCTATCCTCAATTTTGGCAGGGGAGATGACTTGCATCGTTTCACTAATCGGAAGGTTGGTCTCAAAGACTGTTCCCGGTGCGCCGCTGGTTTTCGCAACGACCTTCGGATTCAATCCTGAACCCTTGCGCACAATAATCGAAGGACTCGCATAGGCGATGGCGGTGTTGGTGATGGCACTCTCAATCGAGGAGATGGCTTTCTGCAACGTGATGACATCATCCATCAAGGCTAAGCCATACGCACTTTGCGCCGCTTTCTTCCAGCGGAACTGCGCAATCGGGAAACGCTTCAATGCGGTGAGATGTTTCTCTTGCACCAACATATTGTCCACAATAATGTACTGCATGATTTTGCTCTTGATGCGTTTGTAAATCGTATAGACGGTCAGGACTTGTTCCTGATTTGAGGTATAGTCATTCTCGACGTAGTTTTCACCGCGTTCATGCGGGAAAGTGTTCTCGGTGACATTGAAGAATTTGCTGAAGCCCGGATAGCGTTCTTCGGCATCCTCTTTGGTCAAGCGACCTAAGACCGCAATCCACAACGCATCATGAATGTCGCGCGCCCGTGGGTCGATGACCACGGTATTCGTGTCCAATTCTTGCGCGCAGAGCGTGCCTTTGCGGTTGCCATAGCGTGCCGCTTCATCATAGTAAAGTCGAACGTAGCCTTCGCGGACGACCGCACCTTTGGTGATGGCTCTATCCACCAAGTTGTCCATTTCCAAGCGTTCCCACTCGTCCTCATAGACACTTTGCAGAGTCTTGACGGCTTCGACATCTTCTTCCCGGAACGCGATGAGTTCACCAATATAATCGGTCGCGGTCAATGAAGCGATACGCTTGTCGATGTTGACCGAAGCATAAGGCGTGTTCATCTGAATGACCCACGGGCGATTCTCCTTGTACTGTTTCAGGATGGACATATTGTTTTGGTAAAACGCCATGTTCTCCGTCAATTGGTCAGTACGTTTACGGACATAATCCAATCCATTGCGCACCATGTCCAAGAGAGGCTTTGCCGCCTCTTTTGCCTTATCGTGTTTGTAACTTTCTTCCAGCGTGACTTCGACATCACGCGCATTGACTTCATCCATAGTCATTCACCCTCTTTCTTGTCCTTGTCCTTGACAAAGTACTCACGGACATACTCCGGCATCCCGTCCATATAGACGCCATCTCCGGTGATGTCCTTCATGTAATTGGTCATCCACTCTTCCACGACCTTGAGTCGTTGGTCAAGTGTTGCAATCAACTCCATCAGTTGCTCCTCATTCATCTAGTAGCCCTCCTTGCGTCATGTAAACGCCTCCCGACGAATAAACGCCGTCGTCGTCAGCCCAGTCTTTCGACCAAAAATCTTTGACTTCCTTACTTTGGAACAACGCCGGGTTGAAATCCATCGGATTCAAGGGCAACGGCGCTATCATGTACCGGAGACAGTCCATCAAGTGATTGTCTTTTTCATTCGGGATTTCCTTCCCGGCGCGGTCTTTATAAATATACTTCGAGGCTTCGTCTTTGAGGTTCTCAAGGTTGTTGTAAATCTTGAGTTTCCCGCTGTAGAGGTAGTCACGCACTTTTTCGATGCCCCCCATGATGTCATTGTTGGCAGGCTGGAGGAAATATCCGTTCAGACTTTGGAAATACTTTTGATAGGATTGCTCCGTCGTGTCGTTGCGCTTCAGAATGGAAGGGTCGGCTTGCGGGAGCATATACATATTTCGGGTATCGAACGCTTTTTTGAAGTTCGCGGCGTGATAGGAAATAGGCATCGTCGGCACATAATACTCTTCGCAGACGTAGATAATCGCGTCTTTCGGGTCAATATACGCCGCCAGCCATGCCGTCGGGTCATTATAACCGGGGTCATACCCGGCAATGAATGGCACTTTGTCGGGAATCGGCTTCGGCTCGACCAAGGCGTTCCCAAATTCAGGATAGACTGCACCTTCTTTGATGTCAAGGTAGCAGTCGATGTATTTCCGCACCCATTGCACCGATTTCCCGATACAGAGGGTCGAAATGAAGCGTTTTGGTAGATGGTTGTTGTCCCGACTGGAGGACAGGAAGGCGTGATATTCATTTTCGGTCGCTTTTCGTCGGATTTGGTCGTAAATTGTCCGGTCAATGCTCGCAGAAGTAAAGATTTTACCGCTTCGGAGCAAGAATTCGGTGCGTACCCAGCCATCGTCCGGATTGGTACTGACCAAACCCATGAAGGCGTAGTCAATTTCTGTCCCCTCTTCGTTGCGGATGACCGCGGCGTTGTTACGGAGACGCGCCTGCAACTGCGTGAAGACTGAAAAGTCGACATTCGAGGCTTCTTCGATATAGAATGCGGTCAAGTTCAGCGACCGGAGATTCTCTTCGTCATTGGAAGCATAAACGAGGATTTCATGCCCGTTTTTCATCTTGTAATACATATTCGGCGTGGTCGTTTTCTTCTCAATCATGTAACTGGGAAGGAATTTCTCCAACTCCGGGATGACCGCGTCCCTTACTTGCTGTAATTTCGGCGCGGTGATGAGACTTTTGCCATGCGGGATAGCGAGGACGTGCGCCGCTAACTCCGCGCAACACATGGTCGTCTTTCCTGACCCAAATCCCCCGATGTTCAGTCGATATTGGGCTTTGGATTGGTGGAATTTCATCTGATAATCCGCTGGTTTGTAGTCGATGAGGGTCATTTTACAGGTCGGGCATTGTCCATAGAAGGAATTGCCCGCGACCGCCATCTCATCCCCGCACATCGGACAGGTATAGAAGCGATTGTTCTCCGCATCTTTATACCGGAAGACGACGTCATTCATCGAGGTCATCTTTTTTCTCCGGGAGACGCGTCACGATGTAGCGCAGATTGCTCTCCACGACGTTCTCTTCCTTCATCGCTTTGCGAAGTGCCAAGGCATCCCGCACTCCGACGCCTTTCGTCAAATCGGCTTCGGCTTGTTTGGTCAACCCTTCCGTAACCATCTCTTTGATGAGGCGTTTGATGGAAGGGTACGTCAGGAAGGCTTTCCACGACTCAAACGGGATTTCTTTGTACTTCATGTAGAGTTGAAGCCCGGACATGGTCAGGTTTTCCCCTAAGTCTGCCTCAAAATGTTTCGCGATGGACTCAAATTCCATCCGTTGCTCGCGCGTAATCTTCGTATCGTTGCGAATGACCGTTATAAAGGTCGATTCTCTTGCCATAGTTATCACCTCTTACCCATTATAGCATAAAAAAGAGAGGCTGTAACCTCTCAGTTTTTGGACTTACCCTCCATTACATCAACCGATGATTTGGTCGCCCAATTGCAAGTCGATGACTTTCAACATGATTAAGATGGTAACGACTTGGGCGACGATGGCGGCGATGGATACGGGCGATTTGAACCTTTCGATAATGGTGGAGAGTAAGTTTTTCATGTAGTACCTTTCTGTGACACGAGGGTCAATTAAGTGCTTCTTTCATCCATTCAACAATCTTGGGAACATAGTAGGTTTGATAACCTAACAGGTTCGGATGCCAACCATCGGGAACATATTTTTGTCGCAAAGCGTATAAATCTGCAACGTAGTGTTCGCCCGATGAATCTTGAAACCATCCAAACGCAGGTGTGTTGATGTTTAGGTCAATGACGGTCACGCCCCATTTGGCACAACACTCCAACGCTTTGTAATACTTTGAATCTGAGGTATATCGACTATCGAAAGTGTCTGTCATTTTATGTACGGCAACGTAAGCCACTCGGTTTGTCCCGTATTTGGCGATGGCTTGTTTTAACATACTCTCAAACGCACCACAGAACGTGGTATCGACAAGCACGTCATCGTAATAGAATGAATCTCCGATTTCTCCAAACTTTGTGGGGTCAAGCACCCAGTCTGTGCGGATGTTGTCGTTTACCCCGCCTTCAAGGATACAAAAATCAGCATTTGCATCCATCTCTGCAATTTTTCGAGCGATGCACATGGTGGATTCGCTTTCGTATCGGATTGTCGCGCCGTTAGCACCGTAGTTGGTATAAGTAACGCCGTATAAATCGCTGATTATTTTTGCGTATCCACCAGAAGAACCAGACCCGTAGCAAATACTGTCACCAACATAGACCGCCGTTTTCCCTTTTAAGATGCTTGGAATAATCACGTCATCGTTGATGAATTTTCCTTCCACAACGTAAGGCAAATAGGTTTGTGGGTAGACATCACTTTTGACAAACATCGTTGTTGACATAACGAGCGAACCGCCGTTTACGATACAATACTTTGCGTTAACATTTGTAGACTTAAAATGTGCGATGTTAACATTCCCTGCTTCTGGCGTTGAGGATATTTTTGCAATCCATTGTCCTGCTTCGTTATAGAAATTGACGTTATAAGCGGCGGAGTATCCATACAATGAATACGGAACAAAGTAGGAGTAATCTGCGTTGTAAACAACGGGCATTTTATGCGTGTACATCGCCCCTGCCGACACAACCTCATTTCCTGTGCTCCCCAAAAATTTTCCAGTAACAATGTCCGTAGAATCTTTGTTAAACAAGTTGACGGCAACATTGATGGTGAAAATTTCATCCAATGTGGTATCAATGGAATCAAACTTCGTCTGTTGTGCCGTACTAATCGGTTTATTTACGTCCGAAGTGTTATCGACATTCCCTAGCCCTAATTCTTCTTTGGTCGGAGAATGTCCTGCTGGCACTTTCAGATGTGCCGACATCCCATCTTCTTCGATTGTTATGTTCAGTTCGGGCGGAAGTTGTGAAGATATGGATTCGGCGGTCGATGATTTGATGGTCAGTCGGTCGTCGATGTATCCATCGATGTAGGTCTGCGCAGACACTTCATCCAG
>Ga0209066_10002625_pt1 | contig 21531 bp, 18 predicted proteins | sample All_14_2_FD_187198 | JGI IMG/M metagenome (GOLD analysis project Ga0209066, IMG submission 187198) | Freshwater microbial communities in response to fracking from Pennsylvania, USA - Allegheny Zone_MetaG_DW_15 (SPAdes) (version 2) ... | reverse complement strand
CCCCAAGAGGCGGCTCAGTGCAGCGTCATGCGGTGTGATTCCACGCCGCCATGAACTCCAACGATCCCAAGCAACCGTCTGCGTATCACGTGCCACCCGGCTGGGAGAGGTTTCAACCGCCGCTTGTGGCTGAACCCGTGGTGCAGGCTGTCTTGGTGGAGGACAGGCCGCCGGCACCGGCACGCATTCAACCGCGTGCCCCGGCATGGCTGCGCTTCTGGAGGCAAATGGGGGGAGGTTCGCTCGTGCTTAGCATTGCGGTGCATGTTGGGCTGCTGCTTGTGGCAGGAATGATCATCGTCGGGACGCAGATGGCGAAGCCGGCGAATGATTTTATCCCGGCAGGTCAAACGCAGGCGAGTGTCGAGGCTTCGCAGGAGCTGGCATACAAGGTCAGCATGAAGCAGATGAATGCGATGGCGCACAAGACGCCGCAGACGCGCATTGGGGTGGAAGGGTTTGAGGGAGTGGTGCTGCCTGAGGCCGGGGTGGTGGAGCTTCCGGAGGCAGGGCATGGAATTGTCAGGCTGATGAGTGCATCCATTGGCAGCATGTCCCCGCCGGGGATGGAAGGCTCCGCCCCACCGACCATGCTGGCGAATTTGCCGAACATGTTTGGCGGAAGGTGCTCGATGCAGAGCAGGCTTGAGAAACTGAGGGAAAATGGAGGCACGGCAGAGTGCGAAATGGCAGTTTCGCGCTCATTGGCGTGGTTGAAGGGGCAGCAGAACAAGGATGGTTCGTGGGGGAGCAGGAACAAGGCGGCGATGACGGGGCTGGCGCTGCTTTGTTATCTGGGACGCTGCGAGACGCCAGAATCTGCGTTCTATGGCGACAACGTGCGCGATGGAATGCTCTATCTGGTGGAGCTGGCGCGGAAGAATCCGCATGGGATTTTAGCGGAGAATGTTGTGTCGAATTCCGCAACTTATGAGCATGGAATCGCGACTTACGCGCTTGGCGAGATGTATTCGTTTTACCGGCTGGGGAACCGGAGCCTGCCGGGATTGCGCGAGACTTTTGAAAAGGGGGTGAAGATCATCATCGAGGAGCAGAACCGCCAGGGGTCCTGGACCTATGGGGGGAAGGATGCGGGCATGCCGACTGCTTACAACAAGGACAGCCGGGGTGAGGATTTGTCGGTGAGCGGCTGGCAGTTTCAGGCGCTGAAGGCGGCTAAGCATTCGGGGTTGAAAATTGATGGGCTGGATGGGGCGATCAAACGGTGCTGCGATTATCTGGAGTCGAAGCAGACGAAAGACGGTGGGTTTGGGAAAACAAACCGGGACGAGCATTACAACCAGTGGAGCCTCACGGGCTGTGGGGTGCTGGGGTTGCAGACTCTGGCGCACCACAAGGCGACGCCGGTGAAGAAGGGGATCCGGTTTTTGCGGGAGTTTCTGACCAGCGAACCGCTGGACTGGGAGCGCAACTGCAACCTGTATTGCTGGTATTATTACACGCAGGCTTTTTTCCAGGCGGGCGGGGATGACTGGAAGTTTTATAACGCGCAATTTCTGCCGCAGATCCTGGGTGCGCAGCAGGCGGATGGCTCCTTCAAACGGGGGCGCCCGAACTGGCCTGCGGGGGATGCGGCGGACGCGATTTACCGTCAGTGCCTGTGCACTTTGCAGCTCGAAGTTTATTTCCGTTATCTCAAGGTTGCGGATCGTGAGAAGTCGTCGGTTTTCGAACGGTGATCGGCGCGGAAAGTGTGCAGGGATTGTGTCATGTCACAAGATCGGGTGAGGCATTACCAAGGGGGGGGGAGCGACGGGGGGGAATCTGCGCTTCTGTGAGGCCAGCGAGAGCCTGATGCTCCGCAGCCCCTTATGGAAGTTTTCGCAGTCACCATCTTCGTCAGCCTGATGTTCGCCGTCTTGTTTGCGGCCCTGTATCTGGCCGAGCGGGGACAGAGGCGGCGGGGCAGCATCGAGCAAGATGCGCTGCTGCCACTCGACGAACCAGGGGGCGCTCGCGTGAGCGTGCCTGCAACCCATTCCAAGCATTCCCTTTCCCATGACTAGCACCGCAGCCTCCAAAGTACCCATTGAATTCAACGACAAAGTCGTGCGCCAGTTTATGCTGGCCTCGATCATCTTCGGCGTCGTTGCCATGCTTGCCGGCGTTTTCATCGCCAGCCAGCTTAACTTCCACCAGCTCAACCTCGCGGAATGGCTGACCTTCGGCCGTCTGCGCCCGCTGCACACGAATGCAGCGATCTTCGCGTTTGTGGGGAACATGATGTTCGCAGGCATCTACTATTCCACGCAGCGTCTGTGCAAGTGCCGCATGGGCAATGACACGCTGAGCGCGATCCACTTCTGGGGGTGGCAGCTCATCATCGTGGCGGCGGCGATCACGCTGCCGCTGGGCCTTTCACGCGGCAAGGAATACGCCGAGCTGATCTGGCCGATCAACGTGGCGGTGGCTGTGATCTGGGTGGTGTTTGCGGTGAACTTTTTCCTGACGCTGCACAAGCGCAATGAACCGAGCCTCTATGTGGCGCTGTGGTTCTACATCGCGACGATTGTGACGGTGGCGATGCTCTACATCGTCAACCATCTCTCGATTCCCACGAGCTGGACACACAGCTACGGCATTTTTGGTGGAGTGCAGGACGGCCTGGTGCAGTGGTGGTACGGGCACAACGCCGTGGCCTTCTTCCTGACGACGCCGATCCTCGGCATCATGTATTACTTCCTGCCGAAGGCGGCGGAACGTCCGGTGTACTCCTACCGTCTTTCGATCGTTCACTTCTGGTCGCTGGTGTTCCTCTACATCTGGGCAGGCCCGCATCACCTGCTGAACACGGCGCTGCCGAAGTGGCTGCAGATGCTGGGGATGTTCTTCAGCCTGATGCTGTGGGCACCGAGCTGGGGCGGGATGCTCAACGGCCTGCTGACGCTGCGTGGCGCCTGGGACAAGCTGCGCACAGATCCGGTGATCAAGTTCTTCATCGCTGGTGTGACGTTTTACGGCATGTCCACCTTTGAAGGGCCGCTGCTTTCGATTCGTGCGGTGAATTCTCTCTCCCATTACTCAGACTGGACCATCGGCCACGTGCACAGCGGGGCTCTTGGCTGGAACGGCTTCATGGCTGCGGGCATGTTTTACTGGCTGGCACCGCGCCTGTGGGGCACCAAGCTGTATTCCATCAGCATGGCGAACTTCCACTTCTGGATCGGCACGCTGGGCATCCTGCTCTATGTGGTGGCGATGTGGATCAGCGGCGTGATGCAGGGGCTGATGCTGAACCAGGTCACCGCCGACGGGCTGGCCGTGAAGAACACCTTCCTGGACACGCTGCAGGCGATCCGCCCGCTCATGGGGCTGCGCATCATCGGGGGCGGCATGTTCCTGGTCGGCTGGATCGTGATGTGCATCAACCTGTGGAAGACCATCCGCAGCGGCAAGCCTGTGAACGAAGTGCGTGAGGTGGCGGTGCTGCAGCGCGGCGGCACCGACACGATGGGCATGAAGGAAACGTTCTTCAACGACCCCACGGCCTGCACCTTCGGAGCGATGCTGCTCATCTTTGGCTGGATCTTTCTCCCTCCGGGTGCTGACGTAGCCTCCCTGATCTGCGCAATCATCTTCGGCATCATGGCGGTGCGCCGCTTTCAGAAGACGAGCCACACCTGGGCGCTCTGGTATGAGAGCCTGCTGCACAACTACCTGCCCTTCACGGTGCTGACGTTTGTGGCCGTGGTGATCGGCGGTCTGATCCAGATCATCCCGACTGTGACGGTGAACAGCGCGAAGAACGTGGAAGACCGCGTTCAGAAGCTCTATGAGCCGCTGGAGCTGGCGGGCCGCGACATCTATGTGAGCGAAGGCTGCTACAACTGCCACTCACAGATGATCCGCACGCTGGTGCCAGATGTGATGCGCTACGGTGACTACTCCCGCCTGGGCGAGAGCATTTATGACCATCCGTTCCAATGGGGTTCCAAGCGCACGGGTCCAGACCTGGCACGTGAAGGCGGACAGCGCCCCGACTCCTGGCACTATGAGCATCTGATGGATCCGCGCTCGATGTCCCCGCAGTCCAACATGCCGCCGTATGCGCACCTTAACACGAAGCCGTTTGACCAGAAAACCCTTCCCAGAAAGATCGCCGTGCTGCGTCAGCTGGGTGTTCCATATCCGCCGATGGATGGCACGGAGATCAAGATGAAGGCTCTGGAGCAGGGCGTGAAGATCGCCACCGAGCTGAAGAAATCGAACATCGTGGTGCGGCCCGACAGCGAGATGGTGGCGGTGATCGCCTATCTGCAGAAGCTCGGCCAGTTTGAGCAGCCCGCAGTGGAGGAAGCGCTCGCGAAAAAAGGCCAGGGAGTGCCATTCCCCCTCACCCCGATCATTCCTGACAACGGCCGCCGGGCCAACGGTGCCGAGTAACCCCACGCCCCACCCAAGCAGCCATGTACAAGCGCATCATCTACGAAAACTGGCACGTCATCGTGCCCATCATCTCCTTCGCCACCACGGTGCTGGTCTTCGGCATCATGACCCTTCGCGGCATGCGGCTGCGCAAGGACAAGGCCGAGCACATGTCACGTCTGCCACTCGAATAAACTCTCCCGCCATGGACCCCAAGAAGCCATCCCCCAACAACGAGCCCCAACTGCGTGATCACATTTACGACGGCATCCAAGAGTATGACCAGAAGCTGCCGAACTGGTGGCTGTTCACCCTCTACATCGCCATTGCCTGGTTTGTGGTTCACTGGCTGTGCTACTACCAGCTTGGTCTGGGCAGCAGCGACACCGTCGTGATCGACAAGGCCATGGCCGAGATGCAAACGGCACGTGACAAGCAGATGGAAACGATCAGCGACGAGCAGCTCTGGGCGCTTTCGCGTGATCCTGCTGCGGTGGAGGCCGGCAAGGCCACCTTCATGACACCCGGCATGTGCGTGACCTGCCACGGGCCGGATCTGAGCGGGATGCTCAGCGGCGCGAAGCTGCCCGGCCTGCCGCTTAACGACCAGGAATGGAAGCATGGCGGCAAGCCGACTGAGATTTTCAAGATAGTGCGCAAAGGATCGCCTGACATCACGAAAGGCATGGCGGCCTGGGAACTGGTGCTGGGCATGAAGCGAGTGAGCGAAGTGGTGGCCTTTGTGCTGAGTCATCACAAGGAAGGCGAGCCGATCACACGCGCCGCCGATTCACCCGGCGCGGCACCCGCCGCAGCAACCACTGCTGCACCCGCCGCTGTCACACCACCGCCTGCTGCCAAATAGCCGCAAGGACTCCCATGCCACTGAACCCTCTGAACCTCGTTTCGCTCGGATCCATCAATGAAGATGGAAGCAAGAAGACACTGCACCCGGCCGATGTGTCCGGGAAGTTCACGCGGGGCCGGCGACTGGTGGCCTTGGTGCTGCTCATCACCTATGTGGCGCTGCCGTGGATTCCGGTGAACGGTTTCCCTGCGGTGTTTCTGGATGTGCTGAACCGGCGCTTTCACTTCATGGGGCTGACGCTGGCGGTGCAGGATCTCTGGGTGGGGTTCTTTCTTGTCACCGGCCTGGGGTTCTCATTGTTTTACGTCACCGCATTGTTTGGGCGCGTGTGGTGCGGGTGGACCTGCCCTTACACGGTGTTTCTGGAGCACATCTACCGCCGCATCGAGAGGCTGGTGGATGGGGATGCCGCGGCACGGCGCAAGCTGGATGCCGCGCCATGGACGGCCGGAAAGATCACGCGGAGAGTCACCAAGCACGGGCTGTACATTCTCTCCTCGCTCATCATTGCGCACATTTTCCTGAGCTACTTTGTGTCGCTGGAGAAGCTGTATGAGATGATGCACCATTCGCCGCAGGCGCATGCCATCGCGTTTGGTGTGGTGATGTTTCTCACGGCCGGGCTGTATGGAGCGTTCAGCTGGTTTCGTGAGCAGTTTTGCGTGATCATGTGTCCGTATGGGCGCATGCAGTCGGCTCTGGTGGACGACCACACGATCAATGTAGGCTACGACAAGAAGCGTGGCGAGCCACGCGGCAAGGCGGGCACAGTGGGAGCGGGAGACTGCGTGAACTGCCTGCGCTGTGTGCAGGTGTGCCCCACGGGCATCGACATCCGCAACGGGCTGCAGCTTGAGTGCATTGGCTGCGCGGCCTGCGTGGATGCCTGCAACACGATCATGACGAAACTGGGGCGGAAGCCCGGTCTGGTGCGTTACGCGTCCCTGACATCGTTCGAAGGTGGCAAGACGCGGTTTATCCGCCCGCGCACCATTCTGTATACCGGGCTGCTGTTTCTCGGCGTCGCGGTGTTTGCCTTTTCGGCGAGCCGGATCGAGCCGATGCGAGCCAATGTGCTGCGCATGCAGGGATCGCCTTATTATGTGACGAACCACATCGTGCGGAACCAGTTCTTGGTGCGCCTGATCAACAAGCGCAACGAGCCGCGCAGTTTCAGGCTTGCTTTGGAAGGAGAACTGCCCGCAGGACTGGCTGCGGCGGGTGCGGATGCGCCGATCACCATCGCCGCGCAAGGCGAGGAGCTGAAGCCGCTGATGATCACGCTGCCGGAAGCCGCCTTCAAGGCTCCGTTCAAGCTCAGCATCAGCATCACTGATACGAAGGATGGCAAAACCTACCGCACGAAGCCTTTCGAGTTTACCGGCCCTGACGCAACCCTGAAATCCAATGACTACCTCGACCCCGGACAATATCTGCAAAAGTGAAACTTTGGGCTGCATCGCGAGCCGGCCGTGGCTGTGGGTGGTGCTGGCCTTTGTGGTGCTGCTCAGTGCATGGAGCGTGCTGTTTTACATCGCGCTGAACAATCAACCGGAGATCGTGCCGCTGAAGCATCTGATACCGGCATGATGCAGATCGACACCAGCGCCGCAGCCTTTGTGGCCGGCATTGTCACGAGCGTCCACTGTGTGGGCATGTGCGGGCCGCTGTCGTGTTCGTGGGCGATTGGCCCTAAAGGAGGAGGCTTCATGCGCAGCACGGCGCTGTACCACACCGGGCGGATGATTTCGTATGGAGCCGCAGGAGCGATCGCCGGTGCGATCGGAGCGGTACCGCTGGCGTTTTTTCAGCATGGGGCGGGCATGGTACTGCCGTGGCTTTTGGTGCTGGCCTTTGCGTGTGTGGGGCTGGGGCTGGATGCCTGGCTGCCGAAGCCGCACTTTCTCTCAGCCGGACTGCGCCGGGTGCAGACGGCGGCGTTTCAAATGAAGAGCACGCTGCGTGCCGCGATTCTCGGGCTGGCGACGCCGCTGCTGCCGTGCGGACCGCTGTACATGATGCTGGCGCTGGCCTCAGCGAATGGCAGCGCGATGAAGGGTTCTGGATTTGCGGTGGCCTTTGGCCTTGGCACACTGCCGCTGCTGTTTCTGGCGCAGACGCAGCTTCATTTGATGGGGGGCAAGATGCAGCCTGCGACGATGCGGAAAGTGCAGAGGGGGCTGGCGCTGGTGACAGCGGTGATTCTGGCGTGGAGGCTGAGGGATACGCTGGATTTTGGGAGCAGTGAGGCGGCGAGCTGCTGCCATGCTATGAACTGATATATGATGCCATGAACGGGGAAATATTAATACGAGGCGTTGATCGCGGCAGGGGTGCGGCGGGACACTTTGCAGACGCTGCTGGTGAGCATGGGGAGTTGCGGAGTGCTGGGTTTGCTTCCCAGTCATTGACGCGTGGTTACCAGGGGAGCCTCGCTGAGGCTCGGCACCCCTTCGCTATGATGCGCAGTCCCTTTGGGACTGGTGTGAAGTGGAGCGGAATGGCGGATGATGGTGGCGGGATATTCAATCGATGCATTGAGCGCGGCAGGTGCGTGGCGGGACACTTTGCAGACGCTGCTGGTGAGCATGGGGAGTGGCGGAGTACTGGGTTTGCTTGCCGGATTGGCAAGGCAAGACCCAGGGAAGCACTCGCTAAAGCTCGGCATCCCTGGGCTATATTACGCAGCCCCTTCAGGGCTGGTGTGATGCGGAGCGGAGGGGCGAAAGATGGCGGTTCCTGTGTAGGAGGGGACAATGTGAAGCCAGTGACGCTGGGAGAATTTTTCATGGGCATGGAGGGAATGAGAACTGGAGGGCATCATGGCTTTTTAGAGCGCGAATCATTTATGGATGATCGTTTCTCCACGAGGCATGAAGAAAGCACGCCTGTTTTGAGTACGGTGTCTCACAGGCGATGTGGTCAAGCGGAGCGGATGAGGCTGGCGGAGTGCTGCGGACTCGGAGGTCCGCGCGCCTTGAGCGCTGGGTGCTTTACTGACGAAAATGCAATGACCTGAAATTATGAACACGAATTGCCAGCACTGCGGGACGCCGGTGCCAAGCACGCGGAGTGATGGCTTCTGCTGCGGGGGATGCCGCTCGGTACATGACCTGCTGCAGCAGCAGGGGCTGGAGCATTTTTATGATCTCAAGTCCGGACTGAACCTGCCGCCCGTGCCTGCGCAGGCCATGCGGCAGCAGGACTATGGGTGGCTGGAAACTGCCACGCTGGCTGCGGAAGGCACGCGGGTGAGCGAGGATGTGGCGGCGGAACTGAGCGTTTCTGTGCAGGGGCTTTCGTGCATGGCGTGCATCTGGCTCATTGAGCGGGTGTTTGCGAAGCTGGGCGGAACGCAGATCAATGTGGACATCTCCAGCGGTGAGCTGCGGATGGCCTGGCAGCCGGGGAAATTTCAGCCGGTGGAGTTTGCGCGTGAACTGCAGCGCTTTGGCTATCTGCTGGGCATGCAGCGCATGGACGGCGGGCAGAGCCGTGACAACGGGCTGGAGAGACGCACCGGTGTTTGCGGCGCCTTTGCGATGAATGCGATGGCGTTTTCCCTGCCTGCGTATTTTGGCATGCCGGCGGACTTTCCTTTTGCGCACTGGTTTGATCTGGTAGCGGCGGCCTCGGCGACGCTGGCTCTGCTGGTGGGGGGCAGTTATTTTGCGCAGCGTGCGTGGCATGCGCTGCGTGCGGGGGTGCTGCACATTGATACGCCTATCACGCTGGGCATTCTGGCGGCGTATGCGGGGTCGATCATCGGCTGGCTTAGCGGTGAGCCGGGGCTGAAGTACTTCGACTTTGTGGCGATGTTTATTTTCCTGATGCTGGCGGGAAGGCTGGTGCAGCAGATGGCCGTGGCTAGAAACCGTCGCAGGCTCCTTCGGGACCCCTCCATCCCTGAGGCGGAGATGCTGGAGTCGCTGCAAGCAGGTGAGTCCTTTACTGTGAAGCCGGGGCAGGCGGTGCCGGTGGCGGCCAAGCTGACGGATGCGCATGCGAGCATCAGCCTGGAGTGGATCAGCGGAGAGAGCGACTCCTGCACGCGGAGCAGCGGGCAGCTTCTGCCATCAGGGGCGCTGAATGCGGGCACGCGGGCGCTGAAAGCGGTGGCGCTGGAATCTTGGAAGGAATCGACGCTGCACAAGCTGCTAGAGGCTCGGCGTGGAGGGGACCAGCGCGACCTGCGACTGGAAAAACTGCTGCGTGGTTATCTGGTGGTGGTGGTGCTGGCGGGCGTGGTGGGCGGACTTTGGTGGTGGTGGCACACGGGTGAATGGGCACGAGGGCTGCAGGTGATGATTTCTGTGTTTGTCGTTTCGTGCCCGTGCGCGCTGGGCGTGGCGGCGCCGCTGGCGGATGACATCGCGGCAAGCCGTGCGGCGGACCAGGGCGTCTTTGTGCGCACGCTGGGGCTGTGGAAGAAGCTCACGCGGCTGCGTCAGGTGGTGTTTGATAAAACAGGGACTCTGACGCTGGAGAACCCGATGCTGATGAATCCTGCGGTGCTGGATGAACTGGATGACCAACCCCGCCAGATGTTGCGCCATCTGACCAGCGGCAATCTGCACCCGGTGAGCCGGAGCTTGTTTGATGCACTGGGCGGCGGCATGAACAGCGAAGGATTTGATGCGGAAGTGTGGGAGGAACCGGGGCAGGGACTGCGCTGTGAGCATGAGGGCGCGGTGTGGGCGATCTCACGACCGGACGATGCGACTGCGGATGCGGTTTTCACGCGCGATGGTGTGAAGTTCTGCGCCTTCCGTTTTCGTGATGCGCTGCGTGCGGAATCGCTGGCGCAGGTGGAAGCGCTGCAGGCGCGTGGCCTGAGGGTGAGCATCTTGAGCGGGGACCGGGAGGCGAAGGTGGCGGCGATCGCGGAGCAACTGCATCTGAAGCGGGAAGGATGGCAGCACAGCCTGACGCCGGATGAGAAGGCAGCGTGGATCGCTGCGCATGAGCCGCAGAGCACGTTGTATATTGGGGATGGTGCGAATGACAGTCTGGCGTTTGACGCAGCGGCGTGTGCCGGGAGTCCGGTGACTGGGCGCAGCTTTCTGGAGCACAAGGCGGACTTTTATTTCCTGGGGCACAGCATGCGATTTATGAGCAGCCTGCTGGACATTGCAGCGACGCACCGCCGGGCGGTGCATGCGGTCTTTGGGTTTTCAGTGACGTATAATCTTGTCACGGTGATCGTGGGACTGATGGGGCATCTGAGTCCGCTGCTGGCGGCGATTCTAATGCCGCTGAGTTCGCTGGTGACGCTGTCGCTGGTGGCGGTGGTGTTTCGGCGTGGCGGGAGCAGGGCGGTGCGGAAGTATGTGGAGCCGGAGGTGGCGGGGGAAGCGTGTGTGATTGCGTGCTGAGGGCTTTGCCGATATGCTGGATTATGAGGGCACTGCAGCCTCTCCTTCACTCTGCCAAAGTACTTTGTGTTTGCGACGTTTTGGTTGAAGCAACGCGCGCTGTGTGAAAGCGACCTGCTGCGGGCTCGGAGGCCCGCGCTCCTAGGGCGTTGGGTGACAAATTTGCTGCAGCATCAAACTATTGAAGCTTGCGAATTAGACTGCCGCGAATGGAGTGTGGCGAGACACAGGCTCCGTGCAGCGGAACGGCAGGGAGACGCTGCTGGAGGACGGGACGCGCGAAGAAGATGATGGGTTTGCTTCCCGGATTGACTGGCTGAACCCAGGGGAGCACTCGCTAAGGCTCGGCACCCCTGGGCTTCAAGACGGAAGGCCGTTGGCCTTCAAGACAGAGATGTTGGTCTATTATACGAGCATCAGATGAGATGCGGGAAGCGGCAGGGTTCGGGTGGTGCATCGTCTTCTGCGTCTTCGAGGTGAGAGCGTGTTTTTTGCCAGAGCTTCAAGGTGCCGTCGTAGGCTGTTTTGACGCAGGTATAGCATTCGGGGACTTCGGCGCAGCTGCCGTAGTAGGTGACGATGCGTGTGCCGAGGGGTTTGAGCTCGAGCTGCTGCTGGACGTGCAGGGTGTAGTCGTCGTAGAATTGTGATTTCATCTCCACGTCGTGGTCGATGCGCAGCATGGGAAGGATGTTTTCTTCGAAGGGATTGAAGAGGTAGAAGGCATCGAAGGCGTGAAAGGAGACGGTGGTGATGTTGGCGTGGACGATCTCGGCGCGGGTGATGAGGTGACGGGCCAGCAGATCGCGAGCGGCTTTGACGAGTCTGAGGCGCTGCTCCACACCGGTGAAGTGGCCGAGGGTGGAGGTGGCGCCGATGGCGCAGAATTTTCCGGGGCCGCAGCCGATGTCGAGCACGCGGGTGCCGGGCTTTTCAACGAGCATCTGCGCGGCCATCTGGCAGACATCCATGGGTGTCCAGTGACAGGCGGATTGTTCGCGGATGTGCTCGGGATAGTGCTGGTCGAACTCGTGATCTCTGAAGGCGGTGAGGAATTCGGTGTCGGGCTCGATGGGGGGAGTCGAGGTCTGTGAGTAGAAGCGGGTGGGCATGAGGGATTGTCAGAGCGCCAACCCGGCGAACTGAGTGGTGTGACCGTGCCGATCAAGGACGCCGAGGCGATCGATTATTTCGCCTGAGTATGACGGATGCTTTGGTCAGTGGGTGCCGGAAGGAACGGGGACGGTGCCTGAGCTGCAAGGTGAGGCTGCTGTAGGATGGCGGGGGCGCTGGCCGACAGACAGGAGTGTCTGTCGTACTTATGGCTTCCACCAGGCGTCGAGCTTGGAGGTGAGAGCTTTCACTTTTTCTGCGTTGTCGGCTGCGATGTTTTTCTCTTCGGTGGGGTCGGCTTTGAGGTCGTAGAGTTCGACGGCGTCATCGGGCTGGTTGGGCTTGTGGGGGACAATGAGCTTGTCGTAGCCGTTGATGATCCAGCGCCAGCGGAGGCTGGCGGCGGGGACGTTGAGATCGACGAAGTTGTGGGTGAAGCATTCGCCGTAGATGGTTTTGCGGGCGGTGACGGCGGAGGTGTCGAGGAGGTCGATGCCGGGGAAGGTTTTGGTGGGGGCGATGCCGGTGGCTTTGAGCAGGGTGGGGACGAGGTCGATGGATTGTGCGAGGTCTTCGGACATTTTTGGCTGCACGTGGCCGGGCCAGCGGATCATGATGGGGGTGCGGAGGCCGCCGTCGTACTGGCTTTGCTTGGACTTTTCGGCGTAGCGGCCGGTCTTGGGATTGGTGATCCAGCCGTTGTCGCAGACGTAGACGAAGATGGTGTTTTCCTTGAGGCCGCTGTCGTCGATGTGCTTGATGAGTTCGCCGCAGGTTTCGTCGAACCAGTCCACCATGGCCCAGTATTTGGCGACGTGCTCGCTGGGGGCTTTGTCCTTGTATTTATCGAAGAGGCGCTGGGGTGGCGTGTGGGGATCGTGTGGCATCATGGGGGCATACCAGACGAAGAAGGGCTTTTGCTGCTGCTTCGCTTCACTGATGAAATCATAGATGGGCTGCATGGTCTTGCGGCCGATGTTGAGGCCTTCATCGCCATGGCGGCCGCCGTGGGTCATGCCATGGGTGAAGCCGCCGCGTTCGTAGCTTTTCTGCCACCATTTGCCGGTTTGCAGGCTGAGGTAGCCTTTTTGCTTGAGCATGGTGGGGAGGGTGCCGGCTTCTTCGAGGTGTTTGCTGACGATTTCGCGGCCGGCGTCAAACTGCGGGCTGGTTTGAAACTCGCGGGGCTTCATGCCTGCGGGGATGGGGGGATCGTTGCTGGTGACCTTGTGCTGATGAGGGTAGAGGCCGGTGATGATGGTGGCGAGGCTGGGGCAGCAGAGGCTGCAGGGGACATAGCCACGGGTGAAGGTGAGGCTTTCCTTGGCGAGGCGGTCCAGATTTGGGGTCTGGATGACGGGGTGGCCCATGAAGCCGTAGTCGCTGTACAACTGATCGTCCGAGATGATCATGACGATGTTTGGAGGGGCATCTGCGGCGGAGAGCAGGCAGGGCAGGGCGAGCAGTGAGAGGAAGAGGCGGCGGATCATGGGCGCATGAGAACGATGGGGCGGCGGGGTATCTTGCCGGGCAAATGGGGGACTGATTTGAGGGATGTTGAGATTCCTGACTTGCGCATGCGCGTGGGAACGACATTCCTAGCGGGATGATTCGGAAACGCTTTTGGCGTGTGGCGTCGGCGCTGGGCATCTGCCTTTTTTCACTGACTTCCTGCAAGATGCATGTGGGCTCTCTGGCCTACAAGGCGATGCATCGTGTGTCGAGCCCGCTGACCTCGGAGCCGCTGGACTATCTGCCGTTTCCAGATCTCAAGCAGTGGGCCGCACTGCCGGGACCGATGCTGGAGGTGCAGGGTGGCAAGGCGATCCCGCGCAGCCTTTTTATTCGCGATGAGGAACTGCCGAAGGGATCGCCGAAGGCGAAGAGGCCGAGCTCGGGGCTGACGGGTAAGGCGGGGGATTTGATGGGGATGGTGACCTCGCTGCTGGCGATCGCGGCGGGCTCACACTCGGATGACAAGCTGGGATCGATCGACGACACGAGGCGGCAACTGGCGCTCAACGAGTTTCCGTTTGTGCTGCTGCAGGGGGAGGAGCTGGTGTATGTGAAACAGGAGAAGCAGATGTGGCCACGTCTCGCGCGTGCTGACAAATGGAGCAAGATCACGGTGATCACGAAGGACGGGACTTTTTTTGGCATCGCGCAGCGGATTCATTTTCGCAGTTCGTCCTCGGAGGTGGTGCTGGAGGGGGACCCGACGGTGCAGTCCGGGCAGCAGCACATCAAGGGGGCGAAGGCGGATGCGATCATGGTGCTGGATTTTGCGAAGCGCCGGGTGCTGGTGAACGGGCCGGTGGTGGAGAAGAAGCTGTTTCGGTGAGTGCGTGAGGGGTGAGCGAAAGAAAGTGATCGCGAGTTTCGCTGGTTTTGGAAATGGCGGGGCGTCCCGGAGTGAGCTGAAGCTCACGAGTACTTTGGTTTTCTGGCGCAAGCCTGGGCCTCTATGCGGCGTTTTGTCCAGATATGGATCCTCTTCTTGAATATCACCGCCAGCAGACGCGTCGGCAGTTTTTTGGCCAGACTGGCTTGCGCCTGGGAGGCGTGGCACTGGCAGGCATGATGGGTGAGCAGTTTGCGAGCGGGGCTTCCAGTCTGGTGCAACCGGCACTGCCCGGGCTGCCGCACTTTGCGCCGAAGGCGAAGCGGCTGATCTATCTGCACATGAATGGTGCGCCGTCGCAGCTCGATCTGTGGGACCACAAGCCGCAGTTGCAGCAGCATTTTGACAAGGATTTGCCGGACAGCATCCGGAACGGGCAGCGAATCACGACGATGACGAGCGGTCAGGCGCGGTTTCCGGTGGCGCCGAGCATGTTCAAGTTTACGCAGCACGGGCAGTGCGGGCGGTTTGTGAGCGAGCTGCTGCCGCACACGGCGAAGATCGTGGATGAGATCGCGGTGATCAAGAGCGTGCACACGAGCGCGATCAATCATGACCCGGCGTGCACATTTGTGATGACGGGCAGCGAGGTTCCGGGGAAGCCGAGCATTGGCTCGTGGCTGGGGTATGGGCTGGGAAGCGAGAGCAATGATCTGCCATCGTTTGTGGTGTTTACGCCGACGTTTCCTGCGGCGAGTCAGGCGCAGGCTTTGTTTACGCGGATGTGGAGCAGTGGTTTCCTGCCGACGAAGTACACGGGTGTGGCGCTGCGGGGGCAGGGGGACCCTGTGCTGTATGTGAAGAATCCGCCGGGGGTGGACGGCAGTGACAGAAGGACGATGCTGGATGCGCTGAACAAGCTGAATGCCATCAATCATGGGCGCATTGGGGATCCTGAGATTCAGACGCGCATCGCGCAGTATGAGATGGCTTTCCGAATGCAGACGAGCGTGCCGGAGCTGACGGATTTGAGCAAGGAGAGCAAGGCGACGCTGGAGATGTATGGGGATGACGTGAACCGCAGCGGCAGCTTCACGCACAGCGCGATCATGGCGCGGAGGCTTATTGAGCGTGGGACGCGGGTGGTGCAGATTCTGCATCGCGGCTGGGACCAGCACAGCAATCTGCCCAAGCTGCTGCGGGGGCAGGTGGAAGATACGGAGCGGGCTTGTGCGGCGCTGATCATGGATTTGAAACAACGCGGACTGCTGCAGGACACGCTGGTGGTGTGGGGCGGGGAGTTTGGGCGTACGGTCTATTCACAGGGCACGCTGACCAAGGAAAACTATGGGCGTGACCACCATCCGCGCTGCTTTACCATGTGGATGGCGGGTGGCGGCATCAAGGGTGGCGTGGAGCACGGTGAGACGGACGACTTCAGCTACAACGTGGCCAAAGATCCCGTGCACATCAATGACCTCAACGCGACGATTCTGCACCTCATGGGCATTGATCACCGCAAGTTCAGCTTCAAATTCCAGGGGCTGGATCAGCGGCTTACGGGGGTGGAGGAGCACAGTCCGGTGAAGGCGGTGCTGGCGTAGAGCTACGGCGTGCTGCGATTGATTTCCACCGTCACGGAGCGGTGGTCGGAGCCCATTTCGGGGCCGAGGGTGCGATTTTGGATGGTGAGGCCGCGCTTTACCAGGACGTGGTCGATGGGGATCATCATGGGGAGGTTCAGGCCCCAGGTAGGAGGCCAGACGGGATCGACGGAACGGAAGTCGAGGCCGCTTTTTTGGCGGAGGAGGCGCATGCCTTCGCACCAAGGGGTGGCATTGAGATCGCCGGCGACGATGACTTCGCCGCTGAGGGGGGCGACGAGGGTGGCAATGGCTGACAACTGCTCGCGCCACTCGTGAGCTTTCTGTTCTCCGATGGGCGGGATGGGGTGCGTGCCGATGAAGGTGAGCGGTCTGCCGAGATGGTCCAGATTGAGCACGAGAGTGGGGAGGCGCCAGATGGTGAAGTGGCGGACCTCTGAGCTTTTCATGGGAAGCCGGGTGTAGCAGGCGATGCCAAAATTGACATCGCTCAGCTCCTCCACGTGATGGGGGTATTTGATGCGGAGCGGTTCCAAGGCTGCGCGCCAGGTGTCATCGACTTCGAGCAGGCAGACGATGTCTGCGTCGGTTTGCATCACGTGGCTGATGGCCGCCGGCTGGTTCTTGTTGTCCGTCAGGACGTTGAATGTCATGATGCGCAGGGCTTTGCCGGCGGGAGATGGCGTTACTTCGGCGGTTTGATGGAAGGCGTAGATGATCTGTGCATTCCAGAGCAGGGAGATGAGCGAGATGAGCACGATCCCGGCGCGACGACGAAGCAGGGCGTAGATCAAAACAAGGGCGCAGACCACGACGTACTGCAGGCGGAAGTGGGACAGGAGATCAAAAATGTGGCCGTGACGGCCCAGGCTGCCGAGCCAGGTGCAGGAGAGGGAGAGAATGATGACGACATCGCAAAGTCCGGCCAGGGAGACGGCCTTTTGCAGGGGGGTGGGTTTGTCGGCTGGCGGCGCTTCGTCACTCATCGGCAATGGGGGAGACTACGCATGAGCGGTGTGGATGCACCTTCTTCTTGCACGGTGAAGCATGCCGTTCATGGATGAAGGCATGGGTAAACTTCAAGACAAGATCGCAGTCGTCACCGGTGCCGGACGCGGCATTGGCAAAGCCATCGCCGAAACGTTCGCCGCCGAGGGCGCGAAAGTGGCCATCATCAGCCGCACACAGGGCAATGCGCAGAGCGCTGCGGATGCGATCAATGCCAAGTACCCCGATGCTGCGAAGGCCTATGCGCTGGACGTGGCGGACGGCGCTGCCTGCGCCGAGGTGGGCAAGCAGATCCTGGCGGATTATGATCATGTGGACATTCTGGTGAACAACGCGGGTGTGACCAAGGACGGGCTGCTGCTGCGGATGAGCGAGGAGGACTGGGATGTGGTGCTGGACACCAATTTGAAGGGCGCTTTCAACATGGTGAAGGCGTTTCAGCGCAGCATTCTGAAGCAAAAAGGCGCGCGCATCATCAACATCAGTTCTGTGATCGGGCTGATCGGCAATGCGGGGCAGGCGAACTACGCGGCGAGCAAGGCGGGGCTTATTGGGTTCACGAAATCGCTGGCGCGCGAGTTTGCGGGGCGTGGCGTGACTGCCAACTGCATCTGCCCTGGGTTCATTGCGACGGACATGACGCATGTGCTTAATGATGCGGTGAAGGGTGAGATTTTGAAGAAGATCCCGCTGGGTGATCTTGGCGCGGGTGAAGACATTGCGGAAGCCGTGCTCTTTTTTGCAAGCCCTGCCGCGCGGTATGTGACGGGTCAGGTGCTGGCGGTGGATGGTGGGATGGTGATGTAGCGGCTGGATGCTGGATTTTAGATTTCAGAATCTGGCATCAAGTGTCTTGGCGGTATTGGACAAGCAGGTTTGATGCTGATTTGGCGGGCTTGGGCGTGGCGGCGATTTGTGTCACCGCTACGCGGTTCCAGGATATTGGGGGGGGGATGCGGTTCCGTGGGTTTGCACCCACGGCTACCGTTGTGCCAGCGCTACGCGCTTTCGGAGGGAGGGGCTTGCGGCTTGAAGCATGCCCTGAGATGACCTGATAGAGTGCCCCCCGTGGAACTCGCCTCTGTTTGGGTGTTTCAGGATTTGGGCCGTACAGGGTGGTCGGCGCGCGCAGCAGCGGAGCGCCGAGCAGACGCTGCTGGAGGGCGCGGGGTGCAGAGGGTACGCTGGCTTTGCTTTCCCGAGGCGTTCCCAGTGTACCAGGGTAGCCTCGCCGAGGCTCGGCAACCCTTCGCTGTGATGCGGAAGGCCGTTGGCCTTCAAGACGAAGAAGTCAGTCTATTATGCAGATCTCAATAGTGCTTCCATTTTGTCTCGTGGCGTCTTTGCAGCGGTAGATCGTGCTGTTTGCGGGACGCGGTTTGAGGGACTTGCTTGGAGCGAGTGGCGTCGGCTGCGGAATGAATTCCGCGCTCCGAAGAGGTAGATCGTGCTGTTTGCGGGACGCGGTTTGAGGGGCTTGCTTGGGGCGAGTGGCACCTGCTGCGGAATGAATTCCGCGCTCCGAAGAGATGGGTCGTGGTGTTTGCGGGAAGCGGTTTGAGGGACTTGCTTGGGGCGAGTGGCACCGGCTGCGGAATGAATTCCGCGCTCCGAAGAGGTGGCTCGTGCTGTTTGCGGGACGCGGTTTGAGGGACTTGCTTGGGGCGAGTGGCACCTGCTGCGGAATGAATTCCGCGCTCCGAAGAGGTGGCGCACTGCTTTTGCGGCGCTGAGGTTTTAGGCGGAGCTCAGGTTTTGTCTCCGAAGATCATGGCGATGATGCTGACGCCATTGAAGATGGAGTGGAGGATCATGGGGACGAGGAGGCAGCCGGTGATTTCGTAGGCGAGGCAGAAGAGGACTGCGAGCATCCACAGAGGCAGGAGGCTGCCGACGTGCATGTGGATGATGGCAAACATGAGGGAGGAACTCAGGGCTGCGAAGGGGGCGTCGGTGTAGCGTTTGAGGACGCCATACACAAAGCCGCGAAACAGGGTCTCCTCCGCCAAGGGGGCGATTACCACGGCGAGGAAGATCACGAGGATTTTGAGGCCGATGCTGTCTGATTCCTGGAAGGCTTTGACGGTTTCCTGGGGATCGAGGTCCGGCCAGAAATTTTGCAGCCAGGTGACGGTGATGGCGGAAACCACGTTCACCGAGATCAAGATGATGATGGTGAAGATGCCCACGGTCACGGCCAGCGAGCGCCAGTGCAGGTGCTGGAGGCCGAACAGTTCTGCCGGATTCAAGCTGCGAACCTGGAAGAGGTAGAGCAGGATTCCTGCGCACACGGTGAGGTGGAACACCATGCCGATGATCAGGCTGCTGTCGCTGACGGTGCCGGCGTCAGCGCTGCTGCTTGCGCCCTGCGGCTGCATGGAGAGGATGAACACCAAGCCGAGCCCTGCGAGCACGAGGAGATCCGGCGCTCCGTAGGGGCGGGAGAGCACGGCTCCTTCATGATTCCAGGAGACTTCCGGACGGAGGTGGCGCAGGAGCCAGTAAGCGATCAGCGCCAGCGCGGTGGCGATGCTGACAAAGACGGACAGATCGTGCAGGACGCCGAATGAATGCACATCCAGCATGATCAGTGGGCGAAGCTCGGGGGAAGGTAATACGGCACGCCGGGAAGCAGCTTGGGAAGCAGGCCGGAGCTGAGGTCCAACTGAACCTTGGCGGGTGGTGCGCCTGCTTTGGCAGAGGCCGCGCCAAACACATCAAAGAGACTCGTTTCGTGGCGGTACTTCACGACGCCTGCATCGGCGGCTTTGCCGAGGGTGCGTGCGAGCTCGTAGGCGTCTTCCACATAGCCGATTTGATCGACGAGTTTGGAGGCAAGGGCTTCGCGACCTGTGACCACGCGGCCATCGGCCACGGTGCTTTTGAGCTGCTCTTTCGGCACGCCGCGTGCCTCGGAGACAATGCCGAGGAAGCGATCGTACATCTGCATGACGAGATTCTGGACGTAGGCTTTTTCGTCGTCACGCATGGGACGTGCGCCGCTGAGGGAGTCCTTGAAGGCTCCGCTGGTGAAGGCGGTCATGGAGAGGCCGACTTTGCCGAAGAGTTCGCTGTAGTTCATGGTCTCGATGATGACGCCGATGCTTGCGGTCAGGGTGGTTTCGCTGGCGACGATTTTGGTGGCACCGCAGGCCACGTAGTAGCCGCCGGAAGCGGCCATGGCATCCATGTAAACGACGACGGGTTTCACTTTGGCGGCGTTTTTCACGGCGTTGTAGATGATGTCCGAGGCGGTGACCTCTCCGCCGGGTGAATTCACCCGAAGGACGATGGCCTTCACGTTCTTGTCTTTTACCGCCTGTTCCAGTGCGTTTTTGAGCGACTCCACGCTTGGCATGGCCTCGGCAAAAAGTCCGCCCATGGACATGGAGGAAATCACGCCTTCGAGATCGATGTGGACGATCTTGTCCTGGGTGGTTTTTTTGGGGGACTCGACGGTGACTTCATGCAGGTGGCGCTTGGGCCGAGCCGTGGAAAAGCCTCCATCAGCGCCGACGTCCAGGTCGAGCCCGCCGAGGAACTGGCCCACGTTGAGGCCCAGGCTCACAATGAGGCCGAGGAGGAGGATGGCGATCAAGCAGCCATACGATTTGTTGCTCATAGGGGCAGATGCTAAGCGGGCGGGGTGTATTTGCCAAGGCATTCGCGCCGCAATTTAGCGGGGTGGTTTGGCGGGTGTGGGTGACTTGAGGCATACGCAAAAAGTCATTTTCATCCCATGGGCATCATGGTGCAGAGGGCAGCAGGGACGGCGGACCTTTTTGGATGGCCTGCGGGTGGGGCAGACCCAAAAAGTGGGACGCGCGCAACGCGTCCCCACCAGCGCTGAAGCAGCGTGGAAGGAGAGGGGGCTCGCAATACGCCATCTTTGCGAAATCAACCGCCGGTGAGCCCAACGCGCGAGTGTGAGGCTCGCGATTATTTGAAGAGGCCTTTGAGACCTTTGAAGGTGTTGATGAGACCCTTGGCTTGTTCTTCGATGTCATTGCCGAGCAGGTTTTCCAGCTTGACCTGGAGGTCGGGTTTGACCTCGGGGTGAGAGAGGGAGCCGGTGATGGTGAGGTCAAAGGTGAGGCGGCCCTGGCTGTCTGAGAGGCCTTCGACGACCAGCCTGGAAAGGGTGCGGTTGATGCCGCGACTGGCGATGCCCTGCATGAGGCTTTGCTTGAGCGCCTCGCCACAGGAGAGCCGGGTGAGCAGGCCCTGCTGGTCTTTGGCGAAGTCCATCCACGAATCACGCTTGATGGTGTATTCGTAGTCGGGCAGGGCAAACTGGGCATCCTCAAGGAAGCGCAAGGACTGCTCGCGGTAGAGGACGTGGGCATGAACATCCTGAGCGAGGGTGCCGCCGATGCGGACGGCGCTGATGTCGATGCCGTATTTCATGAGCTTGTCCAAGCTGGCGCCGGCGGTCTCGCCGATGGTCATGTTTCCGCCAATGGAGGAGCCGCGGTCAATGATGAGGTTGAGGTCAGCCGCCGGGGACCACATGCGGGTGGCGGGGTCCACGGGATTGACATCGCCTTCGCCGTGCAGGGTCATGTCGGCAAAGCGGACCTGACGTGGCTGCCCGCCGATCTTGGCGACACCGTCCACGACGGCCTTGGCGGCGAGGCGGACGTGCAGGCGATTGTGCGCGGTGAGATCGCCTGGATCAATGTCGATGCCGGTGAGGGCGAGGCTGAAGTTGCTGATGTCGGCATTGAACTGGGAGTCGACGCCTTGATTGGAGATGCGGAAATGCGCCTGCTCGATGCTGATTTCCTGGAGTGAGAGACGCTCGGCGCTGGGAGGCGGCTGGTCCGACGCCGATCC
>Ga0209066_10002624_pt1 | contig 21533 bp, 18 predicted proteins | sample All_14_2_FD_187198 | JGI IMG/M metagenome (GOLD analysis project Ga0209066, IMG submission 187198) | Freshwater microbial communities in response to fracking from Pennsylvania, USA - Allegheny Zone_MetaG_DW_15 (SPAdes) (version 2) ... | reverse complement strand
GTGATGGGCTTGATGGCTCGCTCGAAGGTGGGCGCATTGAAGTTGTAGATCGCGCCCTGGAAGAGGGCGATATAGGCGCCGCTCACGGCATCCCACACGGCGGCGATCGTGTCCATCGGACGTGCGAAGAAGTACGCGGATGCCGCCTGCACGTCTTCGTCGGTGAACGCGATCATGATGCCGCCGACGATCAGAGCCAGGAGCACCGCGAGCACCGAGATGATCGCGTTGCCCTGCGTGATGCGACGGAAGGTCTCGTGCCACTTTCCGGGGGGCGGGACCTCTTCGAGGCCGGGCTTCGAGCTGCGCGTGGGCTCGGATGCCGTGGTGCTCATGCGGCAGCTCCTTCCGTGCTCGGGGTCTCTCCGGCCATCATGAGGCCCAGGACCTCGCGCGGCGTGTCACCCGGCACGATCCCCACAATGCGTCCGCGGTACATCACCATGATCCGGTCCGCGAGGGCGACGACTTCGTCCAGTTCCGTGGAGACGACGACCACGGGGATGCCTGCATCCCGCGTCTGCACGACGCGCTTGTGAATGAACTCGATGGAGCCGACATCGACACCGCGCGTCGGTTGCGCGGCGACCAGGAGCGACAGCTCGCGGCTGAGCTCACGGGCGAGCACGACCTTCTGCTGGTTGCCGCCCGAGAGGGTACCGACGGGCGTATCGATGCCCTGTGCGCGGACGTCGAACTCCTCGAACTTCTCCTGCGCGAACGCTGCAAGCGCGGCTCGCTGCACGGTGCCCGCCTTCACGAACGGAGCGCCGTGGGCGCGATCGAGCATGAGGTTCTCGGCGATCGTGAAGGGGCCGACGAGGCCATCCTCCTTGCGGTCTTCCGGCACAAACCCGACCCCGGCATCCAGGATGCCGCGCACGCTGCGGCCGATGAGCTCCGTCCCATTCAGCGTGGCAGAGCCCCGGACGATCTCCTGCAGGCCTACCAGCGCTTCCGTGAGCTCGGTCTGCCCATTGCCTTGCACACCCGCGACGGCGAGGATCTCGCCACCACGCACCTCGAAACTGACGTCGTCGACGATCGGGTGGCCGGTCGGATCGAGCACTGAGAGGTTCGAGACCACGAGAGCGGAGTCGCGCAGCTGCGGCGGATCTTTGTGGACCGTCAGTTCGACGGCACGACCGACCATCATCGATGCGAGCTCGGCGTTCGACGACTCCGGCGACGCTTCGCCGACGACCTTGCCGAGCCGGATGACGGTGATGCGATCAGCTACCTCACGGACTTCGCGAAGCTTGTGTGTGATGAAAACGATGGAGGCGCCGGAGTCCTTGAGCTGACGCATGATCGCCATCAGCTCGTCGGTCTCTTGCGGCGTCAGCACGGCGGTCGGTTCATCGAAGACGAGCACCTTCGCGTCCCGCGAAAGCGCCTTGATGATCTCAACGCGCTGCTGCACTCCGACGGGCAGCTCCTCGACGAGCGCATCGGGGTCGACGTCGAACCCGAACCGCTCCGAGATCTCCCGGACGCGCTGCCGGGCGGCATTCAGGTCGAGGAACCCTCCAGCTTTGGTGGATTCGTGACCGAGCATCACGTTCTCGGCGACGGTGAACACCGGGATCAGCATGAAGTGCTGGTGCACCATGCCGATTCCCGCGCGCATGGCGTCGCCCGGGCCGTGAAAGTTCTGGACGTGATCGTCGAGGAGAATCGTGCCCTCGTCGGCCTGGTAGAGACCGTAGAGGACGTTCATCAGCGTTGACTTGCCGGCGCCATTTTCGCCGAGGAGACAGTGAATCTCTCCGGGTTCGACCACGAGATCGATGTGGTCGTTTGCGACGAGGCTGCCGAACCGCTTGGTGATCCCGCGGAGTTCGAGCTTCATGATGCCGATCCTAGGAGACAGGTCGGGCCAGCGCACCGAAATGCGTTGCCGACGGGCGGGCGGTGAGGGGCGATAACGACAGTGGCGGGGAGGCCGGATACCCAGCCTCCCCGCCACTGAGGGTTATCAGCCCGCGAGGTACGACGTGACCGGGATCGATCCGTCGATGATGCCCGCGGCGATCTCGTCGAGCTCGGCCTGCAGGTCAGGCGAGACCTTGCTCTCGAAGTCGTGGAACGGAGCCAGGCCCACGCCACCGTTCTCGAGGGTGCCGACGAACGGCGCCGGGTCGAACTCGCCGATGCCGGCGGCCAGGACTGCGTCCTCGACACCCACGTCGATCAGCTTGCGGATCGAGGTGAGAAGCAGGTCGGCGACGGTGGGGTCGGTCTCGAAGACGTCGGCGTCGACACCGATGAGGGCGATGTCGCGGCCCGAGTCACGGATGACGGACGCGGCGCTCTGGTAGATCGGACCACCGACGGGGAGCAGGACGTCGACGCCCTGGTCGACGAGGCCCTGCGCGGCGTTGATCGCGTCCTGGTTGGCGACGAAGCCACCGGTGAAGACGCCGTCCTGCGCGGCGGAATCCCAGCCGAGGACCTCGACGTTGGCGCCATTGGCCTCGTTGTAGTACGCCACGCCCTGAGCGAAGCCGTCCATGAAGATCGAGACCGTCGGGAAGTTCATGCCACCGAAGGTGCCCACCTTGCCGGCGGTCGAGTACGACGCTGCGGCGTAGCCGGCGAGGAACGCGGCCTGCGCGGTGTCGAAGACGATCGGCTTGATGTTGGGAGCGTCGGTCTCACCGTCGAAGTCGTTGTCAACGACGTCGTCGATCGAGACGTACTCGATGTCGGGGTTGGCCAGGGCCGACTCACCGGCGGCCGACGCGAGCGCGAAGCCGACCGTGATGATCATGGTGCAGCCCTGGTCGACCAGGTTGGTGAGGTTCGGCGCGAAGTCAGACTCCGAGTCGGACTGGACCGTCAGGAAATCGACGCCCAGTTCGTCAGCGGCACGCTCGAGGCCTTCGTAGCCGAGCTGGTTGAACGACTTGTCGTCGAAGCCACCGGCGTCCGAGACCATGCAGGGCAGGAAGCCCTCGACGACGTCACCGCCGGCGGCTGCCGTGGTCTCCGTGTCGGTGGGGGCCGACGCGCAGCCGGCGAGAGCAACGAACATGCTCGCGGCGACAAGGCCGCCGAGCACGCGCTTACGAGTGGAAATGGTCAACTGTGCCTCCAGGTGAAGGGCCCGCCCAGACGGCGGGTGCATCTGGAGAATCTACCTAGCGAATCGTCACGATGCATGCCCCGGACGGCCACCACTGAGCAATGGTTACAAACCCGCAATAGAGTCGTCACGCAAACTGCTCGGGCGCGGCATCCGCCTTCTCACAGAACGTCGCCGCGACCGCCCAGCTTGAGCGCGTCGACGACTCCCTTCACCCGTTGCGCGTGCTCGCTCGTGGTCACCAGCAATGCATCGGGGGTGTCGACGACGACGATGTCCTGCACGCCAATCAGGCTGATCACCCGCGACGTCTGCGAGACGACGATGCCGCTGGAGGCGTCCGAGAGGATGCGGGCGTTCTCACCGAGAATCGCAAGATCGTTCTTGCGGCCGTGGGAGTTGAGCTTTGCCAGGCTCGCGAAATCGCCAACGTCGTCCCAGTCGAAGTGGCCGGGGATCACCGCGAGCTTTCCCTTTTCAGCGGCGGGCTCAGCAACCGAATAGTCGATGGCGATCTTCGTCAAGCCCGGCCAGACGCGGTCAACGACCGGTCCCCGACGGTCACGGTCATCCCACGCCTCCGCCAGTTCCATCAGCCCGGCGTGGAGCTCCGGGTTGTTGGCCTCGATCTCGGCGAGCAGCACATCGGCGCGAGAGATGAACATCCCCGCGTTCCAGAGGTAGGAGCGATCGGCGAAGTAGGCGCGCGCCGTCTCGAGGTCAGGCTTCTCCACGAAGCGCTCGACGGTTGCAGCCTCCGGCGCGCCATCCACGAGCAGCTCGCCTGCCTTCTTGATATACCCGAAGCCGATCGAGGGCTCGGAGGGCTGGATGCCGATCGTGCTGATGTACCCCTGCCGTGCCGCGGCTACTGCCTGCCGCACCGCCCATTGAAAGAGGTGCGGAGGCCTGATGACGTGGTCTGCAGCGAACGATCCGATGACGACGTCGGGCTCACGCCGCATGAGCACGGCGGCTGCGAGTCCGATCGCAGCTGTCGAGTCGCGGGGCTCGGACTCGAGGAAGACGTTGCGATCGGGCACGCCGGGAAGCTGTGCCTCGACAGCGGCGCGGTGCGCTCGTCCCGTCACGACCGCGATACGTTCGCTGCCGGCCAGGGGCTCGAGCCGATCCCACGTGTCCCGAAGAAGAGAATGCCCAGATCCGGTGAGATCATGCAGGAACTTCGGAGCATCAGCCCGGGAGAGCGGCCAGAGCCGACTGCCGATGCCTCCCGCGGGGATGACGGCGTAGAAGTCGGAGATCTCCTGAGACATGCCCCCAGGCTACTGGGGCGTCCTTTCGAAGACGTGTCCGGGAGGTGACGGCATGCGACCGCGCTACCCCCGAACTAAGGGTGACCTAAGAGCCGTGTCCGCTCAGGGCGCAATAGGATGGGCTTCGCGCCCGAGTGACGCCGAGGGACCTGCGCCAGGTTCCCGTTGGGGCACTGACCGCCCCGCTCGTGTTCGATCCAGGGAGGACGACCGTGTCTGCACCAGCACGCGTCACACCGTCGGTATCCGAAACCACCTCCAAGACCCCTCGTGGAACGCTGTACCGCGGTCACGAGGGCATGTGGTCGTGGGTTCTCCATCGCATCACCGGCGTCGCCATCTTCTTCTTCCTTCTCGTCCACATTCTGGACACGGCGCTCATTCGGGTCTCACCCGAGGCGTACAACGCGGTGATCGGCACCTACAAGAACCCGATCATGGGCATCGGTGAGGTCTTCCTGGTCGGCGCGATCGCCTACCACGCCTACAACGGGCTGCGGATCATCATCGTGGACTTCTGGTCCAAGGGAGCGCGCTACCAGCGCCAGCTCTGGTGGATCGTGCTCGGCGTCTGGGCTGTGACGATGATCGGCTTCACTCCGCGTCACCTCATCAATGTGTTCAGCTCGATGGGAGGCGGTCACTGATGAGCGCTCCCGCAATCGCCGAACCCCGCGCCTCCCACAGCACCCCGCGCCGCCGCGGCGCGAACCTCGAGAAGTGGGGCTGGATCTACATGCGGGCATCCGGCATGGTGCTCGTGGTGCTGATCTTCGGCCACCTCTTCGTCAACCTCATGGTCGGTGACGGCATCCACGCGATCGACTTCGCGTTCGTTGCCGGAAAGCTCACCAACCCGTTCTGGCAGTGGTGGGACGTCCTCATGCTGTGGCTCGCGCTGATCCACGGCGCCAACGGCATGCGCACCATCACCAACGACTACGTGACCCACGCAAAGACCCGCACCGTGCTGGTGGCGGCGATCTGGATCACCGCAGCGCTTCTGATCCTGCTCGGCACGCTTGTGGTCTTCACCTTCGACCCGTGCCTCGGGTTCGACCCGGCCACCGCGTCCGACACGATCATCGGCATTTGCGCGTCGTAACTCCGCCGCTCACCTGACATCGAAAGCACAGCACCCGTGACTACTCAGAGCGCCGAAACCGTCGTCAAGGACGGCGTCCACTACCACCAGTTCGACATCGTGATCGTCGGCGCCGGCGGCGCTGGCATGCGCGCCGCCATCGAGGCGGGCCCCGGCGCGAAGACCGCGGTCATCTCCAAGCTCTACCCCACCCGGTCTCACACCGGCGCGGCCCAGGGTGGCATGGCTGCTGCCCTCGCCAACGTCGAGGAAGACTCGTGGGAGTGGCACACCTTCGACACCGTCAAGGGTGGCGACTACCTCGTCGACCAGGATGCCGCTGAGATCCTGGCGAAAGAGGCGATCGACGCGGTCATCGACCTCGAGAACATGGGTCTGCCGTTCAACCGCACGCCCGAGGGCAAGATCGACCAGCGTCGCTTCGGCGGGCACACCGCCGACCACGGCAAGAGCCCCGTGCGCCGAGCCTGCTACGCCGCCGACCGCACCGGCCACATGATCCTGCAGACGCTCTTCCAGAACTGCGTCAAGCTCGGCATCAACTTCTTCAACGAGTTCTACGTGCTCGACCTCATCACGGTGAAGGATGCCGACGGCAACACCCAGGTCGCGGGCGTCGTCGCCTACGAACTCGCCACCGGCGACCTGCACGTCTTCCAGTCCAAGGCCGTGATCTTCGCGACCGGCGGCTTCGGCAAGATCTACAAGACGACCTCGAACGCGCACACCCTCACCGGTGACGGCGTCGGGATCGTGTGGCGCAAGGGCCTGCCCCTGGAGGACATGGAGTTCTTCCAGTTCCACCCGACGGGGCTCGCCGGGCTCGGCATCCTGCTCACCGAGGGTGCTCGCGGTGAGGGCGCCATCCTGCGCAACGCGAGCGGCGAGCGCTTCATGGAGCGCTACGCCCCCACCATCAAGGACCTCGCTCCGCGCGACATCGTCAGCCGCTGTATGCAGCAGGAGGTCGCCGAGGGTCGCGGGGCCGGCCCGCACCGTGACTACGTGCTGCTTGACTGCACCCACCTGGGCGCCGAGGTGCTCGAGACCAAGCTCCCCGACATCACCGAGTTCGCTCGCACGTACCTGGGTGTCGACCCGGTCGTCGAGCCGGTGCCGGTCATGCCGACAGCCCACTACGCGATGGGCGGCATCCCGACCAACGTCAAGGCCGAGGTCCTCGCCGACAACGAGACCGTCGTGCCGGGCCTGTACGCCGCCGGTGAGTGCGCCTGTGTCTCGGTGCACGGCTCGAATCGCCTCGGCACCAATTCGCTGCTGGACATCAACGTCTTCGGCAAGCGCGCGGGCCGCAACGCGGTCGAGTATGTCAAGACCGCCGACTTCGTCGACCTTCCTGAGGACGCTGCAGCTGGTGTTCGCGAGATGATCGAGGGGCTTCGCAACAACCCCGGCCAGGAGCGCATCGCGGTCCTGCGCAAGAAGCTGCAGGACGAGATGGACAAGGGAGCCCAGGTGTTCCGCACCGAGGAATCCCTCAAGCACGTTCTCGGTGTGATCGAGGAACTGCGAGCTCGCTACCTCAACATCCACGTCGACGACAAGGGCAAGCGGTTCAACACCGATCTGCTCGAGGCCGTTGAGCTCGGATTCCTGCTCGACATCGCCGAGGTCGTCGTCGTCACGGCCCGCAACCGGCTCGAGAGCCGCGGCGGCCACATGCGGGATGACTACCCCAAGCGCGATGACGAGAACTACATGCAGCACACGATGGCCTATCTCACGGGTGACCCGCACTCGTCGGTCGCGGATGACCACATCCGCCTCGACTGGAAACCCGTCGTCATCACCCGCTACCAGCCGATGGAGAGGAAGTACTGACGATGAGCGCGACGCTAGTCTCCACGGATGCCCCTACCGACGCGGCCGCAGGCATCGACCAGTCAGCCGAGTCCACCGGCATCCAGTCATTCCTGGTGACCTTCATCATCCGCCGCTTCGATCCCGAGGTGGATGCCGAGCCCCGCTGGGTCGACTACGACGTGGAGTTGTACTCGACCGACCGCGTGCTCGACGCTCTCCACAAGATCAAGTGGGAGGTCGACGGGTCGCTGAGCTTCCGCCGCTCCTGCGCGCACGGCATCTGCGGGTCGGATGCGATGCGCATCAACGGGCGCAACCGCCTCGCGTGCAAGACCCTCATCAAGGACCTCGACATCTCCAAGCCGATCTATGTCGAGGCCATCAAGGGTCTGCCCCTGGAAAAGGACCTCATCGTCGACATGGAGCCGTTCTTCGCGTCGTACCGCGAGGTCCAGCCCTTCCTCATCTCGAGCTCGACACCGGAGCCCGGCAAGGAGCGGATCCAGTCGATCGCCAACCGCGAGATCTTCGACGACACCACCAAGTGCATCCTGTGTGCGGCCTGCACCTCGTCGTGCCCCGTGTTCTGGACCGACGGACAGTACTTCGGCCCCGCGGCGATCGTGAACGCCCACCGCTTCATTTTCGATTCCCGCGATGACGCTGCTGACGTGCGCCTGAACATCCTCAACGACAAGGAAGGCGTGTGGCGCTGCCGAACGACGTTCAACTGCACCGAGGCCTGCCCCCGCGGTATCGAGGTCACCAAGGCGATCGCCGAGGTCAAGCAGGCGGTGCTTCGCGGGCGCGCCTGAGCCGGGCCGCACGAGCTTCACACCTCGTTGCGGTCCTGAGTTCCTTCTTCGCTGAGGGTGCCCGGCTCGCTACTCTGGCCGAATGGCCTCCCCCGATGCGTCCATGAACGCCGGCGCCGCGCGATCGACATCCACGCGCGTTGCGGTGTTCGCCGCCTACGCAGCTCAAGGACTCGGGTACGCCGTCGTGGTCACCTCTCTTCCCGCGCTGAAGGAGCGGCAGGGAGTCGATGACACTGTCGTCACGCTCATCGTTCTTGGTGTGGCGATCGCCGCCGCCGGTGGTTCCGTGCTCGCCAACGCCCTCGCGGTCCGGTTCGGAAGCCGCACCGCCCTCGTTGCGGGACTTCTCCTGCAAGCCGCAGCCCTCCCCGCCATTGCGCTCCCGACCCCGTTCCCGCTCTTTGTCTCGCTCTTCGCCGTGTACGGCATCGGCCTCGGCTGTGTGGATGCCGCAACGGCGATGCAGGGAGTCATCGTGCAACGCGCCCACGGCAAACCGCTCCTCGGCGGCTTCTTCTCGGCCTATACGGCTGCTGCGATCGCCGGCGCCCTCCTCGTATCGGCCATCGCGGCGTCGCCCTTCGCCGCGGGTGTGGCGATCGGGACGGCGGGCATTGCGATCCTCGTGGTTGCCTTGGTCGGCATCCGTCTGTTCGCCCGCGAGGTACCGATCGATACGGCGCTCCCTGCGACCGAGCGCGCTCGGCTCCCCCGGGCGGGCATCTGGGCGTTCGGTTTCGTCATCCTGGCGGTGTTCGTCGTCGACTCGGCCGTGAGCACGTGGAGCACCGTCTATCTGCAGGACGATCTCGGGGCACTGCCCGCCCTCGCGCCGCTCGGCTACGCCGCCTACCAGGTGTGCGTCCTCGTCACCCGCCTCGCGACCGACAGGCTCCTCGGCATCATGAGCAGGCGCCGTCTGGTCGCAGGCGCGATCGTCGTCTCGGTGATCGGTGTGGTGGCTGTCGCGCTTCTGCCGTTCGAGATCGCCGCGATCGTCGGCTTCGCGCTAGCCGGGGCCGCCACCGGCATCCTGATCCCGGTCACGTTCGGCGCGGCCGGCGACCTCGCACCCGCCCACTCCGACCAGGTGATAGCCCGGGTCAACATCTTCAACTACGCCGGGGCGATCCTCGGTGCCGTCATCGTCGGCCTCCTCGCCGACGGTCCGGGACTGGCAATCGCGTTCCTCATTCCGGCGGCGGTGCTCGCAGCATCCCTCTCGGTGGTCCGATGGTTCCGCACGGATACGCGCGGGATTGCCCAGACGGATGCCGCGCCTGAGGCTCGATAACCTGAGACCGTGAGTTCGCCCGACCGCAACCGCCGCGACACTGCACGCGCGGCGCAGCAGCAGGAGGAGACCCTGCGTGCGCGGTGGGAGGAAACCCAAGAGCGCCTGCTCACGCGGTTCGAAGAGCCGATCTCGTTCGCGACGAAGGTCACCAAACAGACACTCGCTTGGTTTCCGGTTCGCGTCTGGCGCCACTTCTTGATCGCCAACGGCTTCCTCCTGGCCGCCGGGGTGAGCTATCAGGCACTGTTCGCGATCTTCGCGGCCGTCTATGTTGCCTTCGCTCTGGCCGGCCTGTGGCTCGGCGGCAGCGAAGAGGCGATCCGGAACCTCATCGACCTCATCAACCAATACATCCCGGGATTGATCGACAAGGACGGGCCGATCACCCCCGACGCTGTGGCAGAGATCGCCACCAACTCGGCGAGCCTGTTCGGGATCACGGGTGCGATAGCTCTGGTGACCTTGATCTGGACCGCCATCGGCTGGGTGACGTTCTCGCGCCGCGCCGTGCGCGAGATCTTCGTGCTGCCACCCGACCGGCGCCCCTACCTGTTGCTGAAGAGCGGCGACCTGCTGGCGGCGGCGCTGTTCGGCATCCTGCTGCTGATCGGCGGCGGACTCGGCGCGGTAGGCACCTGGGCCCTGGACATCGTGTTCTCGCTGTTCGGGCTCGACACCGAATCGGTGTGGTTTTCGATCGGCGTGCGCACCGCAACCCTCCTCATCTCTTTCGCCATCAACGCCGCGGCGCTGGCTGCGCTTTACCAGTTCCTGACCGGCACGAGCCTGCGCTGGCGCACGGTTTGGCCCGGAGCGCTGCTTGCCGGAGCGGCGGTCACGGTGCTCCAGCTCGGTGCGGGATGGCTGCTGAGCTACACGCCGACGAACGCACTGCTCGCGACCTTCGCGATCTTCGTCGGTCTGCTGCTCTGGTTCCGACTCATCGGCATCATCATGCTCGTCGGCGCGTCGTGGATCGCCATCTCGGCTCGGGACGAGAACATTCCGCTGCTGGAGAAGACCGAAGCTGAACAGCTGGCCGAGGAGCATGCAGCGCTGCTCCTTGCCGCGCAGGTGCGCCTGCGCACCGCCCAAGAAGCACGGGATGCCGCGCCCTGGCACGCGCGATGGGCAGCAACCCGCAACGTGCGACGTGCCGAAGAGGAACTGCACGAGGTGGAGGCGTCCACGCCACCTGCAGTGCGCGGCCCCAGCGCGCTCGACGGCATGGTCTGAGCAGCCACCCGCCGGTCAGGAGCCGAACGAGGTCAACCGACTCAGCGCGAAGACGATGATCGCGCCGTTGAAGAAGAACGAAATGACCGAGTGCAGTGTCATGAGCCATCGGATGCGTGACGAGTGCGTCTCGACATCCGACACGGCGAATGTCGTGCCGATCGTGAAGGCCAGATAGGCGAAGTCGACGATCGAGGGCTCCGGCGTTTTCGGGAAGCGCAGGGGTGGCTCGGTGTCCACGCGGTAGCGGTACATGTACCACTGCGCGAATCCCCAGTGCAGAAGGCCCCACGAGAGCACCATGGCCCAGACTCCGACGAGACGGAGGAGGAGGCCGTACTCCGTGCCGTCGTCGAAGACGACGACCGTGATAGCCGCAACGACGCCGATGAAGCTCGGGAGAATGGTGACCGCCGCAACCACCACGCTCACCAGCCAGTTCTTCTCGATGGCCACGGTGCTCGGTGCGGGTGCGTTTCGTCGGGCGAGGATGCCGAGCACGATCATCGCGCTGAGGGCATAGGTCGTGCCTGCAAGGCACCAGACGAAGAGCGCTTCGATCGAATCGTCAGCAATCACGACGACACCGGTCGCTGCAACGGCAAGCTGAATGACCCAGCCCGCGACGAAGACAGCAGCACGCCAGGCGCGGGTGAGCGGCGGTCGTGACACTGTCGCCCTCCATCGGATGCCGGCGTGTAGGTGCTCAGAGCGTAGCGCGGAGCACGGCGTCGGACCTGCCGCCTAGGCTGAAGCTCGTGCCTCGAACAGTTCGTATCGCCTCCATCAATGTCAACGGCATCCGCGCTGCCACACGCAAGGGAATGCTCGAGTGGATCGACCAGGCGGACGTCGACATCATGGCCCTGCAAGAGGTCCGCGCAAACGAAGAGCAGCTCACCGCGGCGCTTCCCGGGTGGCGGATCGTGCACCACGAAGCGCTCCAGAAGGGCCGGTCTGGTGTCGCTGTCGCGAGCCGGGTGGATGCCGGGGCCGTCCGGACGGTGCTCGGCCCCGAACCGCTCGACCAGTCCGGTCGGTGGATCGAAGCTGACTTCGACATCGACGGTGAGACCCTCACTGTCGTGAGCGCCTATGTGCACTCGGGCGAGGACGGCACCCCCAAGCAGGAGGCCAAGTACGCGTTTCTGGACGCGATGCAGGCACGTCTCCCCCAGCTCGAGGCCCACTCCCCCCTCGCTGTTGTCATGGGAGATATGAATGTCGGGCACCGCCAGCTCGACATCCGCAACTGGAAGGGCAACATCAAGAAGGCCGGGTTCCTCCCCCGCGAGCGCGCCTACTTCGACCGGATCTTCGCTCCCGCGGGTGCCGAGATCGAGTGCGTCGACGGGACTACCGGCACCGGACTCGGGTGGGTGGATATCGGACGCCGCTGGGCCGGCGAGGTCGACGGGCCCTACTCGTGGTGGTCGAACCGCGGGCAGGCCTTCGACAACGACACCGGCTGGCGGATTGACTACCACCTCGCCACCGCTCCCCTGGCTGAGCGCGTTACGGCGTACCGGATCGACAGAGCACCGTCGTGGGACACCCGATGGAGCGACCACGCGCCGGTCGTCGTCGACTACACGATCGGTCGTTGAGCGCATCAGCTGGCACCTGGCCGCGGCCTAGGATTGTCGGGTGACCAAGCCCCGCCTGTACTCCGGAATGCAGCCCTCCGCCGACTCCCTCCAGATCGGCAACTACATCGGGGCGCTCATGCAGTGGCGGGACCTGCAGGAGGCCTACGACGCGTTCTTCTCGGTCGTCGACCTGCACGCCCTCACCCAACCGAACGATCCGGCTGAGCTGCGCGAGAAGACCCGTCGCACCGCCGCGCAATACATCGCCGCGGGCATCGAACCATCCAAGTCGACCCTGTACGTCCAGTCGCACGTTCCGGCGCATGCCGAGCTCGCGTGGGTGCTCTCCACGCTCACGGGCTTCGGCGAGGCGGGGCGGATGACCCAGTTCAAGGACAAGTCACAGCGTTATGGCCAGGACGCGACATCCGTCGGGTTGTTCACCTACCCGGTGCTCATGGCAGCCGACATCCTGCTGTACCAGACCGATATCGTGCCCGTCGGTGACGACCAGAAGCAGCACGTCGAGCTCACACGCGACCTCGCCGAGCGGTTCAACGGACGCTACGGCACCACCTTCCGGGTGCCCATGCCCGTCATCCAGCAAGACACCGCCCGTATCTACGACCTGCAGAACCCGACGGCGAAGATGTCGAAGTCGGCCGAGTCGGATGCCGGCGTGCTGTGGCTCCTGGATGAGCCTTCCAAGAGCGCCAAGAAGGTGATGCGGGCGGTCACCGACAGCGAGGGATCGGTGCGTTACGACCGTGAGAACAAGCCCGGTGTCTCGAATCTGCTCGTCATCTACGCTGCCCTCACGGGTCGTCAGATCCCCTCGATCGAAGACGAGTACGCCGGCCGCGGCTACGGCGACTTCAAGAAGGGTCTCGCCGACGTCGTCGTGAACGAGTTCGAGCCGGTGCGCGCTCGGGCCCTGGAACTGCTCGATGACCCGGCCGAACTCGACCGGGTCCTGGCCGCCAACGCCGCACGCGCTGAGTCCGTCGCGCGCACGACGCTCGGCGACGTCTACGACCGGATCGGGCTCCTGCGCCGCGCCTGACTGCGCGGCGCAGCGTGAGGGCTCACCAGACGCTGTCCCCACGGATCACAACGTCGCTTCCGCCGTCGACGAACACGACCTGGCCGCACAGGTGCGTGTTCTCGGGGCCCGCCAGCCAGGCGAGAAGCCGTGCGACGACGATCGGTTCGGCGAAGCCATTGAGCGGCATGGGAACTGCCTGCTCGATCATCGCCCGCCCCTCGGCGGTCTCCAGGAGCGGAGCGACCATGGGTGTCAGGATGACGCCGGGCGCCACGGCGTTCAAGGGAATTCCAGCTCCTGCCCACTCGGCCGTAGCCGCGTTGCGGCGAATCCAGCGTGAGAAGCCCACCTTCGTCGAACTGTAGATGAGATTTGCAGTATCGGGAGCCGCGGTCAGCTCTGCCGCCCGCGCGAGTGCCGCCTGCTCGTCCCCGGACAGCTCCAGCTCGATGAGGCGCTCATCGGAGGGCTGGAGGGACGCCATGGACGACACCCCCACCGCGCGCGGTGCGTCTGAGTGAGCGAGGAGTGGACGCAAACCTTCCAGCGTTGCGACCATGCCGAAGTAGTTGACGCCGACGGTTGCGGGGGCGGGAATCGCAAGACCCGCGACGGCGAGGACACCATCCACTGTCCCGCCCGAGAGCTGCGTCACCTCGGTGACGAGTCGATCTCTGCCGCCCGGAGTGGTCAGGTCGACGGTGATGTCGGCATCGCGCAGGTCTACGCCGATGACCTTCTCGCCCCGTTCGACGAGGAGATCGGCGGTTGCCTTGCCGATGCCCGATGCGGATCCGGTGACAACATACGTACGCATTTCAGAGTCCTTTCTCCGACGCCGGGGCGCGGAGCGCTCCGTGACGCTGCACCTGCGACGTTACGCCGGCGCCGGCGTCGCCGCGAGAGACGTACGTCCCGCCCGGCACATAGGGTGGGGCGATGGATGTCGTCGTGCTGCGTACCGAGCGGTGCGAGCTCTCGCCACCGACCGACGCTGACGTGGATGCGATCTTCGAGGCGTGCCAAGACCCGGCGATCCAGCGCTACACGACAGTGCCTTCGCCGTATCTCCGCGAGCACGCCGAGCAGTTCATCCCTCGCGTGCAGCGCCACTGGACCGAGGGCCGAGAGGCGACGTGGGGCATCCGTCACGATGGGCGCCTCGCCGGCATGATCGGGCTGTACCGACGCGACCCCGAGTCCGCAGAGCTCGGGTTCTGGATGTCGCCCTGGGCGCGGCGACGGCACCTCCTCACGGAAGCTGCCACCGTGGTCGTCGACTTCGGGTTCGAGTCCGCCGGCATGTCGCTGGCGCGTATTGAGTGGCGTGCTGTCGTGGGCAACACCGGATCCGCGCGTGTGGCCCGAGCGCTCGGCTTCCGCTACGAGGGAACGCTCCGCCAGGCACTCGCGGGCCCCCTGCAGCGGGACGATGCCTGGATCGCGGGCCTTCTTCCCGGCGATGATCGCGCGCCGGTCGCGTGGCCGATCATCGATGGAGGCCTGCCGCCGCTTCCCGCCCCGTGACAGGATGTCGCCATGCCCGAGATGCCGGAAGTGCAAGGACTTGTCGACTTCCTTGCCGGACGCCTGCCGGGGCTGACTGTCACGCGCGCGACAGTTGCGAACATCGCGGCGCTCAAGACCTACGATCCGCCGCTGGATGCGCTCGTCAGCACGCAGGTCGTATCGGTGTCGCGCCACGGGAAGTTCGTCGACATCGAAACGGCAACGGATGCTGCGGCTTCGTTGCACCTGGTCTTCCACCTCGCGAAGGCCGGGTGGCTCCGCTGGTACGACGAACTGCCGAGCACGATCATTCGCCCCGGCAAAACCCCCATCGCCCTCCGCACCGCGTTCTCGGACGGCTCAGGATTCGATCTCACTGAGGCCGGCACGAAGAAGTCCCTCGCTGTGTACGCCGCCCGGAATCCCGCAGACGTGCCAGGCATCGAGAGGCTCGGCCCTGATCCGCTCGATCCGGGATTCGATCGTGACGCTCTCGCCGCGTTGCTCAAGGGACGCCGTACCCAGATCAAGGGCGTTCTGCGCGATCAGTCGATCATCGCCGGGATCGGCAACGCCTACTCCGATGAGATTCTGCACGCGGCACGGATGTCACCCTATGCCCTGGCAGCAACCCTGACCGATGCCGATATCGACACGCTCTACGCCGCGATGCACCAAACGCTCGCGGAAGCGATCGCGACAGCATCCGGCAAACCCCCGGCCGAACTCAAGGACGCCAAACGACGCGGGATGCGGGTGCACGGCCGCCGGGGCGAGACGTGCCCGGTCTGTGGCGACGAGGTGCGCAGTGTCTTCTTTGCCGACAACTCCCTCGAGTACTGCCCGACGTGCCAGACCGGCGGCAAGCTGCTAGCCGACCGCCGTCTCTCCCGCCTCCTGAAATAGCGCGAGACACGCGTCCGACCAGTCCGCCCAATGGTCTCCGCAGGAGCGAAGCGAACTGCCCAGCGCGGGGCTGGCACCGGGTCTGGCGGGAGCCGGCGCAGCCGGCGAGGGCATGTCCCCGCGCTGGGCAGTTCGCGTAGCGGCCCTACGCAACTGAGTGGCGCCCCGCGAACCGATCAGTCGCCGAGCGTATCCATCAGCGTCCGAGCGTCGTCGTCGACCCAGTCGAGGGATTTCGTCACGGCCTTCTTCCACAGCCGGTACCGGCGAGCGCGTTCCTCGTCCGACATCTGCGGCTCGAACCGGCGATCAACCTGCCAGTGCTCGCGCAGCTCGTCGAGCCCCGACCAGACACCGACCGCAAGACCGGCAGCGTAGGCGGCGCCGAGGGCTGTCGTTTCGACCACGCGCGGGCGTACGACGGGGATGCCGAGGATGTCGGCCTGGAACTGCATGAGGAGGTCGTTTTTCGTCATCCCCCCGTCGACGCGGAGTTCAGAGAGGTCGCGTCCGGCATCCCCGACGACAGCCTCGATCACATCACGGGTCTGGAAGGCCGTCGACTCGAGAGCGGCCCGCGCGATGTGGGCGCGGGTCACGTACCGGGTGAGGCCGACGATCGCGCCACGTGCGTCCGGTCGCCAGTAGGGAGCGAACAGGCCCGAGAAGGCTGGTACGAAGTACGACCCGCCGGCGTTCTCGACGGTCATCGCGAGGGTTTCGACATCCTGCGCGCGATCGATGATCCCGAGGTTGTCGCGCAGCCACTGCACGAGCGATCCGGTGACGGCGATCGACCCTTCCAGCGCGTAGTGGGCGGGGCCGTCGCCGAGCCGGTACGCGACGGTGGTGATGAGTCCGTGACGAGACCGGACGATCTCGGTTCCGGTGCCCACGAGCAGGAAATTGCCGGTACCGTACGTGTTCTTCGAATCACCGACCCCAAAGGCAGCCTGGCCGAAGGTCGCTGCCTGCTGATCACCGAGGATGCCGGCAATAGGCAGTTCGCGGGCGGTGCCCGGCAGCGCAAGCTCGCCCACGACATCCGACGATGACCGGATCTCGGGCATCATCACGCGGGGAATGTTCCACAGCGCGAGCATCTCGTCCGACCAGTCGAGCGTCTGCAGGTCCATGAGCAGCGTCCGGCTGGCGTTGGTGACATCGGTCACGTGCGCCCCGCCGCTGGTGCCGCCCGTGAGATTCCAGACCACCCACGAGTCGGGGGTACCGAACAGCAGATGGCCGGCTTCGGCATCCGCCCGGGCCCCCGGCACGTGATCGAGGATCCAGGCGACCTTGGATGCCGAGAAGTAGGTGGCAAGCGGAAGACCCGTCACCTCGGTGACGCGGTCGCCGAGGCCGTCACGGGCAAGCGCGTCGAGCCGGGGCTGCGTGCGGGTGTCCTGCCAGACGATCGCGTTGGAGATGGGCTGGCCCGTGCGGCGGTCCCACACGATCGCAGTCTCGCGCTGGTTCGTGACACCGACGGCGGCGATACCGGATGCCTGCAGGTGAGCCTTGCTGAGAACGCCAGAAATCACCCACTCCGTGTTCGTCCAGATCTCCATGGGGTCGTGTTCGACCCACCCGGCACGAGGAAAGATCTGCTCGTGTTCGCGCTGGGCGGTTGCCACCACGGTTCCGGCGCGATCGAAAACGATCGCCCTCGTCGAGGTGGTGCCTTGGTCGATGGCTAGGACGTGTTCGGCCACGATGCCTCCCGAAGTGTTGAGCGCCTCCAGACGATGGATGGCGCGCCGCTTAGGCTACCGGTGCCGCTGCGGGCTGCCAGGTCGGATCGGCGGCGTGGACTGCGACGAGGGCCGCGGCGACCTCTGCCGTGGCGGCATCCTCGTCCCATCCGAGGACGGGCGCGACGGCGTCGGCGATCTCGGCGACGACCGCGGGAGTGGCCTCACCGCGGAACGCGAGGCTCGTGCGGCGCAGCAGCAGGTCGGCCAGATGGACGACATCCTCTGTGCTCGCGAGGTACCGCAGCTCGCCGGTGCTGTAGGCCGGAAGGGTCTCGAGTGGCCGGTCCTCGGCATCCTCGTCGACGAACGCGATGACCTCGCGGGCTGTCGTTCCGTAGCGTTCGAGGAGGGTGGCTGCGGCATCCCTCGAGAGTCCCCGGCGGTTCTCGGCGACCCACTGGTGCCGTGCCCGTTCGGTCACCGGATACCCGGCTCCACCGCCGATCGCACGGCCATGGGTCGTGACGATGCGGGGCCGAGCGAGCAGAGCGAGGGCGTCATCGGTGAGGTGGGCGGCGGAGGCACGGAAGGTGGTCCACTTGCCGCCGACGAGGCTGATCACCGTGGTGTCCGCCGACCCGGGGAGCTGCTCGGTCTCGACACGGTAATCGCGCGAGACGAAGCCGGGAGCGAGATCGCCGTGGCCGGGAAGCGGGCGGACACCCGAGAAGCGGTACACGATCTGCGAGCGATCGACGGTGATGTCGGGGAAGACGTGCCCGATGAGGTCGATGAAGTAGTCGACCTCGGGCTCGGTGCACACCGCGGGCTCTGCCATGTTGTGCTCGAGGTCTGTGGTGCCGACCAGGACGCGTCCCTTGAGCGGGTAGATGAGCACGATGCGACCGTCGCGGTGTTCGAAGAAGATCTCTCGACCAGCCGTGGCTGCCAGCAGCTCGGGGTTGTCGAGCACGATGTGCGAGCCCTTGGTTCCGCCCATGAAGCTGGTCGGGGCCCCGAGGGCGCGGTTGGTGAGGTCGGTCCAGGGTCCGGATGCATTGATCACGACCGCGGCGCGGAAGGGGAACTCGACACCTGTCTCGGTGTCGCGAAGAGTGATCGCGCCGTCCGCTGCCCCAACGACTTCGACGTAGTTGGCAGCCCGGGCGCGGTCACCACCGGCGGCACGACCGTCGCGGAGCAGATCGAGCGCGAGGCGCTCAGGGTCGTGTACCGAGGCATCCCAGTAGGTTGCGGTGTATTTGACGGTGTCGTTCAGTGCTGGAAGTGCGCGCAACGAGGCGGTGCGGCCGCGGAAGGTGTGGCGGGGAACGCGGCCGCCGCCACGCGAGAACGAGTCATAGATCGTGAGACCGATCTTGATCAGCGCTGCGCCGCGCTCGACGTGCTTCCCCGCGCCGTGGCGCAGGAAGCGCAGCGGCGCCGAGAGCACCCCCGAGAACGTGGAGAAGATCGGGATCGTGGTCTGCAGGGGACGAACGTAATGGGGAGCGGTGGCCAGCAGGTCATTGCGCTCGGTGACCGCCTCGTGGACGAGACGGAACTCGCCGTTCTCGAGATAGCGGACGCCGCCGTGGATCATGTGTGAAGACGCTGCGGATGCGCCGCTGACGAAGTCGCCGCGTTCGACGAGCGCGACATCCACGCCTTGCAGGGCGAGGTCCCGAAAAGTCGCGAGCCCGTTGACCCCACCGCCGACGATGAGGACATCGGCCTGCGGCCGCTCGCTCAACTGGGTGACGGTGCCTCGTTCGACCGTGTCTCGTTCGACGGCGCTCATCGATTGGTGTCCTTCCTCGCTCGGGGACTTCCCGCGTGCTCACCATCGTCCCATGACTGATCGAAGTTGCAGACACAATGCACATACGTGCACACTGTGTTCGTGAGCGACGACGCGACCCATCTGCGACGGGCACTGACCGCAGCCCACCTGTACTACGTTCAGCTCCGCACGATGGATGCCATTGCCGCCGAGCTGGGGACCTCCCGGTCGACGGTGTCGCGGCTGTTGTCGTTCGCGCGCGCCGAGGGAATCGTCGAGGTGCGCGTGCGTTCACCCTTGGACGCACCGGGTCTCGTGGAGACGCAGTTGCGCCGCCAGTTCGGGGTGCGCGCCCAGGTCATTCCCGTACCGGAGTCGGTGAGCGATCTGGAGCGTCTCGACCGCGTCGCGCAGGGAGCAGCGCAGTTACTCGATGAGCTGATCGTCTCGGATCTCGTGGTCGGCATCGCGTGGGGGTCCACACTCGCTGCGGTAGCGCGCCGGCTGACTCCTAAGCGCGTGCACGGCACGACATTCGTGCAGTTGAACGGCTCGGGAAACGTGAAGACGTCCGGCATCACCTATGCCAGCGAACTGCTCAGCAGGTTCAGCACCGCATACGGCGGGGATGCCGAACAGTTTCCCGTGCCGGCATTCTTCGATGATCCCGAGACACGGCGCGCGCTCTGGCGAGAACGCAGCACGCGACGCATCCTCGACATCCAGAGCCGCATGGGTCTCGTGCTGTTCAGCGTGGGAGCGTTCCGGGCCGAGGTACCCAGCCGCGTGCACGCCGGCGATTACCTCGAACCCGCCGACCTCGAGCAGCTGAAGGCAGAACGGGTCGTGGGTGACGTCGCGACAGTGTTCTACCGCGCGAACGGCTCCACCGAGGGGATCGCCTTGAACGAGCGGGGATCGGGTCCCTCCTTCGATCTGCTTCGCGCGGTCCCGCGGCGCTGCTGCATCGTGACCGGCGAGGCCAAGATCCCTAGTCTGCGCGGCGCACTCGCCGCAGGCCTCATCACAGATCTCGTCATCGATGAGCGCACCGCTCGCGCCATGGTCGACGGACGTGAAGCGGCGTAGGCCACCGGGAATGAACGCGTGCGCGGCGCGTTGACTACACTCGAGAGCAATGAACGTGCTCCGGGGTCGGTGAGAATCCGAACCGGCGGTGAAAGTCCGCGACCCGCTGCATCCGTGTTCGAGAGAACGCCGCAGCGGTTGATCCGGTGAAATTCCGGAACCGACGGTGATGCGACGCGAGAGCGTCGTCAGTCCGGATGGGAGGCAGCACAGGTGACGCCATGGCGTTGCCGCCTTCCCTGCCCCGGCGTACCCGACCGGAGTTGGCAGTGAGTCAAGGCACAAGCGAGACAGCCGCTATGAGGCGCGCGCTGAGCGCTGCGCTTCGTGGTCCTCGCGGGGTGAACCCCCAGGTCGGGGCCGTCATCCTCTCTCCCGAGGGCGAGGTTCTCGCCGAAGGTTGGCACCGGGGCGTGGGAACAGCACACGCCGAAGTCGATGCGATGTCACAGCTGACGCCCGACCAGCTTCACGGCAGCACGGCGATTGTCACCCTCGAGCCCTGCAACCACACCGGCCGCACCGGCCCCTGTGCGCAAGCCCTCATCGACGCTGGAGTGGCCCGCGTGGTCTACGCGGTCGATGATCCCGGTGTGATCTCGGGCGGCGGGGCCGAACGTCTCGCGGCCGCGGGTGTAGCCGTCGAGGCGGGTCTGCTGCGCGATGAAGGCACCGAGCTGCTCGACACCTGGCTCACCGTGCAGCGGCTGGGCAGGCCCCACATCACCGTGAAGTGGGCGCAGAGCCTGGATGGCCGCGCCGCAGCCTCGGACGGAACGAGCATGTGGATCACCGGCCCCGAGGCGCGCGCTGACGTGCACAGGCGGCGATCGGATGCCGATGCCATCGTGGTCGGCATCGGCACCGTGCTCGCCGATGACCCGGCACTCACCGCACGGGGCCCTGCCGGCCAGCCCCTGTCGCAGCAACCCCTGCCGGTCGTGCTCGGCGAGCGCTCGATTCCGGATGCCGCACAGGTCCGCAAGCATCCCCGAGCCCTGATCCAACGCCCCGGAACCGACCTCACGGCGGTGCTGGAAGAACTGCGGGATCTCGGCATCCAGCGTGTTTTCGTGGAGGGCGGGCCGACGGTTGCGGCATCGTTCCTGCGCGCCGGACTGGTCGACGAAGTACTGGTATACGTCGCTCCCGTCCTGATCGGCTCCGGCCCGGACCGCGATCGGCCGGCTGTGACCGACATCGGGGTCACGACCCTCGCACAGGCTCACCGGCTCGAGCTGACTTCGCTCGAGCCGGTGAGCCTGTGCGA
>Ga0209066_10002621_pt1 | contig 21574 bp, 19 predicted proteins | sample All_14_2_FD_187198 | JGI IMG/M metagenome (GOLD analysis project Ga0209066, IMG submission 187198) | Freshwater microbial communities in response to fracking from Pennsylvania, USA - Allegheny Zone_MetaG_DW_15 (SPAdes) (version 2) ... | reverse complement strand
TGAAGGGCAAGGGCCGCTTCCCCGATGGAGTTCTCATGCGCAGCAAGCTGAAACAGCTCGGCCTCGTCATGACTGGCGTGTTCGCCGGCGTGATGCTCAGTCTCAATTTTTCCGCCAACGCCGACCGGACGACTCAGGTGCCGCTTCCGGTCGAGGAGCTGCGTGCTTATGCTGATGTCTTCAATGCGATCAAGCAGGGGTATGTCGAGCCGGTTGAAGACAAGAAGCTGATCGTCGATTCGATCAGCGGGATGCTGTCCGGACTGGATCCGCATTCTGCTTATCTCGACACGGAGGCTTTCAAGGACCTTCAGGTTGGTACGCAGGGCGAATTCGGTGGTCTGGGTATCGAAGTCGGTATGGAGGATGGCTTCGTCAAGGTCATCTCCCCGATCGAGGATACACCGGCGTTTCGTGCCGGAGTGCAGGCGGGTGATCTGATCGTCAAGCTCGACGAGACGCCGGTCAAGGGCATGAGCCTGAACGACGCGGTCAAGCGTATGCGCGGCAAACCCGACACCAACATTGTGTTGACGATCATGCGCAAGGGCGAGGCACGGCCGATCGTGATCACGCTGACGCGCGAAGTCATCAAGGTCCAGAGTGTCAAATCCAAGCTTGTCGAGCCGGGCTATGGCTATCTGCGTGTTGCGCAATTCCAGGAAAACACGGCTGCGTCGGTGGTTCAGCACTTGGGCAAGTTGACGGCTGAGGGAGCGCTGACGGGTCTGGTGCTTGATCTGCGCAACGATCCGGGTGGCTTGTTGCATGGCGCTGTTGGCGTCTCGGCGGCCTTCCTGCCGGCGGGCGAGTTGGTCGTGTCCACCGATGGCCGCACCGAGGACGCCAAGCGTGAGTACCGCGCGACACCGGAGGACTACCTGCGGGGCACGCGTGACGACTTCCTGCGTCGCCTGCCCGATGGCGTCAAGGACGTGCCGATGGTCGTGCTGGTCAATGCTGGCTCCGCGTCCGCGTCCGAGATCGTTGCCGGTGCGCTGCAGGATCACAAGCGTGCCGTCGTCATGGGGACGCAGACGTTTGGCAAGGGTTCGGTGCAGACCATCCTGCCGCTCAACAACAACACCGCGATAAAGCTCACCACTGCGCGCTATTACACGCCGAGTGGGCGCTCGATCCAGGCGAAGGGTATCGAGCCGGACATCGTTGTCGAGGAAAGCGCCAACGGTTCCAGCCGTCGCGTGCGCGAGGCCGATCTGCAGGGACACCTTGGCAATGACAAGGACCCAGAGGCCGAACGCAAGGCGAAACAACAGGCTGAGCAAGGCAAGGGCGAAGAGGAAGAGGCCGAGCCCGTGCGCTTCGAACTCGCGGGCAAGGACGATCATCAACTGATGCAGGCGATCAACCTTCTCAAGGGTCTGCAGATCGTCCAGAATAAAAAGCCATAACAGCGACAGGGGAACGTGATGCGTCGGGAGACCGCCTACAAGCTGGCCGGCAGGCATCACGACCATCCTGCGCCGGGTACAGGCATCGACAAGGAGCGGGAGATCCGTTTCAAGCCCTTGCCGCCCGGACAGGTCGATCGGGCCTGGCAGGCGTTGCGCGCGCTGAAGGGGTTGTATGTCGAGCGTGCGGATGATCCGCTATGTCTGCGGGTGCGTTATTCGGTGCTCGACTATTCGCTCGAAACACTCGAAGACGCGCTGCGCGACGCAGGGTATGCGTTGGATAACGCGCTTTACACAAAGCTCGTTCGGGCGCTTGTCTATTTTTGCGAAGAAACGCAGCGCCACAACCTGGTTTCGCCAGAGCGCCTCATCAAGCAGTCGCACGAGGTCTACATCCAGGCCTGGGACCACCATGCGCATGGGGATCACGACGATACGCCGGTCGAGTTGCGTGAATACAAGTAACCCTCCTTGTCCATGAACGACGATCAGCTGCTGCGCTACAGTCGACATATCCTGCTGCCCGAGATTGGCGTGGAGGGACAGGAGGCCATACTCGGCGCGAAAGTTCTCGTTGTTGGCGCGGGAGGTCTCGGATCTCCGGTTGGGATGTATCTGGCCTCGGCAGGTGTCGGGACGATCGTTATCGCGGATGACGATACGGTCGACCTGACCAATCTGCAGCGCCAGATCCTGCACTCGGCAGAAATGGTCGGGCGGCCCAAGGTCGAATCAGCGTGTGCGACGCTGCACCGCATTAATCCCTTGGCCAACATCGTGCCTTTGCATACCCGCCTCGAAGACGCGGCACTGGACGAACAGGTTGCGGCGGCAGATGTCGTGCTTGATTGCTGCGACAATTTCGCGACGCGTCACGCCGTGAATCGTGCCTGCGTGAAGTACCGCAAGCCGCTCGTGTCGGGCGCGGCCATCCGTTTTGACGGCCAGGTGTCGGTGTTCGATCTGCGTGATCCTGAGGCAGCGTGCTATCACTGCCTTTTTCCGGAGGGAGAGGACATCGAGGAAGTGCGCTGCGCCGTGATGGGCGTGTTCGCTCCGATAGTCGGCATGATCGGCACCACTCAGGCGGCCGAGGCGCTGAAGCTGATTGTGGGTTGCGGTACGCCGCTCGTGGGGCGGTTGTTGCTGCTCGACGGTTTGGCGATGGAGTGGCGCAGCGTCGGATTCAGCCGCGATCCCGGCTGTGTGGTGTGTAGCGTGCGCTAGTCGCGTGCAATGCGCGCCAGGATGCGGATGTCACGTCCGATCTGGCGCACGTCACGAAGGTCGAGCCGTGTTGCGTCTTCCAGCCGTGTCAATGCAGAGAGGTTGAATAGGCCATGGGCCATATCTCCCACCAGCATGGGCGCAAGGTAAAGCAGCAGCTCATCCACACAGCCTTCGCGCAGCAGTGAGCCGTTGAGCTTGAGGCCGGCTTCGGTGTGAATCTCGTTGAGTCCAAGCGCGCCCAGCTCATTCATCAGCTTGGGAAGGTCGACCTTGCCGCCCGGGTTTGGCAGCACGAGGATGCGGTGGCCTGCAGCGGTCAGACTTGAGATGCGTGAACGGTCCTCGCTGGCGGTGGCGATCAGGATCGGATCACCTTGCAGGATTCGTGCAATGGGTGCCACTTCAAGGCGAGCGTCGATCAGGATGCGCAGAGGTTGGCGTTCGCAGGGCACGTCGCGCACGTTCAGTTGCGGATCGTCTTCCTTGACTGTGCCAATTCCGGTCAGGATTGCACAGGCACGTGCTCGCCAGGCGTGACCATCGCGACGTGCCTCTGGACCGGTGATCCACTGGCTGACACCGTTGTGCAGCGCGGTCTTTCCGTCGAGCGTACCAGCCGCTTTCAGGCGCAGCCACGGGCGGCCGCGCGTCATGCGCGATACGAAACCGATGTTCAGTTCACGCGCATCTGTCTCCAGCAGGCCGTGTTCGGTAACGATGCCCGCTGCGCGCAAGCGTGCCAGGCCACGTCCGGCGACCAGCGGATTGGGGTCTTCCATGGCGACGACGACACGCGCGACGCCGGCTTCGATCAGAGCGTCTGCGCACGGGGGGGTACGCCCGAAGTGTGAGCAGGGCTCCAGCGTGACATAGGCCGTTGCGCCGTGTGCGGACGCGCCTGCCTGTCGGAGCGCGTGAACTTCGGCATGGGGTTCGCCCGCACGCTGGTGCCAGCCTTCGGCGATCGTGCTGCCGTTGCGCACCAGCACGCAGCCTACGCGTGGGTTGGGCGAGGTGGTGTTCAGCCCTTGCGCGGCGAGCTGGAGCGCCCGCGCCATGGCAGCATGGTCAGCTGCCGAAAAGGTCATGCTCGGAGTCCATGCCGGGCTTGCCGGTTTTGCTGCGGCGAGGACGGGCCTGGACCTCGCGGATGACTTCGGAGAATTCGTCGACGTCAGCAAAGTTGCGATACACCGACGCAAAGCGGATGTAGGCCACCTTATCGAGCTTTTTCAGCTCCTTCATCACCAGTTCGCCGATTTTCTCGCTTGGTACTTCCTGCTCACCCATGGCCAGCAGGCGCGCTTCGATGCGTTCGACCGCGGCATCGATGGCTTCGATCGTGACCGGACGCTTTCTCAATGCCAGTTTCATGCTGCCGGCGAGCTTGGCGTGGTCGAATTCGGTGCGGTTGCCGTTGCGCTTGACGATGTGCGGCATCTTGAGGTCGATGCGCTCGTAGGTCGTGAAGCGCTTGTCGCATTTCACGCAGCGGCGGCGGCGGCGGACGACGTCGCCGTCCTCGTTCTCGCGTGTGTCGGTGACCTGAGTGTTGGGGTCACCGCAGAAGGGGCATTTCATGGCCGCAGGGCAGTGTGCTGCGGGGCGGCGAGCGCCCCGCAAACAGTCTTACTTGCCGTAGACCGGGAACTTCGCGCACAGCTCGGCCACTTGGCCGCGTACGCGTTCGATCACTGCCTGGTCGTCCGGCGCATCGAGCACGTCGGCGATCAGGTGGGCGATCTTCTCAGCCTCGATCTCGGTAAAGCCGCGGGTCGTCATCGCTGGCGAGCCGATGCGGATGCCGGAGGTGGTGAAAGGCTTCTCGGGATCGTTCGGGATCGAGTTCTTGTTCACCGTGATGTGGGCGCTGCCCAGCACGGCTTCGGCGGCCTTGCCGGTGATCTTCTTGTTACGCAGATCGACCAGGAAGACGTGGGATTCGGTACGGCCGGAGACGATACGCAGACCGCGTTCTTCCGACAGGACACGTGCCATCACGCGGGCGTTGGCGATGACCTGTTCCTGGTAGTTACGGAACTCGGGCGAAGCGGCTTCCTTGAATGCGACCGCCTTGCCGGCGATGACGTGCATCAGCGGGCCGCCTTGCAGGCCGGGGAAGATCGCCGAGTTGAGCGCCTTCTCGTGCTCTGCCTTCATCAGGATGATGCCGCCACGCGGGCCGCGCAGCGTCTTGTGCGTGGTCGAGGTGACGACGTCGGCGTGCGGCACCGGGTTGGGGTAGAAGCCCGCCGCGATGAGGCCGGCGTAGTGCGCCATGTCGACCCAGAAGATGGCGCCGATTTCCTTGGCGATCTTGGCGAAGCGCTCGAAGTCGATGCGCAGTGCGTAGGCCGATGCGCCGGCGATGATGATCTTCGGCTTGTGCTCGCGCGCCAGCGCTTCCATCTTGTCGTAGTCGATCTCTTCCTTCTCGTTGAGACCGTAGGCAACGACGTTGAACCACTTGCCCGACATGTTCAGCGGCATGCCATGGGTGAGGTGGCCGCCTTCGGCCAGGCTCATGCCCATGATGGTGTCGCCCGGCTTGGCAAAGGCCATCAGCACCGCCTGGTTGGCCTGCGAGCCGGAGTTCGGCTGCACGTTGGCGGCTTCGGCGCCAAACAGTGACTTCAGGCGGTCGATCGCCAGCTGCTCGGCAATATCGACGTACTCGCAACCGCCGTAGTAGCGCTTGCCCGGATAGCCCTCGGCGTACTTGTTGGTGAGTTGGGAGCCCTGTGCTTCCATCACTGCGTGGGAAACGTAGTTTTCGGAGGCGATCAGTTCGATATGGTCTTCCTGGCGCTTGTTTTCGGCCTGGATGGCGGACCACAGCTCGGAGTCAACTTTGGCGAGGGTGTCTTGCGAGGAGAACATGGCTTGCCCGTCTGAAATGGGAAAGGGAGTGGAATCGATGGATTCGAGCCGCGGATTCTAGCATGCGGCCGTATCTGAAAAAGCAGCGCGCGCCACTCGGCGCGCGCTGCAAGGGGGCCAGGAATTACCAGCCGCGTTGTGTGGTACCCAAACCCTCACTCGAGGAGTTGTTGCCATCTGTTGGGGCGGCGCCGTCGGTCGGCGTCGATCCGGGCGCAGCTTCGTTGCTGCTGCTCGGCTCATTGCCGCCGCCCCAGCTGTCGCTGCTCTCCTGGCTCCAGCCACCGCCATCGCCGCCGCTCTGGACATTGATCTCGATGGTGTTGAGATCGACCTCCACCTTCTTGTCGAGACTGAAGGTGACCAGGCCGGGGAATACGATCAGTGCGACGACCATCGCGATCTGCATGATCACGAACGGAATCGAGCCGCGGTAAATGTCCATCGTCTTGACGCCTGCGACCCGCTTGCTGGTGACGCGGTCGATGAAGTCCTTCGCCGGTGCCACGCTGCGCAGGTAGAACAGCGCGAAGCCGAAGGGCGGCGTGAGGAAGGAGGTCTGCAGGTTCATCGCCAGCAGCACACCGAACCACACCAGATCGATTCCCATCTTGTCGGCAACAGGGGCCAGCAGCGGGACCAGGATGAAGGCGATCTCGAAGAAGTCGATGAAGAAGCCGAGGAAGAAGATCACCGTGTTCACGAACACCAGGAAGCCGATCTCGCCGCCAGGCAGCTTGTCGAACAGGTGTTCGACCCAGATCTGGCCGTCGATCGCGGTGAAGGTGAAGCTGAAGATCGTCGAGCCGATCAGGATGAACAGCACGAAGCACGACAGGCGCGCGGTGGATTCCAGCGCATGTTTGAGCAGCCCCATGTCGAGCTTGCCGCGCATCAGGGCCATGACCATACCGCCGACCGCGCCCATGGCGCCACCTTCGGTGGGGGTCGCCACGCCGAGGAAGATCGTGCCCAGCACCAGGAAGATCAGCGCCAGCGGCGGAATCAGCACGAAGGTGACGCGCTCGGTGATGCGCGACAGCAGACCCATGCCGGTCACCTTGTTGATCAATGCGGCGACGAACGCGAACAGCGTGCCCCCAGTGAGCGCCACCACGATGGTCTCGTCCAGTGCCGGCGTGATCTCTTCGCCTTTGAGTGCGGTGAGGATCTCGCCGTAATTCATGCCGAACGTGACGGCGACGATCGTGACGAACAAGCCGAACACCCCGAGCGAGCGCATGCCCGAGCTGCCGTCCGGCTGACGGTATGTCCGTGCTTCCGGCGGTAGCGCAGGCACCAGGGACGGCTTGAAGATGGCCAGGCCGATGATGAACAGCGCATACAGGCCGATGAGGATGAAGGCCGGGATGAAGGCGCCCTTGTAGAGGTCACCGACGCTGCGCCCGAGCTGGTCGGCGATCACGATCAGGACCAGCGAAGGCGGCACGATTTGCGCCAGCGTACCGGAGGCGGTGATCGCGCCACTCGCGATGGCCGGGCTGTAGCCGTAGCGCAGCATGATGGGCAGCGAAATGAGACCCATCGAGATCACCGAGGCGGCAACCACGCCAGTCGTCGCCGCCAGCAGCGCGCCGACGAAGATCACCGCCAGGGCGAGACCGCCGCGGATCGGGCCGAACACCTGTCCAACGGTGTCGAGCAGTTCCTCGGCCATGCCGCTGCGCTCGAGGATCAGGCCCATCAGGGTGAAGAAAGGAATCGCGAGCAGCGTATCGTTCTGAATGATGCCGAACACGCGCAGCGGCAGCGCCTGGAAGATGCTCGGCGACAACAGGCCGGCTTCGATGCCCAGAAAACCGAACAGCAAGCCACAGGCCGCGAGCGAAAAGGCAACCGGAAATCCGGTGAGCAGGAAAATCAGCAGCGACCCGAACATCATTTCGGGTGCGTGGGCGGCGAATAGTTCGATCATTTCTGCACCTCGCCGGCGTTGTCAGCATGGCCTTGGCCCTGGGCGTGTGCCGTGTCATGCGCCTCGTTGTTTTCGTGCGCGCCGTGCAGCAGGGGATTGGGGGCTTTGCCCTGCAGGAAGGCGAAGCGTTTGATCAGTTCGGAAATCGCTTGAAGTCCGAGCAGCGTGAAGCCGATCGGCACCAACGCGTACACCGGCCAGCGGATCAGACCGCCTGCGTTGGACGACATTTCGCCCGACACGTAGGCGCCCTTGACCACCGGGAGGGCGAAATCGATCATGAACCAGCACATCGGCAGCAGGAAAACGATGATCCCGGCGATGTCGATATACATGCGGGTCCGCATAGACAGCTTGCTGGCGACGACGTCGATCCGCACATGGGCGTTCTGCAGGAAGGTATAGCCGGCGCCGAGCAGGAAGACCGCGCCGAACAAGTACCACTGGATCTCCAGGAACGCGTTCGAGCCGATGTTGAAGGCCTTGCGCGCGATCGCGTTGGCGGTGCTGATCAGGGTCGCAGCCAGCACGAGCCAGATGATGAATTTGCCGAAGAATCGGCTGACGGCGTCGATGCCGTGTGACAAGCGGAGTAGGGTGTCCATGGGGATCGCCTTGAGGCTTGCGTGCACAAAAAAGCCGAGCTTGGCGGGTGGCGCGCTCGGCAGAGTGAATCGCAGGTATTAGAGATCAGGTTAGCAAGACTGCCGGGTGTGCAACTTGCACACCCGGCAGCTGAAGCATTAAAGCTTCTGTGAGGCGAGGTACTGCGCGTAGTTGCCTTCTGCAACCGATTCCCACTGCGCGGCGTCGGCGAGGAAGCGGCTGTAGTCGGGGTAAACCTTTTTCCAGTTGGCGTTCTTCTCGTTCAGTTCCGCGTAGACCTCGCGTGACGCCTTGAATGCGGCGTCCATGAAGTCCTTCGGGAAGCGCGACAACTTGGCGCCTTCGGCCACCAGTTGCTTCAATGCGGTCGGATTGCGAGCGTCATAGCGGGCCTGGCATTCGAGGTGGGCGGCACGGGAAGCCTGTTCGATGATCGCCTTGTACTCGGCCGACAGGCCGTTCCACTGCTTGTCGTTGATGTACAGAGAGAACTGGGTGCTGCCTTCCCACCAAGCCGGGTAGTAGTAGTTCTTCGCCACTTTGTGCAGGCCGAGGCGCAGATCGTCGTAGGGGCCGATCCACTCGGCAGCGTCGATCGTGCCCTTTTCCAGCGCTTGATAGATTTCGCCGGCCGGGATGTTTTGCGGCACCGCGCCCAGCTTGGCGAGCACCCGGCCGCCGAAGCCACCGACGCGGAACTTGAGACCCTCGAAATCCTTGACCGACTTGATTTCCTTGCGGTACCAGCCACCCATCTGTGCGCCGCTGTTGCCGCAGGGGAAATTGATGATGTTGAACTGAGCGTAGAACTCACGCATCAGCTTCATGCCGTTGCCCGCGTACATCCACGCGGTCATCGCCCGCGAAGTCATGCCGAAGGGAATCGTGCAGTCGAAGGCGAAGGTTTCGTCCTTGCCGAAGAAGTAGTAAGGGGCGGTGTGTGCACATTCGATGGTGCCTTGCTGAACCGCATCGACCACGCCGAAGGCCGGGACCAGTTCGCCCGCCGGGTGAACCGAAATCACGAACTTGCCGCCGGTGGCGTCCGAAACGTACTTGGCGAAGGATTCGCTCGCGCCAAAAACGGTTTCAAGCGATTTGGGGAAGCTGGAGGCCAGGCGCCAACGAATCTGTTGCTGAGCATTGACGATGGCCGGGGCCGTGCCGGCAGCCAAAATGCCGGCCATACCGGCGCCCTGCAGGAATTTACGACGTTCCACAGTGTCTCCTTGTCTGCTGAGGATAAAATTGAAACCTTGTATTGAATTATAGAGAGCATGGATTGGGGCCCGTAATCCACGGAAAACCCTAATGCTCGCCGTATCTGTCATATTTGGCGCGTCATTCAGCGTGCTCGATCAGGCGCTTGGAAGCTCGTCGAGGGCATGCAGCAGGTGGGACTCGTCTGCCCAACCGAGTAGTTCCCAGTGTCCGGCGTCATGCGCGACCCAGTTCAGCGCAGCATTCGGAATGGCGACCTTGCGGGGGGCCTCGAGCGGCTCGCCACTCACGATGCGATACACGATATCCAGCACCCCGCCATGGGTGACGACCAGCACATGCTCGTCAGGGTGGCGTTGTGCGATCTCGTACAAGGCTTCGTGTACGCGCCGCGCAAATTCGGCCAAGCTTTCGCCGCGTTCGGGAAACGCCATGTCGAGTTCGCGCTCCTTGAAGCGGCGATAAAACTCCGGGTGTTGGCGCTCGGCCTCCTCATAGGTCAGGCCCTGGAAGAAGCCGTAGTGGCGCTCGCGCAAACGTTCATCGTGCCGTGCGATCAGTCCCTGTCGGCGCATGACGGCCTCGGCGGTTTGACGGGCGCGCTGCAGGTCGCTGCAGTAGAGGGCGGTGAAGCGATGCCCCTGGCGGTCGAGGTTCTGAGCGGTGGCTTCGGCTTGGGCGAGGCCGTTGTTGTTGAGCGGGATGTCGATATGCCCCTGCAGCCTGCGCTCGGCATTCCAGGCGGTTTCTCCGTGACGCACGAGGCAGAGCGTGCAGCGAGAGGTGGAACGTGATGTTTCTGTCGTGTTCATTGTTTTCTGAGGGCGGTTTTCGCGTTCAGGACAGGGGCTGTGGGATAATTCGGATTCCCTGATGTACCACCGCCCGTCTTCGCGCGTCGTTGACGGTTGCTGTCGCGGTACGGTTTCTGGAGCTTCCCCGTGTCCTTTTTGCTACGTATTTCCCGGTTGATCGACTGGATCAACGAACGGGTCGGCCGTAGCGTCATGTGGCTGGTGTTGATCGCGGTGCTGATCAGCTCAGGCAATGCGCTCGTCCGCAAGGTGTTTAACACAAGTTCCAACGCCCTGCTCGAGATCCAGTGGTATCTGTTCGCTGCGCTGTTCATGCTGGCGGCGGGCTATACCTTCCTGCGCAATGAGCATGTGCGCATCGACATTCTGACCAGCCGTCTTTCGCCGAGGGCGCAGAACATCGTCGATATCATCGGTATCCTTCTCTTCCTGATGCCGATGGCCGGGCTGATTCTGTGGCTGTCGTGGCCCATCGTGATGAACTCGCTGCAATCGGGCGAAATGTCGCAGAACCCGGGGGGCTTGATTCGCTGGCCGGTGAAGATGATGCTGCCGCTCGGTTTCGGGCTGCTGGTGTTGCAGGCGGTTTCCGAATTGATCAAGCGGATTGCTTTCCTCACCGGCGATGGTCCGAATCCCCTGGCCAAACGGTCCTCTGCCGGTAGCTCGACCGAAGCGCTCGTTGCGGCGATCAAGGCGCAGGGCAAGGATGGCGGGCAAGGAGCGGCCCGATGAGCGCGTTCCTGATCGCCAACATGGCACCGCTGATGTTTGCGTCGCTGGTCGTGTTCCTGCTGTTCGGGTTTCCGGTGGCCTTTGCGCTGGCAGCCAACGGCATTCTGTTCGGGTTGATCGGCATTGAACTGGGCCTGTTGCATGGCGCGCTGTTCCAGGCACTTCCCGAGCGCATCTTCGGCATCATGGCCAATGACACGCTGCTGGCGGTGCCTTTCTTCACCTTCATGGGGCTGATTCTCGAGCGTAGCGGGATGGCGGAGGATCTGCTCGACACGATCGGTCAGTTGTTCGGGCCCGTACGTGGCGGCCTGGCCTTTGCGGTCATCTTCGTCGGCGCACTGCTTGCGGCGACGACCGGCGTGGTTGCCGCTTCGGTGATCTCGATGGGCCTGATCTCATTGCCCATCATGATGCGTTACGGCTACGACCATCGCTTGGCTTCGGGGGTGATTGCTGCCTCCGGCACCTTGGCGCAGATCATCCCGCCCTCGCTGGTTCTGATCGTGATGGCTGATCAGCTTGGGCGCTCGGTGGGTGACATGTACCAAGGCGCGCTTGTACCCGGTCTGATGCTGGTGGGCATGTACGTTGCCTACGTGGCGCTGGTCGCCATTTTCCGTCCGTCGTTTGCGCCGGCGATGCCGCTCGAGGCACGTACCTTGCGGGAGGCCGACGGTGGCAGCGGCCTGCGCTCGCTGGGCGTGTTGTTTGCGATGTCGGTCGTCGGCGCCTGGCTGTTCGCGACGATGGTGTATGGCGCTGATGCGCCGCGTGACGAAGTCGTGGTGGTGTCGGCCATGGTCGGAATCGGCATTGCGTTCGTGATCGCCGTGTTCAACCGGCTGCTGGGTCTGGGGCTGCTGTCGCGCATGGCCGAGAGCGTCACCTTCGTCCTGATTCCCCCGCTCGGCCTGATCTTCCTCGTGCTAGGCACCATCTTCATCGGGCTCGCCACGCCCACCGAGGGGGGCGCGATGGGCGCGGTCGGCGCCTTGCTGATGGCAGTGTCGCGCAAGCGTTTGAGCCTGCCGCTGCTGATGCAGGCGATGGATTCGACGACCAAGCTGTCCTGCTTCGTGATCTTCATCCTGATCGGCTCGAGCGTGTTCGGTCTCACGTTCCGCGGTGTCAATGGTGACCTGTGGGTCGAGCACCTGATGACCTCGCTGCCGGGTGGTCAGACCGGCTTCCTGATTGCGGTGAACATCCTGGTGTTCGTGCTCGCCTTCTTCCTCGACTACTTCGAGCTTGCCTTCATCATCGTGCCGCTGCTGGCGCCGGTTGCGGACAAGCTCGGTATCGATCTGATCTGGTTCGGCGTGCTGCTGGCAGTCAACATGCAGACGTCTTTCCTGCACCCACCCTTCGGCTTTGCGCTGTTCTTCCTGCGTTCGGTCGCCTCGGAAAAGGTGAAGACGGCATCCATTTACTGGGGAGCGGTGCCCTTCGTCATCATTCAGCTGATTGCGGTAGGGCTGATCATCGCGTTCCCTGGGCTGGTGTCATATGGCGATGGAAGCGCCAAAGCCAAGGCGGGTCAGCAACAGGAACTGAACCTTGATCAACTCTTGCAAGGCGGTAGTGGAGCGCCTGCGCAGGAAGGGGCCAGCGATCTGCTGCGGCAGTTGCAGGGCAACTGAACGCAGCGCCAAGACTCAACGATGAAGAGCAGATTTCGGAATGAATCAAAATTTGTCCTTATTTCCTGAGTCGAGCGACTCGCTGGTCCCCAAGCTAGTGGTGACCAGCGCAGAGCCGTTGACCAAGGAGCAAAAGGCACTCAACGCCCTGATTAAAAAGCTTGAGGCCCGGCGTGCGCGACTACTTGAATGGAACGAGGCGATTCCGCGTTTCAGGCAGGGGTATGTCAATGATCTACTGCCATTGCAGACGCAGGAGCTCGAACTGAACATCGGGCTTGCGAGCGCATTGGATCGCGCTTACGGCCAGAAAGGGATCACGAAAACGGAGAGGCGCAAGTTGTCGGCGATGATCGTCGATCTTGCGGAAGAGGTGCTCGCCGATCGCGATCACGCAGAGATGAAGGCGCTATATAACCAGCACAGTGAGTCGGATTTCGACGCGGAGCAGGCAGCCGAGCGCGACGAGATGAAGTCGGTGCTGGAAGGGATTTTCGGGGTTGAATTGGAGGATGACGACCTCGATTCACCCGAACTCGTTATGGAACGCTTGCACAGCCACTTCCAGGCCCAGTCGGGCGCTGAACGACTGCAGCCAAAGCCTCGCAAAAAGTCGGCCAAGGCGCTGGCGCGCGAGGCGCAGCGTGAGGCCGAAGAAAAGCAGATGAGTCAGTCCATTCGCGACGTGTATCGCAGCTTGGTTAGGGCTTTGCACCCCGATCGCGAGCCCGATCCCGTCGAGCGGGAGCGTAAAACCGTGCTGCTGCAAGAAGTCAATGATGCATACGATAAGGGCAATCTGTTGAAGCTACTGGAGTTGCAACTGCAGCTTGAGCAAATCGATGCGTCACACTTGGCCGGCCTTGCGCCCCAGCGTCTCAAGCACTACACCGAGATCTTGAAAAAGCAGTTGGGCGAATTGGAGAAAGAAATAAAACACGTCGAATTCGGATTCGCTGAAGAGTTCGGCCTGTCGCCCTTCGAGCGTCTGGAGCCAAAAAAAATTATGCAACTGATCGCCTCAGATACGATCGTTCTAAATAACCGGTTGGCGCAACTCAAGCACTGCCTGAGTGTGACGGGAGATCTGAAGCAACTGAAAGCCTGGCTGAAAGTGATCAATCCGCATCGCCGGCCCGCACCGGATTTCGATATCCCTTTCTGACAGAAAGCCCGCCAAGATGGCGGGCTTTGTTGAGCGGTCTTAGCGCACTGACTGCATGAAGCGATCGAAACCGGCTTCCGCCACGCTGAACCAGGCATTCTGCGACTTGCGGTATTTTTCGAACTCGCCATAGATCTTCGCCCAGGCCGGGTTCTTGGCCGCTTCCTCGTCGTACAGCTCACGTGAAACGTCGTAGGCCTTCTTCATGATTTCGTTCGAGAAGTTCTGCAGTTTCACGCCCTGCGACAGCAAGCGCGCGAGCGCTTGCGGGTTCTTGTGGTCGTACATCGCAGTCATCTGGATGTGCGCCTCGCGCGATGCAGCACGGAAGGCTGCCTGGTATTCCTTCGGCAGCTTGTCCCATTCGGCCTTGTTCACATAAAAATGCACGACAGGACCCGGCTCCCACCAGCCCGGCGAATAGTAGTTCGGTGCCACCTTGTAGAAACCCAGCTTTTCATCGTCGTAAGGTGCCACCCATTCGGCTGCGTCGATCGTGCCTTTTTCCAGCGAGGGATAAATGTCCGCACCAGCGATCTGCTGCGGAATGGCACCCATGCGCGACAGGATCTCGCCGCCGATGCCGGCGATGCGGATCTTGAGGCCCTTGATGTCCTCCAGCGAGTTGATCTGCTTGCGGTACCAGCCGCCCATCTGTACGCCGGTGTTGCCACCGAGGAAGGAATAGACGTTGTAGTTGCCGTAGAACTCGTCCAGCAGTTCCTGGCCGCCGCCGCCGATGATCCATGCGTCCATCTGGCGGGCGTTCATGCCGAAGGGGACGGCGGTGCCGAAGGCGAAGGTCTTGTCCTTACCGACGTAGTAGTACGAGCAGGAGTGGCACATTTCCACCGTGCCTTGCTGCACTGCGTCCAGTGCCTGCAGGCCCGGCACGATCTCACCGGCCGGGAACACGCGGATGTCGAACTTGCCACCCGTGATTTCGCGCAGGCGGTTGGCAAGCAACTCGGAGCTGCCATAAAGCGTGTCGATGCTCTTCGGGAAGCTCGAGGTCATGCGCCACTGGATCGACGGCAGGCCGGTTTGCACTGCAGGTGCGGCCGGCGCGGCCGGGGCCGCTGCCGGTGCAGCGGCTTGCTCGGTCTTGCCACAGGCCGCAAGGCCAACCGCGGCGCCGGCGGCGATGCCAGCACCGGCTTTCTTCAGAAATGAACGACGTTCCACGCTGACTCCTTGATGATGTGGATTAACGAACCATTATATTAGCCCCACGCCAGAACGGCGTCGGCCTGCGGTTGGGGATGCTGTGCGACTCAGCGCCCGGCCACCTTCATGCGCTCGATCAACACCGATCCGCAATGTTTGGCCCCGCGTGGGAGCGCGTCGTTGCCGATGGCGACGATGCTGCGGAACATGTCACGCAGGTTGCCCGCGATGGTCACTTCCTCGACCGCGTGCTTGATCTTGCCTTTCTCGATCCAGAAGCCGGCGGCGCCGCGCGAGTAGTCGCCGGTGACGTAATTGACCCCATGGCCCAGCAGCTCGGTCACGAGCAGTCCGCGGTCCATCTGCTTGATGAGCGCGTTCAAATCCTGGTTGCCCGGCTTCACGATCAGGTTGTGCGAGCCGCCGGCGTTGCCGGTGGTCTGCATGCCCAGCTTGCGTGCCGAGTAGGTGGACAGGAAGTAGCCCTTGAGCACGCCGTCGGTCACGACTTCGCGATCACGGGTGGCGACGCCGTCGCTGTCGAAGGGGCTGGAACCGAAAGCCTTCTTAAGATGCGGTCGCTCGGAAATGCTGACCACCGGCGAGAACACCGGTTGGCCCAGCGTATCGAGCAAAAAGCTGGATTTGCGATAGAGCGACCCGCCGCTGACGGCCTGCACGAAGTTGCCGATCAGCGCCACGGCCAACGGTGCTTCGAACAGTACCGGCACTTCGCAGGTGCGAATCTTCTTGCCGCCCAGGCGCGCCAGCGCGCGTTCGCCGGCAATGCGGCCAATGTTCTCGGCGCTCATCAGGTCGGCCGCATCGCGCCGCGAGTCGTACCAGTATTCGCGCTGCATGCCGTCGCCTTCTCCGGCGATCACCGAGCACGACAGGCCATGGCGGGTGGTGGCATAGCCGCCGACGAAACCGTGGCTGTTGGCCGAGACGAAGTGCGACTGCTGGATCGAGGTGTTGGCGCCTTCCGAGTTCGTGATCTTTGGGCTGACGGCGAAGGCCGCCTCTTCGCAGCGCTGTGCCAGGGCGATGGCTTCGTTGATGTCGATCGCCCAGGGATGGAACAGGTCCAGCTCGGGCATGTCCTTCTCGCGCGCCATCAGCGCTGCGTCGGCCAGGCCGGCGCAGGGGTCGGGTGCGGTGAAGCGGGCGATCGACAAGGCCGCATCGACGGTCGCCTTCAGTGCCTTCTTGGAAAAATCCGAGGTGCTGGCGTAACCGCGCTGCTGGCCGATGTAGACCGTGACGCCGACGCCCTTGTCGCGGTTGTATTCAATCGTCTCGACCTCCGCCTTGCGCACGCCGACCGACTGGCCGAAGCCTTCTGATACATCGGTTTCGCAGGCGGATGCGCCGCGTTTTTTTGCATACTTGACGATGTCGGTGGCGATTTCGCGCAGGTGCGCCTGGGAGAAGGAGAAGCCTTGATCGGACATGAGCGGGCTGTTGTCGGGCAAAGGCTATAATCTTAACCCGTTCAAGCCTCAAGCCCATCCGCAATGCGTTCAGATTCGCGCCCCCACGGCCATCATGGCCAAGATGAAGACGACTTCATCGAACCGCCCAGCAAGAGCAGCCTCAAGCGCGAAATGCATGCGCTGCAGGATCTGGGTGAGCAACTCGTCGCGCTGTCGGTCGATCGCCTCAAGAAAATGCCGCTGCCCGACTCGCTGTACGAGGCGGTTCGCGCCGCGCAGGGCTTCAAGATGGAGGCCCGTCGCCGCCAGATGCAGTACATCGGCAAGCTGATGCGCAAGATCGACCCGGCGCCCATTCAGGCCCAACTCGACATCTTCAACGGCAATTCGGCCGCCGAGATCGCGAAGATGCATCGCCTCGAACGGCTGCGCGAGCAACTGCTGGAAGATGAAAAGACCATCGGCACCATCGCCGAAACCTGGCCTGAGGCCGACCTGCAGTATCTGCGCACGCTGCGCCGCAACGCGCTGAAGGAGCGCGAGGCGGCGAAGCCCGCCAAATCCTTCCGCGAGATTTTCCGGGTGCTGCGCGACCTGCAGGAAGCACAGGATACTGCGGCGGAAGCGGCGCAGGCCGCGAGCGACGACGAACCTGAAGACGAGGGTGGCGACGCGCGCGGATGAGCGTGTGCTGCACCAACGACACCCTTCACAGCGAGACTGAATCCATGAGCGAATCCATCCGCATCGGCCTCGTGTCGATCAGCGACCGCGCCTCTGACGGCACCTACGAAGACCAGGGCATCCCCGCGTTGAAGGACTGGCTGGGCAAGGCGCTCAGCTCGCCCTGGAGCGCCGAGACGCGCCTCATCCCGGACGAGCGCCCCTTGATCGAACAGACCTTGGTCGAGCTGGTCGAGCAGGTCGGCTGCAACCTGGTGCTGACCACCGGCGGCACCGGCCCGGCGGTGCGCGATGTCACGCCCGAGGCGACGCTGGCCATTGCCGACAAGGAAATGCCCGGTTTCGGTGAGGAGATGCGTCGCATCAGCCTCAACTTCGTCCCCACCGCGATCCTGTCGCGCCAGGTCGCGGTGATCCGTGGCCAGTGCCTGATCATCAACCTGCCGGGCCAGCCCAAGTCGATCCGCGAGACGCTCGAAGGCGTGCGTGACGCCGACGGTACGGTGCGTCATGTCGGCATCTTCGCCGCCGTGCCTTACTGCATCGATCTGATTGGTGGCCCTTACATCGAAACCGACGATGCGGTGATCAAGGCCTTCCGCCCGAAACACGCGATCCGCCCCAAGCAGGCCTGAGCAGCGTGAGCGAATACGCCTTGCTGCACTGGACCGAACACGATGCGCCGCACAGCGCACCGTGGCGGTCGGAAAACGGCCAGCCGGCGCCGAAGCGTGTCGTCATCGCCGATGACACCACGACGGCCGACACCGCCTGGCGCCTGGCCTGCGAAGGCACGGCGCTGCTGTGGCAGGGCGACTACCACAACGCGCGCCAGCTGCTGCAGGCGATGGCGCGGCGCGCCGATCGTCGGCCGAAGAAAGCGGCCGATAAGGACCGCCCGCTCGCCGAGGCGTTCCACCTGCACCGCATGGCGCAGGCGCAGCGCGCACGGACTTTGGGCATGTTGCTGATCCCCGTCGAAGCGGATGGGCGGATTGCACTGCGGCGGGCGCCCGAGGTCCGCGACGCGCTGGCCGAAGCTTTTGACGACGAGCACGCCGCACTGCTGCAGGCGCCTTTCGTGCTGTCGCTGCGCGAGTTGCTCGGCCTGATCGGCGCGCACGAATGGCGGCGCAAGGGCGTGATGATTCCGGTGCTCGGCGATCGTATCCACCCTTGGTATGGCGTCTATTCGCCCATCCGTGGTGAATACCTCGATCTCATCGCGCGGGCGCCGCTGCCAGCAAAAACCTTGGCGTTCGATATCGGCACGGGTACCGGCATCATTGCCGCGCTGCTCGCGCGCCGGGGTGTGCAGCGGGTGCAGGCGACCGATGTGTCGCCGCGTGCCCTGGGGTGCGCGCGAGACAATCTCGTCCGTCTGGGCTTGGACGCGCGCGTCGAGTTGCTTGCTGCCGATCTTTTCCCGCCCGGTCGGGCGCCACTGGTGGTGTGCAACCCGCCCTGGGTGCCGGCCAAGCCGACCGCTGCGGTGGAGCAGGCCGTTTATGACCCCGACAGCCGCATGTTGCGCGGTTTCCTGGGCGGGTTGGCCGCGCATCTGGAAGAAGGGGGCGAGGGCTGGCTGATCCTGTCGGATCTGGCCGAGCATCTGGGTTTGCGTACCCGTGATCAACTGTTGGGCTGGATCGACGACGCGGGGTTGAAGGTGCTGGGGCGTGACGATATCCGTCCGCGTCACGGCAAGGCGGCGGATGAAAGTGATCCGCTGCACAAGGCGCGGGCTGCGGAAGTGACTTCGCTGTGGCGGCTGGGTGTGCGCTGAACGGGCGTCTGCCTACTTCTGCACCAGCCGGATCACCTTCTTCTCCAGATGTTTCGCTGGTGGTGGCACGGCCAGCTGTCGCCGACGCTCCAGTTCGCGCCACCACGCGCGCACGCCAAGCAGTGCGGCCAGGATGACGGCGTAGATCAACGGCTCCAGCAGGTCCGCTTTCACCAGCCACCAGAAATGCACCACGCCGAGAATGGCGATGCCATACACCGAGCGGTGCAGCGACTGCCAGCGCCGGCCGCCCAGCCTGCGGATGGCAAAGGCGCATGAGGTTGCGGCAAGCGGGATCAGCAGCACGAAGGCCGCGAAGCCGACGGTGATGAAGGGCCGGTCGAGAATGTCGTGCGCGATTGCGCGCCAGTCGAAGAACTGGTCCAGCCAGACGTAGGTCGTCAGGTGCGCGCAGGCGTAGGCGAAGGCGAACAGCCCCAGCATGCGTCGCAGCCGCAACAGCCAGTGAAGGCCTGTGTAGCGGCGTAAGGGCGTGACGGTGAGCGTGATCAACAGAAACCGCAGCGTCCATTCGCCGCTGGCGCGGGTCAGGGTTTCGATTGGATTGGCGCCAAGCGCATCGTCGCGCCAGCCCAAGGCCAGTTGAAAGGCGGGAAGCAGGCAGACCAGGAAGACGATCGCCTTGATCAACGCGATTTGCGCACCGGAGGGTGCGCGCAGGGTATTCAGCATTGCGGGGTGTGACTCGTGAAGGGGGCGTGGCGCCGCAAACCCGCAGCGTGGGCTTGCGGCAACCGGACGATTTTAATAGTGCTTGCGCAGATCCATGCCTTGGTAGAGGCCTGCCACCTGATCTGCGTAGCCGTTGAACATCAGGGTCTTGCGCTTGCGCAATTCGCCGATGCGGCGCTCGGTGGCCTGGCTCCAGCGCGGATGCGACACGTCCGGGTTCACATTGGAATAGAAGCCATATTCCTGCGGTGTCGCCCGGTTCCAGGCGGTCGGCGGTTGGTGCTCGGTGAGGCGAATGGTGACGATGGACTTCGCGCTCTTGAAGCCATATTTCCAGGGCACCACCAGACGGATGGGGGCGCCGTTCTGATTGGGCAGCACCTCGCCATAGAGGCCGACGGACAGGATCGTCAGCGGATGCAGCGCTTCATCCATCCTCAGCCCCTCGCCATAAGGCCAGGCCAGCACCGGGCGGCGCAACATGATTTCGGGATCGTAGTGGGTCAGGAACTCGACATATTTCGCGCTGCCCAGCGGGTCCACTTCCTTCAGCAGGGTCGCCAGCGGAAAACCCACCCATGGAATCACCATCGACCAGCCTTCGACACAGCGCATGCGGTAGATACGTTCTTCCAGGGGGGCGAGCTTGAGCAGGTCGTCGATGTCGAAGGTACGTGGCTTGCCCACCAGGCCCTCGACCTTCACCGTCCACGGGCGCGTGGCCATGCGGTGCGCGTTCAGTGCCGGGTCACCCTTGTCGGTGCCGAATTCGTAGAAATTGTTGTAGGTGGTGACGGATTTCTGGTCGGTCAGCGGTTCGGTGGTGCTGAGCGGAGATGCCACAGTCGACAGTTTTGCTGCTGCGTGGGCGTCACCCCCAAGGCCGTGCCAGAGCGCGGCACCGGCCGCGAGGCCCATGCCGCTGCGGGCCAGAAAGCGTCGGCGATCCTCGAACAGGGCACGTGAGGTGATTTCGGAAGGGCGAATGTCGGGTGTGGGGCGAATCAGCATGATGTCGTGCTCGGAGACAGGCAGCGTCGGGAAGACACTGCAGTAAAAGTTGAGTGTCCACGAACAGACGCTGAAATTTCCGATCGGTTCAGGCATTCGTGTCGATTGAAGAGGTGCGAGCTTGAGGGCGGGGTGAATCGGCTAGAATCGAAGGCTATTTTTCGTCATGACGCCGAGTCCAGCCATGCCTGCTTCCACCAAGATTCATATCGACGACGTTCGCATCCAGGAGATCAAGGAACTCGTGCCGCCTGCACACGTGCTGCGCGAATTTCCCGCCACGGCCAAGGCGGCCGAGGTGGCCTTCGAGGCGCGACAGTCGATCCATCGCATCCTGTTCGGCGCGGACGACCGCTTGCTGGTGGTGATTGGCCCGTGCTCGATCCACGATCCGGACGCGGCCATGGAGTACGCCCTCAAGCTCAAGGCCGAGGCGGAGCGCCTCAAGGACGACCTGCTGATCGTCATGCGCGTGTATTTCGAGAAGCCGCGCACCACGGTGGGCTGGAAGGGGTTGATCAACGACCCCGGCCTGGACAACAGCTACCGCATCAACGACGGCGTGCGCCTGGCGCGCAAGCTGCTGTGGGAAATCAACGAACTCGGCCTGCCGGCGGGCACCGAGTTTCTCGACATGATCACGCCGCAATACATCGCCGACCTGATTTCCTGGGGGGCGATCGGTGCGCGCACGACCGAGAGCCAGGTGCATCGCGAGCTCGCATCCGGCCTGTCCTGTCCGGTGGGCTTCAAGAACGGCACCGACGGCAATGTGCGCATTGCCGTCGATGCGATCAAGGCTGCGCAATCGCCACACCACTTCCTGTCGGTGACCAAGGCGGGGCATTCGGCCATCGTCACGACCCGCGGCAACGAGGACTGTCACGTCATCCTGCGCGGCGGCAAGGCGCCCAATTACGACGCTGCCAGCGTCGACGCCGCCTGCAAGGAACTCGCCGCCAGCGGCGTGCAGGGCAAGGTGATGATCGATTTTTCGCACGCCAACAGCCGCAAGCAACATCGACTGCAGATCGAGGTCGCCGACGACGTCGCCGGTCAGATGGCCAATGGCGAAGACCGCATCATGGGGGTGATGGTCGAGTCCCATCTCAAGGAAGGCCGCCAGGACCTCATGCCGGGCAAGACGCTCG
>Ga0209066_10002619_pt1 | contig 21578 bp, 12 predicted proteins | sample All_14_2_FD_187198 | JGI IMG/M metagenome (GOLD analysis project Ga0209066, IMG submission 187198) | Freshwater microbial communities in response to fracking from Pennsylvania, USA - Allegheny Zone_MetaG_DW_15 (SPAdes) (version 2) ... | reverse complement strand
CTGGCCGAGTTCGACGACGACCCGGAGGTCCAGAAGGATCTGCGCCGTGCGGCCAGCCGGGGCGAGGGTGACTTCGCCCACGAGGCCCAGCGCCAGCGGGACAAGAAGGAGGCGAAGGCGCAGATCGAGGCGATCATCGCCGACCTCAAGTCGAAGGAGTACCACCAGATCGCCTGGCCGTCCCACGACGACAAGAACACCCTCCCGTTCAGCGACCTGACCAAGGCCGACGGCACCGCCCTCACCGAGAAGAACTACCTCGGCGGCGACGGGCACCGCTTCGCCGTCCGGGAGTCCTGGCGCGGCGTCGAGGTCGGGCACTTCGTCGCCGACTGGAAGAAGTGGGGACTCAAGAAGCGCAAGGCCAACGGCGACCCCGCCCTCGCGTGGACCGACGAGCAGAAGGCCGAGCGGAAGGAGTTGATCGCCAACAACAAGGCGTGGGACTCCGCCGAAAAGGTCCGCCGCGCCTGGCTGACCACGTTCCTCAGCCGCAGGACGCTCCCGAAGGACGCGGCCACGTTCGCCACCCTCGCCGTCGTCACTGGCGGCGCGACCGTCGCGAAGCAGGTCACCGACCGGCACCCGCTCGCCGCCGAACTGCTCGGCCTCGCCAAGGCCGAGTGGGGCAAGCCGAACCCGCTCGCCATCCACATCGAGCACCAGCCGTCCCGCGTCGGGCACGTCCTCGTCGCCGTCGCCCTGGCCGCATTCGAGGCGAGCATCGGCAAGCACACCTGGCGGAACCCGTCGAAGGACGCGGCCCGCTACTTCACCACCCTCGCCGCCTGGGGCTACACCCTCAGCGACGTGGAGCAGATCGTGCTCGGCGTGAAGGCGGTCACCCCCTCCGCCGACCTTGACGACGTCGCCCCCGACGTGGACGAGGACGCCGAGCCGGAGGAGGTCGAGCCGGACGAGGACGAGTTCTCGGACGTGGTCGACGAGGACGACCTCGCCGCGTAACCCCGCGGCCTCCCACGCAGGTGCCGCCCGGCCAGCCGGGCGGCACCTGTCGTATGTCCGGCACGGTGCCGGACTACCGCCAAGGAGGTAATCCATGAACACCACGCACGACGCCGAGCGCGTCAGCCGGGTCACGCTGTCCTACGCCAGCGAACCCGGCGACGACATCACCGCCGCGATGATCGCCCGATACGGCTCGGTCGAGACCGTCGACGCCATCACGTCCAGTCGACCGCCCGACCTGCGGAGCGTCGACCACGACGCCGTCATCGACTGGCAGGACCGGCTCTCCGCGCAGCTCCGGACCCGCACCCCCAGCGGCGTGATGGAGGCCGCGCTCCGGCACGGGATGAAGGTCGTCATCCCCGGCGACCCGGACTGGCCGACACAGCTCGACGACCTGCCGAACCCGCCGGTCGCGCTCTATGTGAAGGGCGACCTCTCACCCCTCGGACGCGACACCACGTCGATCGTCACCCTGGTCGGCGCGCGCGCCGCCACCGGCTACGGCGAGTTCGTGACCCAGGAGACGGTGCAGGGACTCACCGCCGAGGGATTCACGATCGTCTCCGGCATCGCCTACGGCATCGAGGGCACGGCGATGCGCTCCGCGATCGTGTCCGGCGACCGCCCGGTCGCATTCCTCGCGGGTGGACTCGACCGGCCCTACCCGGCTGGGCACCAGGATCTCGTCGACCGGATCGTCGAGAACGGCGCGGTCGTCAGCGAGGTCCCGCCTGGGATGACGCCGACGAAGTGGAGGTTCATGCAACGCAACCGCCTCCTGGCCGCCGCGTCGAGCGCAACGGTCGTCGTCGAGGCCGGCGCGCGGTCGGGGTCGTTGCACGTTGCGGCGAACGCTGCTCGGCTCGGGCGCGAGGTTGCAGCGTTCCCCGGCCCAGTGACGAGCGCGAGCTCCGCCGGGACCCACCTGCTCATCTCGGACGGGGTTGCACAGCTCGTCACGAGGGCGGAGGACATCCGGCAGCTCGTCGACGGGATCACGCCAGATCGGCCATCCCCGATCGGCGGCATCAGCAGCGTGCCCCGGCTCGACCAGGCCCGATCCCGGAACCTCGCCAGCCGATCCGACACGACCGAGCGCACCGGCATCGCCATCTGAACCGCCCCGTTCACCGCTGGCCCCGCCGGACTTGTCCGACGGGGCCAGCCCCTCCTCAGCCGACGTCCTCTCTTGGCGTCCACACATCTGGCAGTAGAGGGTCGACCGCCCCGGATCGGGCCTTCGCGCGATGCTCGCGCGGACTCGACCCGTAGATCGTTCGGAAGGTCCGGCGAGCGTGGTCGGGGGACACCCAGCCCACCATCGTGGACACCTGCGCGAAGTCGAGATCGGTCATCGTCGCGAGCAACTCGTACCGGGCGGCCCGGAGGATGACGTGGTATTCCTTCGGCCCCATCCCCAGGGCGCTCTTGAAGTCGCGATGCAACTTGCTCGACGAGGTGAACACCGCGGCGGCGAGCTCCGCAACGGTCCACGGATGGGCGAGGTCGTGCTGCAACAGGTCGATCGCCTTCTGCACCTCGATGCTGATCGGCCGTCGGATGGTCAGATCCCGCAACACGTTGCCCGGCGCAACCATCGGGTCGATGAGTGCCGCAACCTGCCAGAGGAACTGCGTCGCGCCGAGGACGTGTTCCGCCATGTGCATCTCGGGAGCGCCCTGCAACAGGCCGGACACCACCCGCTCCAGCTCGCGCCAGGACGCTCGATTCGGGCGCAACCGCCGGACGCTCGGCGTGATGAGCTGGAAGTGCGCCATCGCCTGTCGACGACCGGGCGAGGTGTCGTGCAGCGCGAGCTTGATCTGGTCGAGCACGAACATCAGATCGAACGCACCGCCGATCAGGCTGCCCGGCTCCAGGATGATGCCGCCGTACTCGACACGAGGCGGGATCAGGACGAGATCACCGGCACCGACCGGCACGATCCCGAAGTCGCCGAGCAGCTCCGCACGGCCGGACTGGACGAGGACGACCTTGAGCCGATCGAGGTCGTAGGACGAGACGCCGGAGGTGACCCGAGCCTCGAAATACGAAGCCGGATGCATCAGCGATGCACCCGGCACAAGGTTGGACAGAGAGGTCCTCAGCGATTCCCCCATGCTTCAGTCTTGTCCGAACTCGGCACTGATGGCGCCACTGACGAGCCGTGTCGCGGCACCTTCCGGGCATGACCATGTCGATGCACATCCTGTCCGCGGGCGAGGGCGTCAAGTACTTGCTCAGCTCGGTCGTCGCCGGCGAAGGTGTGCGGGACGCGAGCGACGCACTGATCCGCTACTACCGGGAGATGGGCACGCCGCCAGGTCGCTGGTACGGAAACGACCTCGGCGCATTCGGCGACGGAAGTCTCCGGGTCGGCGATCCAGTGCACGAGCATCAGCTCCGACTGCTCCTCGGCCACGCCTGCGACCCGCTGACCGCCCAGCCGCTCGGGCGCAGATTCGCGAACTACGAGACCCCGGCGAACGCGATGCGGGAGCAGACACCGCGACTCCCTGGCGCGCTCCAGCTCATGGACAAGGCCGATGCGATGAGCGAGATCGCCGACAAGGCTGCGGCGAAGCGATCGCAGAACGCCGTCGCCGGGTTCGACCACACCTTCTCGGTCCCGAAGTCGGTCTCCGCACTCTGGGCGATCTCGGACGCCGGCACGCAAGGCATGGTCGCCCGCGCACACCACGCCGCCATGCAAGAGGTGCTCGGCATGCTCGAGCGGGACGTCGCCGCGACTCGGGTCGGGGCCGACGCCGGCAACGGGTCCGTGCGTCAGGTGGAGGTCTCTGGGGTGGTGGCGACCGGGTACGACCACTACGACTCCCGAGCCTCCGACCCGCAGCTCCACACCCATCTCGTCATCGCGAACCGGGTCCGAAGCGCCGAGGACCCGACGAAGTGGCGCACGCTCGACAGCCGCCCGATCCACGCCGCGGTGGTCGCGCTCTCCGAGCACTACAACGGCGTCCTCGCCGACCACATCGCGCGCGACCTCGGTCTTGCGTGGGAGCGCCGAGGACGCGGCACCGGCAGGAACCCGGGATACGAGCTGGCCGCCGTCCCCGACGAGCTGATCGCCGAGTTCTCCAGCCGGTCCCACGACATTCAGGCCGAGTTCGATCGACTGGTCCAGGCGTGGCGCACCGATCACGGCGGACGTGAGCCGTCGCCGAGGCGTCTGCTCCGGCTCCGGCAGAAGGCCACGCTCACGACGCGGCCCGACAAGACACTGCACTCACTGGCGGAGCTCACCGAGCAGTGGCGCTCGCGAGCCACCCGCGTCCTCGGCGCCGACGCGACCGACTGGGCGAGCTCGGTACTGCGAGGCACCCGGCGCCAGGTGCTCCTCCGTGCTGACGACATCAGCACCGCGGAGCTCGAGGAGCTCGGCGCGTCCGTCGCGCAGGCCGTCGGCCAGAAGCGCTCGACCTGGCGACGCTGGAACCTCTACGCCGAGGCAGCGCGACAGCTCATCGACCAGCGATTCGCCTCGACGACCGACCGCGAGACCGTGATGGCGATCGTCGTCGACGCGGCCGAACGCGCCTCGGTGTCGATCACGCCGGGCGAGGTCGCCTTCGTCCCAGCCGACTTCCGGCGCGCAGACGGCAGCAGCGAGTTTCGCATGAAGCACGGGGCGATCTACACCTCGCAGCAGAACCTTGACGCCGAGGCCCGCATCCTCGCGCTCGCGATGGACACCGCCGGCCCGACCGCCGCCCTGTCGAGCATCGAGCGGGCGACCCGGAAGCGACGCGACGGCGTCGTCCTGTCCCACGACCAGGCGCGCGCCGTCGAACAGATCGCCGTCTCCGGACGCCGGGTCGACGTGCTCGTCGGCCCAGCCGGCTCCGGCAAGACCAGCACCCTGGCCGCGATCCGCGCCGCCTGGGAGCAGGAGCACGGCAAAGGCACCGTCGTCGGCCTCGCACCGACCGCCGCTGCCGCACAGGTCCTCGCGGAGGAACTCGGCATTCCAACCGAGAACACCGCCAAATGGGCGACCGAGCATGACCTCGGCCGGTGGAACTTCGTGGCCGGGCAGCTCGTCATCGTCGATGAGGCGAGCCTGTCGGGCACCTTCCTCCTCGACCGCCTCACGGAGCATGCGGCCGCGGTCGGAGCGAAGGTGCTCCTGGTCGGCGACCGTCAGCAGCACGGAGCGGTCGACGCCTCCGGTGTCTTCGGGTTCGTCGCGGACAGCATCCAGAACCGGCCGGAGCTCACCGAGATCTGGCGGTTCCGCCACGACTGGGAGCGGCAGGCCAGTCTCCGGCTTCGCCTCGGAGAGGGCGCGGTCGTCGACGAGTACGACCAGCAGGGGCGAGTCGCCGGCGGCGAACACGATGCGATGCTCGATGCCGCGTACTCCGGATGGCTCAGCGACCTCGCCCATCGACAGACCAGCCTCATGATCGCCGAGACGAACGAGGCCGTCCGCGCCCTGAACCTCCGCGCCCGACTCGACCGCATCGAAGCAGGCCTCGTCGACGACGCGCGCGGCGTGCGGCTCCACGACGGCACCGAAGCCGGCGCCGGCGACATCGTCGTCACTCGTCAGAACGACCGGCGCATCCGCCACGGCCGGACCTGGGTGAAGAACGGCGACCTCTGGACCGTCGTCGCCGCCCACGCCGACGGCAGCATCGACATCCGTCCGATCGGCGCTGAGCACGGCTCGATCCGCCTCCACGCGGCCTACGTCGCCGAGCAGCTCGAGCTCGCCTACGCGATCACGGCGTACCGCGCGCAGGGGATGACCGTCGACACCGCGCACGCCGTCGTCGCCTCGACGTCGATGACCCGAGAGTCGCTCTATGTCGCTATGACGCGCGGCCGTGAGTCGAACCGCGTCTACGTCGCCACCGACCAGTCGGCACTGGAGGAGCATCAGCAGCAGTCGGCGGGCGTCAGCGCGACCTCGATCCTCCGGGGCATCCTCGTGCACCGCGGCGCGGAGCTCTCCGCGCACGAGATGATCCGCGAGGAGCAGGAGACCTGGACGAACATCGCCCAGCTCGCCGCCGAGTACGACACGATCGCACAGGCAGCCCAGCGAGACCGCTGGGTCGGCATGCTCCGGAGGGTCGGACTCAACGACGCGACCGTGGAAGAGATCGCATCGGACGACGCTTTCGGCCCGCTCGCCGCGGAGCTACGGCGCGCCGAGGCGAACCACCACGACGTCGAACTGCTGCTTCGCACCGCGATCGCGGAGCGGTCACTCGACGACGCGGAGGACGTCGCGGCCGTGCTGCGCTACCGGGTGCAGCGCCTCGCCGACCGACCGGCGGACCCGCGCCGCCGCTACGAACCGAAGCTGATCGTCGGCATCATTCCCGTCGCCGACGGCATCGACGACACGGAGCTGCAGCGCGCGCTCGTCGAGCGTGCCGAGCTGATAGCGCAGCGAGCCGCGGCACTCGTCGACACCGCGATGGCTGACGACGCCCCGTGGCTCCGCGAGCTGGGCCGGATACCGAGCGGACTGGCGGTGGATCGCTGGCGCGCGCAGGCGCTCATCGTTGCCGCGTACCGCGACCGTTGGCGGATCGCCGGCGACGTGACGCTCGGTGGCGAGCCGGACAGCACGAACCAGCGGATCGACCGAGCCCGCGCCGAGGCCGCGGCCCACCGGGCTCGCGCCATCGCGCAGCCGGAGGGGCGAACCCGACGCGGCGCCGATCGCACGGTCGGCCGCACCCTCTGACGCGACGCTCGAACTACAAGAAATCTCGCGTGGCGCCTGCCCCGCACCTACCCCTCTGACGGCCCTGCCGTCGAGGGGGCACGTGCCCGTGTCTCCTCTCCGAAACCCAAGGAGAGGTCATGCAGACCATCGACTCGACCGTCGGCAACGGCGGAGATCCTGGCGGCACGACGCCGTCTCGGCCCCGCAGCCGACTCACCAAGTTCGTCGCCGGGATCGCTGCCGCACTCGCGGTGCTCACCGGCAGCGTCGTCATCGCCGAGCCAGCCCAGGCCGTCTCTGGCGCCGCTGTCCTCGACACCGGCATCGGCGGCATCAACAACGACACCTACTACTGGCTCGGCACCGTCCGGGTGGGTGGTACGAAGGTCTTCTGCATCGACCCCGGCTCGAACTCGCCGCTCTACGGCCAGTACGAGGAGGGCGCCTGGACGAACTTCGGCTGGGGACCGGACAAGACGGCGCGGGTGAACTACGTCGCCACGACCTACCGGAACACGACCGACGTCAACACGGCGGCTGCGGCGCAGCAGGTCATCTGGCAGCTCATCAATCCGTGGGGCTGGAACATGCACGGCTACTCCGGCTCGAACTTCCGGGACGCCGTCTACTACAACACGCAGCAGATCGGGTACCTCTCCGGCTTCGGTCCGTTCGCCACCTGGCGGCTGAACGAGGTCGCCGACAAGGCGGTGGCGATCATGGCCGAGGCGATGTCGATCACGGCCGGCGCCGACAGGACCGTCTACGTCACCGGCGACCCGACGGCGTCGACCGGGGAACTCGCGATCGACGCGACGATCACCCAGATCGAGCACACCGATCACTTCACGGTGACGATCGGTGACGGCATCGAGACGGGCGGGTCGACCGGCAACCTGACGCTGACGAACGCGACCTGGGATGCGACCGGCACGACGACGCTCACCGGGACGATCCGCTCCGGCGACGTCTACCCGGTCACGGCGGACTACGCCGGCCCGACGCCGATCACGGTCGCAGGCACGACGGCGACGGAGATCGTGACCCAGTCGACTTCGACGGTGGTCACGCAGGCGAGCATGTGGATTCCGCTCGTCACGGTGATCTACAACACGACGGACCCGAGCCGGCAGAACCTCTCCTGGGGTGCCGGGACCGCGGTCTACAACGTGACGACGATCACCACGACGACGAACGTCGAGACCCGCAGCTATCACTTCGATGCGGCGATCGACTCGACGATCTGGTTCGCCCCGAAGGTGACCACCTCGGTCGAGTCGGAGTTCGTCCGCGAAGGCGACCGGCTTGTCGACCACGTCACTCCGGTGCTCTTCGAGGGCTCCGCCCGCTGGGGCAAGACCGCCGACGGCGGCGCGTGGCTGCCGGTCGCCTTCCAGGCGACGATCTACAAGTCGCCGCGCCCCGTCGCTGACGGCCAGCCGATCCCCGATGACGCGGTCATCGTCGGCCATGCGAGCATGACGACGAACGTCGCCGACGATCCGACCGGAGTGCCGGTGGAAGTCGGCGGCCCGACCGTGGCCGAGTCCGGCTTCTATGTCTGGGTGTGGCGTGCGGAGCTCGGGGACCAGGCGACCGGGACGAGGCCGTACCTGAACCCTGGCGTCTACCCGTGGACGGATGACGTCCGCGTGCCGGAGACCTCGGTCGCCCCATTCCAGCCGTTTGCGGTCTCGAACGTTACCGAGCGCCTCGTCGTGCCCGGCGATCAGATCAGCGACCAGCTCACCGTGAGCAGCGCGAACGGCGTGTGGCTGGAGGGCCAGGGCGGCGAGCAGATCCCGGTCACCTTCACCGGGACCGCCTACCAGGTCGTGGGGGTCCTCCCGCCGGCTCAAGGCACGGGAGTCCCGTCGTCCGCGACCGTGCTCGGCACCGTGCAGATCACCGCGACCGGCCCCGGCGTCTACACGTCGCCGACCGTCACGGTCCCGAATGCAGGGTTCATCACCTGGAAGTGGGAGGCCCGGGTCGCGCAGCAGCCCACCGTCTACCGGCCATATCTGGCGGGCGACTGGATCGACGACTTCGGCATCACCGCCGAGACGACGAGCGTCCGACACCCGGTGTCGATCACCAGCGAGGTTCGCGAGTACAACGTGCACCTGGATGGCCGTGCCTTCGACCGGATCGTCGTGACCGGCTTCCCCGCCGACCACACGACCTTCGAGGGCGACGGCTACTGGGGCGCCGACACCGACGCGATCACCCACACTGTCTACGGCCCGCTCGAGGAGTCGCAGCTCACCGACGACCTGGACCTCGCGACCGCGCCGGTGCTGACGACGATCAGCACCCCGGCGAAGAACGGCGTGTATCAGGTCGGCTACACCTCGGCCGACGAGATCCGACCGAGCGAGACCGGCTACTACGTCGTCGTCAGCTCCTTCGCCGGCGACGACCGCGTGCAGCCCTTCACCTCGTCCCCGGCGGACATCCTCGAGCGGTTCTTCGTCCCCGGACCCCCGCCGCCACCCGCGCCGACCCCGGACGTCCGGGTGAGCAGCCAAGCGACCGAGACGGTCGAGGTCGGGCAGCCGTTCACCGACACCGCACTCGTCCGCGGCTCATGGATTCCGGTCGGCGCGACCCTCGTGTTCCGCGCTTACGGACCCTTCGAGACCGCGCCCGCCGAGGGCGAGGCCGACGACCCGTTCTACGAGTCTGACCCGATTCTGGTGACCGGGGAAGGCGACTACACCTCGCCGGAGATCACGGTCGACACCGCCGGGTCGGTCTACTGGGTGGAGACGGTCTACGACGCCGACGGAGCCGTGCTCGCGGCGGGCTACCTCGGCGCGCCGGGCGAGGTGACCGTCGTGACCCCGCCGCCCACGCCAGAGCCGACCCCGACTCCGACGCCGACAGAGACCCCCACGCCGGAGCCGACGCCCACGCCGACCCCGACGGACGGGCCGACGCCACGTCCGACCACGCCGCCCGGCACGCCGCCGCCGCTGGCCTACACGGGCACCCCGGACTGGCTGCTCCCGGTCGGACTCGGCGGCGCGACGTTCCTGCTCGTGCTCGGCGGCATGCTCCTCTTCGGTCGCCGGCTCGCGACGGCTCGCGCTGCCGCGGGCGAGGTCCGTGAGGAGGACTGGCTGAGCGTCGAGCAGATCGAGGAGCTTCTCGGCCGCCCGATGGAGGACGACGACATCGAGGCGGTGAGGCCGCCGGACGAGGAGAGGTAGCGCTGCGAACGGAGGGCGTCGACCTGTGAGTCGACGCCCTCCTTCGTGTGAGCGCGTCCGTGGCAACCGCTAGCGTGGATCGGCATGGGCCACAAAGAGCCGATGACCATCGCCTCAGCACTGAAGCTGGTGCAGAAGAACGAGCTCGTGCTTCCTGCGATCCAGCGCGAGTTCGTGTGGAAGGCGTCGCAGGTCGTCAAGGTCTTCGACTCGATCATGCGCGGCTATCCAGTCGGTAGCTTCCTGTCCTGGAAGGTCGAGCCCGAGAACCTTGCGAAGTTCAAGTTCTACGGGTTCATGAAGGACTACAACGGGTACAACGCGAAGCACAACCCGGTCATCGACATCCCGACCGACCAGGCTCGCGTCGCCGTTCTCGACGGCCAGCAGCGGCTCACGTCGCTGAACATCGGCTTGCGCGGCACCTACGCCTACAAGACGAAGAACGCATGGTCGAACAAGGCGTCCTCCTACCCGGTCCGCAAGCTCTACCTGAACCTCCTCGATGAGGCGCTCGATAACGACGCCGGGCTGAAGTACGACCTGCGTTTCCTGACCAGCGACCAGGTGAAAGATGCGGCCGGCGATGCCACGAAGGTCTGGTTCCCGGTCGCGGAGGTCTTCGACGCGGCCGAGCAATTCCAGATCATGCAGCTCCCCGCGAAGTATGGCGTCGGCAATGACTCCCGCGCGGTGGAGATGCTCGGCCGGCTGTGGGAGGCCGTTCACAAGAACGCGAGCCTCCACTTCTACGAGGAAGACGATCAGGACATCGAGCGGGTGCTCGACATCTTTGTTCGGGTGAACTCCGGTGGCACCGTGCTCTCCTACTCCGACCTGCTCATGTCGATCGCGACGGCACAGTGGAAGACCAAGGACGCCCGCGCCGAGGTGCACGGGCTGGTCGACGCGCTGAACGCGCTCGGCAACGGATTCGACTTCTCCCAGGACACAGTGCTCAAGTCGGGACTCGTGCTCTCCGACATCGGCGACGTCGGCTTCAAGGTCAAGAACTTCGGCGCCGGGAACATGGCCCTCCTCGAGCAGAACTGGGACACGATCAGCGGCTCGCTCAAGCTCGCCGCTGGCCTGCTCAGCGACTTCGGACTCTCCGGCGGACTCCTGACCGCCGACAGCGTGCTGATCCCCGTGGCGTACTACGTCCACTTCCGCAAGCTGACAGAGGCATACCGCCAGTCCGACAAGATCGACGACCGCAAGGACCGCTTCGCGCTGCGCTCGTGGGTGCTGCGCTCACTGATCGTCCGCGGTGTGTGGGGCTCTGGCCTCGACACGCTCCTGCGTGACATCCGCGACGTCATCAAACGAGACGGCGCCGCCGACTTCCCGCTCGCAGCGATCGAGTACGCGATGGCCGTGCGCGGCAAGTCGCTCGCGGTGACCGATGAACTCATCGACGACGTACTCGGCCTCTCCTACGGCGGCGGCCGCACCTGGGCCGTGCTCGCGACGTTGTTCGACCACGTCGACACCCAGCAGCAGTACCACGTCGACCATGTCTTCCCGCAGGCGCAGCTCGACCCGAAGGCGCTGAAAGGTGCGAAGGCGGCGGATGGGTCGCGAAAGTACGACGACCGACTCGTCGACGAGCTGGTCAGCAAGCGCGACCTCCTGCCGAACCTGGAGCTTCTCCCCGGCATGGTGAATATCGGCAAGTCCGACATCGAGCCGGACACCTGGGTCGCCACGCGATACCCCGGCGACGATGAGCGGGCCGGGTTCATCAAAGCGAACTCGCTGCCCGCGCCGCTGCCGCACACGGCGGAGGACTTCCTTGCCTTCTTCGACGCCCGGCGCGCTCTGCTCGTCGAGCGCATCAAGGAGAAGCTGAAGACTCAGGCGACGAACGCGCCGACGCCTGTGGTCGTGTCGCCGACCGCGACAGACAGTATCGAAGATGCCCTTGCCGAGGCCGAGAGCGGCGACTGACTCGGTCCCGGCGGCGGGTGACGGTTCAGAGGGTTCGCGACGCGATCAGATCAGCGTGCTCGTGCCGTAGCTGCGTGAGCAGCAGACTGCCCAGCCCCAGCGCCCCGATTGCGTATCGCTTGAGATCCTCACGATCCTGGAGTCGGTGACGGTCGGCGTTGGCGACGGCCTGCGCGAGACCCATCCCAAGCATCCGCCAACCCTCCCATTCACCTTTGGTCTGTCCCAGGCGGAGTTCGGCATCGTCACTGAGTGCGGAGGCGAAGAGCCCCTTGCCGATGCTCGTCGGGGTCGACTCAGACCACTTGCGGACTCGGTCCTCAATGAAGATTGCGACCTGGGCCGCGAGCTTGTCCCATTCCTCGGCCTCGATGGTCTTTCGGACGTGAGCGAGCAGCTCGGGGTCGTAAGCGGCGTCGTCGAAGGCGACTTCAGCCGACGGTTCACCCTCGAGCTCAAGGGCGTAGATGGCGGATTCGATGATCCCGGCGAGCCGACTCACGCCACCTCGCTGAGCGTCTGTGTACAGGTGATCCGGCATGCCGCTCCAGGCCACACCAGGGGTGTATCGCACCTTGTCGGCCTGTTTCACGAGGTGGTGATCCTCTCCGAGGGCGCTCGCGAGAACGATGCGAACGTTCTGTTGCCACGTCTTGCTCGGCTGAGCCGACCGTTGGATCTCCGGGGTTTCAGCTTCAGCGCGAAGCGACCTCAACTGCTCAAGAGCCTTCGGCGACTTCATGCGAGGGACGATACTCACGACGGCGGACATCTCGGCGCCCCTCAGTGCAGGACGAGGTGCAGGAACTTGATGACGCCCTCGGCACGCGCCTTGAAGACCCTGAGCTCGAAGGTGTCCAGCCGACCGACCGGGCCGTGAGTACCGTCGCTCGCCTCCTTCATCAGCGTGATGACCTCGTCGACGTCGACCTCGACGAACTCTGCCAGCTCGGTCGACGTGTCCCCGCGGAGTGCGAGCCGATGCATGATGCGTGCCCGACGGCTCACGCTGCCCTGGTCGGTCTTCGGCGCGCTCGGGTTCGCGGCGAGGACCTCGGCGTCGGTCGCGCAGTGGTCGACGAGGTCGGTGAGCAGTTCGCGGGTACTCGTGCAGAAGTGTCGCGCCGCGTCAGGGTTCCTCGGACTCAGCGCGAAGAGTGCTCCCCTCCAGCGCGAGTCGAGGTCGCCGCCGAGTTCGAGCAGCTCGTTCGTGATGGTCGTGTCCCGGAGTCGCGCCTCGTCCTCGGTGACCTCATCCGTGTGCTCGGTCAGCAGGGCGCTGAGCGTCTCGGCGCTGGCCGCCGCCTCGCCCTCGGCGAGATCGAGCAGATCCCGGTGGTCCGCCCAGGTGCCCGTCTCGGCGGCAGACTCAAGACGGACGAAGGACTGCTGAACCGATTGCACGGAGGTCCGGTGAGTGACGAATCGAGTCGTCACCGTCGGCTGCGACTGGAGCTGCCGGAGCGCCCGCTGCAGCCGAGAACGGTTCGCCCGGACGCGAGCGTTGTGAGCGCGGGCCTCGCGGTTGTAGTTGTCAACGGCCCGGTTGTAGTTGTTGACGGCCTGGTTGAGCTTCGACTGCGCCTGCCGCGCCTGTGACTGGATGCGGTTGAGCTGGCTCCGGAGCTGCGACGTGTTGACGCGCCGCGCCATCAGAGCTTCACCTTCTCGGGCTTGAGCACGATCCGCGTGCCGTCGTGGGTGAGCTTTGCCCAGTCGGCGATTTCCGACTCGCTCACGTTGCTGCCATCCCAGTGGCGAACCATCGTGCGGATCGCAGCCTTGATCTCGTCGATCGGGCGACCGGCGTACTGCCCGACCAGACGGTCGAAGTCCCGGTTGCGGTCGCGCGCGATCTGCTCGACGTGCGCGTTGACGTCCTTCTCGATGGCCCGCATGAGGGCCTTCTCGTCGAACTTGAACTGGATACCCATTGGTGCCTCCTCAGGCTTTGGGGGTAGGGGGAAGAGGAGGCAGATACACCGCGAGGGACGGAATGTCCAACTCGCGGAACGGCCAGATGGCCGTTAGGGTTTGGATGACCGACCAAAGTCAACCGGGCCCCGATCTGCCGTATGACGAGCACCGCTCGCCAGGCGATCGGGGCTCGTTTTTGTCGTTACCCCACATCGTACATCTGGGGCCGGACACGGCCCCAGGACCCCGTCTTGGCATCCTGTGGACAGACCTGGGCATTTCGCGCGTCAGGGGGCCTTCCAGGCATGAAAACGGGCCATTTCAGGGAGGACTACCACCCCGACGAACTACACCAATGTGATTTTGGTGGAGAACTTGTGGACAACCGTGTGCACAAGAATCAGCGCGGCAGGCCGCGGCGTCGGCGTGTCAAGCTGACGCCAGTCGAGCCTGCCGCCGTTGAACGAGCTTGGCCCGGGTCAGCAGCACGAGTGCGAGCGGTGCGAACACCGCGAACTTCACGGCGCTGATAAGCGCAACGCACGCGAAGACGCCAACCCACCCGGGCGCCCCCTGCTCGGCGACGATCCAGGCGAGCCAAGTCGCCAGGGTGAAGTAGCCGACGGCTGCCACCGTGCTGACGGGAGCACCCCACTTGAGTCCTCCCCGGGTGCGGAGCCAGGCGATAGCGAGGTTGGACGGGTACCAGCGGGAGATGGCGGCGTAGCCCGACGCCGCTCGCATGGCGAAGGAGAACATGGCGGACCTTTCGACGAACGATTCGAGAGATCCGATGACCAGTCGGCTTCGGCGGGTCGGTCCTGAAGGTATCCACCCAAGGGTGGTGGCCGGCTCGAACGGCAAGTGGGATTCCGCCTACTGATCCCGAGTGTACGCCTGGGCGGTGACAGCGTCTTGGGTGCCGTGATGCCGACTTCGAGGACTACGGCCGGCGACACGCGCCCAGCCTGGGCCTCCGCTCTCAGTAGGCTGGATGGGCCGGGATCTCTGGCGAGTCCTCGAATCTGTGGTCGCGTCCAGCGCCCCGGGGGTCGATCACCGGTACCAGCGGCGGGAACGTCACCAATGTCGGTGGCCGACCGTACACTGGACGACTTTCCCGAGAGCAGACCGCATAGACGACGAGAGGGGCAGCGATGGCGACGGCCGACGCCTCAGAGCGCTACAAGCTCTCCTTCGGCGTCGGCGGCCTCTACCTCCAGGGGGCGCCGATCGCTGCACGTCTTTATCTGGAGCTTCGCGACTGGGTGGCGGTCCGCTCTGCGCTTGACGCAGACAACCTGCTCCAGGCGAGGACTGAGTCGAGTGCGCGACGTTGGGGCAGGGAACTCGTGCAGCGGCTCGGTGAGATGAGCGACGCCGAGCTCGAAATCCTCACCGATGCGACGGCGGATGAGCGCGCCCAGTTGATGTGGGCGGCCACCTGCCGCAGGTACGAGCTGATCGCGGAGTTCGCGGAGGAGGTGCTTCGCGAGCGCTTCTTGCTGCTCGCGACCGATGTGCTGCCGGAGCACTTCGAGGCATTCGTCCGCGGCAAGGCGATGTGGCATGACGAGCTCAACCAGTTGGAGGCGTCGACGATGACGAAGCTTCGCACGAGCCTCTTCCTGATGATGCGGGAGGCCGACTTCCTCACGGCGGAGGGCGTGATCATTCCGACCCTCCTGTCCGGTCGTGTGCAGGACGAGCTCGCGAGGCACGTCCCGAGCGACATCCGCTTCTTCCCGACGAGGGAGTCGGCATGAGCGCCCCGAAGGACCTGGCTGGACAGGAGAAGCACCTCGCCGAGGTGCTTGCGAGCAAGCGATTCCTCCAGATGGAGGGGATCGGCAATGAAGTCCCCTTCTTCATCTACCCGTATGACCCCGAGGATGGGCTCGCCGTCGCCGCCGCCAAGAAGCGCGTGAAGAACAAGCTCGCCCAGCAGGGGGTGAACGTGCTCGAAGTGAACCTCTACGACGTGACCGTGGAGATGCTTCAGGAGCGGGGGGTCTGGGACAGGCTCCTCAAGCTCGAGGCGGAGCAGGGGAAGGATGCCTTCATCAAGCCGCTGCAGAACATGCTCGATCCGGCGACGAAGCTTGGGCCTGCGATCCAGGCCAAGATCGCTGGGGCCCCCTACGACGTGCTTTTCCTCACCGGCATCGGCGAGGTCTTCCCCTACATCCGTTCGCACAACGTGCTGAACAACCTCCAGACCATCGCCGGCGGCAAGCCGATGCTCATGTTCTTCCCCGGCGAGTACAAGCAGTCGAGCAGCTCCGGCTCGTCGCTCGTGCTCTTCGGGCGACTCAAAGACGACAACTACTACCGGGCGTTCGACATCCGGCACTGGGAGGCCTGACCCATGAAGCTCAACGAGATCTTCGAGAAGGACATCACTCGACCAATCGACGGGGTCATCAAGGCCGACGACACGACCCACCTGCAGGTCGAGGTGGAGGAGTACGTCCTCACGAATGAGACGGAGAAGGCACTCAGCCAGCTCCTCGAGGCCTATACGAGCTCGACCACCGACAACGGTGTGTGGATCTCCGGCTTCTTCGGGTCCGGTAAGTCGCACCTGCTCAAGATGCTCGCGCACCTGCTCGGTGACGTCGACGGCCAGCAGTTCCGACGCGACCAGGTCACCGAGAGCTTCGCGGGGAAGACCGAGGACCACCTCCTCAAGGGCTCCCTCAAGAAGGCGGCTTCGATCCCCGCGAAGAGCATCCTCTTCAACATCGACCAGCTCGCGGACGTCGCCGGCAGCGACAAGACCGACGCGATCCTCAAGGTCTTCGTCAAGGTCTTCAACATCGCGCGGGGTTACTACGGATTGCAGCCGCACGTCGCGCGGTTCGAGCGCGACCTCGACACGAAGGGACTGCTCCAGCAGTTCCGGACGACCTACCATCAGATCGCCGGCATCCCGTGGGAGGACGGCCGGGACCTCGACGTGCTGGAGGAAGCGAACGTCGCCAAGGCGTTCGCGCAGGTGACCAACGCAAGCGGTGCCAGCCCGGAGAACATCCTGGAGAAGTACCGGGACTCCTACTCGGTCTCCGTCGAGGAGTTCGCCGAGGAGGTGGTGACCTGGCTCGACAAGCAGCCGACGGGCACTCGGCTGAACTTCTTCGTCGACGAGGTCGGGCAGTTCATCGGTGGGGACACCAAGCTCATGCTGAACCTCCAGACCATCGCCGAGTCGCTCAACTCGAAGGCGAAGGGCAGGTCCTGGATCGTCGTGACCAGCCAGGAGGCGATGGACAAGGTCATCGGCGACCCGACCAAGACCCTCGCGATGGACTTCTCGAAGATCCAGGCGCGCTTCGCGACGAAGGTCGCGCTCACCAGCGCTGACGTCGAAGAGGTGATCAGGAAGCGGCTCCTGGAGAAGAATGCTTCCGGTTCCGCGGGACTCGCCGCGGTCTACTCCAGCCAGTCCGGCCACTTCAAGACGATCTTCGACTTCGTCGGCGGCAGGACCTACCCGAACTACTCGTCCGAAGACAGGTTCATCGAGACCTACCCGTTAGTGAACTACCAGTTCCCTCTCTTCCAGAGCGCCCTCGTCGGGCTCTCGGAGAACAACGCCTTCACCGGACGGCACCAGGCGGTCGGCGAGCGGTCGATGCTCGGGGTCGTGCAGCAGGTCGCGAAGGAGATGGTCGGCGCCGAGGTCGGGGAGCTGGCTTCCTTCGACCGGCTCTTCTCTGGAATCCGAGACACCGTGCAGTCTCTTGCCAAGCGTGCCATCGACATCGCGGAGAACAGCCTGCCCGACCAGGACTCGGACGTGACCAAGCTCGCGGTCCGGCTGCTCAAGGCGCTCTTCCTCGTGAAGTACGTCAAGGACTTCAAGGCCACGGCGCGCAACCTCGCTGTGCTGGTGTACGACCGCTTCGGACTCGACCCGAGCGCGCTCGACAAGGACGTCAAGGACGCGCTCGCGCTGCTCGAAGCGCAGACCTACATCCAGCGCAACGGCGACGTCTACGAGTACCTCACCAACGAGGAGCAGGAGATCGAGGCGAAGATCAAGCAGGTCGATCTCGACTCCTCCGAGATCGGCAAGCGCCTGTTCGATCTGCTCTCGCAGGACGTCGTCAAGTCGAACAAGTTCACCTACAAGACCGGCCAGAACTACGCCTTCGGCTACAAGATCGACGAGAGCACGCATGGACCGCAGCAGTTGCTCACGGTCCACTTCCTCACGCCGGAGTATCCGCACGATCTGACGACGATCCGGGCGCATAGCACGGGCCTCGACGAGGTGCGCGTCGTGCTCCCTGATGCGGATGCCGGCCTCTTCGCCGACCTGCGCCTGCTGCTCAAGACGGACAAGTACGTCAAGCAGGCGGCGAATGCCTCCTCGACGCCGGTGCAGCAGCGCATCCTCGCCGCCAAGTCCCAGCAGAACTTCGACCGCAAGCGCGAACTCGTCGAGCGGTTCAAAACGGCGGTCGGCAAGGCGACGCTCATCGTGTACGCCGCGGACGTGGCTTCCAAGAGTGAGGCTGCTGATCAGCACGTCTTCGACGGGCTGGCCGTGCTCATCGCCAAGGCGTTCCCGCAGCTCAGCACGCTCGGCGGCAAGACCTTCACTGAGTCGGACATCACCAAGTTCGTTCAGCCCGTCGACCAGGGTCTCGTGACCGTGGATTCGACCCTCACCGAGGCAGCGAAGGACGTCTACAACGTCGGTGTGTCGATGAAGGTGAAGACCGGCCAGTCCGTCACCGTCAAGACCATCGTCGACCAGTTCGAGGGCAAGCCCTATGGCTGGGATCGGACCTCGATCCTCGCTGTCGTCGCCTATCTCTTCGGCGACTCGCAGATCACGATCGAGCACAACGGCAACCTCCTCAAGCGCAGCGAGGTGCCCGGCCTGCTGAAGAACTCCCAGCAGCTCGCCAACCTCAAGGTCGGCATCCAGAAGAGCTTCGACGACGCGAAGGTCACCGCGCTCCGCAAGTTCGTGCAGGACTTCTTCGATGAGGCATCGACTCCCACCGCTCCGCTGGAGCTCGCTCGCTTCGGCGCGGACAAGCTGAAGGGTCAGGTCGACCGGCTGCATGAGGCGCGGGCGGCATACCCGTATCCATTCATGGCGGCACTCGACCCGGCGATCGCACTGCTTGAGAGCGTGGTCGGCAAGGCGGATGAGTGGTACCTCGCCGACTTCGACCAGGCGGATGAGCTCCGAGAGGCAAAGGACGACGTGCTCGACCCGATTCGGGCCTTCCTGAGCGGTCAGCAGCGCACGATCTACGACAAGGTCGCGAAGTCCCTTGCTGACTCCGAGGACAACCTCAGCTTCCTCGCGAAGGGTGTCGCGGACGACGTCCGGTCCAGGCTCGACGACCCTGGCATCTTCCGCGGCAACAAGGTGGCCCAGCTCCAGAGTGCCGCCGACAGCCTGCGGGAGCAGATCGACACGGTGGTCAAGGACGAGCAGCAGAAGGCGGTCGCGGCCATCGGTGCCCGGCGGGGGCTGCTCGCTGACAGCGACGACTTCAAGGCGGCCACCGAGGACGCTCGTCAGCAGGTGCTCGGGGAGGTCGACTTCGCGATTGTGCAGGTCGAAGCGGAGCACAGCATCGCGAAGATCAAGCTGGCCGCGACGACCTTCGCGCAGGAGACCTTCCCGCGTCTCCTCGCGCAGCTCGTGGCATCCAGGCCGGTCACGGCGGTCCCGCCCACCGACGGCACCGAATCGTCGGAGGGAGGCGAAGTCACGCCTCCGGCGCCGCCCGCAGTGAAGCCGATCGTTCCGATCGGACAGATCCAGGTCACCAGCGCAAAGGTCGTGCTGTCGACCGGTGCGGACGTCGACGAGTACGTCGATGCGCTCCGCTCGGCCCTCCACGCAGCCATCGCCGACGGGAAGCGGGTCACTCGCTGATGGACACCGCCGCACTCAAGAACTTCGCAACCCGCGCCCGCACCGAGCTTCGCAAGGAGGTCGGCGCGCGGATCGACGTCGTGCTCGCATCGAACTCGCTGGCCCGCGTCGAGTCGGCGGCGGCGGTCCAGGCGTTGGAGAAGGCCATCGCGCAGGACGGCCGTGAGGCCGTCATCGAGCGTGTGGCGTACACCTGGTTCAACCGCATCATCGCGCTCAGGTTCATGGACGCGAACGGTCACACGTCGTCGGCCATCGTCTCGCCTGGCACTGGGAAGACGGCTGGGCAGCCCGAGGTGCTGGCCGAGGTCAAGGCCGGCACCTTCGATCTGGCGGTCGTGCCCGAGCGAACCCGCGAGCGGGTCATCGCGTTGCTCAGCGGCACCCTGCAGAGCGTCGATCCACAGGGGGAGGCGTATGGCCTGCTGCTCGAGGCGTACTGCCGGCACTGGAACAAGGCGATGCCGTTCATGTTCGAGCGTGAGGGCGACTACACGGAACTGCTTGCCCCCGCCGCGCTGCTCGCGGAGGACTCGGTGCGGGACCAGGCCGTCCGCGCGCTCACCGACGAGGCATGTCAGGAAGTCGAGGTCATCGGCTGGCTCTACCAGTTCTACATCTCGGAGCGGAAGGACGAGGTCTTCGCCGGGTTCAAGAAGAACAAGAAGGCGGGTGCGGCGGAGATCCCGGCGGCGACGCAGCTCTTCACCCCGCACTGGATCGTCCGCTACCTGGTCGAGAACTCGCTCGGACGGCTCTGGCTGCTCAACCACCCGGAGTCGAAGCTCGCTGAGCGGATGGACTACTACATCGCGCCGGTCGACGAGGAGACGGATTTCCTCAAGATCGACCGGCCCGAAGACCTCAAGGTGCTCGATCCGGCCGTCGGCTCCGGCCACATGCTCACCTATGCGTTCGACCTGCTCTACGCGATCTACGAGGAGCAGGGCTACGCACCCTCGGAGATTCCCGGCTTGATCATCGAGCACAACCTGTACGGCATCGAGATCGACCCTCGTGCGGGCTCCCTGGCCGCCTTCGCGCTCACCATGAAGGCCGCTGCGCGCCGCAAGCTCTTCCTGAAGAACCCGGTGCAGCCGCACGTCCTTGTCCTGGAGAACGTCCACTTCGACCAGGGAGACCTCGACTATCTGTGGTCGCTCAGCAAGGGCATCTCGGTGGCGCGTGCCGACGTTGATGAGTTCTGGAACGCCTTCGAGCATGCCGACACTTTCGGCTCGCTGATCCAGCCGAACGAGACGATCCTCCCGCTGCTGAAGCCGGTGGCCGGGGTGCCGGAGGCTCGTCACACCTACCTCGGACAGATGGTCAACACCGTGCTCGCACAGGCGGAGCAGCTGTCAAAGCGGTACGCGGTGGTCGTCGCGAACCCGCCGTACATGGGCAGCAAGCAGATGAACGATCTGCTTTCACAGTTCATGAAGGACGGGTACCCGGACACGAAATCGGACCTCTTCGCAGGGTTCATCGATCGCTGCGCGAAGCTCGCCGGGCAGCGCGGGGCCGTGGCGATGATCACGATGCAGTCCTGGATGTTCCTGAGTTCTTACGAGAAGCTCCGCGCGTCGCTCCTGACGAAGCAGCGGATCGCCTCGATGCTGCACCTCGGCGCCCGCGCGTTTGATTCCATCGGCGGCGAAGTCGTCTCGGCGACGGCGTTCGTCCTGGAGAACCTGCCCTTGGACGGAGGCGATGCCGATCGAAAACGTGTCGGCACCTTCATCCGCCTCGTCGACGGGATGTCCGAAGCGGAGAAGATCTCTGCGCTGACAACCGCGCTTGAGGTCCAGACAACGGAAACTGGACTCCACCTCGCATCGGACAGCGACTTTGTCGCAATCCCGGGCTCCCCCATCGTCTACTGGCTCAGTGAAAAGATGCGAGCTGC
>Ga0209066_10002618_pt1 | contig 21589 bp, 24 predicted proteins | sample All_14_2_FD_187198 | JGI IMG/M metagenome (GOLD analysis project Ga0209066, IMG submission 187198) | Freshwater microbial communities in response to fracking from Pennsylvania, USA - Allegheny Zone_MetaG_DW_15 (SPAdes) (version 2) ... | reverse complement strand
AGCGCGTCGACGGCGTGGTCGGCGAGGTAGGCGAGCACGGCCTCGCCGTCGAAGGGCGGCGACGTCGCCAGCCGCACGGTGATCGTCGTGCCTCGGTGCGCGGCGGCGGGGCCGCGTTCGGCCGCGCGGGAGATGCGCAGCGCCGATGGCGCGACGCCGTAGACCTCGCGCACCGTGTCGTGGCACTGGCGGACGCTGCCGAAGCCGGCGGCGAACGCGACGTCGGCGACCGGGAGGCCGGTGCCGAGCAGTAGGGCTCGCGCGGCCTGGGCCCGCCTCGCCCTCGCGAGCGCGAGCGGGCCGGCGCCGAGCTCGTCGACGAGGATCCGGTGCAGCTGGCGCTCCGAGTAGCCGACGCGGGCGGCGAGCCCGCCGACGCCCTCGCGGTCGACGACGCCAGCCTCGATGAGCCGGACCGCGGTCGCCGCCGTCTCGCCACGGAGGTCCCAGCCCGCCAGGCCGGGCACGGCGTCGGGCTGGCACCGCTTGCACGCCCGCAGCCCGGCCTCCTGCGCCGCCGCCGGCGTGCGGTAGAAGCGCACGCTCGTCGGCTTCGGCGTGACCGCCGGGCAGCTCGGGCGGCAGTAGATGCCGGTGGTGTGGACGCCGGCGACGAACCGGCCGTCGAAGCGCGCGTCGCGCGAGGCGAGCGCGCGGTAGTGCTCGTCGAACCCGCCGTCGATCGCCGCCATGCCCAGAGCCTGTCACAGGTCCGGGGTCCGCTCCGGCGGGATTCGGACACGGATGCGCGCCGCGGACGCCGTCCCGTCCCCGTCGTCCGCGTGTCATAGGTTGGTGCCATGACGAGCCCGGACCCCTACGCCGCGACGCCCGACTACACCGCATCCTCCGGTGTCGCTGCCTCCCGTCCGGTCGCCGCGCCCGAGGCCGCGACCGCGACGACGATGACCCAGGGGATCCCGCTCGCGGCGCAGCCGGCCCGCGGGGGCGCCGCGCTCGCCCTCGGCATCGTCGGCATCGTCATCGCCGGGGTCGCGGTGCTCCTCGTCGTCGGCTACCTGCTCCTGTCGATCGGGCCCGGTGTCTTCCTCATCGGCGGGATCATGGCGCTCGTGCCGCTCGCGATCGTCGTGGCCGGCGTCCTCTGGATCGACCGCTGGGAGCCGGAGCCGCGGCTCGTGCTCGCCTTCGCCTTCCTCTGGGGCGCCGGGGTCGCGGTGCTCGCCGCGCTCATCGTCGGCCTCGAGATCGATGCGCTCATCCAGGCCGGCGGCGGCGCCGACCCGGCGTTCGTCGACTTCATCGGCTCGACCGTCCAGGCGCCGATCGTGGAGGAGGTCGGCAAGGGGCTCGCGATCCTGCTCATCTTCTGGGTCGCCCGCGCGCACTTCGACGGGCCCGTCGACGGCATCGTCTACGCGGCGTGGGTCGCCGCGGGCTTCGCGTTCACCGAGAACATCCTCTACTTCGGCAGTCAGGTGCTCGACTCCGGCACCGTGCTCTCCGGCGACGTGATCATGATCTTCCTCGTCCGCGGACTCATGTCGCCGTTCGCCCACGTCATGTTCACCGCCTGCACCGGCGCGGCGCTCGGCTTCGCGGCCCGCCGCGGCGTCGGCCGGGCCGCCGGGGTGCTCTGGTGGATCGGCGGCCTGGTGCCGGCGATCCTGCTCCACGCCTTCTGGAACGGCGCGCTCTACTTCGTCACGGACTTCTTCGCCTACTTCTTCCTCGTGCAGTTCCCGCTCTTCCTCGGCGTCGTCGCGATCGTCGTCGCGCTCCGGCGCCAGGAGGCGAAGCTCACGAGGGCCAGGCTCGCCGAGTACGCCGCGGCCGGCTGGATCCACCCCGCCGAGGTCGACGTGCTCGCGACGCCGGCCGGGCGACGGCTCGCGAAGGCGTGGGCGGCGCGCGCCGGGCGTGGGCCGCTCATGGCCGCCTACATCCGCGACGCGACCCGCCTCGCCTTCGCTCGGCAGCGCGTGATCACCGGCCGCGACCGGATCGGTTCGCAGGCCGACGAGGCGATGCTGCTGCAGCGGATCACCGCGACCCGCGCGGCGCTCGGCGCCCCCATCTGAGCGTCGGCCGGATCCCGACCGTCGTCTCGGCGGCTCACCCGCCGACGATGGCGACGAGGCCGCCGATCGCCTGCGCGATCCACTGGAGCAGCACGATGCCGACGATCGCCGAGACGGTGATGACGACCGCGAGCGGGAGCCGCCGACGCAGCCGCCGGCCCTCCGGCGCGACGAGGTTCGGCGCGAACGCGCCGACGCGCTCGTCGACGTAGCGGTCGGTCTGCCGCAGCGTCTTCGCCCCGACGGTGTCCACGATCCGCAGCAGTCGCGCGTGCACCGCGGGATCGAGCATGTCGAACGGCGTCGCGGCGTAGACGAACATCCACTGGTCGACGATCTCGACGTCGAATGGCGCCGCCTCGTCGATGAGCAGCGCCATGACGTCGGGCGTGAAGACGGTGAGCGCGTCGCGCTCGTACTCGCGCGGGCAGTAGAGGGTGAAGTGCCGGTCGAAGTCGCCCTCGAGCGAGAGCACCTGGCTGCGGTCGAACGTCGCCGGCAGGTTCGTCGCGCCGAAGAGGCCGTTGTTCGACGTCGCGTCGAGCAGCATGTGCGGCAGGGCGCGGTCGAGGTGGAGTGCGAGGAACCCCCAGCGGTAGGTGGTGCTGCTCTTGCCGCCCTTCACCGTGTACCGGTAGTTGCCGTAGTCGAGGAAGCGGCCCTCGGCCGCGCGCAGGTGGTCCGTCGCGGTCCGGTCGGTGCCGAGCCCGAAGATCGCGCCGGGATACGTGGGCGCCGCGTCGTGCGGCGAGAAGACGAGGCCGTTCGCGCGCGCGAAGGCGTCGAGGCGCTGCCACCGCGGCCAGGCGCGCGCGCCGGCCCTCACGGCCGCGACGGCGCCCCACACGAGCGCGGCGGCGAAGAGGATCCCGAAGGCGATCGAGCCCCAGGCCATGACGGGCCCGACCGGGGACGAGGTCCCGAATCCGACCGAGACGAACGTGCCGATCACCACGCCCCCGACGCCGAGCGCGACGACGACCGCGACGACGACGAGGCACGAGCGCAGCCACAGCGCGCCCTCGCTCGCGTAGGCGGGCGTGTCCTGCACCGAGGCGCGGAACCGCGCCACCTCGTCCTTCGTCGGCTCGGTGAGCAGCGCTCGGGAGTCCACGCGACGGATCACGGGCCCATCGTGCCAGAGTCGGCGGCCCACCGGATCGCGACCGGCGCGACCCCGGGTGGACGGCCCGGACAGACTCATCGCCCGGTGGTGCGGCGATGCCTGCGACTCGACCGGGCGATGAGTTGTTCTGCGACCAGGGTGCCACCGGGCTGCGGACCGCGCAAGGGCCGGCCGAGGACCATCGTCCCTCGGCCACTACAATGGACAGTCCGCGATTCCAGGGAGCAGGATGCCCTCAGGCGAGATCGCTCGAGAGCGAGCGACCGTGCAGTCAGAGATCGAGCGTGAGCGCGCCGTCGTGCACGGGCTCTACGACCGACTCGACCGCACGAGGGACGCGGTCACGGTCGAGCTGGCCGCGGTCCGCCGCACCGACCCGGGCGGCGGCCACCAGGCGCGCAGCGAGCGCGACGCGTTCGCGCGGATGTACGAGGACCGCCTCGCCCAGCTCCGCGACGTCGAGGACCGCCTCGTCTTCGGCAAGCTCGAGCTCGAGCCGGTCGACGGCGTCGCCGCGGTGCACTACATCGGACGCCTCGGGCTGCGCGACGAGGACTTCCGCCCGATCCTGCTCGACTGGCGCGTGCCGCAGGCGAGCCCGTTCTATCAGGCCACGGCGGCGACGCCGCTCGGCGCCAGGTCGCGCCGGCACCTGCGCACCCGCGGCCGCGACGTGGTCGGCATCGACGACGACGTCTTCGACCTCGACGCCCTCGACCGCGCGGCCCTCGACGGCGGCGGCGACCTCCAGGGCGAGGCCGCGCTCATGGCCGCGCTCACCGCCGAGCGCACCGGCCGCATGCACGACATCGTCGCGACGATCCAGGCCGAGCAGGACCGGATCATCCGGGCGGGCCTGCGCGGCGCGCTCGTCGTGCAGGGCGGGCCGGGCACGGGCAAGACCGCCGTGGCCCTCCACCGCGCGGCGTACCTGCTCTACACCCACCGTGACCGGCTTGCCTCGGCCGGCGTGCTCGTCGTCGGGCCGTCGCGGTCGTTCCTCGAGTACATCGAGGCGGTCCTGCCGTCGCTCGGCGAGACCGGCGTCGTGATGGCGAGCGTCGGCACGCTCTTCCCCGGCGTGGAGGCGACGACCGAGGATGCGCCGGAGGTCGCGAGGCTCAAGGGCGGGCTCGAGATGGCGCGCCTGCTCGCGCGGGCCGTGAAGTCGCGCCAAATCGCGCCGACCGCCGACCAGGAGGCCACGATCGGTCGCTGGCACGGCGTCATCCCCGCCGAGCTCGTGCGCCGCGCGATGCAGCGGGCCTGGGACTCGCACAAGCCCCACAACGTCGCCCGCGTCACCTTCAACAAGGCGGCGATCCGCGCGATCGCCGACCTCATCGACGGGCCCGCCTCCGGCGACCGCGACTACGACGCCGACCGCGCGATGCTCATCGAGGAGATCCGCAGCAGTCACGACGTGCGCGTGATCCTCAACACGGCCTGGATCCCGCTGACGCCGCAGAAGCTGCTGCAGGATCTCTACGCCCGTCCCAACTGGCTCGCGACGATCACCCAGCGCTGGACGCCGGAGCGCCGCGCGCTGCTGCTGCGGCCGCGGGATGCGCCGTTCACCGTGAGCGACGTGCCCCTGCTCGACGAGGCGGCCGAGCTCCTCGGTGAGGTCGCCGTCGTGGACGCGCGCACGATCGAGCGCGAGCGGCAGCTGCGCATGGACCTCGAGAACGCCGAGCAGGCGATCAGGAACATGCAGGTCGAGGGGCTCGTCGACGCGAAGTCGCTCGCGGCGGCGTTCGCCGACGCCGGACCCAGGCCGATCGCGGCCGAGCTCGCCGTCGCCGACCGCACGTGGACGTTCGGGCACATCGTCGTCGACGAGGCGCAGGAGCTCTCGCCGATGCAGTGGCGCCTGCTCGTGCGCAAGAACCCCCTGAAGTCGTTCACGATCGTCGGCGACGTCGCGCAGGTGTCGTCGGCGGCCGGCGCGACCGACTGGGCGAGCATGCTCGCCCCGGTCTTCCGCGACGCGTGGCGGCTCGAGGAGCTCACCGTCAACTACCGCACCCCGGCGCGGATCAGCGAGGTCGCCGAGGCGATGGCGGCGGCGGCCGGCGTGCCCGTGACCCACACCCGCGCCGTCCGTGCCGGGCAGTGGCCCGTCGAGGTCGTCCGCGCCGACGTCGATGGGCTCGTCGCGGCGACGGTCGCCGCCGTCGAGCGGCTGCGCGTCGACGCGGTGGGCACGCTCGCCGTCGTCGTCGCCGAGCCGAGCGCCGACGCCGTCCTCGCGGCGCTCCGGGCGGCGATGCCGCGGGAGGTCGATCGCGGCGCGCTCGGACTGCGTCGCCCCGTCGCGGTGCTCACGCCGTCGGAGGCGAAGGGGCTCGAGTTCGACGTCGCCGTCGTCGTCGAGCCTGCCGAGGTCGTCGAGTCATCGGCGCGCGGCGCCGGGGCGCTCTACGTCGCCATGACGAGGCCGACCCAGCGGCTCGTCGTCGTCGCGGCGAGGCCGCTCCCCGCGGGCATCGAGGCGGGCATGGCCGCCGCCGAGCTCGCCGCCGCCGGCTGATCGCCGACGCCCCGGCGGGCGTCGCGCCTGGGGTCAGACGTACCCGCGCTCCGGCTCCGGGCCGAGTCGGAACCGGCGGCCCGTGAGCTCCTCGGGCACGATCCGCACGAAGTCGTACTTCAGCGTCGGCACCCACGGACGCAGCGGCAGCAGGTCGGCCGCGTCGATGTCCTGCTGTGCGTCGATGCGCACGGCCCGACCCTTGAGCACGACGCTCGTCGCCTCGTCGTCGCCGGTCTGGTCGATCTCGAGGGCAACGCGCGGCGAGACCGTGAGCTCGAGCAGCTTCGTGCCCGGCGCGGTTCGGAACACGACCGTGCGGTCGTCGACGACGAAGTTGATCGGGAAGATCTCCACCTCGCCTGCGGCGGCGGTCGCGAGCCGCCCGAACGTCTCGGCCGACAGCAGCGACCAGCTCTCCTCCTCGGAGAGGACGGTGATGACCGAATCGTCCACGATGACCTCCAACTGCGTCGCGGTGCAGTGACGGCAGTCCATCGGGTCGGCGGCGCGGCCGCCAGGGCCGAGGGTCCCGTGCTCAGTCGTCGACGTCGACGAGCTTGCGCCTCCCCGTGTGGCCCCTCGCGATCGTCACCGCGGAGCGCCGCACGCCGAAGTGCGCCGCGATCGCCGCGACGACGCCCTCGTTCGCGGCGCCCTCGACCGCGCGCTCGCGCACGTGCACCGTGAGACTCCCGTCCTCCTCGACGATCACCACGGGGCCGCGCCGGCTCCCCGGCTTCACGAGGACGGTCCAGCGGTGCACGCGGCCATCCTCGCACTATCGTGGACGGGTGCAACGGAGCGCCCCCTTCTTCCTGTTCGTCGCCGTCTCGGCATTCCACCTCATCGCGATCGCGACGGACTGGACGGCGGTGGAGCGGCCGTCGAAGCTCCTGCTCATGCCGGCGCTGCTGCTCTCGGTCGTCCTCGCGGTCGCGCTCGACCGGCGACCGGCGGCCGATCGCCGTGGGATCCTCGCGCTCACCCTCCTCGGCGGCGGCATCCTCGCGTCATGGGCGGGCGACGCCCTGCTCGGCGAGCCGGGGACGACGGGCTTCCTCGTCGGGCTCGGCGGCTTCGCGGTCGCCCACGTCCTCTACATCGCGCTCTTCGCGGGGCCGCTGCGGACGAGGCGCCTCCCGTGGTGGGCGCTCGGCTTCGCGCTCTGGCTTGCGGTCCTCGTCGCGACGCTGGCCCCGGTGCTCGGCGGGCTGCTCGTGCCCGTCGTGATCTACGGCATCGTGCTCGCGGGGACGGCGGCGACGGCGAGCGGCACGAACCCGATCACGGCGATCGGCGCGATCCTCTTCTTCGGCTCCGACTCGCTCCTGGCGTTCCGGATGTTCTGGCCCGACTTCGACTGGCCTCCGGCGAGCGTCGTGATCATGGTCCTCTACTGCGCGGGGCAGGGGCTCATCGCGTTCGGCGCGATCCGGCAGCTCGCCGAGCGTCAGCCGGCTCCCGCGCTCGACGGCGTCGACGCCGGCGAAACCGCCGGGGCTGACTCTGCTACAGTATTGCGGTTGCCGTGAAACGGCCGCGGATCGAGAGCGCCCACGACATCGGGTCGTGAGCACCGCGCAACGAGGAGAGAGGGGACCACGATATGGCCCTGGATGCAGACGTCAAGAAGGCGATCATCGACGAGTACGCCACCCACCCGGGCGACACCGGTTCCCCCGAGGTGCAGGTCGCGATGCTGACCCAGCGGATCAAGGATCTGACCGAGCACCTCAAGGAGCACAAGCACGACCACCACTCGCGTCGTGGGCTGCTCCTCCTCGTGGGCCAGCGCCGCCGGCTGCTCGGCTACCTGCAGGACGTCGACATCGAGCGCTACCGCTCGCTGATCGAGCGCCTCGGGCTGCGTCGCTGACGCCAGAAGACCATCCGGGTCGGGCCGTCGCCTTCGGGCGGCGGCCCGTCGCCGTTTCCCGGCCCGTCGCTCCCGCCGTTGCTGTCGCCGTCGCATCCCCGGGTCGCTCGGCCTCGCCGGGGACCGCCGATGCGATGCACAATGGCCCCATGCCTGTCGATGAGCCCGAGTTCGCCGCGGGGGACCGCGGCAAGGGGTCCTTCCGCGACTACGCCGGCCTGCTCGTGCCGAGGTCCGCGCGGGTCCGGCTCCGCCTCGCCGGCAGCGACCCCGCGCAGGAGCTCCTCCGCGACCTCCTCGCGGAGGGCGACCCGCTCGAGACGGCGATCCCGAGGCGAAGCCGCGAGGACGAGGCCGTCGACGCCGCCATGCCCGTGCGGCTCTTCGCGAACCGTCGCGTGACCGACGTCGTCGGCTGGGTGCCGCGCGGCATGGAGGCCGTCGTCGACGAGGCGATCGCGAGGCTCGAGACGCTCGGCAGGCCACCGCGGATCCCGGCCGAGATCGTGCGCTCCCGCGGGCGGCTGCGCGTGGAGCTGCGGATGGGGCACACCCGCCCCTGACCCGGGTCTGGCCGTCGTCAGCGCGGATCGACGAGGCGGACGTGGCGCAGCAGCCGGGGGGCCGGCCCGGTCTCCCAGACGCTGCCGAAGCGCGCCTCGGTCCATGGGGCGCCGTGGTCGTCCGCCGGCCGCAGCCGGGCGCGCCACGCGCTGAGCACCACGTCGCCGTCGCGCGCGGCGGCGACCCACCGGGTCTCGGCGGCGAGCGCGGGGATCCGCAGCTCGAGCGCGATCATCGCCGCGCGATCGTGCACCTGGTCCTTCGCGGGGTTGCGCACGACGAGCTCCGGCGCGAAGGTCGCCTCGAACCAGTCCGCGTCGCGCTCGGCGATGGCGGTCATCCACCGGTCGTATCGGGCCGCGGCGGCCGCGGCGATGGCGACGTCGCCGCCGAGTCGCGGCTCGCTCGGCGGTGGGTCGGTCGCGATCGCGTCCGCCGGCGACGGCACGGCCGCGGCGAAGCGCTCCGGGAGGTCCTCGCCGGCGGCGTCGTGGAGTCGGCTCAGCAGCGTGGCCGCGTCGATCCAGGGCTGCCGCGGCATCCGCTCCTCCTTCGATCGCCCCGACGAGCCTACGCGGGCCGCACGTCTGTCGGCGCGCGACCGTCGGGGAATAGGCTCGCCCGTGGTCGCGTTGTCGCCTACAATCGATGCAAACGCATGGATATTTCGACACGACGAACGCGGGACCCGCGGAAGGAGGCGCCATGAGCGCCATGCAGTTCGGGATCTTCTCGGTGAGCGACATCACCGAGGACCCGACGACGAAGACCACCGTCAGCGAGACGCAGCGGATCAAGGACCTGCTCACGATCGCCGTGCACGCGGAGGAGGTCGGGCTCGACGTCTTCGCCCTCGGCGAGCACCACAACCCGCCCTTCTTCTCGTCGAGCCCCACGACGACGCTCGCGTGGATCGCGGCGCGGACCGAGCGGCTCATCCTCTCGACCGCCACGACGCTGATCACGACGAACGACCCGGTGAAGATCGCCGAGGACTACGCCATGCTCCAGCACGTCGCCGACGGGCGCGTCGACCTCACCCTCGGGCGAGGCAACACCGGCCCCGTCTACCCATGGTTCGGCAAGGACATCCGCCAGGGGCTCGAGATCGCGATCGAGCAGTACGCGCTCCTGCGCCGCCTCTGGACCGAGGACGTCGTCGACTGGAAGGGCCGATTCCGCACGCCGCTGCAGGGCTTCACCTCGACGCCGCGGCCGCTCGACGGCGTCGCGCCCTTCGTCTGGCACGGCTCCATCCGCACGCCGGAGATCGCCGAGCAGGCCGCGTACTACGGCGACGGCTTCTTCGCGAACAACATCTTCTGGCCTAAGGAGCACTACCAGCGCCTCATCGCGCTCTACCGGCAGCGCTTCGAGCACTACGGGCACGGCACCCAGGAGCAGGCCATCGTCGGCCTCGGCGGCCAGGTCTTCATGCGGGCGAACTCGCAGGACGCGGTCGACGAGTTCCGGCCGTACTTCGACAACGCCCCCGTCTACGGTCACGGCCCCTCGCTCGAGCAGTTCAGCGAGATGACGCCGCTCACCGTCGGCTCGCCGCAGCAGGTCATCGACCGCTACGCGCAGATGCGGGAGTTCTACGGCGACTACCAGCGCCAGCTCTTCCTCATCGACCACGCCGGACTGCCGGTGAAGACCGTGCTCGAGCAGCTCGACCTGCTCGGCGGCGAGGTCGTCCCGGTGCTGCGCAAGGAGCTCGAGCGCGACCGGCCCGCCGACGTCGCCGACGCGCCGACGCACGCGGCGCGCGTCGCGGCCGCCTACGGCGACGGACCGGCCCGTGAGGCGATCCCGAACGCGAACCGCGGCGACAACCTCGCCGGTGACCGGCCGTACCGCGACACGCCCGCCCGGCCCGCCGCGACCGGCGCGCCCGCCGGCGCGGCGTTCGGTGCCGCCGCGACGCGGAAGGACGCCTGAGATGGCCGCGCGTCGCATCGCCGTCGTCGCGGCGGGCCTGTCGAACCCGTCGTCCACGCGGATGCTCGCCGACCGGCTTGCGGCCGCGACCGTCCGCGCGCTGCAGGAGCAGGGCGTCGAGGCGCAGGTCGACGTCATCGAGCTGCGCGACCTCGCGCACGACGTGACGAACCACCTGCTCACCGGCTTCGCCCCGCCGGCGCTCGAGACGGCGATCAACACGGTCGTCTCGGCCGACGGCCTCATCGCGGTCACGCCGATCTTCTCGACGAGCTACTCGGGGCTGTTCAAGTCGTTCATCGACGTGCTCGACCCGGATGCGCTCACGGGGACGCCGGTGCTCATCGGCGCGAACGCCGGGACCGCGCGCCACTCGCTCGCGATCGACTACGCGATCCGGCCGCTGTTCACCTACCTCCACGCCGAGCCGGTCACGACGGGCGTCTTCGCCGCGTCGAGCGACTGGGGCGGGTCCGCTGACGAGGTCGCGCCGCTCTCGTCGCGCATCGACCGTGGCGCGCGCGAGCTCGCCGCCGCGATCGCCCGTCGGCCGATCGCGGCCGAGGCCGACCCGTACGACCCGACGACCTACCTGGGCGAGGGTCGCTCCTTCGGCCACCTGCTCGGCGGGCTCGCCGGCGAGTGAGCCGCGCGGCGGCGGCCCGACGGGTCGCCGCCGCGTCCGCCGTCCTCGGCGAGGGCCCGGCGCCGCGGCGCGAGGGACGGCCGGGGGATCAGCCGCCGGACTTGCGCCGGAACTCGCGCTTGCCGCCGACCTTGCCCTGCGCGCCGTGGATGCCGCCGCCGGCACCGCCGCTGCCGGGGTGGGCGTGCGACTGCTGCTGCTTGCGCTCGAGCGCCTCGCGGAACTTCGCCTTCGCGTCGGTCGCCTCGGCGGCCTCGGCCTTCGGGTCCTTGTCGCTCATGGCGTCAGTCTACGTCGACTCATCCGCGAGACGCCGAGGTCGATGAGCGCGCCGACCGCGATCGCGACGACGATGGAGACGACGACGGCGAGCACCGGCTGGTCGCGGAAGACCGCGCCGCCCGCGGCGCCGATGGCGAGGTTCCACGCGGCCCAGCCGAGCCCGGCGGCGGCCGAGAGCGGCAGGAACCGCCGGTAGCGGATCCCGCTCGCCCCGGCGGTGAGGTTCACCGCGATCCGGGCGAAGGGGATGTATCGGGCGGTGAAGATGAGCGTCGCCGTGCGGGTGATGACGACCCCGCGCACGCGCTCGATGGCGGCCGCGATCCGCGGCCCGCGCTGCCAAGGCCATCGGTCGAGTCCGACCCCGCGGCCGATCGCGTAGCAGAGGGAGTCGCCGACGATCGCGCCGACGGCGGCGACGGCGGCGACGGCGAGGATCGGCGGAGCCCCCGTCGCGGCCCAGAGCGCGCCGAGGGCGACGACCGAGACCTCGCTCGGCACGATGACGAGGAACGCGTCGACGACGACGAGTGCGAAGAGCACCGGGTAGAGCCATGGCGACCCGGTGACGGCCTCGATCCATGCGCCATCCACAGCGCCATGCCTAGCCGAGCGAGGTGAACGGTCGGGGTCGGGGGTCTCGTCGCGGCCTCGTTCGACGGGTCCGGCGACGGGCGCTAGCGTGAGCGCATGGGCGACTACCAGGTCACGCAGATCGGCGCGCTCGACGAGTGGCGCGACCACGTCGGCGGCTTCCACCCCTCCCGCTCCCGCGAGGGCCGGCGCGTCATCGACCACGAGCTCGCGATGCAGTACATCGGCGTCACCGCGAATGCGCTCGAGCCGGGGGAGGAGGCCGGCTACTGGCACACGCACACCAGTGTCGAGGAGCTCTACGTCTTCCTCGAGGGCCGCGGCCAGATGGGGCTCGACGACGAGGTCGTCGAGGTCGGTCCCGGCACGGTCGTCCGGGTCGGCCAGGGGGTGTGGCGCACCTGGCGCTGCGCGCCAGACGGCGACCACGAGCTGCGCTGGCTCTGCATCCGTGCCGGCGGCGGCGTGCTGCCGCACCTGCCTGACGACGGCGAGCGCGACGAGGAGCGCCCGATGCCCTGGTCGCCGCGCGCCTGAGCCCGGTCCGGCCCGAGTCGAGGGTCCCGCCGCCCGCCGCCGGTCCTCGCCGGCACCCCCGCGGCATCGCCCGCGGAGCTAGCTCCGTCGTCGCGCGACATGCGCTCGGCGAGGCGTCCGGTGCCCTCGCAGGGGCGCCCTGCTAGACTGCACGAGGCCCCCAGGGTGCATCGGATGCGCCCGAGGGCCGAATAGGGAGCAGGCCGGCTCGAAGCTGGTCCACGGTGGTGACCTCCCGGGGCGTCGCAGGTGCGGCGGACCGGTGGGCGACGACTGTTGACCAGAGCCGAAGACGGCGGCACACGCCGGATTCCCTTCCTGCCCGCTCCTGCTCCCGAGTACGCGCCGACCCGCGCGCGTACCGGATGCCGCGGCATGCCGCGGCGCGAATGCAAGGAGACAGCCCCCGCATGGAGGGTCCTGAGATCAAGTTCGCCGAGGCCGTCATCGACAACGGCCGCTTCGGCACCCGCACCGTCCGCTTCGAGACGGGCCGGCTCGCGCAGCAGGCCCAGGGCGCGGTCGCCGCGTACCTCGACGAGGAGACGATGCTGCTGTCGGCCACGAGCGTGAGCAAGCAGCCGCGCGACGGCTTCGACTTCTTCCCGCTCACCGTCGACGTCGAGGAGCGCGCCTACGCCGCCGGGAAGATCCCCGGCTCGTTCTTCCGCCGCGAGGGCCGCCCGTCGACCGAGGCGATCCTCGTCTGCCGCCTCATCGACCGGCCGCTGCGCCCGTCGTTCGTCGAGGGCATCCGCAACGAGGTGCAGGTGGTCATCACCGTGCTCTCGATCGCGCCGGACGAGTTCTACGACGCCCTCGCGATCAACGCCGCGAGCGCCTCCACCCAGATCTCGGGCCTGCCGTTCCACGGCCCGATCGCGGGTGTGCGCCTCGCGCTCATCCCGGGTCTCGGCTCGGCCGAGGACCAGTGGATCGCGTTCCCGAAGCACTCGCAGCTCGCGGAGGCCGTCTTCGACCTCACCGTGGCCGGCCGCATCGTCACGAAGGCGGACGGCACCGAGGACGTCGCGATCATGATGGTCGAGGCGGAGGCCACCGAGGCGAGCTGGGAGCTCATCAAGGCCGGCGCGACGAAGCCGGACGAGGCCGTCGTCGCGCAGGGCCTCGAGGCGTCGAAGCCGTTCATCGCCGCGCTCGTGAAGGCCCAGCAGCAGCTCGCCGCGCAGTCGGCGAAGGAGATCGCGGAGTACCCGCTCTTCCCGCCGTACGCGCAGGACGTCTACGACGCGGTCGCGGGCTTCGCCTACGAGGAGCTCACGAGCGTCTACCAGATCGCCGACAAGCTCGCGCGTCAGGACGCCGACGACGCCCTCAAGGCGCGCGTCAAGGAGTTCGTCGCGGGCAAGGTCGCCGCCGGCGAGCTGGGCGAGCACGCGCTCGGCCAGGTCTCGGCCGCGTACAAGTCGGTGACGAAGGTGGTCGTCCGCGGCCGCATCCTCACCGATGGCGTGCGCATCGACGGCCGCGGGCTGCGCGACATCCGCGCGCTCGACGCCGAGGTGGATGTCATCCCGCGCGTGCACGGCTCGGCGATCTTCCAGCGCGGCGAGACCCAGATCCTCGGCGTCACCACGCTGAACATGCTGAAGATGGAGCAGCAGATCGACTCGCTGAACCCCGTCACGAGCAAGCGCTACCTGCACCACTACAACTTCCCGCCCTACTCGACCGGTGAGACCGGCCGCGTCGGCAGCCCGAAGCGTCGCGAGATCGGGCACGGCTTCCTCGCCGAGCGCGCGCTCGTGCCGGTGCTGCCGAGCCGCGAGGAGTTCCCGTACGCGATCCGTCAGGTCTCGGAGGCCCTCGGGTCGAACGGCTCGACCTCGATGGGCTCGGTGTGCGCATCGACGCTCTCGCTGCTGAACGCGGGCGTGCCGCTGCGCGCGCCCGTCGCCGGCATCGCGATGGGCCTCGTCTCGGACGAGATCGACGGCGAGACCCGCTACGCGGCGCTCACCGACATCCTCGGCGCGGAGGACGCGCTCGGCGACATGGACTTCAAGGTCGCCGGCACCTCCGAGTTCGTCACGGCGATCCAGCTCGACACGAAGCTCGCGGGTCTCCCGTCGAGCGTGCTCGACGGCGCGCTGAAGCAGGCCAAGGAGGCGCGGACCACCATCCTCGCCGTCATGAGCGAGGCCATCGACGGACCCGACGAGATGGCGCCGACGGCGCCGCGCGTCATCAGCGTGCAGATCCCCGTCGACAAGATCGGCGAGCTCATCGGCCCGAAGGGCAAGACGATCAACGGGATCCAGGACTCGACCGGGGCGCAGATCTCGATCGAGGACGACGGCACCGTCTACATCGGGGCGACCGACGGCGCGACCGCGGAGGCGGCGCGCCAGGCGGTCAACGCGATCGCGAACCCGTCGAACCCGGAGATCGGGGAGCGCTTCCTCGGCACCGTCGTCAAGCTCGCCGCCTTCGGCGCGTTCGTCTCGCTCACCCCGGGCAAGGACGGCCTGCTGCACATCTCGGAGGTCCGCAAGCTCGCCGGTGGCAAGCGCGTGGAGAACGTCGAGGACGTGCTCTCGGTGGGCCAGAAGATCCAGGTCGAGATCACGAAGATCGACGACCGCGGCAAGCTCTCGCTCGCGCCGGTCGGCGACGAGTCGGCGGAGGCCGCGCCCGCGGCCGAGGCCGAGGAGGCCTCGACCGAGGACTGAGTCGCTCAGCCACGACCGAGGGGGATCGCCGTTCGCGGCGGTCCCCCTCGTCGTTCGCGCCGCTGCCGAAGCCGAATCGGCGTCACGGTATACCTCGCGACGGTTCGGTAACGATGCGGCGTGCTGTCGATGACGGACGAGCAGTCGATTTAGCATGACCGACATCAGAAGGGAGCCCCGTGTCGTCGATGATCCCGGCCACGGCCGGTGACACCGCCGCCGCTGACGACGCCGACGCGGCGCAGCGCACCGCGCTCGGCGTGCTCCCACGCCGGATCGGCGCATCCGACCTCCGCGTGCACCCCGTCGCGATCGGCGGCAACGTCTTCGGGTGGAGCGTCGACGACGGCGCGGCGCGGCGGCTCCTCGACGCCTTCGCCGACGGCGGCGGCACGCTCATCGACACCGCGGACTCGTATGCGAGCGGGCGCAGCGAGACGATGATCGGCTCTTGGCTCTCGGCGCGCGGCGCGCGCGACCGGGTCGTCATCTCGACGAAGGTCGGCAAGTCCGCCGACCACCCCGGGCTCTCCGCGCGGGCGATCATCGCCTCCGTCCACGGCTCGCTCGCCAGGCTCCGCGTCGAGACGATCGACCTGCTCTTCCTCCACATCGACGACCCGTCGGTCGAGTTCGAGGAGACGCTCGTCGCGGTCGACCGCCTCATCCGCGAGGGGAAGGTGCGCTACTTCGGCGGATCCGACCACACGGGCAACCGGCTCATCGAGGCGCGCGTCGCGAGCGGGCTCCTCGGCGTCGCCCCGATGGTCGCGCTGCAGAACCAGTACTCGCTCATGCATCGCGCGCAGTACGAGACCGACCTCGCGCACGTCGCCGCGAGCCAGCACCTCGGCGTGCTGCCGCGCTTCCCGCTCGCCGCCGGCTACCTCACCGGCAAGTACCGCACGCGCGCCGACATCGCCGCGTCCCGCCGGGCTGGAGAGGTCTCGAAGCACTTCGGGCGACGGGGGCAGCGCGTGATCTCGGTGCTCGACGAGGTCGCCGCCGCGCAGGGCGCGACCCCGGCGAGCATCGCGATCGCCTGGCTGCTGACGAAGCCGAGCGTCGCCGCGCCGATCGTCTCGGCGACCTCGGTCGAGCAGGTCGAGCAGATGCTCGCCGCGCCGTCGATCCAGCTCACGCGGCACCAGGTCGCCGACCTCGACCGCGCCTCCGCTGGCAGTTGAACCGCGCCGGCGCCGGCCGCCGGCTCGGTCTCCTCTGGCGACCTGGCCTCCGCCGCCCCGGGAGCACGTAGGCTCGACGGGATGTCTCCCGCCGTGCCACTGCCGCTGACGACCCCGGATCTCCGCTTCGCCTCTGGGGGCGGGAGCGACGTCGCGAGGACGGTGCACCCCTCCGGACTGCGCGTGCTCACCGAGCGCGTGCCGGCCGCCCGCTCGGCGACGATCGGCTTCTGGATCCCAGCGGGGTCCCGAGACGAGGCGCCCCAGGCGGCCGGGTCGACGCACTTCCTCGAGCACCTGCTCTTCAAGGGCACGCCAACGCGCACCGCGCTCGACATCGCCGTCGCCTTCGACGCCGTCGGTGGCGACCACAACGCGGTGACCTCGAAGGAGTACACCTGCTACTACGCGAAGGTCCGCGACCAGGACCTCGACATGGCGGTCGACGTGCTCGCCGACATGGTGTCCGCGAGCCTCATCGACCCGGTCGAGTTCGAGACCGAGCGCGAGGTCATCCTCGAGGAGCTCGCCGCGGCCGACGACGACCCGGCCGACGTCGCGAGCGAGCGATTCGCCGAGGCCGTCTTCGGCGACCACCCGCTCGCGCGGCCGATCGGCGGCAGCGAGGCCTCGATCGAGGCGGTCGGCCGCGACGCCGTCGTCGAGCACTACCGCGAGCACTACCTCCCGCGCGACCTCGTCGTCACCGCGGCGGGCGCCATCGAGCACGACCGCCTCGTCGACGCGGTCGTCGCCGGCCTCGCCCGCGGCGGGTGGCGCATGGACGCGTCGGCCGACCCCGTGCCCCGCCGGCCATCCGCGGCCGCCGTCATCGAGTCCGCGGAGCCCGTCCGCGTCGTCCACCGCCCGCTCGAGCAGGTCAACCTCATCCTCGGCGCGCCGGCGCTCACGGCCGCCGACGTGCGCCGACCCGCCCTCTCCGTCGCCTCCGCGATCCTCGGCGGCGGCATGTCGAGCCGCCTCTTCCAGGAGGTGCGGGAGCGTCGCGGCCTCGTCTACTCGGTGTACTCCTTCGCACCCGGCTACTCGGACACCGGCTTCTTCGGGATGGCGGCCGGCTGCTCGCCGAAGAAGGTCGACGAGGTCGTCCGGGTCGTGACGGCCGAGTTCGAGCGGCTCGCCGCCGAGCCCGTCTCGGAGGCGGAGCTGGCCCGCGCCGTCGGTCAGCTCTCCGGATCCGGAGCCCTGGCGCTCGAGGACTCGGACACCAGGATGTCGCGGCTCGGCCGCAGCGAGCTCACGCTCGGCGAGTTCGTCGACCTCGACGAGGCCACCGCGCGCCTCGCGGCCGTCACGGCCGCCGACGTGCTCGCCGTCGCATCCGACCTCGTGGCGCAACCGCGTCGCGCCGCCGCCGTCGGGCCGGTCGGCCCCGAGGCGTTCGGCGCACTCTGACACCCCGCGCGTCGTGCATCGCTGCGCGACGGAAGGAGGCCCCAGCATGGCCCAGTTCCTCTACCTCGTCCGCCACGGCGAGCAGCTCGACGCCGAGCACGGCGTCGTCGACGGCCCCCTCTCGCCGCGCGGCCTCCGGCAGGCCCAGGCGGTCGCCGAGCGGCTCTCCGGCGTGCCGTTCGACCGTGCGTGGCACTCGCCGTTGCAGCGCGCGGCCGAGACCGCCGCGATCATGGGCGAGCGGATGCCAGGCGTGCCGTTCGAGCCGTCGGCCCTGCTCATGGACTGCGTGCCGTCCGGGCCGACCGCCGACACGCCGGCCGGCTTCATGCCGTACTTCGGCTCGGTCACCGACGAGCAGATCGAGGCGGGCACCGCGCAGATGGCCGACGCGATCGCGGAGTGGCTGACCCCCTCGGCCGGCGATCGCCATGAGCTGCTCGTGACCCACAACGCGGTCATCGCCTGGTTCGTGCGCGAGGTGTTCGCGGCCCCGTCGTGGCGCTGGCTCGGGGTCCACCAGGCCAACTGCGGGCTCACCATCCTGCGGGTGCGCACGGCGAAGCCGCCCGTGCTGCTCACCCACAACGACCTCGGCCACCTCCTGCCCGAGCTGCGGACCGGCCTCGCCGTCGACCAGCTCTACTGAGCCGGCGGGGGAGCGTCGCGCTCGATGAGGTGCTTCGCCTCGGTGCGGAACCAGGCGGCGGCGCCGGGGTGCCGCTCGCGATCGTCGACATCGGGGTCGACGGTCGTGGGGTCCGGGTAGGCGGCGGTGAACTCGGCATTGGCGGCGACGCGCCAGCGCTCCTCCTCGGCGCTGAGCGCGCCATCCGCCGCGAGCCCGTTCACGAGGGCGAACACGCCGGGTCGGTGCCCGCGTGCGTTGGGCGTCGTGCTCTGGAATCGCGTGTACGTGCTCATCTGAGCCGCTTCGCGAACCAGGTCGTCGCGTTCGGGTTGTCGTTGTATGCCGCGATCGGCTCGAAGCCGCTCGAGCGGTAGAGCACGCCGGCGGCCGTGAGCGAGTCGTTCGTGTCGAGCACGAGTTCGGCGGCCCCGCCGGCGGCGGCGAGCCGCTCGAGCTCGGTGAGCAGCGCGCGCCCGTGGCCGCCGCCGCGCGCCGACGCGCGGAGCCAGAGGTGCTTGACCTCCCAGCGGCCGCCGCCGAGATCGCGCACGCCGCCGCATCCGACGGGCACGCCGTCGACCTCGGCGACGAGGAACACCCCGGCCGGTGCCAGGAACGCCGACGGATCCGGCGTGCTCACGCGGTAGACGGATCCGACCGGGAACGTGGCGATGCGATACGCGACGTACTCCTCGAGCAGGGCCGCGGCGACGGCGTCGTCCACGCGGGTGCTCACGAATCGGCGCATGACGGCCAGGGTACGGCCGATCGGCGCGACCGCGGGCATCGGTAGGCTGGTGCGGTGAGCTTCACCGTCGCCGTGATCGGCGCCCGCGGCCGTCTCGGGCAGGTCGTCTGCGCCGTCGTCGATGCGACCCAGGGGGCGGAGCTCGTCGCGACGCTCGGCTCGGCGGATGCGATCGAGGCGGCCTTCGCCGCCGACGTCGTCGTCGACGTCACCTCGCCGGTCGTCTCGCCCGACCTCGTCGCCGCCGCGATCCGCGCCGGCCGCCGGGTGCTCGTCGGCACGTCCGGGTGGTCAGCGGAGCGCCTCGCGACGCTGCGGTCGCTCGTCGCCGCACACCAGGGCAGCGGGGCCGTCGTCATCCCGAACTTCTCGCTCGGCTCCGCGCTCGCGACCGGGTTCGCGGCGATCGCCGCGCGTCACTTCGACTCCGCCGAGATCGTCGAGGCGCACCACGACGGCAAGACCGATTCGCCGTCAGGCACCGCCGTGCGCACCGCCGAGCTCATGCTCGCCGCGCGCGAGGAGCTCGGGCCGTTCGCCGCGCCGCACGTCGACCAGCGCTCGCGGGGCCAGCAGGTCGCGAGCGTGCCGATCCACAGCCTTCGGCTGCGGGGCGTCGTCGCCTCGCAGGAGGTCGTCTTCGGCGGCACGGGGGAGACCCTCGTCATCGAGCACCGGACGCTCTCGGCCGCGAGCTACGAGGCCGGGATCCGCGTCGCGCTCCAGCGCGCCGCGGTGGCGGCCGACGAGGTCGTCGTGGGGCTCGACGCGGTGCTCGGGCTCGACGTCGCGCTCGGACTGCCCGGCGCCGGGCGACCGCCGGCACCGGAGACGCCGCCGACGCGGACGGCCGACCCCGGGTCCCCGGCGTGACCCGCGGTGCGTGGGGCGTCATCGTCATGGCGGCCCTGCTCGTGCTCTGGATGGCGTTCACCGTCCAGTACGCGATCATCCTCATCGTCGACCCGAACCCGCTCGTCACGGCGATGGGCGTCGCGCTCATCGTCCTCCCGGTGATCGGGGTCTGGTGGCTCGTGCTCGAGCTGCGGTTCGTCATCCGCGGCCAGCGGCTGCTCGGCATCCTCGAGCGGGAGGGCGGGCTGCCCGTCGACGACCTGCCCCGTCTGCCCAGCGGGCGGATCGACCCCGAGGTGGGCCGCGCGCGGTTCGACGACGCGCGGGCCGAGGCCGACGCGGCGCCGACGTCGTGGCGCGCCTGGTCGCGCCTCTCGCTCGCCTACGACGCGGCCGGCGACCGCGGCAGGGCGCGCTGGGCGATGCGCAGGGCGATCGCGCTCGCGACCGATGCGCGGCGGCGCGGCGAGGGCTGAGCTCCCCGGCGGTCGAGCCCGCCTCAGCGGCCGAACGCCGCCGAGACCGCGGCCTGCACGGTCGCATCCTCGAACGCGAACCCGTCGGCGGCGAGCCGCGACGAGTCGAGGCGCTGACTGGCGAGCAGAAGCTCGCGCCCCGCGTCGCCGAGTGCCTCGATCGCGAACCGGGGGATCGCGAACACGTGCGGCCGTCGCAGCGCCGACGCCAGGGCCCTCGTGACCTCCTCGGCGCGCGCCGGCGTCGGGCCGGCGAGGTTGACGGGGCCGGCGAGGCTCGAGCGCAGCGCGAGGTGGGCGAGCGCCGCCGTCTCGTCGCGCAGCGAGATCCACGGCCACCACTGCCGACCGTCGCCGATCCGCGCGCCGAGGCCGAGACGGGTGCCCAGCGTGAGGGGCGTGAACGCGCCGCCGGCGCCGACGACGAGCCCGGTCCGCGCGACGACGACGCGCGTCGCGGGCGCGGCGATCGCCGCGGCGGCCTCCCACGCGGCGACGACGTCGGCGAGCACGCCGTCGCCGCGCCCCGCGTCCTCGGCGAGCCGTTCGTCGCCGCGCGAGCCGTACCACCCGACGGCCGAGCCGTTGACGAGCACCGGCGGGGCATCCGCCGCGACGATCGCCTCCGCGATGGTGCGCGTCGCATCCAGGCGGGAGCGCAGGATGTCGTGCCGACGTGTCGCCGTCCAGGGGATCCTGGCGATCGACGCGCCCGCGAGGTTGATCACCGCGTCGACCCCGTCGAGCGCGTCGGCGGGCAGTCGCCCGGCGGCGGGATCCCAGCGCAGCTCGTGCGCGCCAGCCGGCTCGCGCCGCACGAGGCTGCGGACCTCGGCGCCCTCCTCGGCGAGTCGGCGCCGCAGCGCCGAGCCGATGAAGCCGGACCCGCCGGCGAGGAGGACGCGGGTCACGCCAATGACGCCTCGATCGTGATCTCGACGCCCGCGAGCGCCTGCGAGACCGGGCAGCCGACCTTCGCCTCGGCGGCGATCCGCTGGAAGTCCTCCTCGGCGAGCCCAGGCACCGTGGCGCTGACGAGGAGGTGGCTGCCGGTGATGCCCGTGCCGGGCACGAAGGTCACGGCGGCGGTGACCTGCAGGTTCGTCGGTGGCGTCCCGTTGCCGGCGAGCGCGTGAGCGAAGGCCATCGAGAAGCATGCGGAGTGCGCGGCGCCGAGGAGCTCCTCCGGCGTCGTCCTGCCCGTCTCGTCGCCGGTGCGCGCCGCCCAGGTGACGGGGAACTCGCCCGCGTCCGACGAGTCCAGGGACGTCGTCCCCGAGCCCTGGAGCAGATCGCCGAACCAGAGGGTCGTCGCCTCGCTCGTCACAGCCATGCTGGTCCTCCTTCACGTCGGCGATCCGGTGGGACCAGCGTAGGCGGGCGCGTGTCTCCTGCCTACCCCGCGTGCCCGGTCAGGCCGCGGTGGCGCGGCCTGACCG
>Ga0209066_10002617_pt1 | contig 21590 bp, 20 predicted proteins | sample All_14_2_FD_187198 | JGI IMG/M metagenome (GOLD analysis project Ga0209066, IMG submission 187198) | Freshwater microbial communities in response to fracking from Pennsylvania, USA - Allegheny Zone_MetaG_DW_15 (SPAdes) (version 2) ... | reverse complement strand
GAGGTGCGCAGGTGATCCAGCAGACGCTCTTTGTCGGTCTCCGTGAGCACGTCTTCGGGTGCTCCCTTGGGCACGCCTGCAGACTGTAGCTGCTCCAGCAGTGTCGCAGCCGGGCGATTGAGCTCCGCGGCGAATTGTGCGACGGTGGTCACGGCCATTGTGTTAATCCTTGCGATGAGCTTGCTTAAATGAGTCGAGTGGTTGGAGCTGGGAGGGATCAGGCGAACCAGTGTTCACGTGCCTTGAGAATCAAGGTACGTGCTTGTTCATCAGACACATCCGTGATCTCGATGAGCTCGTCCACGGCCAGATCGGCCAGGTCGTCACGGGTGTGGATACCAGCGTCAGCCAGCTTGGCGATCAATTCAGAGGTCAAACCTTCCAGACCCTTGAGATTTTCCGACAAAGTCTCGACTTCTTCTTCCTTGGCGATTTCCATGGTCAGCAAAGCGTCTTTCGCGCGGGTGCGCAGCTCATTGACCGTGTCTTCGTCAAACGATTCGATCTCCAGCATTTCCTGCAATGGCACATAGGCCACTTCTTCCAGGCTGGTGAAACCTTCTGCGATCAGGATGTCGGCGACTTCCGCGTCCACGTCGAGCTTGTCGACGAAGATCTTGCGGATGGAGTCGGACTCGACAGCCTGCTTCTGGGCCGATTCCTCGGCTGACATGATGTTGATGCGCCAGCCGGTCAAGTCTGCCGCAAGACGCACGTTCTGACCACCACGGCCAATGGCGATGGCGAGGTTTTCCTCGTCCACGACCACGTCCATGGCGTGCTGCTCTTCGTCCACAAAAATGGACTGCACGTTCGCTGGCGCCAGCGCACCGATCACAAACTGCGCTGGGTCTTCAGACCACAGCACGATGTCGACACGTTCGCCGGCCAGTTCATTGGTCACAGCGGTCACGCGTGAACCGCGCACACCGACGCAGGTGCCGATCGGATCGACGCGCTTGTCGTGCGACAGCACGGCAATCTTGGCGCGCGAACCGGCATCGCGGGCGCAACTCTTGATTTCGAGCAGGCCTTGTTCGATTTCGGGCACTTCCTGGCGGAACAGCTCGATCATGAAGTCAGGCGCGGAGCGCGACAGCATGATCTGCGGGCCACGGGCCAGGGTGTCAACGCCCAGCATGTAGGCACGAACGCGGTCGCCAGAGCGCAAATTCTCTTTGGGGATCATCTCGGTGCGCTTGAGACGCCCTTCGACACGACCCGATTCGACAATGATGTCGCCCTTGTCCAGACGCTTGACCGTGCCCACGAAAATCTTCTCGCCACGCGAGAGGAAGTCATTGAGCAGCTGCTCGCGCTCGGCATCACGGATTTTTTGCAGGATGACCTGCTTGGCGGCTTGTGCACCGATGCGGCCGATGGGCACGGACTCGATCGACTCTTCGATGTAGTCGTCGACCTCGATGTCGGGGATCTGTTCCTGTGCTTCAAAGAGCAGGATTTCAGCATCAGGCAGTTGCAGCCCCGCCTCGCTCGGCACCACGTGCCAGCGACGGAAGGTTTCGTACACGCCAGTCTCACGGTCGATCGACACGCGAATATCGACTTCGCCTTGATACAGCTTCTTGGTCGCAGAGGCCAGCGCGGACTCGACCGCACCGAACACCACATCACGGTCCACGCTCTTTTCGCGAGAAATAGCGTCCACCAACATCAGCAATTCGCGATTCATTTCTTCTGACCTCCGAGTTCTTGCGCCTCATCTACGGCAACGTCACCGGCCGCCGGGGTTGCCACCCGACGACTACGCCCTTTGAAAGTCACTTCCGGCACCAGACGTGCCTCGCGAATTTCATCAAGCGTGAAACCCAATACTTCATCCACATCCTGAGCAGGCGGCGCCACACCCTTTGCCTGATCCTTCGCCAGCTTTTTAGCAGCGGTTTTCGACAAGGGTTTGTCAGCGTCCGGCGCTTTCAGCACCAGCCCCCAGGCCTGCCCGGCTTGCACCGCTGCAGCATCGGCGTCCTGTGATGCACACAGCACGCCGCTGAATTTCTTGCGCCCCTGAAAGGGCACCTTGAGCGAGATCTCGACCTCTTCACCCACGAAGCGCGCGAAATGCGCCGGCGTCTTCAGGGGGCGATCCACCCCGGGCGACGACACTTCCAGGCGAGCGTAGTCCGCTTCAACTGTCTCCAGTGCATACTGCAACTGGCGCGTGACCTTCTCGCAGTCGTCGACTGTCACCAACTCGCCGGGCAGATCGTAGGCCTGATCAGGCAAACGGTCTATGTATACGCGCAGCAAGCCACTGGAACCGCGTTCACAGTCCACAAGCTCATAACCGAGTCCGGTCACGGTGGTTTCAACAACTTTAAGCCAGCTCATCCAGTCGAAATACGTTCAGGTCAAAAACAGTCAAGCAAAAAAAATGGGCTGGAAAGACCCGCCCATTCGTGACAAACACGAGACGTGCCGCCTTTGACGCCACAGCGCATTGCGCCAAGCAGTAAAGCAGCCAATCTTGGATTTTACCCTGAGGAACGCGTCGCAGCAAGACTTGGCACTGAAATTCTCTTGACGGTGCTGTGGCCATGCCAAAATCCGCGCCTGATTCAGACCCTTTTACGGAGACCTCATGGGATTTCTCGCTGGCAAACGCCTGCTGATCACCGGCTTGCTGTCCAACCGCTCCATCGCCTATGGCATCGCCAAGGCCTGCAAGCGTGAAGGCGCCGAACTGGCCTTCAGCTATGTGGGCGAGCGCTTCAAGGACCGCATCACCGACTTCGCCAAGGAGTTCGAATCCGAGCTGATTTTTGACTGCGACGTGGGCAGCGACGAGCAGATTGACGCGATGTTTGCCGACCTGGCCAAGGTCTGGCCCAAGCTGGACGGCTTTGTGCACTCCATCGGCTTTGCACCACGCGAGGCGATTGCGGGCGACTTTCTGGAAGGCCTGAGCCGCGAGGGTTTCCGCATGGCGCACGACATCTCCGCCTACAGCTTCCCGGCCATGGCCAAGGCCGCCCTGCCTTATCTCAATGACAAGGCCGCCTTGTTGACGCTGTCGTATCTGGGCGCCGAGCGCATCGTACCGGCCTACAACACCATGGGTCTGGCGAAGGCCTCCCTGGAGGCCAGCGTGCGCTACACCGCCGCCAGCCTGGGCCCCAAGGGCATCCGCGTCAACGGCATTTCGGCGGGCCCCATCAAGACACTGGCCGCCTCCGGCATCAAGGGCTTCAGCAAGATCCTGAACGTCGTGGAAGAAAACGCCCCGCTGCGCCGCAACGTCACGATCGAAGACGTCGGCAATGTCGCCGCCTTCATGCTGTCGGATCTGGCTGCGGGCGTCACCGCCGAGATCACCTACGTGGATGGCGGGTTCAGCCACGTCATGGGTGGCCTGGGCGACATGGCCGGCTAAGTCAGACGGGGACGCCTGGGCTGGTGCTGCTGCCTGTACGCCGCCGGCGTCATGCCCGTCAGCTTCTTGAAGAGCCGCCCGAAGGCCACGCGGTCCGGACAGCCCACCTGCGCGGCCAACTCCGACACCGACAGCCGCTCTGTTTCCAGCAGGTCTTTGCTGCGCTCGATGCGCACTCCTTGCAGGTACTGCATGGGCGTCATGCCGACCGCCGCGAGGAAGCGGCGCTGCAAGGTCCGCACGCTGACGTGGATCTGCCTCGCCATGCCTTCCAGCGTCAAGGGCTGGGCGAAGTGGGACGCGATGTGGCTTTGAAGGGCGCGCACATCCGTGTCTGCATGGCGCCGCCAGCCATGGGGCGGCATGTACAAGCTCTGGGGCCCGCGGTTCACGTCGGTCACGAGCATGCGGGCCAGGGCTTTGACCGTGTCGCGATCAGTCAACAGTTGCACAGCATGCAAGCAGGCATCCACGCCCGCCATGGAGCCGCCTGAGCAAATCAGGTTACCTTGCTGGACCAGGTTTTCTTGCGGGTCCACCGTGACCTGCGGGTAGGCAGCCTGCAGATCATCGGCCAGCAACCAGTGGGTGGTCGCTCTGCAGTGGTCCAACCTGCCGGAAGCGGCCAGCATGTAAGCGCCGGTGCACATGGTCACGACCAGCACCCGCTCTGGCAGTGCCCGCAGTGCTTCAACGAGGCCCGGGTTCTCCGCCACCGCCTGGGCCCCCGCAGTCCAGAGAGAAGGCACGACGACCAAGTCCATGCTCGCCAGCAAGCTGGCTTCACCGTCCACGCGCAAATCGCCATCGGTGTGGGCCACGCTACGGCCGTCCTGACTGACCCGCGTCAACGCAAAGCGGTGCGCGCCAGGCAACTGGTTGCCCATGCGAAAGACATCCATCAACAAACCCAGGCTGGCCAGGCTGAGTTGCGGGCACAGCACCACGCCCACGCGGTGAACACGCTTGCCTGGACGGGCAGGCACCGCGTGGTCCGGTTCGGCGGCATTGTCCAGATTAGCATCAAAGATGTCCATCAGGACAATTCTATTTGTTCGCCAGCTTGCTGACAATGCCGGCAGCCTGATTGAAAAGCCGAACATGACCGACCTCGTCCTGCACCACTACAACGAATCGCCCTACGCCGAAAAAATCCGCACGCTGATGGGCTACAAGGGCTTGAGCTGGCATTCGGTGATCGTGCCGCGCATCGCACCCAAGCCAGATCTGACAGAACTGACCGGCGGCTACCGCAAGGTGCCGGTGCTGCAGATCGGTGCCGACATTTACTGCGACACGCGGCTGATCCTGCTGATCATTGACGGTTTGAACCCGCAGCCGGGCCTGCAGACCACGCCCGGCACTTTCAGCGAGGTCGTGGAACATTGGGTGGATGTCAACCTGTTCGGGCGTGCAGTGGCCTACACCTTCGGTCGCAATGTGGACAGGCTGCCCGATGTGTTTCTGGCCGACCGTGCGGCGCTGCGCGGTGCGCCCCTTGACCGCGAGGCGCTCAAACAGGCCGTGCCCCTGGCCGAGCAGGAGCTGGCCACCCACCTGCAGTGGCTGGAACATGGCCTGGCTGGCGGGCAGCCGTTTGTCAACGGCGGCCACCCTGGCAGCGGCGACTTCAATCTGTACGCCACGCTGTGGTTTGCGCAGCAGGGGCGCTTCGACTTCTCGACATTCCCCTGCGTGAGCGCCTGGCTGGCACGCATGCAGGCCTTCGGGCATGGTGCGCGCCAGGAGATGACGGCGGACGACGCCCTCGCCCTGGCTGAAAGCCGCCAACCTCAGCCCTTGCCTGACGGCGGCACATCGGCAGACCCATCGGGCGTGCAGGTGGGCCAAACCGTGCGCGTGACACCAGAACAACTCGGGCACGGCACATCGGTGATCGGCGAGCTGTTGCGCATTGACCCGCAACAGCTGACCGTGCGGGTGCAAAGCCCGCGTTGCGGCACGCTGCATGTGCACCTCCCGCGCGTGGGCTACCGCGTTCGCCCTGCTGCCTGATCTTCAATCGAACACCAAAGCCCCCGCCGTGACCCCATCACCATCGACAGCGCCCCTGACGCTCTACACCTTTGCCATGTCGCACTACAGCGAGAAGATCCGCTGGACGCTGGACCATTGCCAACTGCCCTACCGAGAGGTCTGCCTGACGCCGGTCTTTCACATCGGGCCGGCCTTGCGCATGGGCCGACGCGGCCAGACCACCCTGCCCGTGCTGCAAACCACCGACACGGCCATACAGGACAGCCCTCGCATACTGAACTGGCTGGCACAGCACCACGGGCCGCTGGACGTGATGCCTGCCCTGCACGGACAGGCTGTGCGTGACGTAGAGCAACGCTTCAATGCCATCGGCAAGGACGTGGCCCGCTTCTTGTACGCCAACAGTTTTGGTGTGGCCGACGCGCACATCATCAAGCTGTGGACCGACCATGCAACGCCCTTGCAGGCGCGCTTCATCCGCGCGGCATACCCGGTGATCCGCTGGTCGTTCAGGCGCAAGCTGCACATCACACCCAAGCGTTCGGAGCTGGCACGCCAGCGCATCGGTGAAGTCATCGACTGGCTGGAGTCCCAGTTGGCAGACGGGCGCACCTACCTGGTGGGCAACAGCTTCACCGTGGCGGACATCACCGCGGCCTCGCTGCTGGCACCCATTGCCTGCCCGGCACAACACCCCGTCTATGGTGACCCGGCATACCAAGCCGGCATGGCCATCGCCATCGATCCCTGGCGCCATCGCCGCGCCTTGCAATGGGTGCGCGACACCTACAACGCCCATCGCGGCAAGATGCAAGGTGGCGTCTTTGCTCAATAAGCCACGCTTGTCCGGGGTAGGATGATCTGCATCACGCGATGAAGGCCGAATGCGCTATGCACCCAGCCTGGGGCTTGGCAAAATTGACGCGTGAATTGGAGGAGATCACATGGACAAGCAAGAACTCGCATCCCTGCTCAAGAAGCTGCAGACTGAACTGGAATCGGGCCAGACCATGGACGACAGCCTGAGACAGGATCTGCAAGCCTTGGACAAGGATATCCAGAAGGTGCTGGGGCAAAGCAGCCCTGCCGCCACAAGCGATGAAGAAGGCTCGCTCAACGAGCGTGCGCAGGAATTGGAAGCACGTTTTTCGACCGACCACCCCTACCTGGCCAGCACCCTGCGCGACGTGATGGACACACTGGGCAAGATGGGCATCTGAGCCACCCCGCCTCAGGCCTGTGGGGCGGTGTCGAACATGCTGGAGGCCAGCAAGGCTTTGGTATAGGCGTGACGCGGCGCACGCATGACCTGGTCAACGGGGCCTTGCTCCACAATGTCGCCATCCTTCATGACCAACACGTCATGGGCCATGGCGGCCACCACCTCCACGTCATGCGTGATCAGCAGGTAGCTCAACCCACGCTCACGCTGCAGGCGTTGCAGCAAGGTGAGGATCTGCTTCTGGATGGTGACATCCAGCGCGCTGGTGGGCTCGTCGAGCACCAGCACCTGAGGCTCGACCACCAGCGCACGGGCCAAAGCCAGGCGCTGGCGCTGGCCACCTGAAAACTCGTGCGGATACCGCCCCAGCAGGTTGGGAAACTGGGCCTCGCTCAGGCCCACATCACGCAGGGTGTCGATGACCTTGTTTTGCCGCTGTGCCTCGCTGAGGCCTGGCTGATGAATGGCCAGCCCCTCGGCGACCAGTTCGGCCACCGTCATGCGCGGCGACAAGGACGAGAACGGGTCCTGGAACACCACCTGTACGACGCGCCGCAAGGGCTTGTCTGCCTTGGCATTGAAGCGCCAGGCCTGGCCGCTGACGCGCAAGGTGCCCTCAAAAGGCTGCAAGCCCAGACTCGCCAGAGCCAGGGTGGACTTGCCCGAGCCGGACTCACCGATGACCGCCAAGGTGCGCCCTTGTTCGATCTTGAACTGCGCCGATTTGACGGCCACGAAGCGCCCTGACTTGAACCAGCCTTTGATGCCAGGCTGGGGCACGGGGTAGCTCACTTGCACCGCCTGAGCCTCGACCAACTGGGGCAGGACCTGGCCTGGCGCCGCCTCGACCACGTCGCGTACCGGGCGGCTGTCCAGCAGCTTGCGGGTGTAGGGGTGGCTGGGGTTGGCGAAGACCTCGGCCACAGGGCCTTGTTCGACCAGCACCCCGTTTTCCATCACGGCCACGCGGTCGGCAAAACGCCGCACCATGTGCAGGTCGTGCGTGATCATGAGCACGGCCATACCGTGGCTGCGCTGCAGCTGCGCCAGCAGATCGAGTATCTGCGTGCGCACGGTGACATCCAGCGCGGTGGTGGGCTCGTCCGCCAGCAACAACTGGGGCTGACAGGCCAGGGCCATGGCGATCATCGCGCGTTGCCGCTGACCACCCGATAGCTGATGCGGATAGCTGGCGGCGCGCCTGGCAGGCTCGGGGATGCCGGTGGTCTCAAGCAAAGCCACCGCCCTGGTCCAGGCCTCGGCACGGGATGTGGCCTGGTGCAACTCAATCACCTCGGCGATCTGGTCGCCAATGGTGAACAGCGGGTTGAGCGCGGTCATCGGCTCCTGGAAGATGACGGCCACGTCCTTGCCGCGTACGCCACGCAAGGCATGTTCACTGAGTTGCAGCAGGTCACGCGGGGCGCCTTGTGGCCCAGTCAGCAGGGCGCGACCGGTGACCCGGCCCTGCGGCACCAGTTTGAGCAGGCTGAGCGCCGTGATGGTCTTGCCCGAGCCAGACTCGCCCACCAGCGCCAGCTTCTCGCCTCGCGCAAGGCGCAGGCTGACGCCACGCACGACCTCTTTGTCACCAAAGCTGACGTGCAGGTCCTGCACATCCAGCAACGTGGGCTTGTCACTCATGGCTGCGACTCCTTGCGCGGGTCCAACGCATCACGCAGGGCATCGCCCATGAAGGTCAACAGCAGCAAGGTCACCACCAGCACGGCAAAAGTCGACAGTGAAATCCACCAGGCATCCAGGTTGTTCTTGCCCTGGGAGAGCATCTCGCCCAGGCTGGGCGTATCGGGTGGCACGCCCAGGCCCAGGAAGTCGAGCGAAGTGAGCGCCAGGATGGCCGCGCTCATGCGAAATGGCAGGAAGGTGACGACTGGCGTGAGGCTGTTGGGCAGGATGTGGCGCCAGATGATCTGCCAGTTGGACAGGCCCAATGCCCGTGCTGCCCGAACATAGTCGAGCTGCCGGTTGCGCAGGAATTCAGCGCGCACATAGTCTGACAGGCCGATCCAGCCAAACAGGCTCAGCAGCACCAGCAGCAACCACGTGCTGGGCGCCAGCACCGCAGAAAAAATGATCAGCAGGTAAAGCTCGGGCATCGAACTCCAGATCTCGATCAGGCGCTGGGCGATCAGGTCGGTGCGACCACCATAAAAGCCTTGCAGCGCGCCGGTGAGCACACCCAGCAACACGCCAGTCAGCGTCAAGGCCAGCCCGAACAGGATGGAGACGCGAAAACCATAGAGCAGGCGCGCGAACACGTCCCGGCCCCGGTCGTCGGTGCCCAGCCAGTTGTCGGCGGAAGGGGCCGCCGGGTTGGGCGCCTTGGCAAAGTAGTTGATGGTGCGGTGATGCGAACGATTGGGCGGGTAGATCGCGAAGTTGCCTGGCTTGTCGAACTGCCGCACGATGAAGGGGTCAAGGAAGTCGGTGGCGCTTTCAAAGTCACCACCGAAACGGGTTTCAGGCACGTCCTGCACGATGGGGAAGAACCAATGGCCTTCGTAGCGGGCCACCAGGGGCTTGTCGTTGGAAATCAACTCGGCCCCCAGGCTGAGCACGACCAGCAACACGAACAGCACCAGGCTGCCGAAACCCAGGCGATGCTGCTTGAAGCGCTGCCACGCACGCCGGGCGGGCGATGGGGACTTCACAACGGAGGGCAATGGGGTCATCTGGCTCATCAGTCGAACTTGACGCGAGGGTCAACCCAGACATAACACAGGTCGCTGATCAGCTTGGTCACCAGACCGATCAGGGTGAACAGGTACAGCGTGCCCAGCACCACAGGGTAGTCGCGCCGGATCACGGACTCGTAGCTCAGCAAGCCCAGACCATCCAGCGAGAACAGGGTTTCAATCAGCAAGGAGCCGGTGAAAAAGGCCCCGATGAACGCCGCAGGAAAGCCGGTGACCAGCGGCAGCAGCGCATTGCGGAACACGTGCTTCCACAGCACCTTGCGTTCGTCCAGGCCTTTGGCACGCGCCGTCAGCACATACTGTTTGCGGATCTCGTCCAGGAAGGCGTTCTTGGTCAGCATGGTGATCACGGCAAAGCTGCCCAGCACGCTGGCGGTCACCGGCAGGGTGATGTGCCAGAGGTAGTCCGTGACCTTGGCCATCCAGCTGAGCTCCTCCCAGCCCGGCGAGGTCAGGTTGCGCAACGGGAACCACTGCACAAACGAGCCGCCCCCAAACAACACCAGCAAGGCCACACCGAGCACAAAGCCAGGTACGGCGTAACCCACCAGCACCAGGATGCTGCTGACCAAGTCAAAGCGTGACCCGGCCCGCACCGCCTTGGCAATGCCCAGCGGCACCGACACGAGGTAGCTCAGCAGAAAGGTCCACAAGCCCAGGCTGATCGAGACGGGCAGCTTTTCCTTGACCAGCTCCCAGACGTCCTTGTGGTGCACAAAGCTTTGGCCCAGGTCAAAGCGGGCGTACGAGCCGAGCATGTTCAGGAATCGCTCGGGCGCGGGCTTGTCAAAGCCATACAGCTTCCTGAGCTCTTCCACCTGCGCCGGGTCCACCCCCTGGCGCCCCCGGTAGGCGGTGGCCGGGCCGGCGCGTTCGCCCCCGGTGCTGGCACCGCTCAGTTGTGACATCACCTGCTCGACCGGCCCACCGGGCACGAACTGGATGACGACAAAGGTCACCAGCAACACGCCCAGCAAGGTCGGAAACATCAGCAAGATCCGTTTGAGGATGTAGACCCACATCACAGGCTCCACCAGCAAGACAGCACCCAGCCTTCAGGCTGGTAATACAGCGGCGGCTCGGCCGGCTGGCCAAAGCGCCCTCCACGGTAAGCCACCCGGTGGGTGTTGGTGTACCAATGGGTGACCGCGTAATGGCCATGGCGCAAGACACGGTCCAGCGCCCTGACCGCCACCGCCAGATCAGGCCGGGTACGCGCACTGGCGACCTTGTCAATGAGCTCATCCACCACGGGGTCAGCGACGCCGGCCAGGTTGCTGGAGCCCATGGTCTGCGCCATGGACGAGTGGAAATACTGCTGCAGCTCAGCGCCCGGTATCAGGCGACCCGGCACGGCGCGGCTGACGATGTCGAACTCGAAGTTCTTCTGGCGCTTTTCATACACGGCGAAGTCCACCACGCGGTAACTGGCCTCGATGCCGAGTTTTTCCATGTTGCGGATCATCTGCGTGACGATGCGGCCCATGCTGGGCGAGTTGTCGAGGAACTCGATGGTGAAGGGCTCGCCCTTGGCATTGCGCAACCGCCCGTCGCGCCATGTCCAGCCCGCCGCTTTGAGCAGGTCACGCGCCTGGCGCAGGTTGTCGCGCAGCGAGCCCGGCGCAGTGGTGCCGGGGGGCATGGGCACGGGCTGGGTCAGGACCTCGGGCTTGAGTTTGGCACGCAAGGGCGCCAGCAAGGCCAGCTCATCTGCCCCTGGCAAGCCTTTGGCTTCGTATTCGCTGTTGGTGAAGTAGCTGGGCAGCCGCTTGTAGATGTTGTAGAACAGCTGGCGATTCATCCACTCGAAGTCCATCGTCAGGTCGATGGCCTGGCGGACACGCGGGTCGCTCAGCTTGGGGTTGCGGGTGTTGAAGATGAAGCCCTGGAAACTCGCCGCGTTGCTGTGGGGCAAGGTCTGCTTGATCAGCTCACCCGAGTCGAACTTCTTGCCTCGGTACTGGCGAACCCAGTCCTTGGAGATGAAGGACTGGATGAAGTCGAACTCGCCGGCCTTGAAGCCCTCGAACGCCGTCACGTTGTCCTTGTACATGCGGTAGGTGATGCGGTCGAAATTGAACTGACCCTTACGCACGTTCAGGTCAGTGGCCCAGTAGGCCTTGTCGCGCACATAGGTGATGTCGCGGCCGTAGTCGACCGGGCCGATCTTGTAAGGGCCTGAGGCGATCGGCAGCTCGGTGACGATGTCGTCAAAAGCCTTGGCCTTGCCGTTGACGACACCCCACTTGCGGCTGAACACAGGCAGGCTGCCCACAATCATGGGCAGCTCCGCGTCAGGCCGCTTGAAGTCGAAACGGATGGTGCGGTCACCCAGCACCACCGCGGCCGACACCGCCGAGAAGTACGCGGGGTACTGTGGCGCGGCAGCCTTGCTGTTGAGCATGTCGAAGGAGTGCTTGACGTCCTGCGCGAGCACAGGGTCGCCATTCTGGAAGCGCGCCTTGGGGTTGAGCCGGAAGGTCACCGACAGGCCGTTGGCAGCCACCGAGACATCATCGGCCAGCAGGCCATAGGCCGTGGCGGGCTCGTCCATGTTGCCGATCAGCAGGGTCTCGAAGACCAAGGTGTCCAGGCCTGGCGGCTCGGTGCCCTTGAGCGTGAAGGGGTTGTACTTGTCGAAGTTGCTGGCGATCGAGTTGGCCACGATGGCCAGTTGCCCGCGCTTGGGTGCGTCGGGCCTGACATACGCGAAGTGATCAAAGCCCGGTGGGTACTTGACGTCGCCAAACTGCGAATAGGCGTGAGCCGCCCAGGCTGGCAAGGCCATCCAACAGACGATCAGCGATCCCAACAGCCTCACCCATCGGCCCATGCCGTGACTCCCATCTGCAAGAACCATGAGCCTACCAGAGCAGAAGCGCGTCACGCCCCTGCACCAGCAGATTGGTGTGGCGCCCGAGAGGCAGGCAGACCTTGGTGGGCACATGCCCGAATGGCAGGCCGGTGAGGACGGGTGTGCTGGTCAGCGATCGCAGGTAGGCGATCACGGTTTTGAGGGTGTAGCCACGGTCAAGCGGCGACTTGCGGTACTCGGTGAAAGCCCCCAGCACGACGGCTCTTTGCTGATCCAGCACGCCGGCCTGATGCAACTGCAGCAAGGCGCGCTCGATGCGATAGGGGTGCTCGTTCACGTCTTCCAGAAACAGGATGCCATTCTTGATCTTGGGGAAGTGCGGCGTGCCCAGCAAGGCCTGCGTCACAGCCAGGTTGCCGCCCCACAAACGACCCGAGACGTCCAGGCCATCGAAGCCGGTCTCGGTGCGAAAGCCAATGGCTTCGAGGTCGCCCATCATGGCCTCGGCGAAACAATCCTGGGTGACGTCGTCACCGCCCTCGGGGCTGTCTGCGCGACCAAAGTCGTCGCAGGCCATGGGGCCGGCCCAGAAGCCGGCTGTCACGCCCTCCTCAACCTTGTGGGGCCCGGCAGCCTTGTGGGCCAGTGCGGCCAGTTGCAAGGCGGTCACGTCGCTGTAGCCGACCCAGGCGGTGCCCCGCTCAACACTGCGTGCGATCAAGGGCCAGTCGATGCGGTCCAGCAGGCGCGTCAGGCCATAACCGCCACGTGTGGCGAGCAGCACGTCAGGTGCGGTCGATGCGAGGCGGTGCAACGCCGCCAGCCGGACCTCGTCGTCGCCAGCAAAACGCTGGTGTTTGCTCAATGCAGACTCGTCAACCGTGGCCTCAAAGCCCAGGGCCTTGAGCCGCCGCGCGGCCTTGCGAACAGGCGCGGCTGTCGGCACGACACCGGCTGGGCTGAAGATGGTCAGTGAAGGGCGGGCATCAGTCATCCCGCTATTCTGACTGACGAAAAGCTCACTGCCCCATGCGTTGTGCTTTGGCCAGCGTCTTGACCTGGAAGCTGCCGTCGTTGTCGAACAACCAGGCTTCGATGAGGCCGTCGCGCCGCATTTCGTCCTTGACGTGCATGGGCAGATCAAGTGCCGGGGCGCGGTGCACGGTTTCGATGGCGCGGGCCAGCATCTCTGGTTGCTCGTCGTTGGTACGCAGCACCTCTGCCTGCCAGCGGCCCTCGTGGTTGAGCTTCACATTGAGCACGATGACGGCGCGCAACAAGGGTTGAGGGTTGCGGTTGTGCACCAGATGGGGTGACCCCGTGTAGACCGCCTTGGCGAAGTCCCTGCGAACCTCATCAGGCACACCCGCCACCGCAGGCTTGGCCAGGGCTAGCAGGCAGCCGGCCAGCAAACTGAAACAAACTGTCTTGGCGCTCATGAGGGACTCCAAAAGAGTGGGACACCTCTGATGAGCGGGCCACAGTCACCCGACCATGTCCATGGGGCTGGCACTGATCAGCTTGATCGCCGCGTGACCCTTTCCGCAGATCTGGCCAAAATGCGCGAAGCCGGCGCGCAGTTGCATGCGCGCCGGCTTCGTATATGCCTTGCGTCCGGACTGCCGCCTGGCCCACAAGCCAGGCACCACGCTCACAAACGCTTGCAATCTGGTGCTCAAGTTTTCAAATGGCTGTTGCCGGGTCGCTTTCAACGAACTCGGGGCGACCGCCGTTCACGCTGGCATCGACTGCGAAACGCCGCACCCGGCGCGGCTTGAGGTGCACCGTGGCACCAGCCTGCAAGATGCCGCTGTCACGCAGGGCCGCGTACTCGCTGCGCGGCAACTCCACGTCAACCTCGCCCAGCCCGTCCACCCGCTTGAACTCGAGTCGCGTATTGGGGCCCACCGTCAAGGTGTGCGCCAGCGTGACGGGCAAGCTGCCAGGCTCGCTGTGGGCCAACACCTGGATCTCGTGCGGCCGCACATAGCTCACGGTTTGCTCGTCAGACGGCGAGGACGACGAGGCCACGGCGCCAGGCGCATGGTCACGCCCATGGAAGAGGTTGACGTCACCCAGGAACTTGAGCACGAACGGCGTGGCCGGGTGGTCGTAGACCTGATCGGGCGTGCCCTCTTGTTCGATGCGACCCTGGTTCATCACCACGATGCGGTCGGCCACTTCCATGGCTTCTTCCTGGTCATGGGTCACGAACACGCTGGTGATGTGCATCTCGTCGTGCAGGCGGCGCAGCCAGCGGCGCAGTTCCTTGCGCACCTTGGCGTCCAGCGCGCCAAAGGGCTCGTCCAGGAGCAGCACCTTGGGCTCGACAGCCAGCGCACGCGCCAACGCAATACGCTGGCGCTGGCCACCCGACAGCTGGTGCGGGTAGCGGTCGGCGATCCAGTCCAGTTGAACCAGCTTGAGCAGGTCCGTCACCTTGGCGCGGATCTGCGCCTCCGAAGGCCGGGCATCCTTGGGCCGCACGCGCAGGCCGAATGCCACATTCTCGAAAATCGTCATATGCCCGAACAGCGCGTAATGCTGGAACACGAAGCCCACCTGGCGATCTCGAACGGCCACATGGGTCGCATCCTCGCCATTGAACAGCACCGAACCACTGTCGGGTTGCTCCAGGCCCGCGATGATGCGCAGCAGCGAGGTCTTGCCTGAACCCGAAGGGCCCAGCAAGGCGACCAGCTCGCCCGAAGGAATGTCCAGATTCAGTTGGTCACAGACGGTGACCGCGCCAAATCGTTTGACCAGGTTCTTGACTTCAATGCTCATGACACGACTCCGACGTCATTGGCGATGGCCAGCTGCTGCCGCACCCTGCGCTCGACGATGTATTTCAGGACCAGGGTGACCAAGGCCAGGCTGGCCAGCAAGGATGCCACGGCGAAGGACGCGGCGAACTGGTACTCGTTGTAGAGGATTTCAATGTGCAGGGGCAAGGTGTTGGTTTGCCCACGGATGTGGCCCGACACCACGGACACCGCACCGAACTCGCCCATGGCCCGCGCATTACACAAGATCACGCCGTACAGCAGCGCCCACTTGACGTTGGGCAGCGTGACCTTCCAGAAGGTCTGAAAGCCCGATGCGCCCAGCACCCGCGCGGCTTCTTCCTGCTCCTGCCCCTGCGCCTGCATCAGCGGGATCAACTCGCGTGCCACGAAGGGGAAGGTCACGAAGATGGTGGCCAGCACGATGCCGGGCACCGCGAAGATCACCTTCAGGTCGTTGTCGCGCAACCACTCGCCCCACCAGCCCTGCAAGCCAAAGATCAGCACGTAGATCAGGCCGGCGATCACGGGCGAGACCGAGAACGGCAGGTCGATCAGGGTCAGCAGCACACTCTTGCCACGAAAGTCGAACTTGGCAATGGACCAGGCTGCGGCCACACCAAAGACCAGGTTCAAGGGCACGGCGATGACGGCGGCAATCAGCGTGAGCTTGATCGCCGACACCGCGTCCGACTCGGTGATGGCAGCCAGATAAACGTCCACGCCCTTTTTGAATGCCTCGAAGAACACCGAGACCAGGGGCACGAACAGGAACAGGGACAGGAAGACCAGTGCCACGCTGATCAACAACCAACGCACCCAGATGGGCTCTTTGGTGGCACCTGTCACATTGGGAGGCGATAGGGAACTCATGACTCGACAACCTCTTACTTGCCCTGGCGTTTGCGCGCCCAGGCCTGCAGACCATTGATGGCCAACAGCAATATGAAGGACATCACCAGCATCACCACCGCGATGGCCGTGGCCCCCGCGTAGTCGTATTGCTCCAGCTTGGTGATGATCAGCAGCGGCGTGATCTCCGACACCATGGGCATGTTGCCGGCGATGAAGATGATCGAGCCGTACTCGCCCAGGGCCCGCGCAAACGCCAGCGCATAGCCTGTCAACAAGGCAGGCGCCAAGATGGGCAGGATCACCCTGATGAAGGTCTGCCAGCGGCTGGCGCCCAGCGTCGCAGAAGCCTCTTCCAACTCAGGCGCCATGTCCTCCAGGATCGGTTGCACAGTGCGCACCACGAAAGGCAGGCCAATGAAGGTCATGGCCACGAACACACCCACAGGCGTGAACGCCACCTTCAAGCCCATCGGCTCCAGGTACTGGCCGATCCAGCCATTGCTGGCGTACAGCCCCGTCAAGGTGATGCCGGCCACGGCGGTGGGCAGGGCAAATGGCAAATCAACCAGGGCGTCCACAAAACGCCGGCCGAAAAACTCATAGCGCACCAGCACCCAGGCCACCAGCAGGCCGAACACCGCGTTGACGGTGGCCGCCAGCAAGGACGCGCCAAAGGTCAGCTTGTAGGACGCCACCACGCGGGGCGATGTCACCACGTCCACAAACGCCGGCCAGGTCAGGCTGGTCGTGCGCAGAAACGCGGCGCTCAGCGGCACCAGCACGATCAGGCTCAGGTACAGCAGCGTCAGGCCCAGGGCCAGATCGAAACCAGGCAGCACACTGGGCCGCCTGAGCAAGGTCTTGGAAAAAATCATCGTTGTGCCATGACCTTACTGACGACGGCCAGCAGCCAGAATCTGATCGTAGATGCCACCGTCGTTGAAGTGATCGCCCTGTGCCTTCTTCCAGCCGCCAAACACCTCGTCAACCGTGAATGTGGGCACCGAAATGAAACTGGACTTGTACTGCGCCAGCAGCTTGTCCGACCGTGGCCGCAGCTTGTGCCTGGCTGCAATCGCCTGACCCTCGTCAGACCACAGGTATTTCAAGTAAGCCTCAGCCTGCTTGCGGCTACCCTTCTTGTCGATGACCTTGTCGACCACGCTGACAGGGTTCTCGGCCAGGATCGTCGTCTTGGGGTAGACCACCTGATAGCCACCGCCAAACTCACCTTGGATCAAGGGCACTTCGCTTTCGAAAGTGGACAGGGCATCGCCGATGTTGCGCTGCGCAAAGGTGGTTGTGGCTGCGCGCCCGCCGCCATCAAAAACAGGCACATTGGCAAAAATCTTTTGCACCAGGGCGCGTGCTTGAGCCGGATTGCCACCAGCCTTGATCACCGAGCCCCAGGCCGCCAGATAGCTGTAGCGGCCATTGCCCGAAGTCTTGGGGTTGGGAATCACAACGGACACATCCGGGCGCGCCAGGTCAGCCCAGTCCTTGATGCCCTTGGGGTTGCCTTTGCGAACCAGGATCACGGTGACCGACGTGGTCGGTGCACTGTTGTTGGGCAAACGCTTGGCCCAGTCGGCCGGGATCAGCCCGCCCTGCTCCGCCAATACATCGATGTCGTTGGCCTGGTTCATGGTGATGACATCGGCCGCCAGGCCCTCCACCACGCTGCGTGCCTGTTTGCTGGAGCCGCCATGCGACTGGTTGAGCGTCAAGGTCTCGCCAGTGGCTTGTTTCCAATACTTCGCGAAAGCGGCGTTGTAGTCCTTGTAAAACTCGCGTGTGACGTCGTAGCTCACGTTGAGCAAGGTGGTGTTCGCCGCTGCAGGCGCGACCATGCTTGACGCCAAGGCAGACAACACGGCAAGACGGAGAAAACGGGTCTTCAAAGAAAAACGCATGAAAAGGCCCTTTGTTGATGAGCGGAGCGAATACTACGAAGCCCAGGCAGTACATAGAAGCGCCCTTTTCGCACTTGCTTATGAGAAAAATCGTCACGGCATCGTGCCGTTGGCGTCGACCACATCATGAAAACCCTGATCACCCTCATTGCCCTCACCTTTGTCACGCATGCAAGCCTGGCTGGCCCCATTCGGGACTGGCTCAAGGAGCGCCGCCACAACCCACAAGAGAGCCAACAGCTCACGCTCAAGGACGTCGCCTACGGGCCGGACGCCAAGCAGCGCATGGACGCCTACATGCCGCCAAGCGCGCAAGGCGCGCCGGTGATCTTTATGGTGCACGGTGGTGCGTGGGCCATCGGCGACAAGCGGCACGACAACGTCATCGACAACAAACGCCAACACTGGCTGCCTCGCGGCGTAGGTCTGGTGTCGGTGAACTACCGCCTGGTTCCCCAGGTCACGCCCACGCAACAACTCGAAGACATCACCAAGGCCCTGGCCGAGGCGCAACGCCTGGCCACTCGATGGGGCGCCGACCCCAAGCGCTTTGTTCTGATGGGGCATTCGGCGGGCGCCCATCTCGTGGCCTTGCTCAACGCTGATCCAGATGCCGCACAAAAGCAGGGTGCCCTGCCCTGGCTGGGCGCGGTGCTGTTGGACAGCGCCGCGATGGACCTGGTCAAGATCATGCGCACCCCGAAGCACTATCGCTTCTACGACCAGGCCTTTGGCACCGACCCCAACTACTGGCCTGCCGTATCACCGGTTCACAAGCTGAATGCACGCGCAGCACCCATGCTGGCCGTTTGCTCGACGCAGCGCTCAGAGGCGTGCGAACAAGCCCAGGCCCTGGCCGACAAAGCCAAAGCGCTCGGTGTATCGGTCACGCTGTTGCCGCAGGCCCTCAGCCATGGCGACATCAATGAGCAGTTGGGGCAAGCTGGCGCTTATACCCAGGCCGTCGACGCCTTCCTGGACGCCCTGCCAGGCTTCAAACCTGCCGCAGCCCCGTGATCTGCTGAGCCAGCCTGGCTCTGAACAAGGCCGCACATTCCACCAGGCCACTCAATACCGCCAGCGCCATCACGGACACTTTGAACACGGCGCGGGTTGCAGCGGAACGGGCCAAGGCGGGTCTCCCCAGTTGAATAGTGTTTTGCACCTTAAAGTCGCCAGATGACAGGCCAGTGACACCATGTGTGCCACCTGTCGCATGCCTGACATCTGCACGCGCTAGCGTTCAGGGTTTTGTTCGACTACGAGCCGCAGCCTGCTCCCCCTCGCGTGCCCACCTCCGCCCTGCTTGAACTGGATGAACTGCACCGCCTGATCGAGCTGGGCGGCCCCTACCTGAGGCCGCAGCTGATGTGCAGGGTCCAGATGGGATCTCATGCGTTCGACGTGTTGTCCGTCACACTGGGCAACCCGTCCCCCTCTGCGCCCTGCATCGGTTTTTTTGGCGGCGTGCATGGTCTGGAGCGCATCGGGGCAGAAGTGGTGCTGGCCTACCTGGGCAGCCTGGTACACCGCCTGAAATGGGACAGCCTGCTCCACCGCGAACTGGAAGACGTGCGCATGGTCTTCATGCCCCTGGTCAACCCCGGCGGCATGTGGCAGGGCACCCGCGCCAACCCCAATGGCATCGACCTCATGCGCAACGCGCCGGTCGAGGCCCGAGAGTCCGTGCCCTTCCTGATTGGCGGGCAAAGAATGAGCGCCACCTTGCCCTGGTACCGGGGCCCGGCTGACGCGCCCATGCAGGATGAAAGCCACGCCTTGTGTCAGGTCGTTGAGCAGGCACTTCAGCCCAGCATTTTCAGCGCCTCGGTGGACTGCCACTCCGGCTTCGGTGTGCAAGACCGCATCTGGTTCCCCTACGCCCACACCACCGAGCCGATCATGCACCTGGCTGAAGTGCATGCCCTGCACCGCATCTTCGACCAGACCCACGCGCACCACCGCTACGTCTTCGAACCACAAAGCCTGCAGTACCTCACCCATGGCGACCTGTGGGACCACCTGTATCTGCAGCACCGCGCCCGCGTCCCCGAACACGTTTTCCTGCCGCTCACACTGGAGATGGGCTCGTGGCTGTGGGTCAAGAAAAACCCCAGGCAATTGTTCACCCGGCACGGCATCTTCAACCCGCTGATCGCTCACCGCCAGCAACGTGTGCTGCGCCGGCACATGGCGCTGCTGGACTTCATGGCGCGCGCCGTGGCCAGCCACACGCGCTGGCAGCCCGACGAAACCGAGCGCGACCTGCATCACCGACAAGCCCTGGCGCGCTGGTACCCCCAACTGCCACGGGGCAAAAAGAAAGGCGCTGGCGCATGAGCACCGTGATCTTGCTGCGAGGCCTCACCCGTGAGCACGGCCATTGGGGCGACTTCGTCGCGCAGTTGCAGGCAGCCTTGCCAGCCGGCTACCAGGTGCTGACACCCGACCTGCCCGGCAACGGCGACCTTCACCTCTCAAACAGCCCCACGCGGGTCGAAGCGATGGTGGCATCGTGTCGCCAGCAATTGCGCGACCAGCACCACCCACCGCCCTACCACGTGGTGGCCATGTCACTGGGCGCGATGGTCACCGTGGCCTGGGCGGCCAGCCACCCGCACGAACTGGCCAGCTGCGTGCTGATCAACACCAGCCTGCGCCCGTTCAGCCCCTTCTGGCACAGGCTCAGGCCAGCCCAATATCCCCGCATCCTGCGCCTGCTGCTGACCCGGGCCAGCGCGCTGCAATGGGAGCGCGCCATCATGGCCATGACCACGCGCCACCCCCTCAACGAGGCTGACAGCCTGTCATCGTGGCTGCGCATCCGCGCCCAGCGCCCGGTGCAAACCCGCAACGGGTTGCGCCAGTTGCTCGCGGCCGTGCGTTACCGCGCGCCACAACAGGCGCCCGCCGTGCCCATGTTGCTGCTCAATGGTCTGGGCGACCGCCTGGTTCACCCGGACTGCTCAGCCGTGCTGGCTGCCCGTTGGCAGGTACCGCTGATCAGGCATCCCACGGCGGGGCATGATCTGCCACTGGATGCGACGCCTTGGCTGGTTCAGCAGGTTCAGGCCTGGCTGGCACAGCCCCACCGATGAGCTGCTCGCCGCCCAAGGCTTCCAGCAGATCCGGAATCAGCTGAATCAGCTCGCCTGTCGCGATGGCGGCGTCCGCATCGAAAGCCTCGCCCTTGTCCACCTTGCCGGCTGCCGCCATGGCGCCTTCAAAAACGACATCCAGAAACGCCATCTTCTTGAGTTGCATGGACTCGGTCAGAACGAATGACACCCGGTCACGCCAGGTCATGGCCACGCGCGTGGGCACCTTGCCCGTCTGGATGTGTTGCTTGACCTCGTCGGTATCGAGGTTGTGCCGGGCGTAACGCACCACCGACTTCATCTCGTCAACCGACTTCAACTCGCACTCGCAATCAATGGCAAAGGCATACGGCGGCTCGCCCGTGCCCAGCCAATGCGACATGGCCACCGCCGGCGACATCTCGGTGTGAACCAGGCTCAGCGCCAGGCCATCGAGCGACTTGATCAGCAGCGTCACCACCTCTTCGGCCTTGGCCTGGCTGCCGCTGTCCAGCATCAGCAGACGCTCTTTGGGGGCAATCCACACGCGCGTCACCGACTGCTTGGTGAAGGCCATGGGCAGCAACTCCAGCAAGGCCTGGTCTTTCAGCTCTTTGGTCTGCTTTTTGCCAGGCTTGCGACCAGTCGTCTTCTCGATCTGCTCGGCCATCTCGTCCGTTCGGCGTTTGACCACCGAGCCCGGCACGATGCGTTGCTCGGTCATCAGCTTGAGCAAGAGATGGCCATCAACCGCCTCCACCAGGGCCGCATGGGCTTCGCCGCGCGGCTCGACCCAGCCCGAAGACTTTTGCT
>Ga0209066_10002615_pt1 | contig 21615 bp, 23 predicted proteins | sample All_14_2_FD_187198 | JGI IMG/M metagenome (GOLD analysis project Ga0209066, IMG submission 187198) | Freshwater microbial communities in response to fracking from Pennsylvania, USA - Allegheny Zone_MetaG_DW_15 (SPAdes) (version 2) ... | reverse complement strand
AGACGCCGGAACATGATTTCTACATTCAGGAGCAAAAGACGTGGACACTAAACTACTGACATCGGAACAAGTTGCCGACATTCTTGGCGTCACGGGACATACGCTGGCTGTTTGGCGCTGCACGGGGCGCTACGATCTTCCTTACGTGAAGTCCGGGCGCTTGGTACGCTATCGCGAAGCAGACGTTACGGGCTTTATCGAAAAGCGCATAAAAGCCCCTTGGCGCGTCGGCACTGACAGCTCGCGGCCTGTGCGTTAAGCGCACAAGTTGCGAACAGTAAATATGACAAAAGCAAATATACGGTGGTCAATTTATGGCCGTTTTATGACCAAACAACCTAACCCCGGCCTAACCCCACAATAAAGAAGGAGTTAAGTTACCAACTTAACTCCTTGATTTATTGGTAGGCGCGATTGGACTCGAACCAACGACCCCCACCATGTCAAGGTGGTGCTCTAACCAGCTGAGCTACGCGCCTGCTTAACAGCCACGCATTCTACCCGAACGAGAGGCCACGTCAAACAAATTCAGTCTGTATTTCATCCAGCAGTCTTTTGCAATGCCACGCGAATTTCTTCCAGCATGGCCGGATCATCCAGCGTCGTCAGGTCGCCCGCATCGCGCCCTTCAGCCAGCGCCTGGATCGAACGGCGCAGCATCTTGCCGGAACGCGTCTTGGGCAGACCGGAAACAAAATAAATGTTTTTCGGCCTGGCGATCGCACCGAGGCTTTCATCAACCGTGCGCTTGATTTCGGCTTCCAGTGCGGCGCGCAGTTCAGGTGTGGCTGTTCTGGCGGCATCCTTGACCACGGCAAAAGCTACCGGCTCCTGGCCTTTCAGTGCGTCATGCACACCGACCACGGCGACTTCGGCAACTGCACTGTGGTTTTGTATCGCCTCTTCGATTTCGCGCGTCCCCAGGCGGTGGCCGGCGACGTTGATGACATCATCGGTACGGCCAAGGATGTAGTGGTAGCCCTCTGCATCACGGATGCCCCAATCGAATGAGGAATACACGAGCGGTTGCGTGAACAGGCTGAAATAGGTTTTGACAAAACGCTCGTCATCGCCCCAGACAGTCGCCAGGCAGCCCGGTGGCAATGGCGGCACGATGCCGACAATGCCTTTTTCGTTGGCGTCGCATTCGCTGCCATCTTCGCGAAAAATGCGCAGGTCATAACCATAGACCGGGAAGCTCGGTGTGCCGAACTTGATTTTGGTGTCTTCGACGCCACGCACGGTGGACAGCATCGGCCAGCCGGTTTCGGTCTGCCAGTAATTGTCGATCACCGGCAGCTTGAGCGCATCCATGATCCATTCATGAGTTGGCTGATCGAGCGGTTCGCCCGCCAGGAACATGTGCTTGAGCGACGAGAGATCATATTTCTTGAGAAAAGCCGGATCCTGTTTCTTCAGTACACGGATCGCCGTCGGCGAAGAGAACATGACATTCACTTTGTATTTTTCGACCAGTTGCCACCAGATGCCGGCGTCCGGCCGTATCGGCGTGCCTTCGTACATCAGCGTGGCCATGCCGGCCAACAATGGGCCATAGACGATATAACTGTGGCCAACGACCCAGCCAATATCCGAGGTGGAAAACATAGTCTCCCCTGCCCCGCCGGTAAAAATGTATTTCATCGAGGCGGCCAGGGCGACGCAGTGGCCGCCGGTATCACGCTGCACGCCTTTCGGTTTACCTGTGGTGCCGGAGGTATACAGGATATAGCCCGGTTCGCTCGATTCCAGCCATGTGCAGGGTACTTCAGCCGCCAGATGTTCGGCGCGCAGTGTGGCGTAATCCACATCACGCCCCGCAACCCTGTGCCATTCGGGATCCAGCCCGCGATCGACCATCAGCACCTTGGCCGGCGGGAATGCCGCCAGCGTACAGGCTTCGTCGAGCAAATGCTTGTAGGGAATAGCACGACCGGCGCGCATGCCGGCGTCGCTGGAAATAATCAGCCTGGGTTTGGCATCGTCGATGCGTGTGGCCAGCGAACCGGATGCGAAGCCGCCAAACACCACCGAATGGATCGCGCCGATGCGCATGCAGGCCAGCATGGCAAACGCCGCTTCGGCGATCATCGGCATGTAAATCAGCACGCGGTCGCCCTTGCCCACGCCGAGTGACTGCATGATTGCCGCCATGCGCATCACTTCGGTTTTCAATTCGGCGAAGGAATAGACCTTTTCTTCATTGGTTTCTGTTGATACGTAAATCAGCGCACGGTCATCCGGGCGGGTTGCCGCATGGCGGTCAACCGCGTTGTGGCACAGGTTGGTCTTGCCACCGACAAACCATTTGACAAATGGTGGCCGCGAGAAATCACAGATCTGTTGCGGCGGCACCTGCCATTCAATCAATTGGGCCTGCTCAGCCCAGAATTCGTCGCGCCGCAGCAACGATCGTGCATGAAAATCAGCATACTTGCCCATGAATTATCCCCATCTTCCCCAAATTGGTTCTTGATTCCGCCGGCGCACGGCAGGTCTGGATTTGCTGGTGATTCTAGCGGAATGCAGATGGATGCCAGTCATTTTTGAAAACGCTGCCGGGTTTACAGATCACCCCATGGCCGCTATAGTCCGCCCATGCCTTTTGACCGCCCACTTTTCATTTTCACCGCATCCCTCTTGATGCTGTTCGCGTTGTTGGGGCCGCCACCGGCTCTGGCAGAAGAGCCGGTTGTTATCCAACCGCCAATTGTTATCCAGCCACCTTTGCGCGTTTCCTTTATCGACCGCGCAACGACCACGATGCAGGATGTCCTTGATCAGGCCACCGACCTGCTCGGCATGCCTTATCAATGGGGCGGTAGCAGCCCCGGCTTGGGTTTTGATTGTTCCGGCTTCGTCACCCATGTTTTCCGGATGGGCCTCGGTTTGACGCTGCCACGCACCGCCAAGGCCATGAGCAAGGAAGGGCAAGCGGTTATCAAAGATGATCTGCAACCCGGCGACCTGGTCTTCTTCAACACGATGCGCCGCGCCTTTTCGCACGTCGGCATTTATCTGGGCAACAATCAGTTCATCCACGCCCCGCGTAGCGGAGAAAAAGTGCGCGTCGATAATCTTGATGACAACTACTGGATACGCCACTTCAATGGCGCCCGCCGGGTTAGCCTGGAATAAATAATCCAGGTTCTGTGGCGCAGCCGACTGCGCCACCTTTCTTAATCCCCCTTTTTAAAGGAGAAACATCATGTCAGAACCTATCATCGCCGCCAAATCCCCTTTCGCTGTTGCCGTCGAACAAGGCAAGGATTATTACTGGTGCTCCTGCGGAAAATCGCAAGCGCAACCTTTTTGCGATGGTAGCCATAAGGGCTCGTCATTCGTTCCAACCCAATACACCGCACAGGAAACAACCACTGTTTATTTTTGTGGTTGCAAGCACAGCAAGGCAGGCGCATTGTGCGACGGTTCGCATAAGGCACTCTAAAAAATTCCCGTGTTGCGGGGCCGCGCATGTCACAGGCCGCAGCATCCCCATCGGTGATTTCATGGCTGCCGGCGGAGCATCGCTTTCCGCCGGTGAGCACAGCACTTACCGAACCTAACGGCCTGCTGGCGGCAGGCGGTGACCTTTCCCCGCAGCGCCTGATCGCTGCCTATCGGCAAGGCATCTTTCCCTGGTATTCGCCTGGTGACCCCATCCTGTGGTGGAGTCCCGATCCGCGCATGGTGCTGTATCCGGATGACATGCATATATCCCGGTCGCTCGCCAAAACCTTGCGCAATGCGCCCTATGCCGTGCGCATGGATACCGCGTTTGCAGATGTTGTCGAGGCCTGCGCCAACACGCCGCGCAAAGGTCAGCCGGGCACCTGGATCAACCAGCAGATGGCGGCCGCCTATGGCACGCTGCATCGCCTCGGCTATGCCCACAGTATCGAAACATGGATTGGCGGTCGTCTGGTTGGCGGACTCTATGGCATCGCACTCGGCCGCGCGTTTTATGGTGAATCGATGTTCTCGCTTTTACCCAATGCGTCGAAAATTGCGTTGGCCCATTTATGCGCTTACCTCAAACGGCGAGAATTCGGCATAATTGATTGCCAAATGGAAACTTCCCATCTCACATCGCTTGGTGCCCGCCCCATTCCCCGCCGCGACTTTGTTGCTGTGCTGGAGGTGCTGACACTTGCAGACGAGCCACCCGGCTTGTGGCCCGCTGATTCCATCAATGGCCATTTCAGGGGACAGCCATGACCCATCCACGCGACCTGCCATTTTTCCCGCTGTTGCAGTTCTACACCACGACACCGTATGGCTGCTCGTACCTGCCTGGCCGCATCGCACGCTCGCAGGTCGCGACGCCGATCCGCATGATAGATAGCAGCATCTACAGCGAACTGGTGCGCGCCGGCTTTCGCCGCAGCGGGATTTTCACCTATCGCCCGCAATGCGATTTATGTAACGAATGCCAGCCGGTGCGTCTGGACGTTAACCAGTTCATCGCCAACCGCAGCCAGCGCCGCACGCTCACCCGGAATGCCTCATTGACCGCCCGCGATTGTGACCTCACTTTCCATGAGGAGCACTATCTGCTGTATCGCGACTATCAAGCCAAACGCCATCCGGGAGGCGGCATGGATCAAGACAGCCGCGAGCAATATGTGCAGTTCCTGCTGCAAACGCATGTCACCAGCCGCCTGGTGGAGTTCCGCGAAAATGGCGTACTGCGCATGGTCAGCATCATTGACGTGCTGGATGATGGACTCTCGGCCATTTACACGTTTTACGATTGTGAAGTTCCGCATGCCGGCTATGGCACTTTCGGCATCCTGTGGCAAATCGCCGAATGTCGGCGCGCCGGGCTGCCCTGGCTGTATCTCGGTTACTGGATACGCGACAGCAAGAAAATGGCTTACAAGGAAAACTTCCAGCCGCTGCATGTCTTGCGCAACGGGCAATGGCAGCGGTTAAGCCACACGGCGGATTCAGCCTGACCTGTACAGTCCTCGCACCAGTATGACTCGCTGCGCTCGGTTATTACACAGCGCGTCTGACCAGGCATTTCATGCTAAAAGCGCGCTAAAAGCGTTCGTTCTCGCGCAGGAAGCGCCATTGCCCCGGCGGCAAATCGCCGAGTAACACGCGACCAATACGCACGCGCTTCAAACCCGTCACGCGTAGGCCGACCAGTTCGCACATGCGGCGGATCTGCCGCTTGCGGCCTTCCTTGAGAACAAAGCGCAGTTGTTCGGCATTCGCCCAACCTACCTGCGCCGGGCGCAGTTGTTTGCCGTCGAGTTCCAGACCGTGATTGAGCAGCGCCAGGTCATGGCTGTCGAGCGCGCCATCGACGCGCACCAGATATTCTTTTTCCACTGTTGAATCGTCGCCAATCAGTTGCCGCGCGACGCGGCCGTCCTGGGTGAGCACCAGCAAGCCGGTGGAATCGATATCCAGCCGGCCGGCCGGGGCGAGGCCTTTCAAGTGTGCCGGCTGAAAGCGTTGGCGGTCGCCCGCCGCCTGGGTCCTGGCCGAAATCAGTGTGACGGCCGGCTGATGGCCGTCTTCAGCCTGTCCGGAAACATAGCCGATGGGTTTGTGCAGCAGTATCGTGGCTTGCCGCGCTTGCGTGGCGCGGGCTTCCGCCGCCAGGGTAATCACCGCATCGTGCATCGCGCGCGTGCCCAGCTGCGTCACCCGCTCACCGTTCACGAACACCAGGCCGCGTTCGATAAAGACATCCGCCTCGCGGCGCGAACACAGGCCGCGCTCGGCCATTAGTTTGGAAATGCGGCTAGCTTGCGTATCATGCATAGTCGCGCATTCTATCCCGCCCCATGCTCAGTTATCGCCACGCATTCCATGCCGGCAATCACGCCGATGTCCTCAAGCATCTGGTGCTGATGCTTTGCCTGCAATACATGAATAAGAAGGACAAGCCCTATACCGTCATCGATACGCATGCCGGCGCCGGGCTGTACGCGCTGGACAGCAAGCAGGCCAAACTGACCGGCGAATACATCAATGGCATCGGCCGTTTGTGGGGGCGCACTGACCTGCCCCCAGCGCTGGCCGATTTCATGGCCATCCTGCATACGCTGAACCAGGGCAGGGCGTTGCACCACTATCCCGGCTCGCCCTGGCTGATCGATCACATCGCACGCCCGATCGACCGCATCCGGCTGTGCGAATTGCACCCGACGGATTTCGCCCTGCTGCGGCGTCAGTTCAAGAACCAGGACCGCCGCGTAATGGTCGACCAGGCCGATGGCTTTGAAGTGCTCAAGGCTGCCCTGCCGCCCCCCTCGCGCCGCGCGCTGGTGCTGATCGACCCATCTTATGAAATCAGGAGCGACTACATGAAGGTCGTTGCCGCCATCAAGGATGGCTTGAAACGCTTTGCCACCGGTACTTTTCTGGTCTGGCATCCGTTCCTGCCGACCCTGGACGCCAACCAGTTGCCGGAAAAACTCAAAAAGGCTGGCGCTGCACACTGGTTGCACGCCACGCTCAACGTGTGTGCGCCCGCCACCCAGGGACATGGCATGCATGGCAGCGGCATGTTCGTCATCAATCCGCCGTGGACGCTGGCGGCCGCACTTGAAGCCAGCCTTCCCTATATCATCCAGGCGCTGGCGCTGGATGAACGGGCGACGTGGCATATCGACCAGCTTGAACAAAAAAATTCCGCCCAGGCTTGAAATGGCCGGATGCGCCCCCAGTTAAGTTGAGTTTATTCAGGAGACAATCAATGCAGGATCCCCAACATACTGAACACAGTACTGAACACAATACCGAATCGCAGCCTGAATCGGCTGATGGCGCCGTATCGCCAGCGCCGACTTTTTCGAGTGACAGCGCGGAGACCCTGCCCAGTCTGGAAGAGTTGCTGCGCCAAGCCGAACTTGCCTCCGCCGAACATCACGATGCCTGGCTGCGCGCCAAGGCGGAAACCGAAAATGTACGCCGCCGTTCATTGGAAGACGTGGCCCGCGCCAGCAAGTTTGCTGTGGAAAAATTCGCCGGCGAGCTGCTGGCCGTCAAGGACAGCCTGGAAGCTGCACTGGCCAATGAAAACCAGAACGCGGACAACCTCAAGGCGGGCGTCGAACTGACGCTCAAGCAGCTCGCCGCCGCCTTTGAAAAATCCAGCCTGACCGAAATCAACCCGCAAGGCGAAAAATTCGACCCGCACAAGCATCAGGCGATCAGCCAGATCGAAGCGCCGGATGCCACAACCGAAGCCAACACCGTGCTCAGCGTGCTGCAAAAAGGCTATGCCCTGCATGACCGTGTCATCCGCCCGGCACTGGTCGTCGTGGCCAAGGCCAAAGGCTGACACCCCTGCTACCAGGCTTGCAATGCCGCTTGAAAACAAGCGCCTTAACCCCATAACCAGATCAGGTTTTTAGAACTCTCTCATTTTTTGAAAAGGAAAAATCATGGCAAAAATCATCGGCATTGACCTGGGTACCACCAACTCGTGTGTCGCCATCATGGAAGGCGGCAAGCCCAAGGTCATCGAAAACGCTGAAGGTGCGCGCACCACCCCGTCCATCGTGGCCTATGCCGATGATGGCGAAATCCTTTGCGGCGCTGCCGCCAAACGCCAGGCGGTGACCAACGCCAAGAACACGCTGTACGCCGTCAAGCGGCTGATCGGCCGGCGCTTCGACGAAAAGGAAGTGCAAAAAGACATCGACCTGATGCCCTTCAAGATCGTCAAGGCCGACAATGGCGATGCCTGGGTAGAAGTGCGTGGCAACAAAATGGCGCCGCAACAGGTGTCCGCCGAAGTACTGCGCAAGATGAAGAAAACCGCCGAAGATTACCTGGGCGAAGAAGTCACCGAGGCCGTCATCACCGTGCCGGCCTACTTCAACGACAGCCAGCGCCAGGCCACCAAGGATGCCGGCCGCATCGCCGGACTGGATGTCAAACGCATCATCAACGAGCCGACCGCCGCTGCGCTGGCTTTCGGCATGGACAAGCAGGAAGGCGACCGCAAGATTGCGGTGTATGACCTCGGCGGCGGCACCTTCGACATTTCCATCATCGAAATCGCCGCCATCGATGGCGAACATCAATTCGAAGTGCTGTCCACCAACGGCGATACCTTCCTCGGCGGCGAAGATTTTGATCAGGTGCTGATCGACTATGTGGTCACCGAGTTCAAGAAAGAACAGGGCGTCGACCTGAAAAACGATGTGCTCGCCCTGCAACGCCTGAAGGATGCGGCGGAAAAAGCCAAGATCGAACTCTCCTCCAGCCAGCAGACCGAAATCAATCTGCCCTACATCACGGCGGATGCTTCCGGCCCGAAACATCTGGCGATCAAGGTTACCCGCGCCAAGTTTGAAGCGCTGGTTGAAGCGCTGATCGAGCGCACCATCGCCCCCTGTCGCCTGGCCGTTAAAGACGCCGGCGTCAGCCTGAATGACATCACCGACGTAATTCTCGTCGGCGGCATGACGCGTATGCCCAAGGTGCAGGACAAGGTCAAGGAATTCTTCGGCAAGGAGCCGCGCCGTGACGTGAACCCCGACGAAGCCGTGGCCGTTGGCGCAGCCATTCAAGGTGGCGTGCTGCAAGGCGAAGTCAAGGATGTGCTGCTGCTCGACGTGACCCCGCTCTCGCTGGGCATCGAAACCATGGGCGGCGTGATGACCAAGCTGATCCAGAAAAACACCACCATCCCGACCAAGGCCAGCCAGGTGTTCTCGACCGCCGACGACAACCAGAACGCGGTGACCATTCACGTGCTGCAAGGCGAGCGCGAAATGTCCGCCGGCAACAAGAGTCTCGGCCAGTTCAACCTGGCCGACATCCCGCCGGCGCCGCGCGGCATGCCGCAGATCGAAGTCACCTTCGACATCGACGCCAACGGCATCCTGCATGTGTCAGCCAAGGACAAGGGCACCGGCAAGGAAAACAAGATCACCATCAAGGCCAATTCTGGGCTCTCGGAAGAAGAAATCCAGCGCATGGTGAAAGACGCCGAAGCCCACGCCGAAGAAGATCACAAAGCTCGCGAAATGGTCGACGCCCGCAACCAGTGCGACGCGATGGTGCATTCGATCAAGAAGTCGCTGGCTGAACATGGCGACAAGGTCAGCGCGGAAGAAAAAACCGCCATTGAAGATGCCATCAAGGAGGCCGAAACCGCCATGCAAGGCAGCGACAAGGACGCCATCGAAGCCAAGACCAAAGCCCTGACCGAAGCGTCGATGAAACTTGGCGAAAAGATTTACGCCGAATCCCAGGCAGCCGGTGCTGCGGGCGCTGCCAACGCCGGTGATGCAAGTGGTGCAAGCCAGGCCAAGGCTGACGAAGGTGACGTGGTCGATGCCGAATTCACCGAAGTAAAGGACAAGAAGTAAGCGTCAAAAGACACTTGTATAACCCCTCGGGCCGCTTGCCATTTTGGCGGCGGCCCGTTCCGCTTGGCACTGAACAACTCTGACTATCATGGCAAAACGCGACTTCTATGACATTCTTGGCGTCAATCGCGACGCATCCGGTGAAGACATCAAAAAGGCCTATCGCAAGTTGGCCATGAAACACCATCCGGACCGCAATCCGGATAACCCAAAATCTGAAGAGCAATTCAAGGAAGCCAAGGAAGCCTACGAGATACTCTCCGACGAGCAAAAGCGCGCCGCCTATGACCAATACGGCCACGCAGGTGTCGACCCGCAAGCCCGTGGCGGCGGTAACGGTGGATTTGCTGATTCATTTTCTGACATCTTTGGCGACATTTTCGGCAGCGGTGGTGGTGGCCGCTCCAGCGTCTATCGCGGCGCCGACCTGCGCTATAACCTCGAAATCTCGCTCGAAGATGCCGCACACGGCATCGAAACCCGCATCCGTATCCCGGCCATGGCCGAATGCGAAACCTGCGGCGGCAGTGGCGCCAAGAAAGGTACCCAGGCCAAGACCTGTCCCACTTGCGCAGGCCACGGCCAGGTGCGCATGCAGCAGGGCTTTTTCTCGGTGCAGCAAACCTGCCCCAAGTGCCACGGCACCGGCCGCTACATCCCTGATCCCTGCAATACCTGCCATGGCGTGGGTCGCATCAAGCAGCACAAAACGCTCTCCGTCAAAATTCCCGCCGGGGTTGACGAAGGCGATCGCATCCGGCTTTCCGGCGAAGGCGAAGCGGGCGTCAATGGCGGCCCGTCGGGCGACCTGTATGTGCAGATTCACCTCAAGCCACACAGCATTTTTCAACGTGACCACGACGACCTGCACTGCGAAATGCCCGTCAGCTTCACTACCGCAACGCTCGGCGGCGAAATCGAAGTGCCCACGCTCGACGGCGCAGCACACCTGAAAATTCCTGCCGGCAGCCAGACCGGCAAGGCCTTCCGCCTGCGTGGCAAAGGCGTCAAGGGCGTGCGTTCACGTACCCAGGGCGACCTGATCTGTCATGTCGTGGTGGAAACGCCGGTAGACCTTACTGATCGGCAAAAGGAACTCCTGCGCGAGTTCGAAGAAATCAGCCAGGGCAATGCCGGACGCAACAACCCCAAAGCCCAGGGCTGGCTGGAGCGGGTGAAGGAATTTTTCAGCGAGTAAGCTGGAGGACGGCAGCAAACAAAACAGGCGCCCATCTGGCTGAGCCAGATGGGCGCCTGTTTTGTTTGCATCAACTTCAGCTCAATACTTGACGGTCAGTCCCGGTTGCGCGGCATAATAAGCAGCGAGATTTTCCATATCCATTGCGGAAAGGCTTGCCACCTGGCCAGCCATGATCGGGTTTTTGCGCTTGCCCGACTTGTAGGCCTTGAGGGAATGGAGCAGGTAGTCCTGTTGCTGTCCGGCCAGCCTGGGGAACATTGCGGTGGGGCTGTTGCCATCGGCGCCATGACAGGCGGCGCAGGTGGTCGATTTGGCTTTGCCGGCTTCGATGGCGCCCTCTGCTTGTGCCTGCATGCTCAATGAGAGCGCAGCCACCGCCAGGATGATTGCTGTTTTTTTCATGATCGATATCCCGTGGTTATTTTGCAGTGGCCGCAGTGGTCGTTGTTGATGCGGCGTAGTAGGCAGCCAGATCCTGCATGTCCTGGTCGGAAAGGCTGGCCGCGATGCCTACCATGCTGGGATGGACGCGATCGCCGGATTTGTAGGCTTTGAGCGCCGCGACAATATAGTCGGCATGCTGGCCGCCGAGCTTGGGTACGCTATAAACCTCAGGATAGGCAGTACGATAGCCGGGAATGCCATGGCAGCCCTGGCACATGGAATTTTTTTGCTGCCCGGCCTGTGGATCGCCAGCGGCCTGGCTTGGCATGGCCAGCGTCAGCAGTGCGGCAGCGCACAGCATGGATGTCAGTAGTTGATTCATTGCCCGCTTTCTCTTGGTTAGGAATTGGTTGCTCAAGTTGCTTCGCCCTGCACTTGTATTTAACTTCAGGATGCAATCCTGATAATTATAAACATCATTTGCGGCACCGCGATTTGCCTTATTCCCGCCGCCAGGTCGTGCCTTGAGGGCTATCTTCCAGCACGATGCCCACCGCCTTGAGTTCGTCGCGGATGCGGTCGGCTTCGGCGAAGTTTTTGGCTTTCTTCGCCGTAGCGCGAGCGCCGACTTTTGCGTCGATTGCCTCGTTGCTCATGCATTGACCAGACGCCTGGCCATCACCCGGCGTAGCTTGTAAAAAAGCCTGCGCATCACGCTGCAAGAGGCCCAGCACACCGCCCAGCGCACGGAGCTGGCCGCGCAATGCGGTTTCACCCCGGTTGATGACTGTAGCCAGGTCGAACAACACGGCCATCGCTTCGGGTGTGTTGAAGTCATCATCCAGCGCGGCCTTGAAGCGCTGGGCGTGCGGCTCGTTCCAGTCCGCTACGGCATCCCCGCTGTGGCCGCTGTCGCCGATAGGGCCTTTGAGCGCTATGTACAGCCGAGCCAGAGACTGACGGGCATCGTCAAGATGCGCGTCAGAATAATTCAGCGGGCTGCGATAGTGGGCGCGCAGGATGAAAAAGCGCACGACTTCGGCGTCGTACTTTTGCAGCACTTCGCGGATGGTGAAGAAATTGCCCAGCGACTTGGACATTTTTTCTTCATCAACACGCACGAAGCCGTTGTGCATCCAGTAGTTCACATACTGTCCATGGTCGCCTTCAGCACATGCGCCTTCAGACTGGGCGATTTCATTTTCATGGTGCGGGAACTGCAAATCCTGACCACCGCCGTGGATGTCAAAATGCGGACCGAGCAGCGCCGAGGCCATGGCCGAGCATTCAATATGCCAGCCGGGCCGGCCACTGCCCCAGGGCGAATCCCATTTCGCCGTGGCCGGTTCATCATCCTTGGCATGCTTCCACAAGACGAAATCGAGCGGATCCTGCTTGCCCGCCATGACATCGACACGCTCGCCGGCGCGCAGGTCTTCCAGCGACTTGCCGGACAATTTGCCGTAACCGTGAAACTTGCGCACCGAATAGCAAACGTCATGGTTGGCGGCGACGTAGGCATACCCATTCTTTTCCAGCACGCCGATCATCGCCTGCATCTGCGGAACAAATTCGGTGGCGCGCGGCGCGGCATCCGGTGGCAGCACGCCTAAAGCGGCGGCATCCTCATTCATCGCGGCGATGAAACGATCAGTGAGCTGGCGGATGCTTTCGCCGTTTTCCTGCGCGCGGCGAATGATTTTGTCATCAATATCGGTGATATTGCGCACGTAAGTCAGCTGATAGCCGCTGGCCCGCAACCAGCGCGCCACCATGTCGAACACCACCATCACACGCGCATGGCCAAGGTGGCAATAGTCATACACCGTCATGCCACATACATACATTCTGGCGTGGCCTGGCTGCATGGGAACAAAGACCTGCTTTTCGCGGGCAAGGGTGTTGTATAGCTTGAGCATCGGGTGTGGGGTCAGCCAAACACCAAAATTGCCTTGGATTGCCAGCGTTTTCGATGCTTCGACTGAAGGGGTTCGGGTTGTTGGATCAGATCGCTTCTTGCTAGAATCCGCAACTGAATTCAGCATGGTTTGCCCCTGCGAAATTCTTTTGCAGGCAACCACCCTGAGAAGTATATATCATGACAAAAATCCGCTTTAATGCTACCCACCTGCTTGCGCTGGCCTTTTCCCTCGCCTGTTTTGCGCTGAATTCAGCAGCGTATGCCGAATCCTTGCAGGATATCAACAGACTGATAAAACAAGGACAAAATGCCCAGGCCATGGCACAGCTGGACAGTTATATCGCAGCCAACCCGAAAGATGCCCAGGGGCGCTTCCTCAAGGGCGTGTTGCTGACGGAAATGAAAAGAACCAATGAAGCCATTTCCGTGTTCAACAAACTGACCGAGGATTATCCCGAGCTACCGGAACCCTACAACAACCTGGCGGTTATTTACGCGCAGCAGAATCAATACGACAAGGCCCGCCAGGCGCTGGAAATGGCGATACGCACACACCCCTCCTACGCCACGGCGCACGAAAACCTGGGCGATATTTATGCACGACTGGCCAGCCAGGCGTATGACAAGGCATTTCAGCTTGATTCATCCAATGCCAGCGCGCAAAGCAAGCTGGCCCTGATCCGCACATTGATGACTGCCGCCCCACGTACAGCAAAAACCAGCCAGCCGTCCATAGCCGTGGCCAAGCAACCCGTTGCGGTACCGGCCCCCGTGCCTGCCGAGGTAACGGAAACCAAACCGGCGCCGGTTGCCGATGCCGTTGCCGATGAAGCAACCGTCACTGCCATTACCCAGGCCATTGAGGCCTGGGCTGCCGCCTGGTCACGCAAGGACATGCCGGCATACCTTGCCGCTTATGCGCAAAGCTTCAAGACGCCGGGCGGCGTATCACGCGATGCCTGGGCGGCCGAGCGGCGCAAACGCATCATCAGGCCGGGGGCCATCAGCGTTGGCTATGAAAACCTGCGTATCACCGTGGACGGTGATAAGGCCACCGCGAAATTCCGTCAGCACTATGCGTCGGGCTCGCTGAAAAGCTCGACCAACAAGGTATTGCAATTGCTGAAACAGGATGGCAAATGGCTGATCCAGCAGGAGTTGGTCGGTAGCAAATAATGCTCAGCCGGCTACGCTCTTGGGTCATCCTGGCAACAGCCGCCCTGCTGTTTCTGGCGGTGATGGCGGAAACTTCCGGCAAGCTGTCCAGCAAACATGCAGACACAGACACGCCGCCACAAGTGATCTTGCCGGACGGGCCGGAGCCGCTACTGGCCAAGGTATTCGATGCGATTGAACAAAACCGGGTTGACCTCGCCTTGCAACAGACGGAGCAACTGGTCACGACCTATCCGAATTTCCGCCTGGCCTATTTGATCAAGGGCGATTTGCTGCTGGCCCGCACCCAGCCGCTGACCGCTTTTGGCCAAGGCGGCGGCCATGCGGCCAGAAGCCAGGTGGCCGACCTGCGCGAGGAGGCCATTGTGCGCCTGCAGGGCTATCGCTCCAAACCGGCGGCTGATCAAGTTCCCCGTTACCTGCTGCAAATGGCACCTGAACAAAAATATGCCATCGTCGTGGATACGCAAAAGTCGCGGCTTTATCTGTACCAGAATGACCAGGGCACACCCCGTTTTGCAGCCGACTATTACATCACGCAAGGCAAGCTGGGGGCGGAAAAGTTCCGTGAAGGAGACAAGAGAACGCCGATCGGCGTGTATCACATAACGTCCAGCCTGCCACCCCAAAAGCTGGGGGATTTTTATGGCAACGGCGCCTTCCCGATCAACTATCCCAATGCGTGGGATAAACAGCAAGGCCGTAATGGCCATGGCATCTGGCTGCACGGTACGCCATCCAACACCTTTTCACGCCCGCCCAAAGCATCCGATGGCTGTGTCGTATTGACCAATCAAGACCTCACTGCGCTGGCGCGGCATTTGCAAATCGGCCTGACACCGGTCATCATCAGCAACACTGTGGAGTGGCGCTTGATTAAGGACCAACAGAAAGAACGCAACGAACTGCGCGAAGCCATGGAAGCATGGCGGCAGGATTGGGAAAGCCGTGACATTGCCCGCTACGCACAGCACTATTCGCGGAAATTCAAGTCAGATGGCCAGGATTATGCAGCCTGGATTGAACAAAAACGCCGCATCAATGCCAGTAAGGACTGGGTCAAGATCGACACGGACGATATCGGCATGTTTCTCAATCCCGGCAAGGAGGAATATGCAGTGGTTACTTTCAGGCAGGATTACCGTTCCAGCAATTTGTCCAACCGGATGAAGAAAAGCCAGTACTGGATCAGGGAAGATGGCAAGTGGAAAATTGTCGCAGAGGGCGCCGTCTGACATACGCCCTACGTTTTCGTTCTGTTTATTTTTATTTTGGAGTTCATATGCAACGTCTTTTTTTCCTGGCTTTCGCAATTTTTTTCAGCCTGGCAGCACATGCCGCAAATCCTCAAGTGGAGATGAAAACTTCGCAGGGCACACTGATCATCGAGCTGTATCAGGATAAGGCGCCCAAGTCGGTGGCGAACTTTCTGCAATATGCCAAGGATGGCTTTTACAAGGACACGATATTTCATCGTGTGATTAACGGCTTCATGATCCAGGGCGGCGGTTTTGCCGTCGGCATGAAAGAAAAACCAACCCGCGCGCCAATCGAGAACGAAGCCAAAAATGGCCTGAAGAACGAACCGGGCACCCTGGCCATGGCACGCACCAGCGATCCGCACTCGGCTGCGGCGCAGTTCTTTATCAATCTTGAAAACAATACCCCGCTCGATTATCCCGGTTCTGACGGCTGGGGCTATGCGGTGTTTGGCAAGGTAATCAAAGGCTTCGATGTGGTGCAGAAAATCGGCAAGACCAGGACCGGTAATGCCGGCTTTTACCAAGATGTGCCGACCACCCCCATCGTCATTGAATCCGTCACCCTGCTGACGGCGAAAAAATAAACCTGAAAGAACACCATGATCAAACTGACCACCAACCACGGCACCATCACCCTTGAGCTCGATGCCGAAAAAGCGCCGAATACCGTTGCCAACTTCATCGCCCATGTCCAGGCCGGGCAATATGACAATACGATTTTTCATCGGGTGATTCCCGGCTTCATGGTGCAAGGCGGCGGCTTTGAGCCCGGCATGCAACAAAAACCGGTCGGCGCACCCATTGAAAACGAGGCTAACAACGGCCTCAGGAATGACAACTACACGGTCGCCATGGCGCGCACTTCAGACCCGCATTCGGCGACGGCGCAATTCTTCATCAATGTGGCCGACAATGATTTCCTCAACTATGGCACCTGCCAGGATGGCTGGGGTTATTGCGTGTTTGGTCGGGTCGTCGAAGGCAAGGATGTGGTGGACAAGATTAAAACTGTGCCCACACGCACGGTCAGCTTCCACCAGAACGTGCCTGTCGACGATGTGGTGATCCAACGCGCCGAAGTTGTCTGACGAAGTTATCTGACATATTGTCTGAAAAAACAGGGGCGTGCCGTGTTACACATCGCTGGCACTGTCCGTTTTGTCTCTGACCTGCACCTGAATGCCGCGCGCGCCGATATTGCGGCGCGCTTTTTTGCCTTTCTTGCCGACTCCGCCAAGGCCAAGATCAGCGCCCTGTTCATTCTTGGCGATCTGTTTGATGCCTGGATTGGTGATGATGATCTGACTGACCCATTCAATGCGCAAGTTTGCGCCGCGTTGCGACAACTCGCCGACAGCGGCACGCAATTGTTTTTCATGGCGGGTAATCGCGACTTCCTGATCGGCGACCGCTTTGCTGTAGCGTCTGGTGTGCGCCGACTTGATGAGCCTCAAAAAGTCGGCGCTGGTGACACGGCGATATTGCTGCTCCACGGCGATACGCTATGCACCGATGACGTCGATTATCAGCGCTTCCGGCAGCTGGTGCGCAGCGCCACATGGCAAGCCGATTTTCTTGCCCGTCCGCTGGCGGAGCGCCGCGCCGAAGCGCAAGCACTGCGTCAACGCAGCCGGCTGGCGACGCAGGCCAAAGCGGAAGACATCATGGATGTTAATGCGGCCAGCGTGCGCGCCACACTGGCCGCCACTGACTGCCGCCTGATGATACACGGCCATACACACCGCCCTGGCTGCGAACGCATCACGCTTGCCGATGGCATCGCCGAACGCTGGGTACTTTCCGACTGGGATACCGCGCGTGGCGATGCGCTTGAGGTCAATGCCAGCGGCATTCGCCGCATTGATCTGTCAAGCTGATCAGTTAGTTTTGTAACAAGCCGCGCGCAAGATCTGCTTGCAGGTCGGCCGGGCTTTCCAGGCCGACAGCAATACGCAGCAGACCTTCGCCTATGCCGGATGCCGCACGCGCCTCGGGCGAAATGCGGCCATGCGTGGTGGATGCCGGATGGGTAATGGTGGTTTTGGTATCCCCCAGGTTGGCGGTGATCGACAGCAGCTTGCAGTTATCCACCACACGCCAGGCGGCTTCACGTCCGCCGTAGACTTCAAACGCCACAATCGCACCGCCCGTTGCCTGCTGCCTCATCGCCAGCGCATGCTGTGGGTGCGAAGCCAGCCCCGGATAATGCACGCGCGCCACTTGCGGCTGCTGTTCCAGCCAGTGCGCCAGTTTCAGCGCATTGGCTGATTGCTGCTGCATGCGCAGCGCCAGGGTTTCCATGCCCTTGAGGATGACCCAGGCATTGAAGGGAGACAGTGTCGGCCCTGCAGTGCGCAGAAATTTAAACACTTCGTCGACCAGCGTTTTCGGGCCGCACACCGCGCCACCGAGCACCCGCCCCTGTCCGTCAAGATATTTGGTCGCAGAATGAATCACCAGGTCAGCGCCCCATGCCAGCGGTTTTTGCAGCGCCGGACTACAGAAGCAGTTATCCACGATAAACAATACCCCGCTGGCATGCGCCACGCCAGCCAGCGCTGTCATGTCAAGCACCTCGGTCAATGGATTGGATGGTGTCTCAATAAACAAAATCCGCGTATTGGGCTGTATGGCGGCGGCAAATGCCGCGCTATCAGGTGAATCGACGAAGGTGGTTTCTATGCCAAAGCGCGGCAGGATGTTGCCCAGCAGTTGCTGGGTCGCACCAAAAATGCTGCGCGAGGCGACAATATGCTCGCCGGATTTCATCAGGGCCATCACCGTAGACAAAATCGCCGCCATGCCGCTGGCCGTGGCCACACAAGCTTCCGCCCCCTCGAGTGCGGCGAGCCTGTCCTGCATCATGGTCACGGTCGGGTTGGTGAAGCGGGCATACACCATGCCCTCTTCCGCGCCGGAGAAACGCGCTGCCGCTTGTGCCGCGCTGTCAAAGACAAAGCTCGACGTCAGGTACAGCGCTTCGGAATGTTCGTTGAACTGGCTGCGCGTTTGTCCGGCGCGCACCGCAAGGGTTTCCAGTGACCAGTCGTTTTCTTGCATGAATAATCCAGATAAAAATTGATTATGGCTTGGCAAAGATTCAGCCGCGCCCGAGATTCAGGTCGAGCTGCTCGCCATTACTTTCCTCACCATCGCCGTCATCCATCACATAGGCTGATGGCGCTGCGCGATCATCTTCCATTTTTTGCAGATACGCGGGCGTAACGCCGTCGGTAATGTAATGCCCGTCAAAACAGGAGGTCTCGAACTGGGTGATGCTTGGATTGACCGCGCGCACGGCCGCCTTGAGGTCTTCGATATCCTGATAGATCAGCGCATCGGCGCCAATTTCACGGCAGATTTCCTCATCCGTCCGGAACGAGGCAATCAGTTCGGCACGCGTCGGCATGTCAATGCCATACACATTGGCAAACCGCACCGGTGGCGAGGCCGAAGCAAAATAGACTTTTTTTGCGCCCGCCTCGCGCGCCATCATGATGATCTCGCGGCTGGTGGTGCCGCGCACAATCGAATCATCCACCAGCAGCACATTGCGCCCCTTGAATTCCTGGGCGATGGCATTCAGCTTCTGGCGCACCGATTTGCGCCGCGTGGCCTGCCCCGGCATGATGAAGGTGCGGCCGATATAGCGGTTCTTGACGAAACCCTCGCGATACGGCAAGTTGAGCCGCGCGGCCAGGTCCATTGCCGAATGGCGGCTGGAATCGGGAATCGGGATTACCGCATCGATCTCCAGATGCGGCATGGTGCGGTGAATCTTGTCCGCCAGGAAGTCGCCCATGCGGGCGCGGGTTTCATACACCGAAATACCATCCATCACCGAATCAGGCCGCGCCAGATACACGAACTCGAACATGCAAGGGGCATGCAGGGTGTGCTCGGCGCACTGGCGACTGACGAAGTTGCCACGCATGTCGATCAGCACCGCCTCGCCCGGCTCGACATCGCGCAACAGCTTGAAGCCCAGCGTGTCAATCGCCACGCTTTCCGAGGCGAGGAGATATTCGGTGCCTTGCGGCGTATCGTTGCGCCCGATCACCAATGGACGTATGCCAAATGGGTCGCGGAACGCCACCAAGCCATAACCGGCGATCATGGCCACCACCGCATACGCGCCACGCACGCGACGATGCACGCCGGCAACCGCCTTGAAGATGGTTTCCGCATTGACCTGAGGCGTGGCCGACGCCACCTGCAATTCGTGGGCGAACACATTGAGCAGCACTTCCGAATCGGAATTGGTGTTCATGTGGCGCAAGTCCTGCAAGAACATGTCTTTCTTGAGCTGGCTGGCATTGGTCAGGTTGCCGTTGTGCGCCAGCATCAAGCCAAATGGCGAGTTGACATAGAACGGCTGCGCTTCGGCCGAATTATCGGCGGAGCCCGCCGTCGGATAACGGCAATGGCCGATGCCCCAGTTGCCCACCAGGCTGCGCATGTTGCGGGTGCGGAACACATCACGCACGAGGCCGGAGCCCTTGTGCATGTGAAATCGCCCGCCTTCTCCCGTGGCAATGCCCGCCGCATCCTGCCCGCGATGCTGCAGCACCTGCAAGCCGTCATAGAGCAACTGATTCACTGGCGTGGTAGCCACCACACCCAGAATTCCGCACATAGGCTTCCTCTAGTTCAATCTAGTTAAATCGAATACGTTTTGCCACATCCGCCGGCAACCAGGGTTTTGCCGCAAGCGCCGCCGTCTCCAGCGGTGGCGCCAATACAGCCGTTTGCCACCAGTGTTCCCTCGGCATGGAGGTCATGCCTGCCAGCATGACACCCGCCAGCACCACGGCCAATCCGCGCAAGACACCGAACACGGCGCCCAGCAATCGATCCAGCGTGCCCAGCCCCACCGCGCTGAGCAGGCGGGAGAGCAGCATGCGCGCAATGGCGAACAGAATCAATACGCCGACGAAAATGATGATGAAGGCTGCTGCCAGCCGCAGGCCGGGTTCGGCGATCTGTCCGGCCAGCCAATGGGTCGCCTGGGGCGCTTCAATCCGTGCCACCAGAAAGGCTGCCACCCAGGCTACCAGCGCCAGAAGTTCATTCACCACACCACGCCAGGCGCCCAGCAATACCGATAATGCCATTGCCGCCAGCACCACGTAATCAAAAATCGTCATTCCGCTACTTCACTGCCACCGTGCCATTCACACCAAGCTTCTTGATCCGTGCCTGGGCTTTTTCCGCCGCCTCGCGGCTGGTAAACGGGCCGGCTCTCACACGCGTCCGCGCGCCCTGGTCTGCATCTATCTTTTCGGTATAAGCGGGGACATGCATTTCATGCAGCTTGGCCAGCAGGTTTTTGACGTTGCCAGCATCCTTGTAGGCGCCCAACTGAACCACCCATTGTTGTTGTGGTGGTTGTTGTTGGGCAACCTCAGCAGCAGGCTCCTCGGCTACGGCTGACTTGGGCAATGCTGGAGGCGGTGTTAAGGGGGCGGGGGGCGTGGCAGCAAGCGGCGGCGCGGCGGCAGCCTTGTTGCTCTCGCTGGACGGAGGCGCTGCCGCAGGTGTTGCGCCGGGTTCAGACGGTGGCAAGGAAGCCGGGTTTGGTGTGGTCGGGTTCGGTATGGTCGGTTTGGGCGCAGGCAGGGGCGCCAGCCCTTCGCTATCCTGGCTCGGAATGCGCACCTGGATATCCTGCAGCGGCGGACGCGGCTCGTGATCCATGACCACCGGCAGCACGATGATGGCCAGCAGGGCCAGCGCCGCGGCACCGACCAGGCGCCGCCGGGCGCGCTTTTTCAACTGGAGTGCAGGGTCCGCTGAGGTCTCGTTTTCCGCCATCATGTTCCCACTGATCGTTATGCTGAAGATTAGGCTTTTCGGCCCAGTGCATGCAGCGCCGCAGCCACCACAAGGAATGATCCGAAGGCGAGAATTCTAGCATCTTCACCTGCGCGCTCCCGCGCTGCCGCCAACGCATTTTGCGGCGCCGCAAATTCATCCACCACCACCAGGCCTTTGGCGCGCAAGCGGCTGGCCAAAAAGTCGGCGCTGGCGGCACGGCGGCCATCCAGCGTACATGGCAGCCAATGCGTCACTCGCTCGCGCAGAGCCTCGATCACGCCATCAATGTCCTTGTCGGCCATCATGCCAAACACAGCCCAGGTTTGCGGATGAAACGCCATATTCCCCAGATTGGCCGCCAGCACGCGCGCGGCCTGCGGGTTATGCGCCACATCCAGCACGATGGCCGGACGTCCCGGCAGCACCTGGAAGCGTCCCGCCAGTTCCACTTCCAGCAAACCCTGGCGGATGTCCTTCATGGCGATGGGCAAAACCTCATGCAGTGCATCG
>Ga0209066_10002614_pt1 | contig 21626 bp, 22 predicted proteins | sample All_14_2_FD_187198 | JGI IMG/M metagenome (GOLD analysis project Ga0209066, IMG submission 187198) | Freshwater microbial communities in response to fracking from Pennsylvania, USA - Allegheny Zone_MetaG_DW_15 (SPAdes) (version 2) ... | reverse complement strand
AGCCGTTTTCAAACAGCCATTGAGGAGATTGATAAATCCATTGTCCACCTGCAAAAAACCAAAGACGCCTTGATCGGTACCGACCGCAACCTGCGCCTCGCCAACGACAAAGCGCAAGATGTGACCATCAAGAAGTTGACCCGCAACAATCCGACGATGAAAGCAAAATTTGCTGAGCTGATAAGTCCGCCACTGGCTGCGGAGGATTCCCTGAATGAACGGAGCAACACGCCATGAAGTCCACACCCAGCATCTATCTGGCCGGACCGACGGTCTTCCTTCGTGATTCAAATCGGGCATTTGAGCAGTACGAAGCCTGGTGTCGCGCTGGTCTGCACCGTCGAGAAGATCCGCTCCAGGAATCTCAGCCCTCGTCCCGAGCGGATGAAGAACGAGAGCTTGCGTTTGATCACGAAGCCACGCAACGCCCGCTCGGCTTCACTTTCAATGTATTTGAAAGCTATTTCCGGGATATCGGACCAGTGCTCATTCTTTGCTACGAAAGTTTTTTATTTGAGTGGATATCACCAGGGAACATCACCCAAGGCGTCACTTCCCGAGAAGTGTTTGCATGATCCTTGTTCAATATGCGCAAGTCGATGATTTGGGCTGACGGTGAATCGATTTCCGTCGTAGTCCAAATAGAGGCTGGGGGATAGATCTGGATGCCATGGGCAGAGCAAGCTGACTAGTTGACCAACGGCCATAGACGCCAGAACACCATTCGGCCATACCACCTGAGGTTTGCCGCCCACAGCACCATATTTCTGCGCCTCCCTAGCCAGGACCTCCTCGTTGATGAACCCCATGCACCGCATACAGGCATGCCCTGGCAGCGAAACGATGATCTGTCCTGTCATATGGTGCTGCCCATTGCTCCCATGCACGTCCATCCCGACATCGATATAAGGGATCATGTGCCTGCGAGCAAAGCGCTCAAGTTGATCCCGCTCACTGTAGGAGTCGACGCATCCGAAAATGGCCGTGCAGTGCTTGAGGTGATCCGCACAGCTTTGCCACTTCATGCGAAACGACTGAACACGGGCGCTCGCATTGACCGAAGTGATCAGTCGGTTCAGAACATTCACCTTGGGTTCACCAGCTACTACATCCGCTGCAGTCAGCCCCACCATGCGATTCAGGTTGGTGTCATCTGCAATATCGTGGTCGACCAGGATCACCGAGCCAATACCCACATGGGCAAGCTGTTGGGCAACATGGGACCCTCCGCCGCAAAGTCCCACGATAGCCACAGAGGCCTTGCTGAGCGCCTCCTCACTGTTCGACCCCAAGAAGCTCTGCCGCGAAAGATTCATGGTCATGGCTGGCTCCTGAAAGTCACCAACGGACGGCCGATGACGCAAATTTCCTCAACGTACCGAGCTGCTTTGGTCGAGGGCTCCCAGACGGCTGCCGTTGCAGCGTTTTTGCTGAGCACCAGAAGGCCGTGAGGCAAGTCTGCTCTGACGTTCCAAAAGTCTGGAATGAACTTTGCCCCCTCTGAAACATCGATCTTGCTGAACTGCGGTCGACCACGGTGATCGTGTCGATGAACATGAAAAATCGACACAGGATTGTTGTAGGCGTACTCCATGACCTTTCGAATCGCAGCCGATCCCATCATGGCGCCCACTTTGGGGACGTCTTCATAGTCGTCATCTGCAACCGGCAGATAGGTGTTTGCCAGCAAGATTTGTCCAGTAGCTGCTTCGCTCAATGAGCAAGCGATGAAACCGACCCGCTCGTGTGCAAACTTGTGCGGGCGGCTGAGATCAACGTGGACCTCGTCTAAGAAGGCCTTGGTGATCTTGAGTGTTGTTTTCATTTCAAGGCCTTCAGGTGAGAGTTCAAGATGTGAAGCCATGGGATGTCTGAAGGAACACCTTGCCATGACCAAGTCCACCAGTTCCTTCCCAAAATATGGTGCATCGACCAATTTGCTGCCATGGCACCGATCTGTGGTCGCTCGGTGATCTGCTCACTCAGAAACAGCCTCGTTGAGTAGTTGCTGTGCGATGTGACCGCCAGGAGGCCATCGAGCACTTTGGTGGTGGGTCCAACCTCGACCTTGAGCTTGGGCAGTGAAACGAAGCGGTAGCCCGCCTCGTTTCGCTCGCAAGCTTCAGGGCAGATGGTCAGCAAAGTGGAAAGCTGACCATCGCATGTCATGACGATGCACCCTGACACACATGGCTGACGAAGACTTCACCACCGCAGATTGAAACGATCGTTTCATCGTTGATGCTGGTGAATTTCCCGCCACGCACCTGATCGAAGTCATAGTCCGCCGGAACACCAAAGATCCGCTTCAGTTCCGAGACTGGGTAGTTGCCCGCAAGGATCGAGTGCTCCACACTGTTTACTGACACGCGCACAGTGTGAGTCCCTTGCTGGCTGCAGTCACAACCGTTTTCCTTGTCCGGTTTCTTGGTGAAGAGCAGATAGCCGTCTCGCAGGATCAAACTTTGAGCGTCGTCGACGCGTTCATCCGCCAAGCCTTTGAGGTCAAGCCAAAGCTCGTCCTTCGACGGAGTTCCGGCGCGGGCCTTGATCTCAGCACCAGTCAGCTTTGCGTGCCTGTTATGGTGGCCAAGATCCAGCTCCTGCTCGTTCATGGTCAGCTTCACGCCTTTCCGGACGATTGGGTTGTCTGAAACTCGCGGACAACCGTCACCGATCGAGAAGGTTTCCCCTCCCTTCAGGGCGATCAGGTCGGTTGGCGACACAGGAATGTCGATGTCTCCATCAACTTCGAAAAGAAGCTGATCGTGGGGCGCAAGCTGCACAAGGCCCAGGAGGAGGGTGCCCTGCACAAGGCCGGGCGTGATGTTGTGGGTTGCGCCATCAACAGAGATAGTTACTTGGTGGGCAGGCATGGCTGCTCCTTTCATCAAACGAAATCAGTCATCTTTCGTGACATGTGCGCCACGAAAGTCCATGAAATTCGCTCGAAGTCCTTGACTTAGGGAGCCAGCCTGAACACACTCTCAATCGCCAAACCGAGTCTTGTGTCAAAGCTAGATTCACCCCTAAGGGCAAGCTTTCGAGCTTGCCCTTTCCTATTTGTACGGCATCGTCTGTGCCTCCTTTCTATTACTGGTGACCCAGCTGGTTGACAAACAAATCTGAAACTTTGCCGGTGGAACTGATCAAGTTCGACAGCAAGCGCCAGTTTTCGGTTTCTTTGCGTATCCGTCCCGCGACGATGGCGGGGTGGATCTGTAGATGTCGTGCCAGTGCGATGGCATCTTCAGCTGTGTGGCTGGTGCGCACCTCAGCGGTAGTCCAGACGGCTTCAGGTATCAGCGTCTCCCCAGCTTCACGGTCGGCCTCCTGTTCTTGGGCGCTGGTCCGTGTTTTGTCATCCAGGTTGTCTGCAAAGCACGGGTCCTCTGGCGTCAAGTGACGCTGTACGTGAATCAGTTCGTGCAAGAGCGCAAACCAGAAGTTGTCTAGACGGTCGTGACGCAAAGTCAGCGCCACGATGGGCATTTCCCCATCCAGCATGGCTGCACCATCGAGATATGTCTTGTCGAAGTGCCGCTCAAACACGAGCGCAATGCCGTGGTTGGAGAGGTATTCCTGTGCAAGCAACGGCCCTGTCTCAAATGAAGAGAGCCGGACGAGATCGCGCAGCCACTGCTGTGTGATCGTCTCCTTCCGGTATGCGCTCTTGAGTACCCGAGCCCGCGCTTTGCGCAGGACGCAAGCCTGCCAAACCATCAACGCGTTTTCATCCATCACGCGCGCGCCGCTCTGATGCAGCGTTGCTCGCAGTCTCACTGGTTGACCGCCCAAGCCAGACATGCCTCTGAAGAACCCGGTCACCAGTTCCTCGGCATATTCCTTCAAGTTCTGGACACTGCGTTTGGCCTCGTCGAACAGTCCGCGCTCCTGCATTTCTGCGAGGGGGAACTTGGTGTAATCGATATTCGGTTCGACTGAAAGGTCGTAGGCCTCCCCGATCAGTACTTCTGCAGGAATACCCAAACCTGCATGCAGCCGACGGATCATCGCCAGACTCAGGGGGCGCTTGCGCCCGAGTACCTCTGACACCTTGGACAAGGATCCGATGTAGGGCACCAGATCCTTTTGTGCCAGACGCTGCTGGTCCATGCGGAAAAGAATAGCTTCGATGGGGTCCGGCGGCGAGGGCGGGAACCGATCCTGCTCATACGACCGGATGACAAGGGCCAAAAGTTCTAGCTCCGCATCTTCAGGGGAGCCAGGTTCTGGGTCCGTATCCATCAGCGCAGACAGGCGAGAAACGGCCTCAGCGTAGTCGCTCTCCGTCTTCAGTACTCGAATCTGCGTGTTCATGTTGCTCTCCATGTCTTATGTCTGTGGGCTGCTCAGCCACCGAAGTTCTTCTTGTCGTACTCAGCGTGCGTGCCGCCCCATTCGATCAGGACAATGCCGTTGCTGAAGCGAACCTTCACCACCAGCCGGTAAGAGTTGCCTTTGATGTTGAAGATGATCCTGTTGTCAGCCAGAAAGCTGGCTGTCGCGAACCGTTCCTTCACGTCATGGGTACTTTCCCAGCGGGCGGCCTCAACTTCAGTGCGCCAAGCTTCGAGTGCACCTCGCGCATCTGCATGTGCTTGCTTCATTTCTTCAAGCACTTTCAGGTTTGTCAGATGCATAGGCACCACCCTGGCGTTCCATCATGGGATGAAGTGTACATTCCCAAAATGGGATTTTTCAAACTTTCCTCTTTTCTCAACACTGACCTCCCTTGTTTGGCTGTTTTTATCGGCTTTTTGTGCGGCATTGCATATGCTGCGCGAGAAAACTTGGTGTGATCTTAGCATAAGTCAGCTAAAATATGCAGCATGGAAGATGGTGCATTAATTTTGAGTCTGAATGAAGTCGCTGCGATCCGCTCTGGTCACCCGTTTCGCGGCCCAGTCGAGTCGGTCGACGGCGGGTCGGTGTCCGTGGTGCAGATGAAGGACATCCATGCGGGCAACCGGATCGACTGGTCTGCGACGGTTCGTACAGAGTTGGTGGGGCGCAAAGAGCCAGACTGGCTGAAGCAGGGGGATCTGCTCTTTGTTTCGCGTGGCAGCCGGTATCACGCAGTCCACGTGGATCAGCCCCCACCCAGGGCCGTTTGTGGTGCCCATCTCTTCCACCTCACGGTACGCGATCCTGGTCTGGTGCTCCCCGCCTTTCTTGCGTGGCAGATCGGGCAGCAGCCCGTTCAACGCCAACTGCAGCAGGCGGCATCTGGTTCGAACCAGCTCAGTGTTGCCAAAACCGCGTTGGAGGCGCTTGTGATCTCTGTGCCGCCGATGCGAACTCAGCGCCTGCTGGTGGACATTGCTGAAGCGGCATTGCGTGAGAAGACGGTGCTGACAGCTCTGATCCGCAATCGCGAGCAAGAACTTGACGCTTTGGCCAACGCATTGGCCAGCGGTCACTATTTGAATCTAACTTGAGCCAAACACATGACTGAAACAATCACTGTCAGCCAGGACGACATCAACGCCGCCGTCTGGGCCGCCTGCGACACCTTTCGCGGGACCGTGGACCCCAGTATCTACAAGGACTACGTCCTCACAATGCTGTTCCTCAAGTATGTATCCGATGTCTGGCAAGACCACTACGACACCTACAAACAGCAGTACGGCGACCACCCCCAGCTGATCGAGGAAATACTCAAGAACGAGCGCTTCGTGTTGCCCGCTTCGGCCAGCTTCTACGCGCTGCACACCCTGCGCCACAGCCCCGGCAACGGCGAGCGTATCGACAAAGCCCTGCACGCCATCGAAGAGGCCAACCTCTCCAAGCTGCGTGACGTGTTCCAGGACATCAGCTTCAACTCCAACAAGCTGGGCGACGAGCAGCAGAAGAACGACATCCTGCGCCACCTGCTGGAAGACTTTTCCAAGCCCGAACTCAACCTGCGCGAAAGCCGCGTCGGCGAGCTGGACGTGATTGGCAACGCCTATGAATTCCTGATCAAGAACTTCGCCTCGACCAGCGGAAAGAAGGCTGGCGAGTTCTACACCCCGCCCGAAGTTTCCACCCTCATGGCCCGGCTCATGAACCCGCAGGAGGGCGACGAAATTTGCGACCCCACCTGCGGCTCGGGGTCGCTGCTCATGAAGTGTGGCCGTCTGATCCGGGGCCGCACCGGCTCGCGCAAATACGCGCTCTACGGGCAAGAAGCCATTGGCAGCACCTGGGCGCTGGCCAAGATGAACATGTTCCTGCACGGCGAAGACAACCACCGCATCGAGTGGGGCGACACCATCCGCAACCCAAAGCTACTGGAGGGTGATTCGCCTGGAGTTGACTTCTTCGCGGCTGTCCGAGTTGAGAAGAGGGCATCGCCTGCAAAAGCACACACACCTCAGTCGCTCAAGCACTTCGACATCGTGGTGGCCAACCCGCCGTTCAGTCTGGAAAAGTGGGGCTTCGAAGGGGCCGACGCCGACAAGTTCAGCCGCTTCCGCCGGGGCGTGCCGCCGCGCACCAAGGGCGACTACGCCTTCATCCTCCACATGATCGAGACCATGAAGCCCGGCACCGGCCGCATGGCCGTGGTGGTGCCCCACGGCGTGCTGTTCCGGGGCGCGGCCGAGGGGCGCATCCGCCAGAAGCTGATCGAAGAAAACCTGCTCGATGTGGTGATCGGCCTGCCTGAAAAACTGTTCTACGGCACCGGCATCCCCGCCGCCGTGCTGGTGTTTCGCAAACAGAAGACCGACGACAAGGTGCTCTTCATCGACGCCAGCCGCGACTTTGAAGCCGGCAAGAACCAGAACCTGCTGCGCGAGGCCGACCTACAGCGCATTCTGGACACTGCCTTCACCCGGCAGGGTTCACCCCGTTACGCCCACCTTGCCACCCTGGCCGAGATCGCCGAGAACGACTACAACCTCAACATTCCACGCTACGTGGACACCTTCGAGGAAGAAGCGGAAATCGACCTGATGGCCGTGCGTCAGGAGCGCGAGCAGCTCAAGGCCGAGCTGGCGGGGCTGGAAGCGCAGATGGCGGTGTACCTGAAGGAGCTGGGCTATGAATGAGCCGCGCTCCAATAGCGATGCCTGCTCAGCCACAGGGCGACAAGGTGGCCGGTTCGCGCAGGTGTCCAGATGCGTGACGGATCGACATAACGGAGAACGCCATGCTGCCTGAAGGATGGCACCGTACAACCTTGGGTGAAATCGCACTCATCACATCGGGTGGCACACCGGACAGGAGCAAGCCTGACTACTGGGGTGGGGACATTCCATGGGTCACGACGGGCGAGATTCAGTTCAACACCATCACCGACACCACTGAGAAGATCACGGCTGCTGGCCTTCGGAATTCGTCGGCAAAGCTGTTTCCACCCGGAACGCTGCTGATGGCCATGTATGGCCAGGGAAAGACTCGCGGTCAGGTCGCAAAACTAGGCATAGAGGCCGCCACAAATCAGGCATGCGGCGCAATCCTGTTCAGCGAGAGCAGTGAACCAGACTTCTACTTCCAATATCTGTCGTGGCAGTACGAGGAACTGCGCGAACTCGGAAACGCAGGGACACAGAAAAACCTGAGCGGTGGAATTCTCAAGACTGTGGCTGTACCTGTTCCGCCACATCGAGAGCAATGCCGTATCGCCAAAATCCTCTCTACCTGGGATGAAACCATCTCCTCCACAGAGCGCCTGCTGGCGAACAGCCGCACGCAATGGCAGGCGCTGATCGGCCTCACCTTGCACCTGCCGTCCGCCAACCCCGATGCGGTAACACCAGCAGACAACGGGGGTTTTCCGGCTTCGGTGCAGCCCGGCATCCCCACGTTGCCACCCGCGCCTAAGGGCTGGCGTCGCATCCAGCTGCGCGATCACCTCAGGGAAGTGCGCCGCCCTGTGGCGCTGGAGGACGAAGCTTCTTACCGGCTGGTTACAGTCAAACGTTCGCGGGGTGGCGTGGAGTTGCGCGAGGAGCTGCGGGGCGCGGAGGTCAAAACGCCATCGCAGTTTTATGTGCACACCAATGACTTCCTGATCTCCAAGCGCCAGATCGTGCACGGGGCCTGCGGTATCGTGCCACCGGAGCTGGACGGTGCGGTGGTCTCCAACGAATACGCCGTGCTCCATTCCGACGGCGAGATTGACCTGCGGTTTCTGCGATACCTGTCCGAGACACGGTACTTCCAGCAGACCTGCTTTCATTCCAGCACCGGCGTGCATGTCGAGAAGATGATCTTCAAGACCGATCACTGGCTCAACTGGCCTTTCAACATCCCACCGCTGGCGCAGCAGCAGCACATCGTGCAGGTGCTGGACACGGCCAGACAGGAGGTGGCCAGCATCGCCGAGCAGGTGAAGGTGCTCAAACGCGAAAAGGCCGCACTCATGGCGCAACTGCTGACCGGCAAGCGCCGCGTCCAGCTTTCACCCGAGGAGGTTTCCGCATGACTCCGAGCCCGAACCCCGGGGCGAATACCCCCGAATCCGCTCAGGCCGTACCTGCGGCCTTGTTGACCGCTCTGCGCGAGCTGATCCAACAAGGACGCCAGCGCGCGCTGCGGGCGGTGGACATGGTGCAGGTGCAGACCTGCTGGGAGATCGGCCGACACATCGTCGAATACGAGCAGGGCGGAGAGGCGCGGGCGGCCTACGGCAAGGGGCTGTTGCCCCGGCTGGCCGAGACGCTGACGCAGGAGTTTGGCAAGGGCTTTGATGCCACCAACCTGCGCCACATGCGGGGGTTTTACCTGGCGTTCCCGATTCGCGACGCAGTGCGTCGCGAATTGAGCTGGACCCACTACCGCACCCTGTTGCGCGTCACCAGCGACAAAGCGCGCGAATGGTACATGCAGGAAGCCGCCACCCAGAACTGGAGCGCCCGCGCGCTGGACCGGCAGATCGGCACGCTCTACTTCGAGCGTCTGACGCTCAGCGGCGACAAGGCCCCCGTCAGCGCGGAGGCCGAGGCCCAGATTGCCGCGCTGCCGCCCACGCCACGCGAGTTTGTGCGCGACCCGGTGATGCTCGAATTTCTGGGCCTGCCGGGATCGGGCAAGTTGCTCGAATCCAGCCTGGAGCAGGCGCTGATGGACAAGCTGCAGGGCTTCCTGCTGGAGCTGGGCAAGGGTTTCGCCTTCGTGGCGCGCCAGCAGCGCATCAGCACCGAGACCAAAGATTTCTACATCGACCTGGTGTTCTACAACTACCTGCTCAAGTGTTTTGTGCTGATCGACCTGAAAACCGACCAGCTGACGCACCAGGACATTGGCCAGATGGACATGTATGTGCGCATGTACGACGACCTGCGGCGCGGCGAGGGCGACAACCCCACGGTGGGCATCTTGCTGTGCGAACACAAAGACCATCCGGTGGTGCGTTATTCGGTGCTGCACGAGAGCGAGCAGCTCTTTGCCAGCAAGTACCGCCTGATATTGCCGACCGAGGAGGAACTGCGCCAGGAAATCGAGCGCGAGCGCGAGGCCATTGACGCCAGCGTGAGCCTGAACCAGAACCCGGGTGGTGCGCTCGAATGACAACCACGCCCAACTCCCGAGAGCAATACAGCGCCCACCTGCCCGCGTTGCACCTGCTGTGCAACCTGGGCTGGAACTTCCTGACCACGGCGCAGGCGCTGGCCCTGCGCGGCAGCACGCGCGAGGTCATCCTCAAACCCCGGCTGGTGGAGGTGCTGCAGACCCGGCGCTACGAATACAAGGGCGAGTGGTACCCGCTGTCGTCCAGCGGCATCGAGCAAATCGTGCGGGAGCTGTCGGCGCTCAGTCTGGCCGAGGGGCTGCTGCCCGCCAACGAGCGGCTCTACGCCAAGCTGGCGCTGGGCATCACGGTCACCGAGTTCATGCCCGACGGCAAGAAGCACCAGCCGACCATTGCCGTGGTGGACTGGGCCGACCCGGCGGCGAACCGCTGGGACTTGACCGAAGAGCTGGAAGTGCTGTCGGCCCAGGGCACGCACCACCGCACACCGGACGTGGTGTGCTTCGTCAACGGCTTGCCGCTGGTGGTGATCGAGGCCAAGCGGCCCGAGGGCACGCAGGTGCACAAGGCCATGGTGGAGGAGGGCATCAGCCAGCACCTGCGCAACCAGCGGCCCGACGAGGTGCCGCAGCTGTTTGCCTACGCGCAGTTGCTGATGGCCGTGAGCCAGACCGAGGGCCGCTACGGCACCACGGGCACGGCGACCAAATTCTGGGCGCGGTGGCGCGAGGAAGAGATCGAAGACAGCCGCATGGCTGACCTCAAGAGTGCGGCGCTGCCCGCTGCCGTGCGCGCCCGCCTGTTTGAGGGCAAGCCGGCAACCCTGGCCGCCTACTTTGATGCGCTGTGGGCGCAGCCCATGCAACCGACCGACCAGGACCGCCTGCTGGTGAGCCTGTTGACCCCGGCCCGCCTGCTGGAGTTTCTGCGTGGCTATGTGCTGTTTGACCGCAAGGTTGGCAAGATCGTGGCGCGCTACCAGCAGTTTTTCGGCATTCGCGCGCTGTTGCAGCGCATTGGCCAACTGCGGCCCGATGGCGGCCGCGAGGGCGGCGTGGTGTGGCACACCACCGGCTCGGGCAAGAGCTTCACCATGGTTTTCCTCACCAAGGCGCTGCTGCTGGTGGATGCGCTGGCGGAATGCCGCGTGGTGGTCGTGACCGACCGGGTGGACCTGGAAGGGCAGCTGTCGCGCAACTTCATTTCGGGCGGTGCGTTCGGTTCGGCCATGGCGTCGCTGAAAGACGGTGAGAAGAGCCGCGCCCTGACCGGGCGCGACCTGGCCAAGCGCATTGGCAGCGGCACGGAGCGAATCACTTTCACGCTGGTGCACAAGTTCAACACGGCGTCCAAGCTGCCGGAGTGCCGCAACGAGTCGGCCAACCTGATCGTGCTGGTGGACGAGGGTCACCGCAGCCATGGGGGCGAAACCCACGAGCGCATGAAGCGCGCGCTGCCCCGGGCGGCCTACATCGCCTTCACCGGCACGCCGCTGCTCAAGCAGGAGAAGACGGCCAGCAAATTCGGCCCCATCGTGCACGCATACACCATGCAGCGGGCGGTGGAAGACAAGACCGTGGCACCGCTGCTGTACGAAGAGCGCGTGCCCGAGCTGACCATCAACGAAGAAGCGGTGACCCGCTGGTTCGACAAGATCACGGTGGCACTGAGCGATGCCCAGCGCACCGACCTGAAAAGGAAGTTCGCCAAGAAGGGCGCCATCTACGGCGCAGCCAACCGCATCGAACTGATCGCCTGGGACATCGCCACGCACTTCAGCGAGAACATCAAGCAGCTGGGTGTCGGCCTGAAAGGGCAGGTGGCCACCGACAGCAAGCTCGATGCGATCCGCTACAAGAAGGCGCTGGACGAGACCGGCCTGGTGACCAGCGCGGTGGTGATTTCTGCGCCCGACACCCGCGAGGGCAATTCCGAGGTGGACGAAGAAACGCTGCCCGAGGTGCAGAAGTGGTGGAAGCAGGCGGTGCTGAGCCAGGGGCTGGACGCGGAGAGCTACGAAAAACAGGTGATCGACGAGTTCGGCTCAGATGGCGCGCCCGACCTGCTGATCGTGGTGGACAAGCTGCTGACCGGCTTCGACGAGCCGCGCAACACGGTGCTGTACATCGACAAGCCGCTGAAAGGGCACAACCTGATTCAGGCCGTGGCCCGCGTGAACCGCCTGCACGATGAAAAGCGCTATGGCGTGCTGGTGGACTACCGGGGCATTCTGAAAGAGCTGGACACCGCCATTCGCGCCTACCAGGACCTGGAGACGCGGACGCAGGGCGGCTTTGACGTGGCTGACATCGAGGGCCTGTACCAGCAGTTCAGCACCGAGTACAAGCGACTGCCCGCGCTGCACGACCGGCTGCTGTCGTTCTTCAAAGGCGTGGTGAACAAGTTGGACCGCGAACAGTACCGGCAGGTGCTGGCGCCGAAGTTTCTGACCGGCGCGGACGGCGAGGAGTACGACGAGCGACAGAAGCTGCGAGACGACTTTTATGCCGCCCTGACCGAGTTCGGCCTGTGCCTGCAGACGGCGCTGTCTTCGCGCAGTTTCTTCGAGGACAAGAGTTTTTCCGAGGCGTTGATCGCGCGCTACAAGGCCGACCTGCGCTTTTTCAGCGAACTGCGGCAGACGGCCCGGCGCGATGCCATGGAGACCGTGGACTACAGCGCCTACGAGGAGCAGATCCGGCGCCTCGTGGACAAACAGGTGATTGGCAACGAGGTGCGTGAACCCAAGGGGGTGTACCTGGTGCACCAGTTGGGTCAGGCCGAAGACCCAGCGCAGTGGTCGGAAGACAAGACGCGTAACGAAACGGACATGATCCGCACCCGCCTGCGCAAGACGATCGAGCAGGACCTGGCAGACGACCCGTATGCGCAGAAGGTGTTTGGCGAGCTGTTGAAGCGGGCCATTGCCGAGGCGGAGGCGATGTTCGATCACCCGTTGAAGCAGTACGCGCTGTTCAAGGCGTTTGAGCAGGAGCTGGCAACGCGCGAGACGCCAGGGGTGCCCGATGAACTGGGCGGTAACCCGCACGCGAAGGCGTACTTTGGGGCCATCCGGCTGGTGCTGGGTGACGACGCTTTTGCCCAGTTGGACGCCACCCAGCGGGACGAACTGGTGCACCAGTCACTGGCCATGGACGCGGTGGTTCGCAACGCCGTGGCCGAGAACTCGCTGAACCCGCAGAACATCGAGGCGGCGATCCGCAAGGGTCTGCTGCCGCTGCTGTTCAATACCCTGGGCCTGGACAACGCCAAGCGGGTGGTGGAGCAGGTGATCCAGATCACGCGGGTGGGGTTGAGCCGGTCATGAACGCAACGGTGGTTCAGACGGCCAGCGAGCACCGCATCCGCTACGGGGACCAGATGATCCGGTTTGATCTGCGCGTTCAGCCGGACCGCAAGCTGCAAAGCCTGTCGATCCATGTGGAGCCAGACGGGCGGGTGCTGGTGGATGCGCCGCCGGGGACCAGCCACGCGGCGGTGCTGGCGGGGGTGCGCAAGCGTTCACGCTGGATCAGCCAGCATGTGGAGGCGGCACACGCACGGCGAACCCACCTGACGCCGCGCGAATACGTGAGCGGTGAGTCGCTGCTGTACCTGGGGCGGCGCTACCGGCTGAAGGTGGTGGTGCAACCGGGTGGTGCGGCGCAAGCCAGCATGCGAGCCGGGTTCGTTGTGGTTACGGTGCCCGAGCGTTCGGCGGAGCTGGTGCGCAAGGCGCTGGAGGGCTGGTACCGGCAGCGGGCTCGGGAGGTGTTCGCACAGCGGCTGGCCGCGGTGGCGGAGCCCTTGCGCTGGGTTCGCCAGCTACCACCGACACGTTTGCAGTTCATGACGGTGCAGTGGGGCAGCTGCTCGCCGGCGGGCCGCATCACGCTCAACCCGTGGCTCGTGAAAGCGCCGCGCGAATGCATCGACTATGTGCTGTTGCACGAGCTAAGCCACCTGCTGCACCACAACCACAGCCCGAAGTTTTACCGTGCGCTGGATCGGCACATGCCGGCCTGGCGAACGGTGAAAGCGCGCTTGGACGGAATGGCGGAAGACGTGTTTCGCAGTTGAGCTGCGCGACGTTCAACGGTATTCGAGCGTGGGTGATTCTCGATGCGCGCTGCCCGAGCAGGCAGCGGAGGCATGACCTTGGTACCGAACCGGGCGTGGGGCTGGATTTGAAGGCCAACGCGCCCCCTTCAAGCCGAAAGATATTTGAGCACAGCGCGTTCGCTTTCAGATGGAAGGTCGGGTCCGCGAACCTGCGCTCTTGAAGTTCGTGACGTCTACTGCCTGGAAGCTTCGTTGGTAGACACCTGGGTTGTTAACGTTGGCGAGACATAGCCTGGAGCCAGTTTGGCGCTCCCAGACCCATATAGTGAGAGTGAGTCTGGTAACCACAGAGCGAACTCATTGGGGTTTAAGCTGTGGTCTGGCGAGCAGTCCACGCACCACTGTCGTAGCGTATAACCAGCAACTGCCTCCCGAATACGGACCCTGAGGACACCATCGACAAAGTCATAGTCCCGAGAGACAGCTTCAGGACGGGGATGCCGAGGGTGAACCACCAGTTTGAGCTCCAACATCCGACTCCACTCAAGATCGTGCTCTGCCTGCTCGTGTGGCAAAACTTTGCTGTCCTCCAGTAATTGGGTTGTCTCAAGGCGATTGAGCACAAAGTCCAGAAAATCCTCGCGCCTGCGGTCGTAGGCCCGGACGTGCCACCGCGCGCCGTTGTTCGCCAAGGCAAAAGGAACGAGAACTCGTTCACTTTGCCCGCTTCGCACAGAGTAATAGGTCACTTGCACTGCCTTACCAAGATGAATCGCCCTGGTTATCGGCGCGAGCACATCCAGCTTTGGCAGTGACAGGGCACGTGGAATTTCACAGCGTATCAAAGCTTGGCCACCGCTGAATACGCCTTCGCCGAATCCCTGCGAAAGCGCCGTGAGGACTCGCTCCACAGAATGCTCAAAAAGCGGCGCGAAGGACCTACTGCATCGATAGGCCTTTTCGACCGTGTTCAGCTCCAAATTGTTTGGCGCCAAGTCTCTGTACAGGCCGATGTCTCGCGTAGCAGCAGCTGGCCCAGTCCCGAAGCGTTGCGCAACATCAGCCCGGCGCAGCCTGCCCAGGAAGTAGGCGCAAAAGTCGATATAAGCAAGCCGCTCCTGCTGCGCACGAGGAATGTTCGAAAGACCCGCTTCTAAGTGTTCTGAGTTGCTGAGCATCTATTGATGGTACCAGATGAAGCAGGTTTCATACCTCAAATAGGGTATTGTCATAATCATTTTGATTCTGTACCATCTACAAATACAAACTTTTATGGACTCAATATGGCAAAGAATCCGCCCTCAGGCGATGGACACCGAGTCGGTGCCGTCAAGCAACGAAGCCAGACTCAGACCCCGGCGGGCAACTACGTCAAACGTGATGCCTCAACTGGCCGATTCATGGATGTCAAGACAAGCGACAAGACCCCCTTTAAGGGTGTTCGGCGAGAAAAGTGAGGACAGCACCATGCGGTTTGACCTGATTCCACTGTTTCTGCTGAACCCTCCATCGCGCCTTCGGACGCTTGGTCATGCCTTGATAAACGGAGCGGGACTTCTGCTCCTTATCGGTGTCATTGCTCAAGTCGCTGTTACAGCCATATCTGGCTTGAGGAATCTGACTGGTGGAGCGTCGCAAGTCGCCTCATTGGCACAGATCTACCCAGAGCTGCCGACATGGTGGATTCCCGAGGGACCACTCGGCTACCTGTTGTGTGCAGCAACGCTCGGTGTTGGTCTTGTCCTCACCAGCGTAGCCAGCAGATTCCAGCGCTTGATGTACTGAGCTCAGTTAATCCGGCCTCCCTCAATCAGTTTGAAATTCATCCGTTATGTCTGGCGCCTACACCCATATCAGCATCGTCAACGATGCCCGTGCCGCGGCCAAGCGTGTCGGTCTACGCAAGTCAACGCTCAAGGCTCTTGGCCTGCATCTTCACTTCGTCGAGCTCGGCTGCGTTAGCCCTGACTATCCGTACCTTGCCCTTGATCGTGGCCAGGCCGCGTGGGCTGATGCGATGCACTACACGAGCACCGGAGCGTTCGTGAGAGCCGCAGTGAAGCTGGTGAACGCAAGTGAGCTGGGCGTTCAGCCCAAGCTGACCGCGTGGCTCATGGGGCTTGCTGCACACATCGCGACCGACATGACGATTCACCCGGTGGTCGAACACAAAGTGGGCCCATACCAAGGCAACGAAGCGGCTCACCGTCAGTGCGAGATGCACCAGGACGCTTACATTTTTCCAAGAGTCGTTGGCGTGGGCCCAACCAACTTATCTGAGCACATGGCCAGCGGCATCGGAAAGTGTTCCGATATCGCGGACAAGGAGAGGCTGGACACAGACATCACCAGTCTCTGGAGAACTGCGCTCAATCACACGTACCCAACTCTGGCGGGGCATACACCCGCCGAACCAGACTCCTGGCACAAAGGCTTCAAAGGAGTGTTGCTGGTGATGGCCAAGGCAAGCCAGCTCGTACCCTTCGCGCGACACGTTGGAACCGGTCTGGGCTTGACATATCCGGACGAAGCCAAAGTCGACCCGCAATTCATCAAGGACCTTGTCACGCCAGAGGGTCCTAAACACTTCGACGAAATCTATCAACGAGCACTGAGCAATGTTCTGGCGGTGTGGAAAGGACTGGACGATGCCCTCGCCAATGGTGGTTCCCCAGAACTTGACAGCCTTGAGGACTGGAACTTGGACACGGGCAGAAGCATTTCGACCGGCAAGCTGGTCTTCTGGGGTAACTGAATGATGAGAGTTTGCAAATACGCACTTTTTTCTGTGCTCACCGTGGCGGCCATGGGATGTACCTCCGGCCCCGATGCGAACCAGATGAATCGAATGGCGTCATCCCTCACCAAACTTTCAGCTGCAGTCGATGCGGTTGTGCGTTACGACGATCTACCCCAGGCAGCAGATGATGCAGTTATCTTGAGCAAAGTCTCGGCAGCCAATCCCACACTGCTCGATGACTTCAAGGGCTTTCAGCTGAAGTTGATTCGTAGCACGGGTGACAGCGCGGTGCTGGTTTGCGATATCCGAGGAACCACCGCGCTTCTCGAAGACGCGGGGTGTACCGCAAAGCTGGATGCGCAACGGTGGAACACCCATCCACCGTCCCCATGCGAGCCGTCGCTCGATCTCAAACAACTGTGCGGTAAACAATAGGTCGGGTGGCGGATGAAAAAGAACATTCTCATTTTCTCGGACGGAACTGGCCAGGCTGGAGGTTTGCGTCCAGACCAGAACCTCAGCAACATATACAAGCTGTATCGTGCAAGCAGGACTGGGCCTGAAAGTCCCATTGACCCCAGAGAACAAGTGGCGTTCTATGATGCTGGACTCGGTACTGAAAGTGATGGAGGAAAGATACCCTTCCGTCCTCTTCAGCAGTTCCGAAAGCTCTGGAGCAGTGTGACGGGGACCGGGATCACCCAGAACATCATTGACTGCTACGAAGCCATCATCAGGCTGTACGAGCCAGGTGACAGGATTTTTCTTTTTGGCTTCAGCAGGGGTGCTTACACCGCGCGCTGTGTGGGTGGGGTCATGTCCTTGTGCGGTATCCCCAAGCACGACGCAGACGGGCGGCCTATTCCAAAGTTTGGCAAACGCTTGCATAAGATTGCTGCTGAGGCGGTGCGCGAAACCTACCAACACGGATCGGGTCGTGACGAGCCGGCTCGAAAAGAAGAACGCGATGAAAAGGGACGCCGCTTCCGTCAGAAGTACGGAAGCAACAACGTGGAGGGACTGGCCAACGAAGTGCCTTATTTCATTGGGGTGTTCGATACGGTTGCAGCCTTGGGAGCACCTGCTCTTAGGCGCATTGGGCTCGGACTGCTTCTGACGATATTTGCCACAACAGTCGTCGCAGCGGGAGCAGGGTTGTTGTCACTCACCCCTTGGCTCACGTTCGGGCCGTCATTCGTGGCACTGGCGCTGGTTACCGCGGCAGCCCTGCTGGTGCCGTTCGTGCAGGCTCAGTTTCGATGCATTCGCAACTTCCCAAAGCCAGGCGACTTCAAATGGCATCTTGTTTCTTGGCGCTTTAGGTTCTACGACAACCAGCTGAACCGCAGAGTTCGCTATGCCAGGCACGCGTTGGCGATCGATGAACACCGCAATGACTTTGACCGTGTACCCTGGGCCTCAAAAGGCGACTGGCAACCACGGATCGACGAACCGGCCTGGCTCAAGCAAGTGTGGTTCTCTGGAAACCATTCGGACATTGGTGGCAGCTACCCCGAGGACGAGGCTCGCCTCTCGGACATATCGCTGAGCTGGATGCTGCAAGAGGCCATGAGTCTCCCTCATCCACTTCAAGTTGATCGCACAAAACTTCACCTGTTTCCAGATGCGATTGGCCCGCAGCATTGCGAACTTGAGAGCATGATGGATACATACCCCACATGGTGGCCTACAAAGTGGCGCTTCGTCTGGTCAAAAACCACTCGGAAGATTGTCCCGGAGGCGCCGTTGCACCCCTCAGTCATCGCACGTTTTGAATTTCAACCAGGCATCCTACGATGCGGAAATCTTGAGCCCTACAGACCCGCAAACCTGCAGCAGCATCAAATGGTTATGACCTACTACTCGAAAGAGGAACTGACTGAGCAACTTTGAGAGCGCTGGCAAGCGCAAGTCTGGGCGCACTCCCCAAGGCAACAACACCATCCGCTACATCCTGTGCGAATGCGCCAACGCCGTGCGCATAACCAAAAGCACATTGGCCTCGAAATACCGAAGTCTGATGGTGCGCAAATCGCACAAGAAGGCCATCGTGGCTGTGGCGCACAAGATGCACAGGCTCTCGTGGTGTCGGCGCCGATCCAAATTTAAGCCTCAGTTTTCGGTCGGCGACAACAAAAAATGGAACATTGACCAATGGTGATTGTTTTTGATACCATGGTGAACGTTCATTCACTTTTGTTCAGCCGGCACCCGAGTACGCCATGTCAGACACCAAGCATCTCAACGCCTTGCGCACGTACTGGCGCGATCACAAAGCCTTTCCAAGCATGACCAAGCTGGCCCAGATCTTGGGGTTGGCATCGTCGGGAGGGGTTTTCAAAGCGGTTGGTCGCCTTGTTGATGCAGGTTACTTGGAGCGCCTGGAGGGGCGCATTGCGCCCACCCGTGCGTTCTTTTTTCTGCCGGTCATGGGCAGCGTGCGCGCTGGCCTGCCGCAGGCCGAAGACCAAAGCTCTGGCTCAGAGTTTGTCGGCGTCGAGGACTACCTGATTCGTCACCCCGAAAGAACAATTTACTGCCGCGTCAAGGGTGATTCGATGAGAGACGCAGCAATCTGCGACGGGGATATGGTCGTGGTGGAACGCAACCGTCCGACAAAGGCTGGCGACATCGTGGTCGCACTGGTGGACAACGAACTCACCGTCAAGTACCTGTACCCGCTCAAAGGTTCCAGTGGATGGGTTCTCAAGCCCGCCAATCCCGACTACCCAGACATCGTGGCCCAGCAGTCGCTGGAGGTGTTGGGTGTGGTTGTTGGTGTTTTCAGACGCTGCGATTGAGTAGGCCAAACACCCGCGTTTTCAACACTGGAGATACCGACGTGAGCATCAAAGCATTGATCCGAAGATTGACTGGCCGCGGTGGCGCCATCAACCGCGCCACTTCTACCCGCGATGTGTTCCACCTCAGTGCCATCGCCCTGGCCGCTCGGGTGTCTGTCTGGGATTTGGATTGAGTATGACACCGCATACCGCCCGCGCGGTCTCACCTGCCGTTGCTGATTACCCTGACCGCCTGGACGAAGCCCATGTCGCCCGTGCTGTCAACAGGTGCCATCGCTGTGCCGCAACGGCCTACAAACCGCTGATGGCGCGCGACACGGCGGGGGTTATGCGTCCATCAGGCAGGTACCAGTGCGTTCGATGTCGATTGGAATTTACGCAGGTGAGCCAATGGCGCGATGGCATGGTGCCCGCACTCGTATGAGCAAAGCCACCCTGTACCCGCCGTGTCATGCACCTCAGTTGCTTGGGGAACAAGGGCTGTGGGCGTATGAGCTGCACTCCACAGTGCGCGCAGGTTTTCCGTCCCCGGCCGAGGACTTCCAATCCAAGCGCATTGATGTGCTGGAGCGCTTGGTCAAGCATCCGCAAGCCACCTACAGCATGCGCGTGCGCGGAGAGTCGATGCGCGAGGCTGGCATTTTTGACGGTGACGTACTCTTGGTTGACCGTGCTATCAAACCCGAACATGGCCAGATCGTGGTGGCGGTCGTCGATTGCGAGTTCACCTGCAAGCAGCTCTGGCTTCGCAGCGGCCACATCAAGCTCAAAGCGGCGAATCCGACATTCGCTGATATCACGCCCTCCGAGGGCCAGACGGTTGAAATCTGGGGTGTGGTGATCGCATCGGTTCGCCAGTTCAAGTATTGATGCTCTTGCGTGGCCACTTCGCTGTATGCCCTGGTGGACGGGAACAACTTCTACGTCTCGTGCGAACGGGTGTTCCGCCCCAGCCTGAACGGCCACCCGGTGGTCGTGCTCTCGAACAACGACGGCTGCGCCATTGCTCGCTCCGATGAAGCCAAGGCGTTGGGCATCAAGATGGGTGCACCCTGGTTCCAGATCCGTCACCTGCAGGAGTCCCACGGCTTGGTGGCGCTCTCAGCAAATTTTGCGCTCTACGGAGACCTGAGCGACCGCATGATGAGCCTGGTGGCGGGCCTGGGTCACCGGCAGGAAATCTATTCCATCGACGAGTCCTTTGTCGATCTCAGCGGCATCCGCGGTGACCTGATCCGCCGTGGTCAGACGATCCGCTCCCGGGTGCTGCAATGGGTGGGCATTCCCTGCTGCATCGGCATCGGCCCTACCAAGACCCTGGCCAAGCTGGCGAATCACATCGCCAAGTCCGCCGAGCGCAAGCCGGGCAGCTACCCCGCTGAGCTCTCACAAATCTGCCACCTGGGCAGTCTGCCGACCGCAGACCTCGACAACGTGTTGCAGGCCACCGACGTGGGCGAGGTCTGGGGCGTGGGGCCACGCATCGCAAAGCAGCTGCGAGAGGGAGGTATCTGCACCGTGCTCGACCTGGCTCGTATGGACCTGGCCACCGTGCGTCGCCGTTGGAACGTGACGCTGGAGCGCACGGTGCGCGAGCTGCAGGGCCAGCCTTGTGTTGACCTCGATGATGTCCCGGCAGACAAGCAGCAGATCGCCTGTACGCGCTCCTTTGGCCGCCCGGTCACCGAGCTGGACGACCTGCGCGAGGCGGTGAGCGAATTCGCCAGCCGTGCCACCGAGAAGCTGCGCCGTCAGCACGGGCACACGCAGCAAGTGCTGGTCTTCATTCGCACCAGCCCGTTTCGGAAAGACCCCCAGTACAGCCGCTCCATCGTCGTGCCCCTGCTGCGGCCCAGCGCCGACACCACCCTGATCGTGCAGGCGGCGCTGGACGGGCTGCGCTGCATCTACAAGCCGGATTTTCTGTATGCAAAAGCCGGGGTGATGCTCCTCGAAATACAGCCCGATACGGTGCAGCAAAGCGTACTAGACCTGGAACCAGAGCAGCCTGGTAGATCAGCAGACAAGGGGCGGCTGATGGGAGCCATAGACGTTTTGAACGGACGCTATGGGCGCGGCACGGTGTTGCTGGCCAGCGCAGGCTTGGAGGGAGACCGCAGGAGGTGGGCGATGAAACAGGAGCGCCGCACACCCCAGTACACGACCAGGTGGGAGGACATGCCGGTGGTGCGTGCGTGACACGCTTACGCGCTGCAGTGCGGATGGTAATAGTTCACACAGATCCGCAGAGGCAAGGCATGGAATCGACCCCATAATGAATTCGGGTCGACCTTAATCGGTCGATCCTCCTCCCTGTGGCGCGGGGTGACACCGGTGTCCACTTTGCCCGGACCTTGCGCCGGGTTTCTTTTTTTTGGGCATGCGCAGCAGTGCGTCAACCGTAAGCGCGCGGTGATCCCACTCTTGAAGATCTTGGTCTAAGCGGTAACGATGGTGTCCACCAAACGAAATAGGTGGACACCATGAACGAAGCCAAGAAGAAGACCCGTCGGCGGTACGCCGCCGAGCTCAAACAGCAAATCCTCGCTCAGTGCGC
>Ga0209066_10002613_pt1 | contig 21641 bp, 19 predicted proteins | sample All_14_2_FD_187198 | JGI IMG/M metagenome (GOLD analysis project Ga0209066, IMG submission 187198) | Freshwater microbial communities in response to fracking from Pennsylvania, USA - Allegheny Zone_MetaG_DW_15 (SPAdes) (version 2) ... | reverse complement strand
GTCGACCACCGCGACCGAGACTCGGGCCCCCTCGTAGGCGAGCGCACCCAGCGCACGGTACGCGGGGCGGAAGCTCGGCTGCCGCACCTCCGCCAGGTGGCGCGCGCGACCGGGGGCGCCCGCACGGTCGCCCCGGTCGCGGAGGACGGGGCCGTCTACCAAATGGTGACCCGCTCGTCGGGGGCGAGCCAGAGGGCGTCGTCCGCCGTCACATCGAAGGCCTCGTAGAAGGCATCGATGTTGCGCACGATCTGGTTGCACCGGAACTCGTTGGGCGAGTGCGGATCGATCGACAGCAGGCGCAGCGCCTCCTCCGGACGGATCGCGATCTGCCAGGCCTGCGCCCACGACAGGAAGAAGCGCTGCGCGGCGGTGAGCCCGTCGATGACCGGCGGCTCGGCGCCGTCCAGCGAGAGCAGGTAGGCCTTCCACGCGATGCCCAGGCCGCCCAGGTCGCCGATGTTCTCGCCGATCGTGAGCGCGCCGTTGACGTGGTGGCCGGGCGCCTCGGCCGGTTCGAGCGCGTCGTACTGGGCGATGAGCGAGCCGGTGCGCTCCTCGAACGCGGCGCGGTCCTCCGCCGTCCACCAGTCGTGCAGGCGGCCGTCGCCGTCGAAGCGCGAGCCCTGGTCGTCGAAGCCGTGCCCGATCTCGTGGCCGATCACCGCGCCGATGGCGCCGTAGTTGGCCGCCGCATCCCGCGCCGCATCGAAGAAGGGGTACTGCAGGATCGCCGCCGGGAACACGATCTCGTTGAAGCCGGGGTTGTAGTAGGCGTTGACCGTCTGCGGGGTCATGAACCACTCGTCGCGATCGATGGGCGCCCCGATCTTGCGCAGCTCGCGCTGGAACTCGAACTCGCCCGCGGCCTGCACGTTCGCCAGCAGGTCATCGGCCGCGATCGGCAACGTGCTGTAGTCGCGCCAGCGCACGGGGTAGCCGATCTTCGGCGTGAACTTCGACAGCTTGTCGAGCGCGCGCTCGCGGGTCGCGGGGGTCATCCACTCGAGGGTCTCGATGCTCTGGCGGTAGGCCTCGATGAGGTTGGCGACGAGGTCGTCCATGGCCGTCTTCGCCTCGGGGCGGAAGTGGCGCTCGACGTAGGCCTGGCCGACCGCCTCGCCCATCGCGCGCTCGACGAGCGCGACGCCGCGCTTCCAGCGGGCGCGCAGCTCGGGCGCCCCGGTGAGGGTGCGGCCGTAGAAGGCGAAGTTCTCGTCGACGAAGGCGGCCGAGAGATACGGCGCCATCGAGCGGATGATCGCGAACCGCAGCCAGTCGCGCCAGTCGTCCAGCGCGCGGCCGGTGAGCTCGGCGGCGAGGCCGTCGGTCACGTCGGGCTGCCGGAGCACGACCTCGGCGAGCGCCGTGGCGGGAATGCCGTAGCCGTCGCGCCAGAGGGCCAGGTCGACGCCGGCACCGGCGGCGCGGCCCGCCCACTCAGCCCACGTGGCGAGGTTGTACGTCGCCTGCGCGTCGCGGTTGCGCACCTTGTCCCAGTGGTGGGCGGCGATCGCGGTCTCGAGCGACACCACGCGATCGGCACGGGCGGCCGCGTCGTCGAGGCCGGCGAGGGCCAGCATCCGCTCGATGTGACCGCGGTAGGCGGTGCGGGTGTCGGCGTGCGCGTCCTCCCGGTAGTACGACTCATCGGGCAGGCCGATGCCGCCCTGCTCGACGAAGACGAGGTAGCGCTCGGGGTCACCCGGGTCGTTGTCGACGAAGAGCTGCACGAAGCCGGCGACGCCGCGGCGCTCGAGGCGGCCGACGGTCGTGAGCAGGGCATCCACCGAGTCGATCGCGTCGACCTCGGCGAGCAGCGGTGCGAGCGGCGCGGCCCCGAGAGCCTCGATACGGGCCTCGTCCATGAAGCTCGCGTACAGGTCGCCGACCTTGCGTTCGGGCGTGCCGGGCTCGGCCTGCTGCGCCTGCTCGATGATCTCCTTGACCGCCTTCTCGGCATCCTCGGCGAGGATCATGAACGATCCGTACCGCGCCTTGTCCGCGGGGATCGGGGTGCGGGCGACCCACTTGCCGTTGACGTGGCGGTAGAGGTCGTCCTGCGGTCGGATGGCGGGGTCGAGTTCGTCGCGGTCGATACCGCTCGCGAGGGCCTGAGTCACGCGGGAGAGCCTAGTCGCGCGACCGTGGAGGAGCCATGAGAGCAGCGGCCCCGACTGCCAGCAGCGCGATCGTGGCGAGAGCCGCGGTCGCGACGCCCGACGGCGCGAGGGTTCCGAGCACGCCCGCGACCGGATAGGTGATGGCATACCAGGCGTGCGACGTCGAGAAGCGCGCGGCGAAGACCGCGGCATGCTGGTCGGCGGCGACCTCCGCGCGGATCAGGCGTGCGCTCGGGGTGCTGATGGCGCTGCTGGATGCTCCGAGCACGGCCCAGAGCACGCCGATACCGAGCAGGCTCAGGCCGCCGAGCAGGGCGGCCCCCGCTGTGACCGCGAGGGCCACCGCGGCGAGGCCCGCGCCGATCAGCATGACCGTCGTATCGCGCAGGCGACGCAGGAGCGCGGGCAGCGCGAGGGCCACGGCGATCGATCCGAGGCCGAAGGCGACGAGCACCGCGGCGAGCGCCGCCGAAGGATCGGCGGGATCGGCCCCGGCGTCGATCAGCAGCACGATGCTCGACACCAGAACCGTCGCATAGATCGTGGCGGTGGCTGCGTCCAGCACCGCCGCGAAGCGCGGACCCGGCGTGCGGGCCAGCACCCCCAGACCGCGGAGGAGTCGAAGGCGCACGGGCTCGGCGGTCGAACCGACCCGATCATGCACGCGCGCCAGTAGCACCGCCAGGGCCGAGCCCAGGAAGCCGGCGGCGACGACCCCGAAGAGCGCCTCCGGCGGCAGCACGAGCACGAGAAGCGCCGCCAGCGGCGGGCTCAGCAGCGACTCGAGGTCGTAGGCGAGGCGCGAGAGCGACTGGGCGGCGGTGTAGTCGCGCTCATCGGGCAGCACGCGCGGGATGATCGCCTGGTAGGTGGGAGTGAAGACGGCCGAGGCGGTCTGCAGCAGAACGATGCCGAGGTACAGCTGCCAGGGGGCGGTCGACAAGACCAGTGCGCCCGCGACGACGAGGCGCACGAGATCGGCGCTCACGAGCACGACGCGGCTCGACCGACCCGCGAGCAGTGCGCTCGCGATCGGCGAGACCACGACGTAGACGGCGATGCGGATCGTCAGTGCCGTGCCGATGATGCCCGCCGCGGCGACCGGGTCGAGGCGTACCGCGACGAGCGCGAGGGCGACGGTGAGCAACCCGGTGGCGACGAGCGACGACACCTGCGCGGCGAACAGTGCCGCGAAGCGGCGGTCACGGAGGACGGCGAGCATCATCCCGAGAGGCTACAGCCAGTCGCGGCGCTTGAAGGCCACGTAGAGTCCGATGCCCAGCAGCAGCATGAGCGCGAGCGAGAACGGATAGCCGAAGACCCAGTCGAGCTCGGGCATGTACCGGAAGTTCATGCCGTAGACGGTGCCCACGAGCGTCGGCGCGAAGAGGATCGCCGCCCACGAGGTGATGCGCTTGATCTGCTCGTTCTGCTGCACGCTGACCTCGGTCATGCGGCGGGTGATGAGCGTCGACTGCGCCTGGAGCGCCTTGTCGAGCAGCGCGCGGAAGGCGTCGGCGCGCTCGCCGGCCCGCGTCACGTGGTCGAGCACGTCGCCGAGGTGGTGGCTGAGATCGGCATCGACCCCGTAGCGGGGTGCGCCGCGCTGCAGGCCCTCGATGATGCCGATGATGGGCTGCACCGCGCGCTGGAATCCGATGACCTCCCCGGAGAGGTCGTAGATGCGGCGGGTCAGGGCCTCGTGCTCGGTCTCGCCGAAGAGCTGGTCCTCGATCTCGTCGATGTCGTTCTCGAGACCGGCGATGACCGGCTCGTACTCGTCGACGATCTCGTCGAGCACGGCGTAGAGGATCGCCTCCGGGCCCTTCGCGAGCAGCGCGGGATCGTTCTCGAGCCGTTCGCGCACGATCGCGAGGTCGGGCGATTCGGCGTGGCGGACGGTCACCACGAACTGCGGGCCGATGAAGACGTGCAGCTCGCCGAACTCGACGGTCTCCGTCTCGTCGATGTACCGCGCGGTGCGCAGGGCGACGAACAGCGTCTCGCCGTACCGTTCGAGTTTCGACCGCTGATGGCCCTTGAGGGCGTCCTCCACTGCGAGGTGGTGCAGCCCGAACTCATCGGCCACCGACTGCAGCTCATCTCGCGTCGGGCGGTACAGCCCGATCCACGCGACGCCGCCGGTCGCCCGGGTCACGTCGTAGGTCTGCTCGAGCCCGACCACGCCAGCGAGCCGGACACCGTCGACGTAGACGGCGCTATCGACGACGGCCACAAGCCCGCTCGCGGCTCACGCGCCGGTGCGCGAGGAGGTGTCGTCCGAGGAAACGTTCTCGGGCTCGCCGTCCTTCTTCTTGACCTCGCCGCGGAAGATCGTGATCGACTGTGCGAGGCTGCGGGCGACGCCCGGCAGCTTCGGCGCCGCGAACAGCAGCAGCACGACAAGCAGCAGGATCAGCCCGTGCCAGCCCGTGAGATTGCCACCCATGGTTCCTCCTTACGACGACGAGTTCGACGACGACCCGGTCAGCGCAGCTGACCGAACGCCTCGGCCTTCTTGATCGGACCCGCGACGAGAATCGTATCGCCGGCGGTGATGACGGTCTCCGCATCCGCATTGCACCACTCGGTGCCCTCGCGCCGCACCGCCATGACGGTCACGCCGAACTGCTGGCGCAGGTTCGTATCGCCGAGGCGCTTGCCCTCGATCACGCGGTTGGGGCCCATCTTGACGATCGCGTAGTCGTCGTCGACCTCGATGTAGTCGAGCGCCGCGCCGCGCACCAGGTGGGCGACGCGACGGCCCATGTCGTGCTCGGGGTAGATGACGTGGGCCACGCCGAGCTGGGTGAGGATCTGCCCGTGCGCGTCGCTGACGGCCTTCGCCCAGATGTGCGGGATGCCCATCCGCAGCAGGATCGACGTCGTCAGAATGCTCGACTGGATGTCGGAACCGATCGCGACCACGACCCGGTCGAACGCGTCGACGGCGAGCTGCCGCAGCACTTCCTCTTTCGTGGTGTCGGCGCGCACGACCTGGGTCAGCTCGCCGCTGAGGGACTGCACGATCTCCTCGCTGGTATCGATGCCGAGCACCTCGGTGCCCGTGGCCATCAGCTCGAGGGCGAGGGCGCGGCCGAAGCGGCCGAGCCCGATGACGGCGACCGAGTCGGCCTCGGCGATGCGGGTCGCGCGGTCGCGGCTGAAGATGCCGGAGTTAGCCAATGACGGGCCTCTCTTTCGGGAGCTCGTAGAGCACGCGCCGCTGCCGCAGCACCAGCGCGGTTCCGAGGGTGAGCGGGCCGAGTCGGCCCAGGAACATGAGCAGCATGAGGATGAGCTGCCCGCCGGGCGGGAGGCTCGCGGTGATGCCGGTGCTGAGGCCGACGGTGCCGAAGGCTGACACGACCTCGAACAGCAGCACGTCGAGGTCGAGGTGGGTCATGACCATGAGCGCGATCGTCGCGCTCATGACGGCGGCCATCGAGAGCAGCGTGATGGTGATGGCCTCGCGGTGCACGGCGCGCGACAGTCGCTTGCCGAAGATGTTGACGGCGCCCTCGCCGCGCAGCTCGGTGATGATGATGAACAGCAGCACGGCGAAGGTCGTCACCTTGATGCCGCCCGCGGTGCCGGCGGGGCCGCCGCCGATGAACATCAGCACGTCCATGACGAGCCACGACTCGCTTGTCATCTGCCCGATGTCGATGGAGTTGAAGCCCGCGGTGCGGGTCTGCACCGAGTGGAAGAACGCCGTCAGGATCCGATCGGCGACGCTCATCTCCCCGATCGTCGCGGGATTGCTCCACTCGAACAGGGCGATCACGACCGTGCCGAGCACGAGCAGCAGGCCGGTCATGGCGAGCACGAGGGTAGTGTTCATGCTCCAGTGCAGAGGGCGGCTCAGCTCGCGCCGCAGCTGCAGCAGCACCGGGAACCCGAGCCCGCCCAGGATCGTCGCGATCGCCATGGGCAGCAGAACGATCGGATCGGTGGCGAAGCCCATCATGTTGTCGCTGAACGGCGCGAAGCCCGCGTTGTTGAACGACGAGATCGCCAGGAACGCGCCGCGACCGATCGCCGTCGGCAGCGCGACGCCGTACCCGAGCCAGAACTGCAGGGTCAGGATGACGGCGACGATCGCCTCGATGATGAGCGAGACAGCGAGGATGCCCCGCGCAAGCCGCGCCGCGTCGCCCGTGGTCACGCCCCGGTTCTCGGCACCGGCGAGCATGCGCCCGCGCAGCGTCACGCGCCGCAGCAACGCGAGGCCGATGAGCGAGGCAACGAGCATGATGCCGAGGCCGCCGATCTGGATGAACGCGACGATGACGGCGTGACCGAACGGCGACCACACGGTGGCGGTGTCGACGACGATGTGCCCGGTCACGCACACCGCCGAGACAGCGGTGAACGCGGCCTGCAGCAGCGTGACCTCGACGCCGGGCGCGTGCGCGATCGGCAACGAGAGGAGCGCGGTCGCCAGGACGATAGCGCCGAAGAATCCGAGGACCACCACCTGGGGCGGGTTCAATCGGATGCGAGATGACGAGCGTCGCTGGGGCGCCCTCGAACGAGGCACCCGCAGACTCTAGTCCTGCGGCGGCGGAATGCAAGTCGGCGAGAACCGGTTCGTTAGGGTTGAAACGGCTCGGGGCGCGATCGCTCGTGCGCGAGCATCCACCCCACCGAAAGGCCGTCGTGACCACCTCCACCGGCACCCGTCCCACCCTCGCGGCCTGGCGGCTCGCCGTCTTCGCCGTTTTCGCCATCAACGGGCTCGCCATGGCGACCTGGTTCGCTCGCACGCCCGCGGTGCGCGACGCGCTGGATGTGCGCACCGACGAGTTCGGCATCCTCATCATGGGCATGGCGGGCGGCTCGATCGTGGGTCTGCTGGCCTCCTCGCACGTCATCGCCCGCATCGGCTCACGTACGACCATCCTCGTCGCGCTGCTGACGAGCCTCGGCGCGCTCGCCGCCATGGGCCTCGGCGCGGCGACGCTGCAGAGCTTCGCCGTCACCTTCATCGGGCTCGCCGTGTTCGGCGCGGCGTCGGGTCTCACCGACGTCGCCATGAACGTCGAAGGTGCGGGCGTCGAGCAGGCGCAGGGCCGCAGCATCATGCCGTGGTTCCACGCCTCGTGGAGCCTCGGCACCATCACCGGGGCGGGCATCGCCGCGGGCGTCAGCGCCCTGGACATCGGGGTGGATGCTCACACCGCCGTCATGGCGATCGTGCTCGGCATCGCCGCGCTGGTCGTGGTGCGATATCTGCCGAAGAACCGCGCCCTGCCCGGTCTGGACGATGATGGAGACGGCCCGGCCCGCACGACCTTCGGCGAGCGCATGGCGATCTGGCGCGAGCCGCGCACGCTGCTCATCGGGCTCATCGTGCTCGGCATGGCCTTCGCCGAGGGCTCGGCCAACGACTGGCTCGCGCTCGCGATCGTCGACGACCGCGGGGCCGACGAGGCCACCGGCGCGCTCGCCTTCACGCTCTTCGCCGTCGCCATGACGGCCGGCCGGATCGGCGGGGTGTGGGTGCTCGACCGTTTCGGCCGCGTGCCGGTGCTGCGCGCCTCGGCGCTGCTCGCGTTCGCAGGCCTGGCCCTGCTGATCACGGTCGACAATCCGATCGCGGCGGGCATCGGCATCGTCGCGTGGGGCCTCGGTGCGTCGCTCGGGTTCCCCGTCGGAATGTCGGCCGCCGCCGACGACCCCGCCAAGGCCGCCGCCCGCGTTTCGGCTGTCGCGACCGTTGGTTACTTCGCCTTCCTCGTCGGACCGCCGCTCATCGGGTTCCTCGGCGAAGCGGTTGGGCTGCTCACCGCCTTCTGGATCGTGCTCGTGCTCATCGGGGTCGCGTTCGTCGCAACGCCCGCGGCGCGCGAGGTCGGTGCGGCGGCCGGTTCCGAGCGGGTCGCTGCGCACTAGCGTTGTCGCACCGGGCCCCTCCCGGCAGCGGATGCTCCGCCTCTAGGCTCCTCGCATGACGAGCCCCACGACCGCACGCCCCGCCCTGCCCGCCGACCTCGATCTGACCGGTCGCGCGGCCCTCGTCACGGGGTGCGGATCGGCCTCGGGCATCGGCTTCGCCACCGCTCGCGCGCTCGCCGAGCGGGGTGCCCGCGTCGTGATGACGGCCACGACCGACCGCATCGAGCATCGTGTCGCCGAGCTGGCCGCCGCGGGGTTCGCGACGCACGGGGTCGTCGCGCGGCTCGAGACCGAGCAGGGCGCGACCCGGGCCGTCGCAGCGGCGGTCGGGGCGGTGGGCGAGCTCAGCATCCTCGTCAACAACGCGGGCATGGTGGCGGTCGGCGAGGAGATGCCGCGCGGCGACATCGGCATGAGCGTCGACGAGTGGCGGAGCGCGGTCGACGTGAACCTGACGAGCGTGTTTCTCGTCACGCGCGCGCTGGTGCCGGCGATGCGGGATGCTGGGTGGGGCCGCATCGTCACCGTCGCCTCAACAACCGGGGCCGTGCAGGCGGCGCGCGATGACCTCGGCTATGCGACCGCCAAAGCCGGCGTGCTCGGCTTCACCCGCGGACTCGCCGTCGATGAAGCGCGTCACGGGATCACCGTGAACGCGGTGGCGCCCGGCTGGATCGCCACCGGATCCCAGCTGCCCCAGGAGGCGCAGGAGGGCGAACTGGTGCCGCTCGGCCGAAGCGGCCGGCCCGACGAGGTCGCCAGCGCGATCGCGTGGCTCGCCTCTCCGGGAGCGAGCTACGTCACCGGCCAGTTGCTCGTCGTCGACGGCGGCAATTCGACGGCCGAAGAACGCCGCCCCGGCCTCTGGTCATAACCGCCGCCGATCATTGAAAGCGGATGCGGCACCCTACGACGTGACGGCGGGACGGCTGTCGTCGCGGTTCGTGACGTGGTCGACGAGCGCGCGCACAAGCCCCGCGGCGGAGCGTTCCTCGGCGATGCGGTGGACCGGCAACCCTGCTTCGCGCGCGTCGACAGCGGTGCGGGGGCCGATACACACGATAACCGTGTCGTCGGGCAGGGGTGCGAACTGCTGCGCAAGCTGCCGCGCGATGCTGCCCGAACTGACAACGATCGCGCCGATGCGGCCGGCCGCGATGTCGGCCGCAACCGTTGCCCCGGCAGTGACCCCGACCGTGCGATAGGCCGGCACCGAACGCACCTCAAGCCCACGCGCGGTCAAGCCGCGCACGAGAGTTGGCTCGGCGATCGCGCTCTGTGGAATCAAGACCGCACCCTGCTCGGCGGTGCCCGGCCACTCCGCAACAAGACCCCGCGCCGAATGATCACCGGGAACGAAGTCAACCGAATACCCGGCGGCGTGCAGTGCCTGCGCCGTGCCGTCGCCGACGGCAGCTACCCGGGTGGTCGGAGGAACGCGCACCCCGTGGCGGGCCAGCACCTCCACCGTGGTGGCGCTGGTCACCACGAGCCAGCCGTACGAGCCCGCCTGAAGTGCCTCCAGTTCGCGAGCGAGTCGTTCGGGCTCGCTCGAGGGCGCGAAGGTGATCAGGGGTGCGATGACCGGCTCGGCTCCCTGGGCGCGCAACTGCGCGGCGATGCCGTCACCCCATGCGCCGCCGCGCGGCACAAGCACGCGCCAGCCGAGGAGGGGCGTCACCACTACGACGCCGCCGGGGCCTTTGCAGCGGCCGCCGCCTTCGCGGCGGGCACGGCGGCGGCCAACACCCGTTCGACGGCCGTGGCGTCGTGCGCGGCCGAGACAAACCAGGCCTCGTACACGCTCGGCGGCAGAGAAACCCCGTGGTCGAGCATCGCGTGAAAGAACGGACCGAAGCGGAACACGTCTTGATCTTGCGCTTCGGCGTAGTTCTGCGGTGCGGTGTCGCGGAAGAAGATCGAGAACTGCGAACCCGTCCACGCCACCGTGTGGGCAACACCTTCAGCGCTGAGGGCCGACGAGAGTCCGTCGGCAATCTCGTGGGCGACCCGCGGCAGGTACTCGTACACTTCCGGGCCAGCGCCACGCAGCATCGCCGCACCCGTCGCGACGGCAACGGGGTTTCCGCTGAGCGTGCCCGCCTGGTAGACGGGGCCGAGGGGGGCGAGCAGGTCAAGAATGTCGGCCCGACCGCCGAGCCCGGCGAGGGGCAGTCCGCCGCCGATGATCTTGCCGAAGGTGGTGAGGTCCGCGTCGTACGGCACCCCTTCACGCTCTTCGAGCCCCCACCAGCCTGCCGCGCTCGCACGGAAGCCGGTCATCACCTCGTCGGCGATCAGCAGGGCGCCGTGAGCGTGCGCGGTGTCGGCAAGCAGCCTATTGAAGCCCGGCTTTGGCGGCACAACCCCCATGTTGGCGGCGGCGGCCTCGGTGATGATCGCGGCGATACGGTCGCCATGCGCCGCGAACACCTCGGCGAGCGCATCCTCATCGTTGTACGGAATCACGATCGTCTGGGCGGCCGTCTCGGGCGTAATCCCCGCCGAACCAGGAATACCGAGGGTCGCGATCCCCGAGCCGGCCTCCGACAGCAGCGAGTCGGAGTGCCCGTGATAGTGCCCGGCGAACTTCACCAACAGCGGTCGCCCGGTCGCCCCACGGGCGAGACGAATGGCCGTCATGGTCGCCTCGGTGCCGGTCGACACCAGACGCAGCTTCTCGATGCCGCGACGCTCAGCTCCGTCTGGCCCGGTCAGGGTCAGACGGTCAAGCACCAGTTCGGCGAGTTCAACCTCGCCGGTCGAGGCGGCGCCGAATCCGAGCCCACGGTCAACGGCGGCGTGAGCGGCCGCAATAACCTCCGGATGCGCATGGCCGAGCAGTGCGGGCCCCCACTGTCCGACGAGATCCACGTATTCGGTGCCCTCCACGTCGACCACGTAGGGGCCGCGGCCGCTCGCCAAGAAGACCGGAGTTCCGCCAACCGAGCGGAAGGCGCGCACCGGCGAGTTGACGCCCCCGGGGGTGACCCGCAGTGCGCGGTCGAACGCTTCGGCGTTCGTGGTGGGCGTGCGGCCCGAGATGAAGCGCGTCATGAGACGAGTCCTTTCTGCACGAGGTCGAGGGCCGCGTAACTGAGCACAACGTCGGCCCCGGCTCGGCGAATCGATACGAGCCCTTCGAGTTGCGCGCGGTCACCGTCGAGCCAGCCGTTCTGCGCGGCGGCCGCGATCATCGCGTACTCGCCCGACACCATGTACGCCCACACGGGCACGGTCGACCGGTCGGCGACCTGCCGCAGCACGTCGAGGTAGGCGAGGGCGGGTTTGACCATGACGATGTCGGCCCCCTCGTCGAGGTCGAGCAGGGCTTCGCGCACCCCCTCACGCCCGTTGGCGGGGTCGAGCTGGTAGGTGCGACGGTCGCCGGTGAGCTGCGATTCAACGGCGTCGCGGAACGGTCCGTAGAAGGCGGAGGCGTACTTCGCCGAGTAGGCAAGGAGGGCGACGTCGGTGTGTCCGGCCGCGTCGAGCGCGGCCCGCACCGCCGCCGTCTGACCGTCCATCATGCCGCTGAGTCCGAGCAGGTGCGAGCCGGCCTCAGCCTGGGCGATCGCCATCGCCGTGTACCGCTGCAGGGTCGCATCGTTGTCGACATGGCCCCGAGCATCCAGGACCCCGCAGTGCCCGTGGTCGGTGAACTCGTCGAGGCAGAGATCGGTCTGCACCACGAGCGCGTCTCCAACCTCGGCGACGATGGCGCGGGTCGCCACATTGAGAATGCCGTCAGGATCGGTCGCGCCTGACCCGATGGCGTCACGCGTCGCCGGAACCCCGAACAGCATGACCCCGCCGAGGCCTGCCTGCGCGGCCTCGGCGACAATGCGCCGCAGACTGTCGAGCGAGTGCTGCTGCACGCCCGGCATCGACGCAATCGGCTGCGGATGCTCCAGGCCCTCCCGCACAAAAAGGGGCAGTACCAGGTGCCGCGGGCGCAGATCGGTCTCGCTGACCAGTCGCCGCATGGCGGCGCTCTGACGCAATCGGCGGGGGCGGATGCTCGGGGCCAGGGCGGCCGTGACAACGTCGTGCCGGAAGGCGTCGTGTGCGGCCGCGGTCACGGGGTTCCTCCGAGCGGGGCGAGGTCGGCGGCTCCCAGCTGCAGCAGTTCGTCGACCACGCGGTGGGCGGCATCGAGTGCCGGGGTGGTGGTGTCGTCAAGGTAGAGAGCGTGCGCGCTCGACACCTGCTCGCCGGTTTCGGGCGAGTACACCCGCGCCGCGAGAAACAGCATGCCGCCGTCGATGAAAGCGTGGGCGCCAAGCGGGGCCGAACAGCCGGCTTCGAGCAGACGAAGCACCGCGCGTTCAGCGTCGACGGCGAGCCGCGTCGAGCGGTGATCGATGGCCTGCAGGGCCGCCTGAAGCGGACCGCGCAGGCCAAGCCGCGTTTCGACGGCGAGCGCCCCCTGGCCGGGGGCCGTGGGCCAACCGTCGATGCCGAAATGTTCGGTGATGACGCCGTCACGCCCAATGCGTTCGAGACCGGCTGCGGCGAGTACGACCGCGTCAAGGTCAGCCTCGACGCCGTCGCGGTCGCCGAGCACGCGAGCGATGCGGGTGTCGACGTTGCCGCGCAGGTCGACAATCTGCAGGTCAGGTCGACGACGCCGCAGTTGGGCGCGGCGGCGAGGCGAGCCCGTACCGACCCGCGCACCGTCGGGTAGCGCGTCGAGGAGGACACCGTCGCGGCTGACCAGCGCGTCGCGAGCGTCAGCCCGTTTCGGCATGGCCGCGACGACGAGCCCGTCATGCGGGGTCGTCGGCAGATCTTTCAACGAGTGCACGACCACGTCGCAATCGCCCGCAAGCAAGGCTTCACGCACCGCGGCGACGAAGACACCAACACCGCCCATGCTGGCCAGCGACGCCGTCGAGGTGTCTCCGTGGGTGGTGATCGGAACCAGCTCGACGGGGCTACCGGTTCGGGCCGCGATCGAGTCGGCCACCCGCTGCGATTGCGCGAGGGCGAGCGCACTCCCGCGCGTGCCGAGCCGGATCGGGGCGGTCTCGGCAGCGCTCACGGCTGCAAACCTGAGATCGCCGGTTTGAAGCCGGCGCGCACGTTTTCGCAGCAGCCCGGACGGCACACGTCGTACCAGGGTCCGAGAGTGGTCTCACGCACCCGCTCGTTACTGGGGGTGCCCTTCAGTCGCTCCTCGATGAGGTCGACGAGCCCGCTGACGTAGACCGGGTCGACACCGGGAGTCGGCACACGCACGGCACGCAGACCATGCTCCTCGCAGGTCTCGAGCGCCTCGGTGTCGAGGTCCCACATGACCTCCATGTGGTCACTGACGAAGCCGACCGGCACGATCACAATCGCTGTGGCACCCGAGGCGGCGTGGTCGGCGATCGCATCGTTGATGTCGGGCTCGAGCCACGGCTGGCTGGGGGGGCCCGAGCGGCTCTGGTAGACGAGTTGCCAGTCAACGTCGGGCAGCGCGGGGTACTCGTCGCGCAGTTCGGCGAGCGCCTTGCGCATGATCACCTCGCTCACGGCGAGATGCTGAGCGGCGTACGCTCCCCCCTCGCCCCAGTCGACGTCGCGCGGGCCGCTCCGTTCGGCGTCGGCCGTCGGAATGCTGTGGGTGGCAAACAGTACGCGCGTTGTGGTGAGGTCAACGCCGTCGTTCAGGAACGTGCGCAGAGCATCCACGACGCCGGTGACGAAGGGCGCGACGAAGCCGGGCGCGTCAAAGAATTGGGCCACCTTGTCGATGCGCACCTGACCCCACAGGCCGGTCTCGTCGAGGGCGCGAGCGAAATCTTCGCGGTACTGCCGGCAGCTCGAGAAGCTGGAGTACGCGCTGGTGGCGAGACCCAAGATTGTGCGGTGACCGTCATCGAAGGCCTGCTGCAGCGCTTCGGGGAGGTACGGGCTCCAGTTGCGGTTGCCCCAGTAGACCGGCAGGCCGAGTCCACGGCGGTCAACCTCAGCTTGCAGGGCAGCCTGCAAGTCGCGGTTCTGCTGGTTGATTGGGCTCACTCCCCCGAAGTGCCGGTAGTGGTGGGCGACCTCTTCGAGACGCTCGTCAGGGATGCCGCGGCCGCGGGTGACGTTGCGCAAGAAGGGGATCACGTCGTCTTGACCTTCGGGGCCGCCAAAGCCGGCGAGGATCACCGCGTCGTAAGCGACGGGCTGCTCGACACGTCCGGGCACCGCGTAGACCTGCGCCGTGTCAGTGGCCGCACGAGCGAACTGCTCGCCCTCGTATCGGCCGTCGGTCAGGTCAACAACGACGGCCTTGCCGTCGGGGCCGAGCCCGTTGTTCGTGATGGTCACGCGAGCACCTCCAGAATTTCGTCATCGATCGAGGCCGGGTTCAGGCGCCGGCCGGTAAAGAAGGGAACCTCTTCGCGGACGTGGCGACGCGCTTCGGTGTAGCGCAGGTCGCGCATCATGTCGACGAGGTCGAGCGCGTTGTCACTTTCGAGCCCGAGCAGCCACTCGTAGTCGCCGAGCGCGAAACTCGCCACGGTGTTCGCGAGCACCTCGGTGAAGGCGCTGCCCTTGCGGCCGTGCTCGGCGAGCATTTCCCGTCGCTCGGCTTCGGGCAGCAGGTACCACTCGTACGAGCGCACGAACGGGTACACGCACAGCCACGTTTTCGGCTCTTTGCCCAGCATGAAGGCAGGAGCGTGGCTCCGGCTGAACTCGGCCTGCACGTGCACACCCATCGCGTTCCAGGTCGGAAGCAGGTTCTGCAGCAGGGGTGCCCGGCGAAGCGTGCGTAAGGCTGCCTGCAGGCCGTCGGGGGTTTCGCCGTGCATCCAGATCATGATGTCGGCGTCGGCCCGCAAGCCGCCCACGTCGTAGATGCCGCGAACGGTGACCCCCGTCGCGGTCACCGCCTCCACCGCTTCCGCGACTCCGGCTCCCGTGCTGGGGCGCAGGGCGTCCCTCTTGAATACGGCGTACAGGGTGTACGCGAGCGTCTCGGTCATGCTGCGCTCTCTTTCTGTTCGTTGCTCGGTGGGGCGTTGTCGGTGGGTGCACCGAATTCGTGGGCGGTGTCAACGGCGTGCGCGATCACGGCCGCGAGGCCGGTGCCGGCCACTTGCTCGCCAATGAGGGGAAGCTCGTTGTCGACGGTGATGCGCTGAGCGCGATTCCAGCTGACCGTCTCGACATGCTCAATGCTGTCGGCCGGGATGCTCACGCCCAGCAGTACGGAGGCATCGCGGCGGGCCTGCTCGACGTCGACCGGTTGCTCGTAGCTGAGCCGCACGATCTCTCGCCCCGCGGCGCGCTCACGCAGCCCCGGCCACTTCGCGGTCGCGTGGGTGAGCGCTCGAGCCTGAACCGTGCTGCCGCGTGCGACGAGCACACCCGTGCCGCGGGGGGCCGTGACCAGTGCGTCACGGTAGGGGCCGTCGGCGGCGAGCACCAGCGTCACGAGGTGGGTCTGGGTCGTACCACCCGTTTCGCCATGCTCGTTCGCGACGATTCCCGGAGCGGCAACCAGCACCCGACCGCTGATCACATGCTCGTCTCCCCCGTCGCCGGCCACCACAACGTGGTCGGGGTGGGCGGCAATGACCCGCACGCCATAGTCGATCGCAACCCCAAAGCGGTCGAGTTCGGCGAGCAGGGCATCAACGAGAGTGGTCATGCCGCCGTCGATGCGGGCCACCAACGATCCGGCGGGTGCGTCAATGCGCATCCGCATGACAGCTCGGGCCAGCGAGTTTTCCCGCAACAGGTGATGCCGCAGCCCCGGCACCGAGGTGAGCGGCAACTGGTCGGGGTGTACCGAGTGGATTCCTTCGACGACGGGGGCGACGAGTCGCTCGAGAACCGCGGCGCCCATGCGCCGACGAACCACGCCGCCCACGGTGGTCATCCGGGAGCCGATCGGGCCGGGCAACAACGCGTCAAGTTGAGCTCGCCATGCGCCGCGGCGCCCGACCACGCGAACGACGTCGGCGGCGAGCGGTGCCGAGGGAATCCCGAGCAGGCTCACCGCCGGCAAGGGCACGAGATCGTTTTCGGGGGTGCACAACCAGGCGGGAGCATCCAAGGGCGATTCGATGCGGTCGGCGAGGCCAAGCCGCTCGAGGTAGTCGCGCACGAGTCCGCCCCGCGTGGCAAACGCTTCGGCTCCGAGGTCGATCCGCACGCCGTCGACCGTTGCGGCGGCAATCTGCCCTCCGGCGCGATCAGAGGCCTCGAGCACCCGAACGGTGTGACCCAGCAGCACCAGTTCGCGAGCGGCGACAAGTCCGGCGATCCCCGCGCCGACGACGATCGTGTCGGTCATTACTCTCGGCTCGCCGCGTCATGCTCGTGAATGTAGGCCACCAGTCGGGTCAAGACGTCGGGATCGGTCTCGGGCGGAACACCGTGGCCAAGGTTGACGACGTGGGCGGGGGCGCGCTGACCGCGGCGCAACACATCATCGACATGCTCACGCAGCACCGGCCACGGTGCCGATAGCAGCGCCGAATCGATGTTGCCCTGCAGTGGTTTCGTGTCGCCGATCACCCTGCTTGCCTCGTCGAGCGGAATCCTCCAGTCGATACCGATGGCATCAACGTCGAAGGCGGCGATCTGCGTCAGAATGCGGTCAGTTCCCAATCCGAAATGGATGCGCGGCACATCAAGCCCGTCGAGGTGGGCCAGTGCGCGTCGGGTGTGCGGGGCGACCGAACGCTCGTAGTCGAGGGCCGACACGGTTCCGACCCACGAGTCGAACAGTTGCGCCGCCGACGCCCCGGCCTCAACCTGCGCGCGCATGAACTGCCCGGTGATGTCAGCACACCAGTCGAGCAGCGTCGCCCACGATTGTGGGTCGGCGTGCATCATGGCTCGAGCGCGCGCCTGATCTTTCGAAGGCCCGCCCTCGATGAGGTACGCGGCGATCGTGAAGGGAGCGCCACCGAAGCCGATCAGCGGGGTTGACCCGAGTTCGGCGACGGTGAGCGCAACCGCCGCCCGAATGGGTTCGAGGGCTTCAGCGTCGAGGGGCCGCAGGCGTGCCAGGTCAGATGCGGAGCGAATCGGATCGTCGAGCACGGGCCCCCGCCCCGGCTCAATCCGGATCGGAAGGCCGGCGAGAAGCACGGGAACGACGATGTCGCTGAAGAAGATTCCGGCGTCGACACCGTGGCGGCGCACCGGCTGCAGGGTGATCTCGCTCGCCAGTTCGGGAGTCAGGCACGCCTGCAACATGTCGCCGCCCGCGCGCAGCGCGCGGTACTCCGGCAACGACCGACCGGCCTGCCGCATGAACCAAACGGGCAGGCGGGGGCCGCGTTCGCCCCGAAGCGCACGCACGAGGGGGGCCGAGGTCGTTCGGCCGTCCATGATCGGGTGCTGTTCAGTCAGGGTCACTCATCAAGGATAGGCTCCGCAGACTGCGAGACCTCCCGGAGGGGCGTACCCCGCCCTGCCACTCCGCCACCGGTCAGATTCGGTGGTGCGCCTGCGCGTAGACTGTTCTCCCGTGCTCCTCTGCATCACCGCGAACCACCGCAACACGCCGTTTGATGCGCTCGAACGGCTTGCTGTCGACGGTGAAGAGTTCGCCCGCATGGCGCGGGGCTCGCATGACGCCGTGCAGGGTGCCGTCGCTCTGGCAACCTGCAATCGCCTCGAGGTGTACCTCGACGTCGATGCCCCGCCCATCAAAGCTCACGCGATCGCGCAGCAAAGCTTCCGTCAAACGCTGGAACAACTGGCCGGGCCTGAGGTGCTGACCGCAGCTGCAGGTGTCGAGTTGATTGACGACGCCGCGGCCGTTCACCACCTTTTCTCGGTGTGCGCGGGGCTTGACTCTGTCGCCGTCGGCGAAGAAGAGATTGCTGGTCAGGTTCGCCGTGCGGCCGCCACGGCGCGCGAGATCGGCGCCAGTTCGGGGCGTCTCGATCACGTCCTCCAAGAGGCCGTTCGTACGGCACGGCGAGCCCGCGCCCACGGCGACGCCAGTAAGACTGATCGCTCGTTGGCCCGACTGGCACTGGACATGGTTGAAAGTCGCATCGCCGATTGGGGGAGCACGCGCGTGCTGCTCGTCGGCACGGGTCGCTACGCGGCGACGACGGTTGCCTCGCTGGTCGAGCGGGGCGCTCGGCAGATCACGGTGTACTCGCCGACGGGGCGAGCGCAAATGTTCGCCACGCGCTACGGACTCACCCCGACCAACGACCTGCGCGACGCTCTCGCCACGAACGATGTCGTCATCACCTGCACCACGCGGCTGTCGGTGAACGCCGATGATGTTCCCGAGGGTACGCACGCTCTCGTCGTCGACCTCGGCCTGCCGCGCAATGTTGACCCCGCGGTGGGGGACGTCGACGGCGTTTCGCTACTCGACCTCGAGACGATTCGCCTCCACGCTCCGCTGCTGCACTGGTCGGCCGAAGAGGATGCGCGCGCCGTCGTCGACTCGGCCGCCCACGCCTACACCACCTCGGCCTCGGTCGAACCCGCGATTGTCGCGTTACGCGAACACGTTCTCGCCGTCGTCGAAGGGGAGATCGAACGCACGCAGTCCCGCGATCACGACGGTCGCATCGCGGAAGCTCTGCGGCACCTCTCGGGCGTTCTCTTGCACACCCCCTCGACGTTGGCCCGCCATCACGCGGCGGCCGGCCGCTCTGACCAGGTGATGGCAGCCGTGTCGACACTCTTCGGTCTGACCGTCGACGGGCACGAACAATCACAGGCATCACCAGAGCACCTGCGCCGCGACCTCCGGGCATAACGGGTGCGTCTCGTCATTGCCCGCTGCTCGGTCGACTACGCCGGCCGGCTCAGTGCGCACTTGCCGCTGTCGACACGCCTGCTCATCCACAAGAGCGACGGCAGCCTGCTCGTGCACGCCGACGGTGGCAGTTACAAGCCGCTGAACTGGATGAGCCCGCCGTGCACGCTCGTCGTCGACGAACCCGACGACGAGCAGCGTGAGGCCGGAGTGGTCGAACTGTGGCGGGTGACGCACGCGAAGACCGCCGACATGCTCGTGGTGAGCATCCACGAGATGTTGCACGATTCGGCGCACGAGCTCGGCATCGACCCTGGACTGCAGAAAGACGGCGTCGAGGCCCACCTGCAGAAGCTGCTGGCCGAGCACATCGAGCTGCTCGGCGAGGGCTTCACCCTCGTGCGCCGCGAGTACATGACGGCCATCGGCCCGGTCGACATCCTGGCGCGCGATGCGAGCGGAGCATCCGTCGCCGTCGAGATCAAGCGCCGGGGCGGCATCGACGGCGTCGAACAGCTGACGCGCTATCTGGAACTCATGAACCGCGACCCGCTGCTCGCTCCGGTTGCCGGGGTCTTCGCGGCGCAAGAGATCACGCCGCAGGCGCGCACCCTCGCCGAAGACCGCGGAATCCGCTGCCTGCTGCTCGACTACGACGCCATGCGCGGCATGGACGACGGGGTTCCGCGCCTGTTCTGAACCCGACGCCTCGGCGACCCGCCTAGGCTCGACACCGTGCGCCCCTACACCGCGATCCTGCTCGACCTCGACGGCACAATCACCGACTCGGCGCCCGGCATCACCGACACGCTCGCGTACACGTTCGTCGCCATGGGGTACCCGGTGCCCGATGCCGACGAGCTGCTGCGCTACGTCGGCCCGCCCATTCTCGACTCGTTCCGCGATCGCGCCGGCATGAATCTCGACGAGCGGATGCGAGCGCTCGAGATCTACCGCGAGCGCTACCTCGACCGCGGCGCGTACGACGCCGTGCTCTACCCGGGCATGGGCGAACTCGTGCGCGACATCGCCGCGGTGGGCATCCCCCTCAGCCTCGCCACCTCCAAGCCCGAGTTGCCCGCGACCCTCATGCTCGAGCACTTCACGATCGCCGAGCACTTCACGATCATCACGGGCGCCTCGGCCGATGAGACGCGCAGCGCGAAGGCCGACGTGGTCGCGGAGGCGCTCATCCGGCTGCGGGCGATGGATGCGGACCTCACGCGCCCCGTCATGGTCGGCGACCGCGTGCACGACATCGAGGGTGCGGCCGCCCACGGCATCCCGACCATCGCGGTCGCGTGGGGCTACGGCGATGACGCCGAGCGGGCCCGCGCCGCCGCGGTGGCGCGCGACACCGCCGAGCTGCGCGCGCTGCTCGGCCTCTGACCACGCTGCGCCGCGCACCACCTCCTGACGTCGCGGAGCCTTGGCGACGGCGCACAACGATCGCGGGCCATCCGGTCGGCGCGGGTACAGTCGAAGCGCCGCCGTCTCACCGCCGAACGGCCCCGGGAGGAACCACTGTGACCGCCACGATCGACGAGCTCGAGCCCGCGCTCCGCACCCTGCGCGCGGGGGCCGAGCACTGGGTGCGCATGACGACCCCGGAGCGCCGCGCGCTGCTGCGCGCCATCCGCGCCGCCACCCTCGAGGCCGCGCCCGCCTGGGTCGAGGCCGCGTGCGCCGTCAAGGGCATCGACCCGCGCACGCCGGCCGCGGGAGAGGAGTGGTCGAGCGGACCGTACGCACTGATCAGCGCGACGGCGGCGATCGAGAAGACACTCGGCCTGCTCGAGAAGGGCCGCTCGCCGCTCGACGAGGTCGAGCTCGGCACCGCGCCCGGCGGACGCACGACGCTGAAGGTGTTCCCGTACCTGCCGAAGGATCTCGTGCTGCAGGGCTACGAGGCGCGGCTCTGGCTGCGGCCCGGCGTCACGCTCGACCAGGCGCGCCGCGGCATCGCGCGCGCCCTGCGCGACCCGAACCGGCAGGCCCGCGTCACGCTCGTGCTCGGGGCCGGCAACATCACGGGCATCCCCGCGCTCGACGTTCTCACGGCGCTCTACGGCGAGGCCTCGGCCGTCATCGTCAAGCTCAACCCCGTCAACGCCGCGATCGGCGACGCCCTTCGGGCCTCGTTCGCGCCGCTCATCGAGCTCGGCGTCGTCCACATCATCGAGGGCGACCACGACCTGGGCGCGGCGCTCATCGCGCACGATGCGGTGGATGCGGTGCACATCACCGGCAGCCGCCACAGCCACGACGCCATCGTCTGGGGCTCGAGCGCCGAGGCCGCCAAGCGCAAGAAGGCCGGCACGCCCCTCCTGACGAAGCCGATCACGAGCGAGCTCGGCGGGGTGGGCCCGTCGATCGTGGTTCCCGAGGACGGCTGGTCGAGCGAGAACGTCGACGACATCGCCCGCGCGATCGCGACCGAGCGCCTGCACAACAGCGGCTTCAACTGCGTGGCGACCCGGGAGCATCCAGTCGGCAGCTCGCCGTCGTCACCGTGCATCCCGACGCGAGTGTGCTCGGCGGCGACCCGGAGGCCCCGCGCACCCTCGTCGACGGTCTGGACCCGGAGAAGGCGGACGAGCACCTGTTCACCGTCGAGGCCTTCGGGCCCGTGCTCGGCGTCGTGCGGCTTCCCGGCTCGCGCGAGCCGGGCGCCTTCCTCACCGCGGCCGTGCGGTTCGCGAACGAGCGCCTCGCGGGAACGCTCGGCGCGGGCATCCACATCCACCCGCGCACGCGCGACGCGCTCGGCGAGCACTTCGACCGCGCGGTCGCCGAGCTGCGCTACGGCACGGTCGGCATCAACGCCTGGACGGGAACCGTGTTCGGCATGCCGGGCGGCAGCTGGGGCGCGTACCCCGGACACACGC